>WNFY01000725.1_pt1 | contig 30127 bp, 21 predicted proteins | sample 5400091 | NCBI WGS metagenome assembly WNFY01 (sample SAMN13153364, study PRJNA577476) | soil metagenome | isolation source: 60 cm soil or saprolite under grassland replicate 1 | place: USA:California | collected 2016-06-15 | reverse complement strand
GGGCCGGGGCGGCCGGTGCCGCCGCCGGAGCAGATGCCGCCCCCGCCGCCGCCGGTGCAGTCCCGGATCGACGAGAACCAGGTCGTCAAGGTGCTGGCGATGGCGCAGGAGACCGCCGAGAAGTACGTGGCCGACGCGAAGACCGAGGCCGACCGGATGGTGGGCGAGGCCAGGGCGGCCGCCGACCGGATGATCGGCGAGGCGCGCGGGAAGGCCGACGCGATGATGGCCGAGGCGCGCACCCGGTCCGACGCGGTCGGGCGGGAGGCGCGCGGCAAGGCGGCCGCGTTGACCCAGGAGGCCGAGCGCAAGCACAACGAGATCATCGGCGGTCTAGAGCGGCGCAAGACCACGCTGGAGAAGCGGATCGAGGAGCTGCGCACGTTCGAGCGGGAGTACCGGACCAGGCTGAAGTCCTACCTGGAGTCGCAGCTGCGCGATCTGGAGGGTCGTGGCTCGGCCGAGCCGGCGACCACGGCCGCCGGAGCGGCCGTCTCTGCCGACGGCTACGGCATGCAGGGCGACTCGGGCGACGGTCGCGCGACGGGTAGTCCCGCGGCCGGGCCGGAGGTGCCGTGATCCCGCTCACCCTGCTGTTCGCGGACGTGATCAGTGTTGCGGTGCGGTGGCGACTTGCGGTAGCGACCTCGAAGGACTGCGGGCCCTGACTACGCCAGGTGAACGCAGTAGCAGCGATGATATGCGAGGGAGGCCTCTCGGGCCCAGACGCCGACCACCATGCCACGACTCGGGCACCATCTTTCGCGGCTCGTAACGCCGGAGTCTCCTAGGACATCGGTAAAGCCGCAGGCCAGCCGGCACGCATCGAGTTCTGGCACGGTACAGGCGTCGACGATCGCGTGGTCGGCGGTGCCGACGGGCGAGGCGCTGGCGGTACCGGAAGGATCTCTCCTGGTGCGCGGGGGCGACCAGCGGCCTGGTCGCCCCCGACGTGCCCTCTTGTGCGGTCCTACTGCGCCACGACCAGGTTGGACCTGGCCGACTGCGGACCCGACCCAGCCTCGTTGATGGCCTGGACGGTGAACCGGTAGTTACCGGTCTGCAGCGTCATCGTCAGCTGCCGGGCCGAAGCCGGTTGGGCTGCCGACGTCATGGTCGCGAGGACGGTGCCGGTTGCCGACATCCGCAGCGCGCGAACCACGTACCCGGTCACCGCTGATCCGCCGTTCGTGGTCGGAGTGTTCCAGTGGGCCGTGGCCGTGATCGCTCCGCCGGCGGCGCGCGACGCCGCGGTTGCGATCACGGACGCACCCGGCACCGTTGCCGGGATGACCACCGTCGACAGCGCCGAGTTCGGACCCGTGCCGACCGCGTTTGTCGCCGCCACCTGGAACTGGTAGCTGGAGCCGTTGGTCAGGCCGGTGACGACCAGGCTGGTCGCCGTCGCACCCGCCGGACGCAGCGCGCCCAGCTGGGCGCCGGCACTGTCGAGCACGCGCACCAGGTATCCGGTGATCGCCGAGCCGCCATCGTTCGGCGGCGCAGTCCCGGTCGTACCGCCGCCGAAGACGGAGGTCACGAGCAGCCGACATCGGCCGCCCAAGCCGGCCAGCTGCGGTTCCAGCAGATTGATCCCGCGTCGGTTGACAACGCCACACACAGCAGTGCGTCCTCGGCCTCGGCCAGTGCGTGGCGGATCGTCGGCAACAGATCATTCTGCGGCCACGTCAGCGCCAGCCCCACCCGCACGCGGCACACCGTAGCCAACAGCTACCTCGCGTCGTCCCAGCGCGCCCTTGCCCCTGCGAACTGGGCGAACCGGCACGCATGGCCACCGCTGGATCACGGACCGCCATCCCAGCGACGGACCTGATATCGAGGAGACCCGCCTCAGCCCGGCATGATCGGATCGCCAGGCGACTACAGATCGTGTGCGACACCTTCGTGCGAGCCAACAATGATCCCGAACGATGCGCGGCAAAGTCGAATACTTGATCTTGGCGGTCTCCAGGTCACCCACTCCTGAGCGAAGCCCGCCGCACAGCGCCGGCGTCAACGGTCGTCCGGCGGCGCATAGCCGGTTGAAGCCGCGGGTACCTGTGACCTCGAAGCGAGTCACGCCAATGTGGCTTCCCGGTCTCGCGGGCAGGACAGGATGGGCATGCGCGTCAGCATCTTCCTTATCTGTGTGGGCGCCATCCGGCGGTCGGCACGGACGTCTCGGTCTCCGGCGTCGACCTGACCGTCGTCGGCATCACCTTGGTGGGAGCCGGAGCGATCGGACTGCTGATCACGTTGCTCGTCTGGGATCCGCGGCCGCGGGTCGCCGGTGTGGAGCGTTCCTACGCCGACCCGCTGGTGGTCGCACGGCCTGGGCTGGTCGAGCAGCGTCCGATGCTCGACTGGCGTCGTGCCTACCGAGATCCGTCGCCATGAGCTGACACCGCTCAAGACAGCCGTTCGGTCGGCCCACGGCTTCCGCCGGACTGAGTGACCAGGCGTGCGTGCCCGCCAGATCGGGACGGGCGCGAAGGATTGCCGGACACGCCCGGTCGGAACTCAGCCGCAGTATGCCGGCAAGACCCCGCTACTGAGGGTGCCCACCCGGCGCACGCCCACGACTTGCGGGTGCCGAGCGGATCGCGGCGTGAGCGGGCGGGTCCGGTGATGCAACGAACCCTCACGACCTGCCTGTGGCCGTGGGCGGGCGACTGTCCGTTGGATATAGGTGGCATGTCCGGATCCTCGACGGTATGCCTTGCCGGTGGCTGTCGGACGGTTTCTTGGCGTGGATCTGGCCTGGCGGGAAGATCGGCCGGGGTTGGTGGCGAACGAGACGGGCGTTGCCGTCCTGGATCGGTCCGGGCGGGTTCTGGACGCAGGGTGGACGCGGGGGCTCGACGCCACCGTTGCCTGGGTGCAAGCGGCCGCGCGCGGTGAACCGGCGCCGCTGTTCATCGACGCACCCCTCGTCGTGGACAACGCCAGCGGCCAGCGGACGTGCGAGACCCAGGTGGGCCAGCGGTACGGCCGCTGGAAGGTCAGCGCCAACACCACAAACACCCGCTCCCCGCGGCGGGCCGGCGTCGGGCTGTGCGGCCGGTTGGAAGCAGTGGGCTGGCAGTATTCCGATGGCCTGGATGGCCCGCCGGCCGGTGGACGGACCTTCTGCGAGTGCTACCCGTACACGACCCCTGGTGGGAGCGCCGGAGCTTGGCTACGACACCGAACGTCCCCGATATAAGCGCAAGCCGCCGGGTTTTGCCGGCCGCCCGATGGCGAGTCGAGCGCGCCGCCTGCTGCGACACGATTATCCAGCGGCTGGCGGGGCTGAGCAGCGCCGATCCGCCGCTGCGGCTGGACTCGCATCCGGTCACGCGGCAGCTGGATCCACCTCGACGCGCTGGACGAGGGTCAGGTGATCGACTACATCCTCGGCGCGCTGGCCCGGTCCGAGGGCGGCTGGTTGCTCACCCCGAACGTGGAGATCCTGCGCCAGGTGGACCGGGACGGCGAGCTGCGGGCGCTGGCTGAGCGGGCTACCGTGTCGGTCGCGGACGGCGCGCCGGTGGAATGGGCGGCCCGGTTGGCCGGCCATCCGCTGCCGGCGCGGGTCACCGGCTCGGGGTTGATCTGGAGCCTGTCCGCGGCCGCCGCGCAGGCGGGGCGCTCGGTGTTCCTGCTCGGCGGGAATGCCGGCGTCGCGGACCGGGCCGCGGTCGCGCTGACCGCCCGGTCGCCGGCGTTGAAGGTGGTCGGCACGCACTGCCCGCCGCGAGGCTTCGAGGCCGACCCGGCCGCGTCGGCGGCCATCCTGGCCGCGCTCGCCGAGGCGCACCCGGTCATCGTCTTCTGGGGGCTCGGCTTCCCCAAGCAGGAGCACCTGATCGACCGGCTGGTCGGGCGGTTCCCCCGGTCCTGGTTCATCTGCTGCGGTGCGGCCATCACGTTCGCCGGCGGTGAGGTGCCGCGGGCTCCGGTGTGGATGCAGCGGGTCGGGCTGGAGTGGCTGTTCCGACTCGCCACCGAGCCGCGCCGGCTGGCCGGCCAGTACCTGCTGCACGACCTGCCGTACGCGATCCGGCTGCTGGCCAGGGCCGCGCTGGACGGCCGGCGGCGGCGCCGGGCCGCCACGGTCTAACCGCCCGGATCGCGGGTAGGGGCTTGCCGAACGAGTCGTTCGGGAGGTGCCCGGTGCTGGCGGCAGTGCTGATTGCCGGGATCGTCGCGGCGCCGGTCAGCTCGGCCGCGCTGTTCGTGCCGGTCTACCAGCGCGGGCGGGTGGTCGGGTGGTGGCCGGCCACCCGGCAGCTGGTGCTCGCCCTGGTCGGCACCGCGGTGCTGGCCGTGCTCATCGCCGCGGTGCTGCTGCTGGACCGGGCGTCCCGGGTGGACATCCTGGCCGCGGTCGCAGCGTTCGGGCTGGTCAGTGTGGTGTGGCTGCCGGCCACCCGGCGCTGGAACGCCCGGGCGCACCTGTGCTGGGCCTCCAGCCTGCTGCTGTTCGTCGGCTATCTGGCGTTCATCCTGCAGTGGACGCTGGCCAGCGGGCTCGGTCCGGCCAGCACCGCGGGCGGCGTGCTCCTGTGGGTCTTCGAGGCGTTCGCGGCCCTGCTCGGCTGCGCCTACCTGTGGGAGCTGTGCGACACGCTGGGCACCGAGCACTGGCGCCGGCGGGTGCCCGGCGGCACCGCGGCGGCCCGGCCGGCGGCGGAGGTGCCGTTCGTCAGCCTGCACGTGCCGGCGCACAACGAGCCGCCGGAGATGGTCATCCAGACGCTGGAGTCGCTGCTGCGCATCGACTACCCGCGGTTCGAGGTCGTCGTGGTCGACGACAACACCGACGACGAGCGGCTGTGGCGGCCGGTCGCCGACTGGTGCGAGCGGCACGACGTGACCTTCGCCCACCTGGAGAACTGGCCCGGGTTCAAGGCCGGCGCGCTGAACTACGCCCTGCGCGAGCTGACCGACCCGCGGGCCGAGGTGGTCGGCGTGGTCGACTCGGACTACCAGATCGACCCCCGGTTCCTGTCCTCCTGCGCGCCGCTGCTCGCCGACGAGCGGGTCGGCTTCATCCAGTCACCCCAGGACTACCACGGCTGGCAGCAGGCGCCCTACTTCCGGCGGCTGTACTACTCGTACGAGTACTTCTTCACCGTCTCCCAGCCGTCCCGGAACGAGCGGGACGGGGCGATCTTCGCCGGCACCATGGGGCTGATCCGCCGGCAGGCCCTGCAGGCGGTCGGTGGCTGGGAAGAGGCGTGCATCACCGAGGACGCCGATCTGTCGCTGCGGCTGCTGCGGGCCGGCTGGACCGGCTGGCACGTCGACCGGTCGTTCGGCCGCGGGGTGATGCCGCTGACCTTCGAGGCGCTGAAGAGCCAGCGCTACCGGTGGTGCTTCGGCGGGATCCAGATCCTGCGGATGCACGCCCGGTCGCTGCTGCCCGGCCCGCGGACCGGGTCCAACCGGCTCACCCTGGGCCAGCGCTGGGCGTACCTGTCCGGCGGCCTGCAGTGGTACGGCGACCTGGTCGGGCTGGCCTTCTACGCGTTTCTGCTGGCCGGCGCGGCGAACCTGGCCACCGGCGGCGGGCAGTTGTTCCGCAAGCTGACCGCATTCCTGGTCGCCACCATCCCGGTGCTGGTGGCGCTCGGGCTGCTCCGGGCCATCGCGCTGATCCGGCGCGGAACCAGGGCGTCCTGGCGGGAGGCGCTGGGCGCGTACTTCGTCTGGCAGTCCACCTCGCTGGTCGTCGCCCGCGCCTCGGTGCAGGGCCTCTTCGGCCGCAGGGCGACGTTCCTGCGCACCCCGAAGACCGGGGAGGACACCACGCGGTGGCAGGCACTCCGGGCCAACTGGGCGGAGACCGTGCTCGGCCTGCTCGGCCTGCTCGGCATCGTCGCCGCACTGACCAGAGTGGACGGATACAGTGGACCGTTGCTGGCCGGCCTGCTGGTCTTCCCCACCCTGGGGTTCGCCGCGGCGCCGGTGAACAGCCTCGCCGCCCGGCGGGCCGCGCTGCCGGCCGAGCTGCGGCAGCGGCGGCGGAGCGAGTGGGTACGGGCCGGCACGGCCCGCCGGCGGGCGGCCGGGGGCGGGCTGCTCGGCGCGGTCACCGCGCTGGCCGCGGTGCTGGCCCTGCTGCTGGTGCCGAGCCCCTCAGAGATCCGGCCACCGCAACTGTTCGGCCCGGGGCCCGAGCAGCCGGGCGCGACCCCAGCCAACTCCACCCCGGGTGGGTCCGGCCGGTCCGGCGGACCGGCGGCGCCGGGCAGCCCCACCGGCTCGGCACCCGGTGGCGGCCCGAGCGTGCCGGTGCCGAGCGTCCCGGTGCCGAGCGTCCGGGTACCCAGCCCGCCGGTGCCCAGCCTGCCGGTGCCCAGCCTGCCGGTGCCCAGCGTGCCGCTGACCACTCCGCCGCTGCCCAAGCCGCCAGTGCCCAGCGTGCCGCTCACCACCCCGCCGCTGCCGCCGGCCCCGAGCCTGCCGCTCACCACGCCGCCGCTGCCCAAGCCGCCGGCGCCGAGCCTGCCGGCGACGACGCTGCCCGGGCTGCCCCGCTGACCGGGACTTGCCGGCGTCAGCAGGAGGTCAGCGCCGAGCCGGTGAGCAGCACCCGGCCGAGCGCCGCCCAGGCGGCCCCGTAGTAGGTCGGGTGCTGCCGGTGCTGCCGGTCGGCCCGGTCGAGCAGCCGGTCCCGGGCGGCGGTGTCTCCGGCGGCGCCGGCAGCGGAGGCCGCCGCCACCAGGGGCAGCGGGGCCGACCCGCCGTCCACCAGCTGGCCGTCCGGGTGCAGCGCGACCGCGCCGGTCCGATCTGCCTGCCGCAGCATCGGCCACCAGCCGGCGGCGAGCCGGCGGGCCCGGTCGTCGCAGGACGTGGCCAGCCAGACCACCAGCCGCTGCGCGTCCAGGCCGTACCGGGTCTGCGGCTGGGTGCCGCCGGGGGCCGGCTCCGGCCGCAGCGTGCCGTCGGCGGTCAACGCCACCCAGTCCGGTGGCAGCAGCCGCCCGGCGTCGGTGAACCGCTCGGTCAGCGGCACCACCGCGTCGGCCAGCCGGCTCCACCGGTCGTCGCCGGTGAGCTTCGCCAGGTCCCGGAAGGCCGGCAGCGCCCAGTAGCTCGGGTCCAGGCTGGCCGGCCGGCCGGTCGCCCACGGCCCGGCGGCCAGCACAGGCGCGCCGCTCGGATCGGTGGTCAGCTCGTGCGCCAGGATCGCGCCGGCCACGCGGTTGCCCTCGGCGTGGTAGCCGTCGGCGTCCTTGCCCTGGTGCCGCAGCAGCGCCCAGGCGATGAGCACGTCGGCGTCGCTGGCCGCCTGCTGGTCCAGCACCCGGCCGGAACTGTCGGTGTGGTAGAAGAACAGGCCGTCCGGGCGGCGCAGGTGGTCCCGGGTCCACCGCCAGACCCGGTCGAACGCCGCGTCGTCGCCGGCGGCCTCGGCCAGCAGCAGCGCGTACGCCTGGCCCTCGCTCACCGTGTCGTCACCCTGGTCCGGCCGGCTGACCCTGCCGTCCGCCTGCACGTACCCCTGCAGGAACGCGGCCGGCCCGGACTGCCCACTGGCGTTGCCCCGAGCACCGTGGCCGCCGCATCCGGCCGCGGAGGCGACCAGCACCCAGGGCAGGACCGTGGCGACCCACCGAGCAGCCACCCGGCGGGTCAGGTATCCGATGCTCATCTGCCCGGCCTACCCATCCGCGGTGTCTTGTCGCATGGCGGGCCGGCAACCGGGTAGGGGCAAACCGAGAAGATGGTGTGATTACTAATTGTAATTCTACCTGAACGTATTGTGATTGCGTGGGAGGGATTCTCGATTGCACGTGCTCGTTTGGCTGCAGCGGTCATGGTCTTGACCGGCCTGACCGGGTGCGGAGCCGGGCCGGCTCGGCACGCCTATCCGGTGCATCACAACATCATCGCCACCGTCTTCTGGGTCGGCGAGCCGCCGACCGCCGACGACGGCTACATCGGCAACGACGCCAGCGCCTGGGACGATCGGTGGCGGCAGCATTTTGGCGGGGTGGACGACCCGGGCCGGCGCCAGCACGGCGGCTACTGGCCGGCCGGGTTCCACCCCCGGGAGAACCCGTTCTACTGCGCGCTGCCGTACCAGGAGTTCACCGACGCCGGTGACCTCCGGCCGGACGTCGGCAAGGTGTACTGGTACGACCGGCACCACCCGCCGGCCGCGGACCAGTCGATCCTGGCCGGCCGCTGGGTCCGGGTTTCCGCGAACGGCCGCACCGGCTATGCCCAGTGGGCCGACGTCGGTCCCTTTCAGACGGACGATGTGGACTACGTGTTCGGCACCCGGCCGGCGGCCGACCGGCGGGCCGGCATCGACCTGTCCCCGGCCGCGGCGCGGTTCCTGGGGGTGCCTGGGCGGGGCCGGGTGAGCTGGCAGTTCGTCGACGCCGATCACGTCCCGGCCGGACCGTGGACCGAGATCGTGACGCCGCCCGGCGCGCCGGTTGGCTAGCGGGGAGGAGGACAGCCGATGGCACGCCGCCGGGCCAGGTCCACGCCGGACGGGCAGGTCTTCCAGGACCACTCCGGGTTCCGCTGGCTGCGGGTAAAGCGGGCCGTCACGCTGGCCCTGCTCGGGCTGGCCGCGCTGACCGTCTGGCTGATGCCGAAGGCGCTGGCCTGGGACCGGTCCGCGGCGCCGTCGGCCGATTCGATCGCCGACTCGTTCCCGGCGCGGCTGCCGCTGCTCGGCTCCGGCACGCTGCTGCGGGTGGTCCAGGTGCGCTGGGTGGGCAGCGACCCCTACGCCGCGGACCCGTTGACCGGCAAGCCGTGGCGGCGGCTCAGCCCGGCCGAGATGCGGCGGGTCGGCTGGAGCAGCTACGCCATCGAGCGGTTCGGCACGCTCCCGGCCCGGAGGCTGGTGCTCACCTTCGACGATGGGCCCGACCCGCGGAACACCCCGGCGCTGCTCGACCTGCTGTCCCGGTACCGGGTGCCGGCGACGTTCTTCGACATCGGCGAGAACGTCCTGGCACATCCGGACCTGTACCGGCGCGAGGTCCGGGGGGGCCACCTGATCGGCAACCACACCTACACGCACGCCCAGTTGAGCAGCCACGGCTCCAGCCGCGACCACCTCGAGCTGGTCACCACCAGCCGGCTGATGCGCGGCCTGGACGGACCCGACGTCAGGTACTTCCGCCCGCCGTACGGCGGCGACGACCAGGACAGCATCGAGTCGGCCGGCGCGGCGATCCTCGAGGCGCAGCAGGATGGCATGGTCACCGCCAGCTTCGACATCGACACGAACGACTGGCAGTACGGTCCACATCGGACGATTCCGGTGCCGCCACTGGACGGCGCCGGGCACATCCTGCTGATGCACGACGGCGGCGCAGACCGCTCCAGCACCCTCGCCCTGGTGGAGAAGCTGATCCGGCAGGCGAAGGCGGACGGCTACACGTTCGGCACCCTGGATGCGCTGTCTGCGGACGTTCCCGCGCAGACCCGGAGCGCGCCGTCGCCGACCGACCGGCTCACCTACTGGGCGCTGTGGGCGGTCCGCAACCTGCCCGGCGCGGTGCTCCGGTTCCTGTTCGTGCTCGGTGCCGGGACGATGATCCTAGTGTCCGCCGCCAACATCGTGCTCGCGCTGATCGTCCAGCACCGGCGCGTCCGCCGCCCACCGCCGGACCACCAGCCGTTCGTCACCGTGCTGATCGCGGCGTACAACGAGGCCGCGGTCATCGAGAAGACGCTGCGCTCGGTGCGCGAGTCCCGCCACCCGGCGCTGGAGGTGGTCGTCGTCGACGACGGGTCGACCGACGGCACGCGCGACATCCTGCACCGGATCGCCGCGACCTGGCCGGCGCTGCGGGTGATCCAGGGGCGGCACGGCGGGAAGGCGAGGGCGCTCAACAGCGGGCTGGCCGCCGCCCGCGGCGAGGTCGTGGTGACGTTCGACGCGGACACCGTCGTCCTGCCGGAGACGGTCGGCAACCTGGCCCGGCACTTCGCCGACGCCCGGGTCGGCGCCGTCGCCGGTCAGGTCAAAGTGGGAAACCGGCGGGGCCTGCTGACCCGGTGGCAGTCGCTGGAGTACATCGCCGGCATCACCATCGACCGGATGGCGCAGAGCCTGCTGCAGGCGGTCATGATCGTCCCCGGGGCGTGCGCCGGCTGGCGGCGGTCCGCCGTGCTGTCGGTCGGCGGGTACTCGACCGACACGTTGGCTGAGGACTGCGACCTCACCCTCACGCTGCAGCAGACCCGCTGGCGGATCGGGCAGGACACCGACGCGGTGGCCTTCACCGAGGCGCCGGCCACCTCGCGGGCGCTGCTCCGGCAGCGGTCGCGGTGGATGTTCGGCAACCTGCAGGCGATCTGGAAGCACCGGGTGATGCTCGGCCGGGCGCGCTACGGCGCGCTCGGGCTGCTGGTCATGCCGTACGCGGTGATCTCCATCCTGGTGCCGCTGCTGTTCCTGCCGTTCGTGTACGCGATCGTGGTGCAGGCGCTGCTGACCGGGCACGACGCGCCGGTCCTGCTGTACGTCGGCGGGCTGACCGCCTTCCAGTTCGTGACGGCACTCTGCGCGGTGCTGATGGAGCGGGAGCGGCCGTGGCACCTGCTGGTCGTCCCGGTCTACCGGGTGATCAACGAGCCGCTGCGGACCTACCTGCTGTACGCCAGCGCGATCGCCGTCCTGCGCGGCCGGGCGGTCGGATGGAACAAGGTGGCCCGGACGAACAGCGTCCGGCCGCCGGAGCGCCGACGGCCGGCCCCGGCGAGGAGCACCCCCTGAGCGAGCCACGGTTCCCGCTGATGCCGGCGCCGCCCCGGCCCCGCCCGGTGGCGCCGGGACCGTCGGTGCCCGGTGGCTGGCGGTCCACCGCCGCCGTCACCGTCCTCTGCGGACTGATCGTCGCCGGGACCGGCTGGGTGATGGCGCACGGCCTGGCACGCTCCCCGCTGCCCCGGCCCGCGGAGCAGGCGTTCGCGGCCCGGACGTACGCGATCAACCGGTTCGGCCTGGGCGCGGCGCACCTGCGCTGGCTCGGCGACGGACCCGCCGCGCTGCAGGTCGCCGGGTACCAGACGCTCAGGGGCGCCCTCGGCAGGACCGGCGACGCGGTCCCGGCCGCCCGGGCGGCGATGATCGAGGCCGCGGTGCTCACCTCCGGCGCGCTCGGCGTCGCCGCCTGCCGGCTGCGGCTGTCGGTCCCGGCGACCGGGGCGGTGGTCGCGCTGTTCGGGCTGGCACCGGCGGCCGTGCTGCTGCACCGCACCGCCGACCCGACGAACCTCGCGGTGCTCTGGGCCTGCCTCGCGCTTGCCGTCGCGGCCGGCCCGGCGGCCCGGGCGACCGGCCGGGCCAGCACGCCGATCGGCTCGCTGTGCTGCGCGGCGCTCGCCGTGCTCAGCTCGCCGCTGGCGCTGGTCGCGCTCGTCCCGGTGCTGACCGCGCAGCTGTGGTCGGGCGAGCTCGGCCGGCTGCACGGCGCCTGGCGGCACCTGGCCGCGGCCGCCGGCGCGGTCTGCTGGACCGGCCTGGTCGCCCTGGTCACGGCCCGGCGGCTGCCACCGGCCGGCTCGCTGTCGGCCACCACCCCGGCGCCGACCGCCGCGGACCTCGCCCTGCTGGCGCTCGGCCTCGTGGCCGGGCTCGCCGCGATGCAGATCCTCTGGCTGCGGTCGCTGGCGGTCGGCCTCATCGGCACCGCCGTGGCCGCCGCGGTCCTGCCCACCGCCCGGCCGGCGCTGATCATCCTCGGGATCCCGCTGCTCGCCCTGCTGCTGCCCGCGGTCGCCGACGCGCTGGTCGCGCCGGCGATCGCCTGGCACCTTCAGGTTCCGGCGGTGCGACGGCTGGCCCCGGCCGGGATGGCCGGCGTGCTGCTGCTCGGCACCGCGGCGATGGCGTCGCCGTCCGCCTCGCCCTCTCCCGCCCCGCCGGCAGCCGCCGCCGGCCCGACCACGCAGGCCCGGGACTGGGTGCTGGCGAACCTGCCCGACCGCCCCCGGCTCGCGGTCGACGACGCGGTCTGGTTCGCGCTGATCCGGGCCGGCTACCCGGTCGGCCAGCTGGCCAGCGTCGGCCAGCTCGGACCACCCGGCCAGCCGTGGCCGCACGGCTGGGCGGACGCCAGCTTCGTGGTCGGCACCGATGACGCGCTGCTCGGCGGGGCCGACCGCAGCGACCTGGTGCGGCAGGCTCGGATGCACTCCACCCTGCTCGCCCGGTTCGGCGGCATGGACCAGGTCACCGTGCGCCGGGTGGTCGCCGGCCCGGCGGACCCCGGCCAGCGGTCCGACCCCGCGGTCCTCGCCCAGGTCGCGGCCGTCCTGCTGGGCAACCCCAACCTCCAACTCGACCCGCACTCCGCCGACGTGCTGCACCGAGGCCGGGTGGACAACCGCCTGGTCCTGCTGCTCGGCGCGATCGTGGCCCAGCACCGCGTCGTCGTCGCCGGCTTCCCGGTGGTGCCGGGCGAGGACCCGTCCGCTCCCCGGCGGCTGGTCGTCCTCACCGGACTGGACGGTCACCCGACCCGGCCGGGCAGCGGTCCAGTCGCCGACCTGGACCAATGGATGCTGGGCCAGCGGCCGCCGCTCCGGCCGGCGTCCACCACCGGCACCACCGTCGACGGGCAGCCGGCGCTGCTGGTCCGCTACGCCGCGAGCTGACCGGACGGTCAGGTCAGCAGCTCGGCCAGCGGGAAGGACCGGTGCCGGCGCGGCGGGATGAGGAACAGATAGTGCACCGGGGGCCTTGCGGCAAGACCCGGGTCGTGGTGCAGAATCTCCAGCCGAAGCCAGAAACCTGCGGAAATGAGGGATTCACGAGGTACGTGTGCTTTTGTCGCCGTCTGGGTCTCGCTTGACGTCGAACCGCCGGGACTCGCGGTGCGGTTGCGGGCACTCGGCGCGGAGGTGTGGGTGTGCGCGCCGCCGGACTGCGCGGAGCAGCTGACCGACATGCAACCCTTGTTGAAAGGGGGGTCTTCATGATTGACGTGATCGTTGCCGGCGGCGGACCGACCGGCTTGATGCTGGCCGGCGAGTTGCGGCTGCACGGCGTGCACCCGCTCGTGCTGGAGAAGGAGACGGAGCCGACCGGGCATGCCCGTGCGCTGGGCCTGCACGTGCGCAGCATCGAGGTGATAGACCAGCGCGGTCTGCTGGAGCGGTTCCTCGCAGCCCACCCGCCAACCACGTGAGACACGCTATTATCGGGCCTCGATGCGGGCATCAGGCCGCGCCCTGCATCTCGGCCGCCCCGCGGTCCTACGGCATCCACCGGCCTGGCATTGCCATCTGGCATCGGACCGTGCGAGGTCCGAAGCGGCTCGCGCCGGGCCGATGTTGGGCTTGCCCAGCGTCAGCCGAATCGTTCCGGCGGCCACTAGTGATCGAACCGGGCCAGGTCGGCCATGGATCCCGCAGTTTCCCGCACGGGTCATCCCGCCCGCCGGATCAGCAGCGGGTGGACCTCCGCCTCGATCCGCGGCTGACCGGCCGGTTCGGGAAACGTGCCGTTCTCGCGAACCGGCCGGGCGCTTCCAGGTCACCACCTTGCAAGATCCAACGCACCCGCAGCTCGCCCGGTCGAAGGGGGGCGGCCCAACCAGTACCGCTCCGCCACGGCCGACGACGATGCGGGCCGGCCTCGGCGGACACATGTCGACGACGCCCACGACTGGTTCGCCCCCGTACGGCCGATCGGATCGACCGCCCCGGTGCCACTCCCCCGGCATCGCGAATGGCCTGCTCGCCTGGATGCTCTCGCTGGAGGGGCGTGCGGTCCCATCGCGGTCGAGGTTCGCCGCGGACGCCAAGGTCGACGCCGAACCCGCCGCCCCCGCTGGCGGCTCCTCAAGCGATGACGCTGCTCTGCGACCGGACTCCCCTGGCACGGTTCCGGCCGGACACCAAGCAGGTTGCCCGCCATTCCGGATGAGCATGTGACGACGTTGTGTATGAGCGGCAACGCCGTTTGGACGACAGGCTGGTTGAGCACGGCTCGGTGGTCGCGTTGTCGGCGTTGCGCTCGTGCTGTCGCGGGTGGGTGGGAGCAACGACCGTGGGTAGGTGGGCGTGCGCGGTGCGGGCGCCCCGGCCGGGCGTGAGGCGTGCAACCCTGGAGGCGGTCCTGCGCGTCCCTGGCGGTGTGCGGGAGGCGGCGGCGCCCGAGCCGACGGGGACCCGGTGGCCGGCCACCGGCGACTTCGACGCGTTCGTTCAGGCTCGGCACATGGCGTTGTTGCGCTTCGCGCACGCGCTGACCGGCGACGCCGAGCTGGCCGCGGATCTGGTGCAGGACGCGCTGGTGCGCGGTGGGTTGGCGTGGTCGAGGGTTCGGCGGCGAGACGACCCTGAGGGCTACGTCCGCCGGATCATCCTCACCCGGTATGTCAGCTGGTGGCGGCGGGTACGGCGGGAACGGCTTGTCGCGGCGGTGCCGGAGGCCGGCTACGACACCCCGCCGGCGAGCGGACCGGACGAGACGCTGTGGCGGCTGCTGGCGACGCTGCCACCGAGGCAGCGAGCGGTGATCGTGTTGCGGTTCTACGAGGACCTCACCGAGGTCGAGGTGGCGCGGGTGCTGGACTGCTCGGTGGGCACCGTGAAGAGCAACGGTTCCCGGGGGCTGGCCCGGCTGCGGCGGGCGTTGACGGCGGGAGGCGGGCGGTGACCGACCGGCTCGAGCAGGACCTGCGGCGGGTGCTGCGCGACCCGCAGCGGCCACCCATCCCTCCGCCGGACATCGTCGAACGAGTGCACACCGGCATGGCGCAACGGCGGACCCGGCGGCGCGCGGCGACCGTCGTGGCTGCGGTGCTGGCGGTTGCCGCGGTGGCCGTGGTGTCGGCGGTGCTCACCCGGGGCGCCCGGCCGGCCTCCGCCGGCGTCGTGCCCTGGCTGGACGCGCCGGTCGCGCCGTACAGTCCCCCGCCGCCGACCGTGTCCCGCCGGCCCAACGCCGCGGTCTGCCGGGGCGCGGACCTGCGGCTGGCCGGCGTCGACGGCGAGTGCGCGACCGGCCACACCGGCACCTTCGTCCACATGCAGAACACCGGCCGCAGTCGCTGCACGTTGTCCGGCTCCCCCCAGCTGACCGGACTTACCGGCGCCGGCGCCCGGGTACCCATCCCAGCCGAGCGCGGGACCTTCTTCGACTCCCGCCAGAGACGCAACAGCGGCCGGCCACGATCGACCCGGCCGAGCAAGCGGGACTGACCATCGAGACGTCCTACACCTGCGAAGGCGGCGCCCCCGCCAGCACCACCACCTACCGCCGAGTGCGGATCCGGCTTGCGGACGGCGCCACGTTCGACATCGCGGACCGACTCGGCTCGTCCTGCCCGTTCCGCATCGGCACCTGTTACCGGCCGGTGCAGCCGCCGGCGGAGCCGCACGAGCCGTGGCCCACACTGCAGGCCCGGCTGCAAGGCCGGGAGGGTCATCCAGCGGACCGCGACCGTGATCACCTCGGGCGGGAACCGGAAGCCGGCGAAGGCGGACCGATCCTGGACCCGACTGGGCCGGTGTTGACGCATGCCCACAGCCTGCCTCACCGCCCAGCGCCGAGATGATCAGCCAACGCAACACCGCCGTCGGCCAGGGGTCTGACAGGACTCGCCGCCGGCCTCGGTCGACCCGCCGACGTCGGCCTGCTCGGTCGACTCAGTACATGCCGAGCTCCATCTGCTCGAAGACCTGGGACCACCAGTCCGACGGACTCCTGAATGCCCGCTCGTCTATCTTCGTGAGGCTCGGTTTCAAGTCGGCCAGGCTGGCGTCGATCTGCGTGTCGGTCATCCGCGGATATTCCTGCCGGAGCCTGCCCACGTGATGCAGGAACTCGATCAGGTCGATGGCCGAGGAGTTGACGAACAGCTCCGGAAGCTCGCCCTCCGGATCGATCGCGTAGACTCCACGCCCCGCCTCGGCGACCCCCAACTGGCGGCCCATGTCCCAGCCTATCTGGTAGAGGTCGCCGGCCGACTCCGAATGGATCGTGGGCTGGGTGTCGGATTGGACTCGGGCCTCGAAGAACGGGTCCACGAAACGTGGCAGTCCCACCTCGACCAGAGCTTGCTTCTCACCGTCCGAGATCGTCCAGTCCGCCGCTGTGTCGCGGTCGGCCTGGACCACCCCCTCCGGGCCAGCCCACTCGGCGATATCATCGAATGTCAGCATGCGCGCTCCGCTACTACTTGAAGATGGCTGCTACCGCCCGCTTGAGCGCCTCGATGGCCGCGGCGGCAGCGTCCCCAGCATAGTCGAAGCTCCAGCTGACCTTGGCCTTGGGGAACGTGCGCTGGATCCAGCGGTTGCAGTACCCACCTGGCTTGTCACAAGGCTCCAGTTCCGAGTAGATGCGCTTCACCTGCTCGGACCTGATGCCCAGCTTCTCGAGTTCCGTCCAGATGGCCCGCTCGGCGTGCTGGCCGGTGCGACTGCTCTGCCGGGCGATCGTGTACAGCCTACCGTTCGACTCGAACTCGAAGACGGCGATGTTGACCGCGCCGCGGATGTTGTTGGCCTTCCGGTAGTTGATCGCGATCTGAGCGAGGTCCGTGCTGCCATACGCGACCTTGCCGGTGGCGGCGACCACACCAGGGGCCGCCTTGGCGGTCGACCGGGCGATTCCCGGCACGGCCTCCAGGGCGTCTTCGGTGGCGCGCTTCCGCAGCAGCTTCGCGGCGACCTTGATGCCGCCCTTCAGCAGCCCGCTGAAGCTGGTCGCTATCCCACCCCACTCGCCGAACTTGTACCAGCCGCTGCTCTCGTCTATTCCGGAGTCATCGCCGTAGAGCCGGTCGCGCAGCCAGTTCGTGGCGCCGAAGGTCACCGTGTCGGAGAACCCGGACACCGCTTCGTCGAACGGCTTCATCACGTGTTCCTGGAAGCCGTTCGAGAGCGCGTCCCAGGCACAGCTCATCGGGTTCCAGCCGGAGCAGTGGCCGTCGATCTCGATAAACGTGACCGGGTTGCCGCCACCGAACGCGTACCGGTTGCCGGTGAAGGGGTCCGTGGTCAGGCGCAGGTCGCTGAGCGCCCCGTTGTACAGGTCCCGGGTGAGGAACCGGTTCAGACCCGGGTCATACTCCCGGAATCCCATGTCGTACTTGCCGAACGTCGGGTCCCAACGCTTTGCATTGAAGCGGTAAGCGTTGTACGGCTCCTTGGTCGGGTCCTGGGCGTCCGGCTTGTCGGCGCCACTGAATTCAGTGGTGTCGTCCTGACCGTAGGCCGTGTAACCGTAGGTAGCCTTGGTGTCTCCGTTCTTGTCGGTGATGTCCTCGACGTCGGTGTGATCGTTGTAGCCGTAGTAGACGTCTTCGCTGCTACCGTCGGGGTTGAACTTGACCTGCGAGAGCCGCTCGCCCCACGGCGAGTACTGGTAGGACTTGGTGATCCTTCCTGCGACGTCCTCGGATAGGACATCCTGGCTCAGCGCCAGGTAGCTGAAGTTGGTGGTCTTCTCCGACGCGGTGCTGGCGTTCGTGGTCTGCGCCGTGGTCCGGTCCAGCGGGTCGTGCGCGAACTTCGTCGTCGTGGTCGACCCGGAGTTGCTCAGCCCGGTGTGCTCGCTGACCCGGTCGAAGCCATCGTAGACGTTCTCTTCCACGACCTGGTTGTTCGCGATGACCGTGTCCAGCCGCCCGAACGGGTCGTAGTTGTACTTCGCGGTGACGCCATTGACCACCGCGGTGAGCAGCCGGTTGCGGTCGTAGCTGAAGTTCGTGGTGGTGCCCTTGACCGTTTGCGAGACCACGTTGTTGTTGGCGTCGTGGGTGTAGGTCTCGGAGGTCCCGTCGCTCCGGGTGATCTTTGCCAGCCGGTCCAGCGGGTCGTACTGGTAGTTCGTGGTCCGGCTGATGTACGCCGCGTGGTTGTCGGCGTTCATCTTCCTCGCGACGTCGGCCGTCTTGTTGCTGTTCGGGTCGTAGTCGAGGGTGTGCTCGGCGACCACCGTGCCGTTCGACTTCTTCTCGATCTGGTGCTGCAGCAGCCCATCCAGGAAATAGTCGTAGTCGACGGTGTTCCCGTTGCCCTTGACCTCGTGCAACAGGTCGGCGGTCGGGGTGTAGGTGAACGTGCTGACCTTGGGACTCGGATCCGACGCCGACGTGGTCTCGGTAATCTTCGCGATCAGGTCGCGGACGTCGTACTCGTAACTGGCACTGGCCGAGTCGTGGCCGCGGACCTTCGGGTTGCCGTTCTCGTCGTAGTCGAACGTGGTGGTGTGCTGCAGCGCCCCCGATTTCTTCTCCTCGACCTTCGCCATCATGTTGAGCCCTGTGTAGGTGACGGCGTAGTCGTCGGTATTCGCACCCGGGGTGCGGTCGCTGATGTCGACCAGGTTGCCGTTGGGGTCGTAGCCGTAGGTGAAGTCCTTCTGCTCGTTGTCGGTGTCGGCGGCGTTGTCCCGCACCAGCTTGACCGCGTCCGCCACGACCGTGCCGTTCGCGTTGTCGGTCAGGGTTACCTTCTGCGCGTTGCTGGTCTTGCTGAAGGCGTACTTGCCGAGGGAGACCCAGCTACCCGCGCTGGTGGTCTGGTTGACGGTCTTGGTTGCTGACCCGCCGCTGTAGTCGACCTTGTAGGTGGCATTGGTCGCGGTGCCCGCCGCGTAGCGGGCGTAGACGTCGTAGTTCCCGTCCTGAGGGATGATCAGGTTCCAGGCGAAGCTGCTGGTACCGGTGCCGGCGGCATGGGTTGCGTAGTTGTACCCCTGATAACCGGTCCCGAACGAGCTCGCCGGCCAGGTGCCGGTGGCGCCGACGTTCTGGATGTCGGAGTTGTCGACCAGCACCACCTGCTTGCCGACCGGCACACCGCTGTCCGACCGCGTCCGCAGCTTGCCGTCCGGGAAGTAGTCCCAGGTCATGGTGCGAGAGGACGAGCCACCGGCGCTGGTGACGCTACGGCTGATCTGCTGGCCCAGGGCGTTGTAGTCGTACCCGGTCGCTATGTCCCATGGATCGGTGCTGGTCCTGACCCAGCCGTTGTCCCAGTAGGAGTAGGTGGTGTCGTTCCGGACCGTCTGACCCTCGGATGGCGGAGCGCTGACCTTGGCCACCCGGCCGACCGCATCGTAGGTGTAGATGGTCTTGCTCGGGGTGTTGTACCGGGTGTCGCCGGGATCGAACGGACTGATCTTCTCCTTCACCCGGTTCAACTCGTCGTACGTGGTCTCTTGCACGAAGTCGTCGGGGACGCTCGTGGTGGCCACCCCGCGCGGACTGATCACCCGGGTCTGGTTGCCAACCTGGTCATACTCGTACCGGGTGGTGTTGTACGTGATCGTGCCGCCGGAGTTCTTGTGCGGCACCTTCACCTCGGTTGCCTTGCCCCGAGCGTCCAGCGTGATCAGCGTCGCGGCGCCGTTCTGATCGGCGGTGCTGTCGACCAGGCCGTCCAGGTCATAGTGGGTCGACCTGGACTTGCCGGTCGCGTCGGTGACAACCCGCACCTGGTGGTTCAGGTCGTAGCTGAACTTTCTGGTGTAGTCGGTGGTGTCAGGAGTCGCGTTCTTGCGCGGGTCCACCACAGTGGTGACGTTGCCGACGTCGTCGTAGGTGTACGTGATCTTGTTGGTCAGGGCATTCGTGACCGAGGTGATCTCGTACATCTCGTCGTAGCCGTACGTCGTCGTGTAATCGCCGGCCGTGCTGGTCAGATTGCCACTGGGCTCGACCAGCGAGAGGAGATTACCGATCTTGTCGTGGTTGAAGGTGGTCTTCCGCTCCGGTCCGGTTGTCGCGTCCCTCGGTTGATAGGTCGCGACCACCTGGTCGGCGTCGTCGAAATCGAATGTGGTCACCGCGCCGTTCGGGGCGGTCTCGCTGGTGATGTTGTCGTTGGGGTCGTAGACGGGGGCGAGGGTGACGATGAGCGCGCCACCAGCCTGGTCCTTGGGCTCGGTCTTCTGGCCGGGGCGGCCGAACAGGTCGTAGGCCTGCGTCGTCTTGTGCCCGAGCGGGTCGGTGACCTCGGTGGTCGCGCCCGGGCGTCGTAGACGTAGGCCGACGACTTGCCGAGCGGGTCGGTGATGGTCTTCGGGAAGCCAACCACGTCGTAGGTGGAGTAGGTGGTCTTGTGCTGGTTGGCGTCCGTGGCGGTCAGCAGCTGACCGGAGCTGTCGTAGGTATAGACGCTGGTGTAGTCACCGGCGGTGGAGGTGGCGGTGCCCAGGGGGTCGGTGGCCGTGGTCAGGTTGCCTTGGGCGTCATATCCGAACGCCCAGGTGCGGCCGGCCGCGCTGGTCCTGCCGATCATGTCCGCGAAGTGACCGTTGAGACCAGTCTGGTAGCTGAAGATCGACGCGGCGGTGTTGTTCTTGTTCGCCTCGGCGTCCTTCATGGTCAGCGGGTAGCCGGTGTTCGGGTCGTAGGTCCACGTGGTGACCGCGGTGTTGTTCTCTTCCAGCCGGTCGACGTTGTTGTCCGCGTCGAAGTGCAGCTTGGTGGTCTGCCCCTTGGCGTTGGTGGCCTGCATGGGGCGGCCGTAGCCGTCGATCTGGTAGGTGGTGGCGTGGCTCTCCGCGTCCGTGACCACGGTGTTGATCTGCGAGCCGGCGGTCCCGTCCGGATCGGTGTAGGCGAAGCTGGTCAGCCCGTTGTTCCGGTCGGTGACGGTCTTCGCCCACCAGTGGAACTTCGGGTCGTCGGTGGGCAGGTCGTAGTAGCCCAGCCGGGTCACGTGCTGGCGCGGGTCGGTGATCGTGACCAGCTCGACGTTCTTGTTCCCCTGGGTCATGTCGTAGCCGAACCGGAACGTCTTGGCCAGGGTGCTGCCCTTGCCGTCGATCAGCTTGCCGAGCAGGCCCTTGTCCGAGTAGGTGAACTCCAGCTGCCGGCCGGAGATGTCGGCGATCGTGCGGACCTTGTCGATGATCTTCGGGTTGGTCAGGTTGGTCGCGTTGATCTCCGCGCCGGTGTCGTCGATGTAGGTGTAGGAGTCGCCCTTGGCGTAGTAGGTCAGGGTCAGGGTCTGCCGGTTGGCTGGGTCGGTCAGGTAGCGGAGGAACTTGACCGGCTTGTTGTTCGACTTGCGCTGCTCGTAGGTGAACAGCAACTCGTTGCCGCTGTTGTCGACGGTCGCGGACTGGTAGCCGTCGGCGTCGAAGAAGAACTGGGTGCGGTCCGGCCGGGTCATCACCCAGGCTCGGGACGGGTCGGTGTTGCCGGTCTTCTGCAGGTACAGGTGCACGCCGGCCGGGTGGTCGTAGTCCCACCCGCTCGGGTCGGTGGAGCCGTGCTTGTTCAGCTCGAACAGGTGACTGGTGCCGTCCCCGTCGGTCAGCGTCACGTCGGTCGGCCAGTCCTGGCCCGGCGGATGCAGGTCCAGCGGGCTGCCCAACCGCATGAGGCTAGCTCCGGCGATCGACCAGCCCTGACCGGCGGCCGAGTCGGACGTGTCCAGCGAGTTGTAGGCCAGCCGGAGGAACGTGGACACACCGCGGCTGGGGTTGCTGAACGCGTTGTACGACCACACCACATTGCCGGCGAACAAGTTGTCCATCACGGTCGAGCCGGCGCCCGTGTTCTTGCCGGCGTACTGGTAGAACTTCTCCAGGCCGAGCTGGTCGGAGGTGGGGTCCTCGACCGACACGTTCTGGTCCAGGGACGGGATCCCGTCCGAGGCGGACAGCCAGATCCCGGTGGACTTGTTCAGCAGGTCCCAGCGCAGGACATACTGCTCCCGCTTGTTCCCAGATCCACTTTGGATCGGTGTCCTCAGGGTGGCGTTGACCGTGACCGTGTCGCCCGGGACCACGTCCTTGGGCAGCACCGTCTGCAGCGGGTTCCCGGCGTTGGTCACGTCGGTGCCGTCCGGATAGGACCAGTGGTAGGACAGCACCCGGGACGCGGCCGGCCAAGTGGTGGTGGTCGTGTTGGTCAGCGTGACCGCGACCGTGTACTGGTCTCCGGGGATCATCCGGGCCGGCGTGTATGGGGCGTAATAGGTGTTGGCGGTGGTCTTCTCCAGGTAGGTGACCACCAGCTTCGGGCGCAGCTGCGGCTCGGCGCCCTCCTTGGACAGGAACATCACCCGCTGGCTGGCCACCGACTCGTCGTGCATCTTCAGCAGCAGCCCATAGTTGGTGGCCGAGTTGGCCAGCCAGCCGGCCACGATCCCGGTGGTGGTCCAGGTCTCCCACTCCGGGTCATTGGTGATCCCGCCGACGCTGTCGGCCGCGGTCGGGTTGTAGTCCCCACCCGGCGTGCCCCACAGCGTGGTGGCGTTCGCATGCTTCCAGGTGGTGGTCGTCTCGTCGAACGCCCGGGTCAACGCGTGCACGTCGACCAGCCCGGTGGTCGCGCCGTAGTCGTAGGTCGTCCACATCCGCAGCTGCGCGTCCACCACCGTGGAGCCGGTGGGGATCCCGGACGGGGTGGGGAACTTCACCACCCCGCGGGTCACCCCGTAGTACGTGGAGTTGTTGCCCGGGGACACGTACGGGTCGCCGTCGTAGACATTGACGTTCTCGTCCGGCCGCAGCTTGGACAGCGTGGTGTCGATCGCCGTGCCCTGGTAGATCTTGGTGACCCGGCCCGCCTTGGGCAGCCGCACCAGCTGCGTCGGCGCCGGGATCAGCTGCCCGCTGGCGGTCTTCACCGCGACCATGTAGTAGTACGCGTTCCCGAACGGGTCGGGGGAATCCGCCGCCGTCGGGGTCGCCGTGGTATCCGTGAAGCCGGTGGTGCCAGCCGGCACCGGGGCGACCAGGGTGCCGGGGCCCGGGGTGAACGTCTGGTAGACGCTGCGGTGCACCTGGTACTCGACAATGTGGTCCGGGCTGCTCGTACCCGGGTCGGCGTAGGCCGACCAGGACAGCTGCGCGCCGGTCGCGGTGATCGTGGTCGGCGGGGACAGGCTCACACCCGCCCGACCCCAGGTCAGGATCAGCTTCGGCCGGTTGTCCGTCTCCCCGCCGTAGGCGTACTCCGACGCCTCATACATTGGCCCGCCGTGGCCCAGCGTCGCCTCTTCGGTCGGGCTCGTCTTGAGCATGAACCCGTAGTTCGTGGTCGGGCTGTTGATCCAAGACTGCACCGTGTTGCGGACGCTGAACGTGTGCCAGACGCTGGAGATCGCCGCCTGCTTGGTCACCACCGCGGACTTGGTGAACCGCACCGCGTCCGCGATCGCCGCCTTCGTGGTGTCGGTGGAGTCCTTCAACACCACCTTGTGCGACGTCCCGGCCAGGAACGAGCGGGTGCCCAGGCTCGCCCACACACCGCCGGTGCCCGAGGCCTGATTGACGTTCACCGCCGCGGAGCCGCCGTTGTAGTACACCGTGTACGGCACAGTCGTCCGGTCCGAGGCCGGCACGTAATGCGCCTCCACCAGGTAGTTCCCGGACTCGGTCAACCGGGGCACCCAGGTGTAGGTGTCCCCGGGAACGCTGTCCTTGTTCGCCTGGTAGTCCCCGTTGACCGCATACTGCATCAACGTGGTGTTCGTCGAGTACGGCCACGCTCCGGTGAACGAGGTCTTCCCCGCGTCCCCGTCGTCGACCTGCTCGACGTTGGCCGACACCGCCGGGTCGAACCTGGTGGCCATCGACGACCACGTCGCCGTGCCCTCCGACCACGCGCCGGTCACCCGGTGCGCCTCGATCGGAACGTTGTACTGCCAGTCGGTGTGTGTCTGGTCGTAGTACAGCTTCAGCTGCGCCGAATCCAACACCGTCCCGGCCGGCACCCCGGTCAACGGGAACGACACCAGCGACCGGTACACCGCGGACGACGTAGTGCCGACCGACAGCGGCCAGCTCCCGTCGAAGTTCGTGGTCGGGCTCCCCGAGTAGATCCGCACGTCCTGCGACTGGGTCGGCGTCGGCTCGATCTTGATCGTCGGGTCGATCACCACCGGGTACCGGCGGCCCGGGTCGGCCAGCCAGCCCGCGTCTGCCCGCAGCGTGACCGTCAGTTGCGAGCCGGCCTGGCTCACCGTCTGGCTGACCTTCTCGCTGAACGCCGTCCCCGGCGGGGTCGCCGCGCTGGCCGTCGCGTCGGCCATGAACGGCCTCGGCATCACGTACAGCGGCTCGCCCTCACCACTCGGCCGGAGGAACGCGACCGAGCCGTCCGGCAGCTGGCGAGCCTGCAGCCCGCCCAGGTCGACCGAGAACGTGAACGTCGGATCCTTCGGCGCCCGAGCCAGGACGATCTCTTCCTTCAACTCCTCCGGCGTCACCCGGTAGACCACATCGGCGTCCGGCAGCGCCCGCGGGAAGCTGACCGTGTTGTCCCGCTGCACCGGGGTCAGGACTCGCCGGGGTCCGACCAACCCGATCGACAGCTGGTGGCCGCCCTGCTCGAACCTGACCAGCGAGTCCGAGCCGTCGCCGAAGAAGCTGGCGTACGTGTTGGACTGATTGGCGAACCGGAACCCGGACCGGGCCGATGCGCGCACCGTCGTGTCAATCGGCTGCCAGGCACCCTGCGGATCCCGGTAGTGCACCGGCGAGCTGGACAGCTCCGCCTCAGTCCGGCCGTCGGACAGCTGGTAGTACGACGCGGTCGCGGTCCGCTTGTCCACCAACTCCCGCACCCGGCTCGCCGGCGCCATCGGCGCGCCCACCGGTGCCGGCTGCACCCGCGCCACTCCGGGCACGTCCGACTTGCGCGACGGGACGGGCGGAGTCGGCACCCCCGCCGGGAGGGCGCTTTCCGCCGCGGTCGACACCGCCGGCGCCGATCTCGGCAACGCCGACGCCGGACCGGCAACCCCCAACACCAGCGCCGCCGTCCACACCGGAACCAGGAAACGAGCACGCTTGGACTTCACGTCGGCTCCTCCCCCCGGTCGCGCGCGTACAGGCGCACGACCCAGCACGGGCCGCAACGCCGGACCAGGCGGCGGCCGGCGCGGCCGAGCCGTGGTGGGCCGATGACATGCGCCAGCCCGGAACGAGCCGTCCCGGCTGTCACTGACCTCGACATCCACTCGAGACCACGCGCAGCCATCGCCCGACTCGACGGTGCGGAAATTGCGCCAAGCGGACCTTAGGAACTCTCCACCTAAAGACCTACAGGACGCACTTACCAGCGCATGCGAGGCGTGACGGTAGCCGACCCCAACCGGGTGAGACAAGCCTTTAGAGCCTCATGAAAGTCGGCCCGGACCCGGGCGAATGGCCTATGTCCCGCGCGGCCGCCCCGAACCCGCTGTTAGGGCCGCAACCCGACTGTCCACATGCGCCACCCTACCGAACCAAGATTCACCTGGACGGAGTAGCGGGGCATCGCTGCGTAGTCGGCTGCCGCTAGGCTCGCTTCGTGCCGTAGCGCGAGCGCCAGGCGTCGGGGCTGGAGTACCTGGAGTTGGCCACCGCGCTGCTGCACCCGGGCCCGGCTGGCCAGCCCGACCGCGGCCCGCCGACCAGCATCCCGACCCGGCGCTGCAGACAGTTCTGGCTCGATGCTGTCACGCCGGTCGCGGCGGTGATCTTCACCGACTGAGGCGACCGGATCGGCTGCGACCTGATCGGCTCCGATCCGGACAGTGCCCGTCTGCTGGACCTGGTGTGGCCGGTGGCGCTCGGCCGGCTCGAGGCGCCTCCTCGAGTCCGACGGTGAGCTCGCGTCGTGGCGTGGAACGCGGCCTACCAGCCGATCACGCAGACATGACGCCGGTGGCTCCGTCCGGTCCGGTAGCCGAGTTCTTGCTGCACGCCCGCGGCGACACGGCGTGGTTCGGCTGGAGCGCTGAGCCGTTCGACGACGACCAGCATTGATCGATCCAGGCGGCCACCGAGTCGGTGCCGCAGGCCGCACCCGCGCGCCGGCAGGGCCGCAGCCGTCCGCCAGGCACCCCGGCCGCGGTTGGTTGCGTCACCGGACCCATCCGCCCCATGCCGCCGACGCTCGGTGGCGGCCGTGTCGGGCGTGGGGCGGCTGGGTGCTGTCGGTGATCGACCTCACTGCTCGGCGGTGGTGTCACCAGCTGCCGGATGCGCCGCCGCCGCTGGATGATCCGCCGCCGAAGCCGGAGCCGGACGAGCCGGAGGAGTTGGAGGACAACGATGAGCCGGATCCCGAGGAGTTGCCTCCCCAGCTCGCGCCGCCAGTCATGGACCGGAACAGCGCGTAGCCGACGAGGCCGAAGCCGCCGAGCACTATGGGCAGCACGACCCAGGCGGGCGTGCTGTCCGAGGGCGTCTGGGTGGCCGCGGGGATGGGCGGCATGTTCGGGTCGGCGAGCTGGACGGTCGTGTCATGGCCGAGGTCTCGGCGGATCGCGTCCAGTCCGGCCAGCACACCGTCCTGCATGCGGCCGGCCTTGAACAGCGGGGTGATCGTCCCGTCGACGATCTCGCTGGCGGCGCCGTCGGAGAGCCGGTCGGTCAACCCGCTGCCGGTGACGATCCGCAGCCGGTGGTCGTCGGTGGCCACCACGAGCAGCACCCCGTGGTTGCTGCCCCGTTTGCCGATGCCCCAGGCGTTGAAGAGGCCGGTCCCCCAGGTTTCGATCGGGACGCCGCCGGTGCTGCGGATGACGGCGACGGCGATCTCGTCGGTAGTGGCCCGCTCGTCGGCGAACAGCACCTGGATGATCCGCGCGCAGGTCCCATCGCCGAGCACGCCGGCCTTGGTCGACGCAGACGGCCGGTTTGGGGCAGGCGGTACCGCCCGGCCCTGCGGCGGCGGCCGCGGCCGGGGCGGCGAACGCGGCCGGGGCCAGGGTCAGTACGGCGGTCAGCAAAGGCCTGGAATGTGCATCGCCGGCCTCCCCGTGTTGCACACCACCCATGCGGGCCCTGATGCGACGCTTCCGCAAGCCGGACGGTTCCGCAACCACCGCCCGGCCCATGTGCTGGGCCGGCACACGCTGCCGGAGTTGGACGAGCAGGACGTGACACCCTCGGACCCCTCGACGTGCGGGTCGGCCCGGACGGTGGGCTCTACCAACTCCAGGATGGATCCAGGCCCTGGTCTCCTCCGCGCCGGTGGGTCGAGAGGTTGACGGGGCCCGAGGCCGGGCAAACGTCAGCCGCCGGCACGCCCGGCAGGCCGACCTGCGGCGACGAAAGAGGTGCCATGCCGATTCCCCGGAGGATGCGGCGGTGGAACAAGGTTGGCCTCAACCGGCTCACCACCCGTATCGCACCCTGGATGCCGGGCTTCGGCGTCGTCGTACACCGCGGTCGGCGCTCCGGACGTCACTACCAGACGCCGGTGAACGTATTCCGCACCGAGGACGGCTACCTCTTCGCCCTGACCTACGGTGCGGACACCGACTGGGTCAAAAACGTGCTGGCCGCCGGCGGCTGCGAACTGCACACCCGAGGGCGCGCCATCCGGCTCGGCGCACCGCGCCTGCTTCACGACGAGAGCCGTCGCGGCATCCGCCCGGTTGAACGACAGATACTGCGGATCATCGGCGTCGCCGACTTCCTGTCGCTCAAGACCGCACCTGCGGCGTCCACAACCCACGATCAAGCCTGATCCCAACGACCGCGCCGGCCTCCGCTGCATCTTTATGCAGCCGACACCACGCAGCTCGATGCGCTCTTCTGCCGCGAGTCGGGCGGCGTGGACGCGCGTTCCTGCTGTGCCTCTGGTGGGCAGCGTTGCGGTGTACATGACTGGTCTGGTTCAGCTGGCGAGTACTTGCGCCCAGGCGGCGGCGCTGGAGATTGAGGGCCGCGGCTGCTCCGATGACGGCGGCACCGGTTTGGGGGTCGTGGAAGAGGCGGCCGGTGAGTTCCCGCGCCGCGGCGAGGCCGCCGGGCCGCGCTGGGTCGACGTCGACCTCGTCGACGCCCGGGCGCTGACGATCAACCAGCAGCGCCTCGCCTATGGCCGGACCGTCGCCGTCGGACCGCCCAAGACGGTGGCCAGCCGCCGGACCATCGCCCTGGACCGGGTCACCGTCACCGTGCTGCGGGCGCACCGGCGCCGGCAGGAGAAGGAACGAGCCGCCGCTGGACAGGCCTGGCAGGACACCGGCTACGTGCTCACCAGCACCGATGGGCAGCCGGGCAGCCTTTGCACCCGGACTACCTGACCCGCCGGTTCCGCCGCCTGGTCAAGGAGTCCGGGCTGCCGCCGGTGCGGCTGCACGACCTGCGCCATGGCGCGGCCAGCCTGGCCCACTCCGCCGGCGCGGACCTCAAGACGATCCAGGAGCAGCTCGGCCACACCAGCATCGTCCTGACCGCCGACACCTACACCAGCGTGCTTACCGACAAACATCACAAAACTGCGGAAGCTACCGCCCGGCTGGTCCTGGCCGCCGCCGCCCGCGGCCCGAAACGGCGGAAGCCGCCCACCGCCGGGCCCTCCGAGGAAGTCCGCTGCTACCGAGGCGTCGCCTAGGCCGCAACCCGTACGCCCAGGCACTCCCGACGGCTGAAGGCCAAGAAGAAGCGTCGCACCCACATGGCACCCGCGCGGCACCCACGGTCCACAAGCGACAGAGCCGGGCGATGAACGCCCAGCTCAACGGGTGCGCCGCCAGGGACTCGAACCCCGAACCCGCGGATTAAGAGAAGTTCATCCGGATGAGTGTCGGGCCTGCTCCAGGTTCGACTGGTGGGGGCCGGAGAGCCAGTCTTGACCCAGACGCGCGTCGACCGGTTCCTCTCCTCGCCGCAGCGCGTCGATGTAGGCATGATCGGCGGCGAGGCGGGCCGCGACCTCGGGACCCTCGGCAACGGCCCCGTGGCCGGGGACCAGGACATCGATGTACCGGGCAGCCTCACCCAGCCGGTCGAGTGCCGTCTCGTAGGCGCCCACCTGATCGGGGCGGCGAGGGTCGAGGAGCGGGATCAGGACGTCGGAGAGCATGTCGCCGGCGAGCAGGACGCCACGGTCCGCGAGGAGGACCGCGGCGTGGCCGATGGCGTGCGCCTGATGCTCGACGATCTCGCCCGGCACGGGTCCCCCGTCCGCGGGCAGCGGGGTGAGGAGCCCGATCAGCTCGAGGGGGATGCCCGATGCGCTCTCCGCCGCCATCCTCTGCGCCCGCTCTCGGGCTTCACTGGCAGCCTGGGCGCCGGCGGGGGTGGCGTAGCGCGGCACGTCGCCGAACCGGGAATGCCAGAGCAGGTGGTCCCAGTGGGGATGGGTGGAGAACCCGGCGACCACCGGAATGCCGAGCCGGTCCACGTCATCGGCGAGCTGGTTCAGATCGGAACCGTCGATGCCGGGATCGACCAGGATCAACCCACCCTCCCCGCGCACGACGATGGCATTGCTCCAGACCCACTCGCTCTGCCGGACCCAGACGCCGTCGGCCACCTGATTCAGCATCGGTTCACTTTGTCAGGTGTCTCCGTCCGGCGCGAGTTGCGACGCCGTTCGGGTCCGGATCGGGACCGGCGGGCGTCCCCCGAAACGCACTCACATGCCGCCGGCCGCTGGGTGTCTGCCGGCGGTCGGGGTAGCGGCGTCGGACACTGCGGGTAGCCACGTTGACCGGCTCACGGTCGGCGACTTGGTCGCCCGCAGCAGGGGTTCGTCGCGCGCCCGTGCCGACGGGCGGGCGCCGGCGGGCCGGGTCGGAGCTAATTCGGTCGCCGGCGCGACGGCGCGGGTAGTCCGCCACCGGGCGGTAGAGCCGCCGCCGCCCAACACGCCGGGTCGATCAGCCATACGGGCTGTTACTGTCCTCACATGGAACGCGTGCTCGGTATCGGCGGGTTCTTCTTCCGTGCCAAGGATCCTGAGGCGCTAGCCGCCTGGTACGAGAGGACCCTTGGCATCGCCAGCCTGTCCACCCGATGGTCCTGGGAGCAGCAGGCAGGCCCGACCGTGTTCGCGCCGTTCCCCAGCGACACGGAATACTTCGGGCGTATGGATCAGCAGACCATGCTCAACTTCCGAGTTCCGAACCTCGACGCAATGCTCGCCCAGCTCAAAGCGTCCGGCGCCGAGGTGGACGACGAGATCTCGGAGGCCAGTTACGGCAGGTTTGGCCACGCGGTAGACCCCGAAGGTAATCGTTTTGAGCTGTGGGAACCAGGGGAGATCCCACAAACGTAGTAGTCGGTCCGCGATGACGCTCGTTCGCCGCGGTCTCGACCCAATGCCACGTAGCCTAAGTTGATCTTCATGCTGCGCGGGGGTTCATCGTTCGCATGTGGATGGTCGCCGGTCTGTGGTGGCGGGTGCTGGCCGGTTCGCCGGGTTTCTTGACGCGGTAGCTGTTGTGCCGGGCT
>WNFY01000724.1_pt1 | contig 30130 bp, 23 predicted proteins | sample 5400091 | NCBI WGS metagenome assembly WNFY01 (sample SAMN13153364, study PRJNA577476) | soil metagenome | isolation source: 60 cm soil or saprolite under grassland replicate 1 | place: USA:California | collected 2016-06-15 | reverse complement strand
TTCGGTGCGATTGCTCCAATCCTGAAACGAACCGTCGTAAAGATGCGCTTCGTAGCCGAGATAACGCGCCACGAAATAAAGCAAGCTGGCCTGTTGCCCGATATGGCAATAGGTAGCCACGCTGTCGGCGGGCTTTACTCCGGCGGTGTTGAAAAGTTGGCGCAACGATTCGACATTCTTGAATTTGTTCGTTGATTCGTCGACCAAACTCGAAAAAGGAATGTTCCTCGCGCCCGGAATGTGACCGGCGCGCGGCATCTGGCCGGCCTCGGCTCCCGTGTAGAACTTTGCCGCGCGCGCATCGAGAATTGCAACGCCCGATTTGTTCAAATTCGCCTTGACCCAGGCGGCATCAACTACAAGTCTGCCGTTTGGCGCCGGCGTGAAATGACCAGGTTTTGGTTCGCGCAATTCAGCAGTTACAGGTTTTCCTTCCGCTCGCCAGGCCGGTAGTCCGCCGTCCAGGATCGAAGTCCGATCCGCCAGACCCAAATAGTCGAGCGTCATGAAAACTCTGGCGGTGGGCGTTACCCAGTCTTTGCCGAAGTAGACGATGACGCGAGACTTGTCCGTTACGCCGAGCTTCTCGAAAGTAGCTTTCAGTTGATCTACTGAAGGCAATTCGAGAATCAATCCCTGGCCGCGCGGCGTGGATATGTCCGACAACTGTATGAACTGCGCGCCGGGAATATGTTCGGCGTCGTAATCTTTTCGCTCGCCAACTTGAAGCAAAACAAGCGAGTCGTCATTCAGATGCTTCGCCAGCCAGTCAGTAGTGACGATCATCGACTGGCGCACTTCCGAATTGGCTGACGCTGCAGCGAAAGCTGAAGACACAAGTGCAATCCCAATCGTAAGAGTCAGCAGAACTCCGCAAATCGGTTTCATTGTTTCTCTCCTATTTATGGATCGGATATTTCGGCTTCTTTGGGACTACCGGCTGAACTCTCTTCAGCTCTGCCATCGCTACGGCAACGGCTCTTTCCAGTTGCGGATCCCGGTTCGCCATCCAGTCTTTCGGAGTTATCTCTACCTCGACATCCGGTTGAATGCCGGAGTTCTCGACACCCCAGGAAGTACCGTCGGGATTGTACGCCGCGCGATTGGGTAGTTGCACGCTTCCGCCATCGATCAGATCCGGGGTGAAGACATATGGACCAATGCCGCCGCCACCGGTTCGCAAGCCCACGATCGGTCCGACTCGGGCCAGTTTGTACATGAAGGCAAAGGTCTCCGCGGCTGAGAAGTTGTTTTCATTGACGATTAAAACTTTCACCGCGGGGCCCGGGTTCACCGGCACCGCGATATCCTCGCCTTCGCGAAATGTGTAGTAGTAGATTGGCTTGCGCCTGAGCCATTCGATCAAATAATCAGGAGTAATGCCGCCGCCGTTGAACCGCTGATCAATGATTAGTCCGGCCCGGTCGCTGTAGCCTGTCAACCCGCGGATAAAATCCATGATCCCGGGACCGTAGCTCTCGACATAGATATAGCCCAGTTTGCCGCCGGACATTTCTTCGACGATCCGGCGATTGTTGGCTGACCAGTTGGCGCGTCTGATTTGATTCTCAGCCTGAACGGGGAGGGCAAAAACTGTCAGCGTGCGCGCGCCCTCGCCGTTCGGGTTGGGGCCGACTTTGATTTTCACGCGCTGACCCGCCTTGCCATCGAAATAGCTGTAGATATTCTTCGATGCGTCAATGTTCTGATCCTCGACGGCCAACAGATACTCTCCGTCCTTTACTTTGCTGCCCGGAAGATCCAGCGGCGCCGGCACAAAGCCGCTCGGCGAGTTGAAATAACTCATGCGGTATATGTGTTTGAAACGATAGCGACCCTGATCTATTTCATAATCAGCGCCCAGCACGCCGGTGCGATCGGGCGGAGCCGGCGGTGGCGGTAGATCGCCGCCGCCAACACCCAAATGACTGACTGAAACGTGCCCCAGCATGCGATTCAGAAGCGAGTTCAAATCGCTTCGCCGGACAATGTTTGGCAGGTACTCGCCGTAGTGTCGCTCCAGCTCGGCCAGGTCCTGAGCGTGATAATTCGGGTCATAGAACCAGTCGCGCATGATGCGCCACGATTCGCGGTACATCTGTTTCCATTCCGCGCGCGGGTCAACCGTTACTTCCAGACGCTTGAAATCCAACTTGCCCTCGTCGGGTTTCGGCGCCGCTGTGGCCGAGACCAGAAACCAATCGGGGCTGCGTCCCCTGGAATAGAGCATGCGATTCCCGTCGGGTGAGATGTCAAAACTCCGGATGTCCTCGACCAGCTTTTCCAGCTTCGCAGCCTTCGAAAGATCGCAGAAGTAGAGCGTTTGCACCGGACTGGCGCCCAGTGTCGGTGACTTTGGCCATTCGTTAACCAGGACGAAGACCGTTCCGGGGTTGCCGGTCCCCAGTTGTTCGTAATCCCCTGGCGATATTGGCAGATCGATAATGCGCTGTCCTATGTTCTCGAAATCGATTCGCACCTGGCTCAACGCGACTTCTATTTGAGCTTCGGGATTAGGGCCTCCTGGGAGATTGGGAATCGGTTGACCATCCTGGAGGATTACGACATGAACCCTGCGTGACACTAACGGCCGGGCGACTACGCCGTTCAGCACGCCCCAACCAAATTCGCTGGTGCCGGCATTGGGACTGGAAATGAAGTAGAGATACTTGCCGTCGCGATCGAAGACGGGTGATTGCGCGTGGGTGTGGCCGTCAGTTATCTGATGCGATTGGCCTGATTGCACATCGTAGATGTACACAGTGCGCACGCGATTGTGAAGATGCCGGGAGTAAGTCAGCCAACGACTGTCAGGCGACCAGTTGGGAAACCACGCCTCCTGATAAGAATAGGTGGACGTATCGACGCGACGAGCAACACCACGCTCAACGTCCGCAAACCAAAGCGCGAGGCGCTTGTCGGTAAAGGCGAGCTTCTTCGAATCAGGAGACCAGGTTAACTCTCGATAGAAAGAAGGACGCTCCTCGACGGGAATCTTTCTTACCGGGCTTTCGTTCCTTAGCGGGCGAACGTGCAACTGATACTCACCGGATTCGTCGGAGAAGTACGCGAGCGATTGACCATCGGGCGACAGCGCGGGATAACGCTCAGCCACGCCCGCCGTTTGCGAAAGATTTTTCGAATCTCCAGTTTGGGGATCAAAAAGCAATGCTTCCCCGCGCGTGCCGAAAACAATGCGGTCGCCGTTTGACGACAAAGAAGCCGACTCGATCGTGCGGGCGGCGTTGACTGTGCGCGACTTCAGCTCTGAAGTATCGGGAGTGACGCGAACGTCCAAAACCTGTGTCTGATTGTTGTGGGGATCGTAAAGATGTATGTGACCGTCTCTGACAAAGACAATTACGCCGGCGCCGGCCATCATCCAACGAATTCCATGCTGCACATAGGAAGTAAGCTGCTTCGTTTGCTTCGCCCGCAGGTCATACGAATAAAGGTTGTAGGCGCCGGTGCGATCGGAGATGAAGTAGATCTTATCGCCGACCCACACCGGCTGGTCGTCGTTGTAGTCAGCTTGCGGGAGCTTCTCAACTGCGCCATCGATCAACGTAGTTAACCAGATCTGACCTTTCGAGCCACCGCGATAAAAACGCCAATCACCGACACCTCCCATCGGTTCGTAAGCGATCCGTTTGCCGTCAGGAGAGAACGATCCCACGATCGCCTTGGGCAGCGGCAACAGGCTGGGCTGCACCGCGTCGAGTTTGATGGTGTAGAGCTGAGGCACAAGATTGACGTTCGAATCGAAGAGAATGCTTTGTCCATCCGGCGTCCAGCCATGTACTAGGTCAGGGTGTGGATCATAGGTAAGCCGGCGAGCTTCGCCGCCCGCCGCGGGCATCACATACACATCCCAATTGCCGCCCACCTGTCGCGAAAATGCGAGCTGTGAACCATCCGGAGAGAAGACGGGAAAATTCTCCTCGGCCGGGCTGGTCGTTAGTCGCCGCGCCTCGCCCCCTGATCGTCCCACCACCCAGATGTCACCTGCATAAGAAAACGCGATGTGCGTTTGATTGACTGTTAGTCTGCTGAACAGCGTGAGGCCGGAAGCCTCGCCAAAGCACAGAGTGCCGGCGCAAACAAGCAGGATAGACGCGGCGCATAATCGCAGCATGTGATTTTCTCCCCGAATTGAATTGCTGGCAGTCTATTACTTGAACGGGCCTCTGTCTTGGAAAGCCTGAAGCGATTTGTATCTGCTTAACTCTGGTGCGAAAGTCTCCGCCCGCCCGATGAGTGCTCTAAAGCTTGCGCTGGCGCTGAGCCAAACGCGTGATCGCGCGATACTGCGTTGGCGTCATGCCGGTGTGGCGCTTGAAAGTGTTGGCAAAGTGGCTTTGATCGTAGAAACCCGCGTTGGCGGCGACCAGGCTCAGTGGCACGTCCGGGTCTCAGACATTTCCCGACACGCCGCTTCAATGCGGAGCTGACGCAAGTATTCGCCGATCGTGCAGTTATAACGCTTACGAAACTGGCGCGCGAGATAAACTGGATGCACGCCGACGGTCCCGGCCAGAGCTTCGAGCGATGGCGGTGCAGAAACACTTTCGCGTAAAATCTCACGCGCTAGTTCGAGCCAGCCCGGTGGGTTCCGATCCAACTTTCGGGTGTGGCCGCGAGAGACCTCGGCAATAATCTCAAGCATCAGGCCTTCGATGGCCAGCACCGAACAGGCATCGCTCAGATGAAATTCGGCATAGAGTCGAGCGCCAAGCGAAGACAACAAGCCACCGTGAAAATCTGTCGAGCGTTCGGGCAACGCGCCGCACTGGCGTGTCCGCTCGAGCCAGCGAGACTCGATTTCAACGCGAAGGATGCGCACTTCCGCATTATGAAAATCGACTGCATGGCTCTCGTGAGGAGGATGGAAGATCATCGTCGCCGGCATACAGGTGCGGGCATCCTTCCCAAAGGTCTCTGTGTATGCGCCCTTTAGCACGAGACTGATGTAAGCCGGTTCGTGAAGGTGGTTGGACATCTTCAGTCCCGCGGGATATACAGACTCAGACAGCGTGAGACCCGAACCTGCACAACTCGCACGAGTGCCGTAGAAATCGCTGGAAGCATTTTTCAGGTTCACTTTCCAACCTCCTCAGACAATCGTCTTCCACTGTCAAACAAAGCAAACTACGATTTCCCAATCACTGGAGTTCAATCTTAATTGTTCTTCATAACACGGCAGTCTCTTCCAGAAGCCTTCCTTCTCCAAAACGCTCGACCCTGAGTTGCGTTGCATCGATCAGATCAGAATGTCCATGCAAAATCAGGTCGACGGCGACGCGACCGGAAGCCGGTGAGTGCATCACCCCATGGCCGCTGAATCCATTGACGAAGTACAAGCCTTCGACGTTCGGCGCCGGACCAATGATCGCATGATGATCGGGAGTCATTTCGTAGAGTCCGGCCCAGGCGCGGCGGGGATTTACTTCAGCTTCCGCCAGCACCGGAACGCGCGAGGCAGCGTGCGTCAAAATCTTTTCGACGAAAGTGTTATCAAATTCAGTTTTGAAGCCCGGCGTTTCTTGCGGATCATTCCAGGCGAGCAGGATTCCCTTCCCCTCGCGACGAAAATGAAAGCCGGTAGACATGTCGATCACCATCGGAAATTTCTTTGGTAATTGATCGAATGGCTCGGTGGGGACGAGTTGGCGGCGCAAAGGCTCGACCGGCAGTTCTGCTCCGGCCATCATCGCCACTTCCGCCGCCCACGCGCCGGCGGCGTTGACCACGATGCGGGTGGAAATGAATCCGCGCGTGGTTTGAACGCCCGCGATCCGACCGATGGCGGCTTCCCTCTGAGCGGCTGTGCCGCTTGATGTACGGAAAGGCTCTGCCTTTCCGTTAGCCGCCTCACGACAAGCCGCGAGGCTGCGCCTCGCTGCTGCGGACGGGACGTCCGCGTTCCCAGCATTAAGGTCCACGGCTGATTCAGGCTCGACCTTAATTCCGGTCACCTGCGTACCCAGCCACAGCCGCACGCCTTTCTCGCGTGCGTTCAGCATGAATCCCATCATGACGCTGTGCGGATCGACAAAACCGTCCGTCGGACAGAAAGTGCCGCCGAGAATGTCATCCACGCGAAGCTGCGGCACCATCTTCACAATGTCCCGCGGCGTGACCCATTCGACATTGGTCACGCCCAGAGCATTCTGACGCTCGCGATTCGCTTTCAAATACGTCAGATGATTTTCATTGGTCGCGCAGAACAAATAACCATGGGCGCGATAATCGGCCGGGTGACCGACGACTTCGTCAAACCTCGAAAAGAAATCGATCGAGTACTTTGACATCTGAATGTTGACCGGAGTCGCGAACTGCGCGCGCACGCCGCCCATACTCTTGCCGGTCGAGCCTTTGCCCTGATGCGCCTCGCGCTCGACCACGAGCACATTTCTGCAACCGGCCTGCGCGAGATGATAAGCAACACTCGAGCCGACAATGCCGCTGCCGATGATCACAACGTCCGCGGTTTCCATTTGAAGGAAAAAGTAAAAAGGAAAAAGGGGAAAGTAAAGACCAGCAAACCCGGCAACACGAATTCCAAACTTAAAGGCAATGAGAAAGGCGAGAACAATTCGCTCTCGCCTTTTTGCCTTTTACCTTTTTCCTTTTGCCCTGGCTTTACGCCGGTGCCGGAGTGCCTCCGGTAATCGGCGGGAGAATTGGCTTCAGGGGTTTCGTCGAAGGTTCCTTAAGTGCAGGCTGTTCCTTCGGCGTGCTGGGCTCACTCGACTCGCTCGTATCTTCCAGCGGCAGGCCGGCGACGATGCGCCGAATCTGAACGCCGTCGAGCGATTCCTGTTCGAGCAGCGCTTCGGCCAGACGAACCAGCGTGTCGCGATTCTCTTCAATGATCTTGCGCGCGCGCTCGTATTGCTCCGTGACAATCTTGCGCACTTCCGAATCGATCCGAATCGAAGTCTCCTCCGAATAATCGCGATGCTGCGCAATCTCGCGGCCCAGGAAAATCTGTTCTTCCTTCTTGCCGAACGTCAACGGTCCAAGCTCGGACATGCCATACTCGCAAACCATTGCGCGCGCCAGCTCGGTTGCCTTCTCAATGTCGTTCGAAGCACCGGTCGTTATATTGCCGAGAAATGTTTCTTCGGCGATGCGGCCGCCCATCAAAATCGAAATCTGACCGAGCAAGTATTCCTTCGTGTAGTTGTGGCGATCACCTTCCGGCAGTTGCTGGGTCACGCCGAGCGCCATTCCGCGCGGAATGATTGTCACCTTGTGAACCGGATCGGCATTCGGGACTTTCAAACCAACGAGAGTGTGACCTCCTTCGTGATAGGCGGTTACGCGCTTCTCTTCATTTGAAATCACCATGCTCTTGCGCTCGGCGCCCATCAGCACTTTGTCTTTGGCCAATTCAAAATCAGCCATCGACACTACTTTCTTACTGTAACGCGCGGCGTTGAGCGCCGCCTCGTTCACGAGGTTCGCCAGGTCAGCGCCGGTGAAGCCGGGAGTGCCTCGCGCAATCACGCTGATGTCGACGTCTTCGCCCAGCGGAATCTTGCGGGTGTGGACTTTCAAAATACCTTCGCGGCCACGCACGTCAGGCCGGGAGACAACGACCCGGCGATCAAAGCGTCCGGGACGAAGCAGCGCCGGATCCAGAACGTCCGGACGGTTCGTCGAGGCGATCAGGATCACCCCATCGTTTGATTCAAACCCATCCATTTCGACCAGCAACTGATTCAATGTTTGTTCGCGTTCGTCGTGACCACCGCCGAGACCGGCGCCGCGGTGACGGCCGACCGCATCAATTTCGTCGATGAAGATGATGCAGGGAGCATTCTTCTTGCCTTGCTCGAAGAGGTCGCGCACGCGCGAAGCACCAACGCCCACAAACATCTCGACGAAGTCGGAACCCGAGATCGAAAAGAACGGTACGTTCGCTTCACCGGCAATCGCCCGGGCAAGCAAAGTCTTGCCTGTTCCCGGCGGGCCCATCATCAAAACACCTTTGGGAATACGGCCGCCGAGCTTTTGAAACTTCTGCGGTTCTTTGAGGAATTCTATGATTTCCTGCAGTTCTTCCTTGGCTTCTTCGACACCGGCGACATCCTTAAAAGTGACTCTCTTTTGCTGATTGCTGAGCAGTTTCGCTCGGGATTTGCCGAAGGAAAGCGCCTTGTTGCCGCCGGACTGCATTTGCCGGAGCATGAAAATCCAAAAACCAAAGATCAAAACGAACGGCAGCAGGTAGTACAACGCCGGCCATAGATAATTGGAACTTCCCTCTTCCTCGACTTTGTCGACGAGCGGTTTTCCATCAACGAGCGCGCGGGCTTCGTTCAGTATGTCATTTTTCGCGTGCTCGTTCGTAAGTTGCACGACGTAGGTTTGACCCGTTCGATCGATGGCGACGGTCTCCGTCTGTTTGACTGTCAGTTGTTTTAGATCTTTATTGTGGATTTTCTGATCCAGTTGGACCAGATCGATATTCGTGGAGTTCTTGCTACCGGGATTCACTAACTTATAGAGCAAAAGTGCTCCCGCAACTATTAATACCCAAAAAATGATTTGTCTTGCTGTCGAGCTCAAAATAGTACTGCCTCCGTCGCCAATCATACCTCAGATCAGCGCTGTTTGTCGCTTTAAAAAGGTAACCTTCAATGCATCGGTCATTTATGATGCCCAGAGACTGTGGCCAGGTGTCCCGCGTCCGTCTCCAGCGATATTACGTTTACCGGGCGAAATCGGTTCGGAGCATCGATAAAGCTAACTGAGCTCGACGCAGGCTGAGCTAGTGAACGCCTCCGGCGTCAAGCTGCGTTCTGCCTTCTGCCTCCCGCCCACGGCCGGTTTACGCACGCTCCCCACCGCTCACCGCTTACCGCCATGAAACCGCAGCCGGCCGCGCAAGCGCGAAACCTTTGCGCCGCCGGGCAATTCGATCGTGCGCCCTCCACGATTCCCCGACAGCAGGCCTTCCAGCGCGCGAAGATGCACGAATTCGACCCGTCGTAGATCGCCACGGCCCCGGGCAATCCACTGTCGAAGAGCGCGGCGGCGGATGGCAGCCGGCGCCATCATCAGCAAATCCACATCAAGCGCGGGGATGATATCGGATCTGGTCGCGGGCGAGAGTTTGCTTGCGAATTCCAGTAACCGTTCAGCAGCACCGTTCAGCGCCGCGGAGTCTGCGCGCAATAATTCCGCAGTTCGCGACAGGGTTTCGACAATTTTCCCGTTGAAGGTGTTCAGCAATGGCAGCACCTCCCGGCGAACGCGCACGCGGGTGAATTTTTCGTCCACATTCATCTCGTCGTGACAGTAATCCACGCTCTGCGTGCGGCAATATTTCTCTGTCTCCACGCGCTTTGCCCAGGCCAGCAAAGGACGCACAAGGATTGTCTTACCTTTCGGCTGAAAAGGCCGCACTGGTTCCATTGCCCCGAGGCCGTCCGCGCCGCTCCCGCGGATAAGATTCAGCAAAACTGTTTCGGCCTGGTCATCCAGGGTGTGCCCAGTCAAAACAATTTTCGCTCGCTTCTTGTTGGCCGTTTGCGCCAGGAATTCATAGCGTACAAGCCGGGCCATCTGCTCGATATTGTCTCGCATTTGGGTGGCTTTTTTCCTGACATTAATCCTGCGCGAGGCCGAGGGGTATCCGAGCTCTGTGGCCAAAGCTTTGACGCGGCGAGCATCTTCGGCGCCGGCATCTCCGCGGAGGCCGTGATTAACATGAGCAACGATCAATCGCAGCGTGAGTTTCTTCTTAGTGATCAGTTCGTGAAGGGCGAGGAGTAAAGCTGTCGAATCTGCTCCGCCGGAAACTGCAACCACGACACTCGTAGTTTTCAGCGGCAGTTCGAGCCGTTTCCATTCACGCAAAAGGCAGCTGGCGAATGGCGAAAGCCTGAGTTTACTAAGGGAGTGAGGGGTTCTTTTTTTCGCGGCGCGTTTCATTCCAGCGCATTTTCAGGTCGGGCTACTCCTGAGTCAAACACCTGTGGAAAGAAATCGAGGCCGGACTGCGCTCTCCCCTTCACAATCCGGCCTCAACCCACGATCGCCAAACGACGACCGAACTCAAGATTTTCAATCTGACTAATATCGATAACGGCGATTACGAAGCTTGTATGTGTATAGCGCTGATCCACCTAATCCAGCGAGCGCGCCAATTGCTGCGCCCCGGCGGCCCCCGACGAGCCCGCCAATCGCTGCGCCCCCCAGCGCACCGGCGCCGACACTCAGCTTGTCACGATGTCTGTCCCAAAAATTTCTACCCCGATATTGCTGATCGTAACCGTAATAAGCACTCGAATTATCGTAATAGGTTTGGTAGGTCGTCCCGCGCGAACGCGAATCACATCGACGATCGCGACCCTGGGCGAAACCTGGTACCGCCATCGCCATCAGAATCACCGCCGCCATGAGGAATGCTGTCATCTTGTTCATCGTCAACCTCCGGGGTCGACAATTGGCAATGAGCGTGCCACTTGAAATATCCGCTCGAGTCTGGAGCATCGGTACTTCGGATTTGCAGCGATTGATCGCCGGAAAATTCTGCCATGATGTGAGCTTCGCAAGTGGACGCTGGCAAAAACGTGTACCATATGGTTGCTCACCGACCGCATATGGAATGAGAGGAGCAACTTTGCTTAGAGTAATGCGAGAAGCCCCCGGTGTTTTGGCAACCATTGCCCTTTGTTTTCTGTCAGCCGTCCAGGTCTCTGTGCGCGCCCAAACCTCGGCCAGGAATCATTTTTTCGAAATACCATTTGAATTAGTGCATGACCAGATTCTCCTCGAGGTGAAGATTGGAGGGAAAGGTCCCTTCACCATGCTGCTGGATACGGATACCGATCCATCCGCCATTGATCTCGAGACTGCGCGGGACGCCGGACTGAGCGTTGGGTCAAAAGCTTATCAGGCCAGCGGGGGAGGCACGGACAAAAACGTTACCTTTACGACCAAAATACCTTCCATCGAACTTGGAAGCTTGACCTCCAGGAACATCGCTGCGGGGACGATCGACCTTAAGAAGATATCCGAACGAATCGGCAGGCCGATACACGGAGTTCTGGGCTATAGTTTTCTCAAAGATCGAATTGTGCAGATTGACTACCCGTCCCAGAAGATCCGTTTTTACGAGACCACGCCTTATCCAGGGATTCAAAACGCGCCGAATATGGTCAATCGAATAGCGGTTGCATTTCGTTATGACGAAGACGTGCTGATCGATTCTGTTTTCATCAACGGCGAAAAGATGCGGGCGACGCTCGATACGGGTTCGAGTGGCACCCTATCGCTGACTCCTGAAGCAATAAAGATTCTGGGTCTGGAGGAAGAGGCGCAGGACGGAGAAACGAAGACCGCTGTCGGCTATAACGGCGAATACAAAAACAGGACGGGAATCCTGAAGAGTGTGAGGCTCGGCCGTCTATCACTGGAATCAGTTGAGGCCACCTTCTGGCTGCCGGGAACCGGCCATGACAAAGCCAGGTTTCACGTCAATATCGGCAACGGCTTCATGAAGGACTTCGTCGTGACCTTTGATTTTCCCGGCAAGCTGGTGGTGCTCGAATCGCCTTAGTGATTCAGGCCGAGATCATTGTGCCCGTGCCTTCATCCGTGAATACTTCCGCCAGCAGAGCGTTGCGCGAGTTGCCGTTAATAATGTGCGCGCTCCTTACTCCGCGATACAGGAGCGCAGTAATGTTTTGCAGCTTCGGAATCATTCCAGCGGTGGCGCTTCCGTTATTGATTAGGTTTTCCGCGTCCCTGGCGGTCAAGCGCGAGAGCTTTGTTTCCGGCTCACCTGCTCGCAGGTAAATCCCATCCACATCCGAAAGCAGGACGAGCTTTTCCGCCTGAAGTTGTACGGCGATTTCAGCGGCGACTGTGTCGGCGTTGATGTTGAAAACTTTTCCTTCCGCATCGGCGCCGAGTGAAGAAATGACCGGCAAGTAGCCCTGATCGAGGAGCACTGTTAACAGCCGAGCGTTGATCTCGACGATGTCGCCTACATGACCAAAGTCGACTTGCGCGCTGGCGCCGGTCGCGCGATCGACAACCTCTTTCGGCGGGCGGCGCTCGGCATGCACGATGTTACCGTCGACCCCCGAGAGGCCAACCGCTTCGACGCCTCGATGACGAAGCGCGGCGAGAATGTCTGTATTTATCTTGCCCGCAAAAATCATCTTTGCCATTTCCAGAGTGTCGTCGTCGGTCACGCGTCGGCCTTCGATGATTGTTTGCTCGATGCCCAACTTCCTGGCCAGATCGCTCAGTTGTTTCCCGCCCCCGTGGACTACACAGACACGAATGCCAACCTGATGCAGCAGAGCAAGTTCTTCGCAGAGCGAGATCAACCGATCATGGTCTTCGGTGACTTTACCCGAAAACTTAACGACAAAAGTCTTGCCTTTAAAGCGCTGGATGTAAGGCAGCGCTTCGCGCAAGAGGTCCAGTCGCAACTGGCTTCCAACTTCGCTGGTGTCGGTCATCTGTCTTACTTGCGCGCCTTTCTTTATGTCCTGGTGTCTTCGCGTGAAACTACTCCTCAATCAATTTTGCCAAGATCGCTTTTTGTATATGCAAACGATTTTCTGCTTCTTCGATGACCACCGAGGAACCAGAGTCGATCACCGCATCAGTTACAATCACATTTCTGCGCACCGGCAAACAGTGCATGAAAATCGCGGAGCCAGTTCGTTTCATCTTCGCTTCGTCGACAATCCATTCGCCGCGATATTGGGCGCGCGCGGCGATGTCTTTTTCCGGCGCGCCATAAAAATGCCTGCTGCCCCAACTTTTAGCGTAAACAGCGTCGACGCCATCGAAAGCCTTCTCGGCGTCATGCTGAATCGTGATGTTGCCACCCGCCGCGGTTGCCTGCCTGCTAATTTCTTCCATCAGTTCATCATCGAGTTCATACTCCGGCGGGTGCGCAATCGTGAGATCGTGACCCACTTGTGCTGCGGCCAGAGCGAAACTGTTTGGGACCGCCATCGGCAGAGGCTTCGGATGCCAGGCCCAGGCTAATAGAACCTTCTTACGACCGTCGCCGAGCTTCTCGCGAATCGTCGTGATGTCGGCCAGCGACTGACAGGGATGATGCATCGCCGACTCAAGGTTGATGATCGGGACGTCAGAGTATTTGGCGAACGCGTTTAGGATTGGATCGGTCCGCTCTTCGTGCCAGTTCTTCAAAGCTGCGAAGGTCCGCACGCCAATCGCCACGCAATATCGGCCAAGCACGCGCACAAATTCCGCGACGTGCTCAGTCTTGTCTGCGTCCATCACCGCGCCTTCACGATGTTCCAGTGTCCAACTCGTGCCTCCCGGCTCCAAAACGATCCCATTACCACCCAACTCGTAAATTCCCACCTGCATTGATGCGCGCGTGCGCAGGCTGGGATTGAAAAAGACGAGCGCCACGGAACGACCGGCGAGCGGTTGGGATGGGTTGTCACCGCGTTTGAATTGGAGCGCGGAATTAATCAATTCATTTATTTCCGCGGGCGACAAATCTCCGGTACTTAGAAAATGCGTGGGCACTGAATAATTCTGTTCTCTGTGGCTCAAACAACCTGTCTCAAAATTTGAACAAACAAATCGATGTCTGCCCGAGCGAGGCACAGCGGCGGCAAGAGTCTCAGCACCTTTGGATCGCTGGAGGTGCCGGTAATAATCTTGCGCTGCAATAACGCTTCATGAATCGCCCTGGCCTGTTCCGCGAATTCAAGCCCCAGCAAAAAGCCTCGACCGCGCACATTCACCACCTGTTCGATCTCTTTCAGGCGCTCGCGCAAATACGCTTCAACATCGCAGACATTCGCCAGCATTTGATCATCTTCGATCGCTTCGAGCGTCGCTGTGACTGCGGCCATTGCGATCATGCCACCGCCGAAAGTCGTCCCCAGATCATTTTCTTTTATGTGCGAAGCGATTTCTTCCCTCACTACGCACGCGCCCACGGGGATGCCGCTGCCCAGGGATTTCGCGAGCGTAATTATGTCGGGCACAACCGTATCTCCGGCCGCACTGCCCGCGAAAAACCATTCGCCTGTCCGACCTATGCCGGTCTGCACTTCGTCGTAAATCAGGACGATAGCGCGCTCGTCACAAAGCTCGCGAAGTTCACGATAGAAAGACGGCGCCGCCGTTTTCACCCCGGCCATCGATTGAATAGGCTCGAGCATGATTGCGGCAACCGATTGATCGGCCAGCTCTCGCACGGAGTCGATATTGCCAAACTCCGCCCGCAGGTGCCCGGGCACGTTGGGCTTACCGAGCTCGCGATATTTGCCAAGAAACGTCGCGCTGATCGCGTCAGCGGTGCGCCCATGAAATCCGCCGTCGAAGGTAATGATATTTTCGCGGCCGGTCATCATGCGCGCCATGCGCATGGCGTTTTCGTTTGCTTCAGTTCCCGAATTGCAGAAGAAAGCTTTGGTCAAAGAATCAGGAGCGACTGAAACTAGTTTCTGTGCTGCGCGCGCGCGAGCTTCTGAATAAACCAGGTTCGAATAAAAAAGCAGTTTGTCGCTTTGTTCATGGATCGCTTTCACCACGTGCGGATGACAATGGCCGGTGCCGGCAACCGCATGACCGCCGTAGAGATCAAGATAGCGCTCGCCGTTAGCCGCATATAACCAGGCACCTTTGCCCCGCTCAGCGACTACCGGCATTTTTTTGTAAGTCGCGAGTTGATATTGCTCTTCCAGCGACGTTATATCTTTCAAACTAATTAATGGTTCTGGTTTCATCCTGCTCTGGTTCCGTTCGGCACGCGTCTTTCCGGAATTGCGAGCGCCGGTCTAATGCCATCCGCATAACCAAGGTCGAAAATCATTCCTTCCGATACTTCGCCCATCATTTTCCTCGGCTCGAGATTGATAACAAACAAAGCCTGCTGGCCTTCGAGTGCGCGCGGATTCTCACGTTCTTGCCTCATTCCCGCGAGGATGGTGCGTCGATGATCGCCAAAATCAACTGTCAATTTGAGTAGTTTGTCCGAGCCCTGAACATCTTCAACTGAGATTATCGTTCCGAGGCGAACATCAATTCGATCGAATGCGGCAAACGCGATCGCCGGCTTGATCGCCGCAGGTTTGAAGTTGGCGCTCATGGATTGCTGCCAGTTAAAATCAAACCTGTCGTCTCATCCAATCCAAACATCAGATTCATATTTTGCACCGCCTGGCCGGCCGCGCCTTTCACCAGATTGTCGATCGCCGTGAACACAACCAGTTGCCTTCCGCGCGCGGCAAATCCAATGTCGCAGAAGTTTGTCGTCTTTACCCAGTTGATATCGGGCGAGCCTTCGACCAGCCTCACGAAGAAGGAATCGCGATAAAAGTCCGCGAACATTTTACGCGCGGCAGCCTCGGTGACTTCGCGTTTTGTCTCCGTATATATCGAGGCAAAGATTCCGCGCGAAACGGGCAGCGAATGCGTCATGAAAATAAGTTCATTCTTCCAGTCGCCGATCGATCTTAGTTCCTGCTCAATCTCCGGCACGTGTTGATGCGTGAAAGGCTTGTAAGCGTAGAACGAATTGCTGCGCTGGGGATGATGAGTATTCGCCGCAGCTTTTGCGCCCGAACCCGAAGAACCGGTTTTAGCGTCGACGATCACCCGGCAACTCAATAAATTATTAGCTACCAGAGGCGCGATTCCCAGCAGGGTCGCGGTCGCAAAACATCCCGGATTCGCCACGCAGCGCGTTTTCCTGATTGCCTCTCGATTTGTCTCAGTCAGGCCGTAAACGAACTCAGCTTGCGCGTTCATGGCCGTATGTTCGCGCCCGTAATGTGCGGCAAACACTTCACCGTCACGCAAACGGAAATCGCCGGAAAGATCGATTAGTTTCACGCTTGCCGGAAGCCGGGGCGCGACGTCCATCGCCTGGCCGTGCGGCAAAGCAAAGAATGCGCAATCAAGACTGGTGAGACTCTCGAGATCTTCGGTCGCTTTGATAAATTTCAGTTCCGTGAGGCCCAAAAGGTTTCGGTGAACTTCGCTGACCGGCTTGCCGGCATGCTCGTTAGCAGTAACGAACAGAATTTCGGCGTTTGGATGCGGCAACAGAATGCGCAGCAATTCTGAGCCGCCGTAACCGGAGCCGCCGAAGATGGCGACACATAGTTTCGAGTTTTGCGTTTCGAGTTTCGAGTTCACTGCTTATCGCCTCCGGTCGCGTCAGCAGTCGCCAACTCGATTGGCAACAAATTGTTTTCTGAACTCGAAACTCGAAACCCGGAACTCGAAACTTTGCGTTGCACGATCTCAAAAAGTTTCGCGCCATTCCGCCGCACATTCCTTGCGGGCACCTTGAACTCACGCTCGATGTAATCCTCGCCCATCTTCGAATCAGTAACTGAACCGGCGACGAGATCAACCTCAATTCCGCGCCGGCGAAACAGCTCGATCCCGCCCCACGCGCCCACGTAATCCGAGGCGCAAAAAACCAACGCCGTCATGGCCGCGCGCAGCTCCGCGTCTTCGAAAATAGATTCGACTGAGTATCCGCCGAGAATTCCATCACCGAGTTCAATTACGATTAAATCAGGCGCGCTTTCATTCAGTCGTGCGACTATCGCTTTGGCGACCGGCGACAGGTCGCCGGCGCCGGCGGTTGACGGCAAACCACAATCGAGAAAACTGGCGGTGGCAATCGCGCCGTGATCGGCCATGTTAAGAGTGTCGCGCAAGCACGCAATGCCCGATAGTTTCGCTGCCGCCACGCGCAAGCCGTTGCGTGTCCCCTGTTGAATAATCTCCGTAGCGGCGTAGGTCTTGCCACTGTTCATGCACGCTCCGGCAATCACGACCAGTGGCGCAGTTGGGCCAAGTGTGTCGCGCAAAGGCAGGGCCACGTCACGGATATTCCTGATGGCGCCGCCGCCGTTTGTCGCCAGTCCGATGACTTCAACCTTAATCGCATCGTTGAGACTTGAATGATGACCGCTGCAACTTCCGATCACGCCGCCGAGGTTGAGCAGGTGAAGTTCATCGCCCGCCGCAACGGTCTCGGGAACATCACCCACAAAACCCTTAAGCGCGCGGCGACGGCCCAACACTCCCGCCAAAACGTCGCCGGGATTTACCTTTGCCAGTCTTCCCGTGGGCAGTTCCAGCATGTTGTACGTCGCGTTATCAGTCAGCACGCGCACTACGACTACATCGCCCGCGCAGGGCGAATGGGTCTCGCCGGTCACCATGAGATTGCGCGCCAGGTTAAGCGGCGAAGTCGCCGATCCGATCTTGTCTACGTTAATCATCTGTGCGTCTGGCATCTCAACACCACTATGTTTAAGGCCGTACTGGCCGCCGGAGATCAATCCCTGCGCTAGCCCGCCTCCTCTATACGATCAATTAGTTCCGGCGCCTCCTCGCAGTCTCAACCGCAGCGCGTTTAGCTTGATGAAGCCTTCTGCATCGCGCTGGTTATAAACCGTGTCAGCCTCAAACGTCGCCACCCGCTCGTCGTAGAGCGAATTCGGCGAGCGCCGGCCGGCCACGATTACATTCCCGCGATAAAGCTTCACGCGCACCTGCCCATTCACGGCCTGCTGAGTCTCGTCAATCAGTTTCCGCATCAAGTCGAATTCAGGCGCAAACCAAAACCCGTAATAGACATTCTCCGCGAACTTGACGCCCAGCGAGTCGCGCAAATGCATTACTTCTCGATCCATCGTGATCGATTCGAGCGCCCGATGCGCCGCGTGCAGAATCGTGACCCCGGGAGTCTCATACACGCCGCGTGATTTCATGCCTACGAACCGATTCTCGACCAGATCGACCCGACCGATTCCGTGCGCGCCGCCGATCTCGTTGAGCCGGGAAAGCAAAGCGACGGGAGCCAACTGTTCGGTGTCGACTGATACAGGTTCGCCTTTCTGAAAACCGATCTCCAAATATTGAGGTTCGTCGTTCGCGTCCTGAGGTGACCGCGTCATCTGAAAAATATTTTCGGGAGGTTCCGACCAGGGGTCCTCAAGAATGCCCCCCTCATAAGAAACGTGCATCAGGTTTCGATCTGTCGAGTATGGCTTGTCAATCGTCGCGCTGACCGGAATGCCATGGGCTTCAGCGTAAGCAATCAAGTCTGTGCGCCCGCCGAACTCCCATTCGCGCCACGGCGCAATCACTTTGATATCCGGTTGCAGAGCGTAGTAGGTCAGCTCAAAACGGACCTGATCGTTTCCTTTGCCGGTTGCGCCGTGGGCGACGGCATCAGCATTCTCCCGGCGGGCAATTTCAATCTGACGTTTGGCAATTATCGGACGGGCCAGGGATGTGCCCATCAAATACACGCCTTCATAAATCGCATTGGCCTTAACAGCGGTCCACACGTAATCTCGTACGAACTCCTCACGCAGATCCTCGATGTACAATTTCGATGCGCCCGTCGCTTTCGCCTTTTCTTCCAGGCCTTCCATCTCTGCACCCTGACCAACGTCAGCGCAGTAGCAGACCACGTCGCATTGATACTTCTCCTTCAGCCAGCGCAGCATGACCGAAGTATCAAGTCCGCCGGAGTACGCGAGAACGATTTTTTTGATCTTATGAGTCATTTTGTTTCTAAAGCTGTTAGTGGTCAGTTGTTCGTTGTTCATTGATCGTGGTTTCTCTATTCACTCGTGCACAACTGACCACTAACAACTGACTACTGACAACTAACCACTAACCAACTCCCAAATTCTCTTCATCGCCGCACGCTGCGATTTCTGATCACGCACCGCGATGAAGATCGTATCCTCTCCTGCCAGGGTGCCGACAATTTCTGAAATCGCGGCGTCGTCGATCTCCACGGCAACGGCTGACGCGCGACCAGGCAGACATTTCGCGATCACCAGAATCTCTCCGGCAACGTCGAGGCTCAGCAATCCTCGCGTCGAATCTCCATTCGCGTGGGGCAGAGCGTACCGGCCCCGATGTTTGACGACCCCCAGCTCTTCCAGGTCTCGCGAGACGCTCGACTGAGTAGCTGGAACACCTTCACGCTCAAGATGCGCACGCAGAGACTCTTGTGTGCCAATCGGCGTAGCCCGAATCAGATTTAGAATCTTCTTTTGGCGTTCCCGCTTCAGCATTAATATTCACGTTTCGGGGCGGACTACCGCCTGCTCGGTCGGGCACAATCCCGACTCTAAGCCCCACAAATATTCAGACGTGCCTTAATGCAGGATAGTTGCATTTTCTCTGCATACATGCATAAAATAGCCTTGACTATGCAGGTTCGTCAAGTCTAAACTCCGTCGATGCGCCCACGCGCGGCTGAAAAGAATATGGGCTACGGAAAAAACAAGGGCCTGTGGGGCGGACGATTCACAGGTGAGATAGATCCTGGCTTTGCAGATTTCAATCGTTCTTTTGGTTTCGATCAAAGGCTCTTCGACGCCGACGTCCGCGCGAGCATTGCGCATTGCGACGGCTTACAGGGCGCCGGCGTGCTGGCGCCGGCTGAAGCGAACCAAATCAAGAACGCGCTGAATCAGATTCTTGAACAGAGCCGCAACGCGGATTACTTCGATCAAGTGAAAGCTGAAGACGTGCATTCGTTTGTTGAAGCGCGGCTCTTTGAAATGATCGGGAACACCGGTGGGAAGCTCCACAGCGGACGCAGTCGGAACGATCAAGTAGCCACCGACCTGCGTTTGTGGTTGCGAGAGGAAATAGACCGCATCGGGGCTTCAGTGAAAGGTGTTCAAACTGCGCTGCTCGATTTTGCTGACGCAAATTGTGACGCTGTGTTGCCGGGTTACACGCATTTGCAGCGAGCGCAGCCCGTACTCATGGCCCATTGGTGTCTTGCCTACTTTGAAATGTTCGCGCGCGATCGCGAGCGCCTGGCTGAGACGCGGAAGCGAGTGAATGTCATGCCGCTCGGCTCGGCAGCCCTCGCCGGGACTTCGTTCGCAATTGATCGCGATGAGGTGGCGCGGGCGCTCGGTTTCGCATCGGTTTCACAAAACAGCCTTGATGCTGTCAGCGATCGTGACTTTGGCATTGAGTTCATCAGCGCTGCATCGCTTATCATGATGCACCTTTCGCGTCTTGCCGAGGACATCATTCTTTACGCCACAACCGAGTTCGGCTTCTTTGAGCTAAGCGATGCTGTCGCAACCGGCTCGAGCCTGATGCCTCAAAAGAAGAACCCGGATTCGATGGAATTAGTCCGCGGAAAAGCCGGACGCATCTTTGGTCATCTAATCGGGCTGCTGGCGGTGATGAAAGGCCTGCCGCTCGCTTACAACAAGGACATGCAGGAAGATAAGGAGGCGCTTTTTGATACCGTTGACACTACGCGCGCGTGTCTGGAAGTTACGGCCACGGTACTCCGGAATATTCGGGTGAATGAAGAGAAAGCGCGCGCCGCTGCTGCCTGCGGGTTTCTGAATGCAACCGAGTTGGCGGATTATCTCGTTCGCAAAGGCCTGCCCTTTCGCGAAGCGCACGAGACAGTTGGACGCATTGTCACCCACGCGATTAACCATGGTTTTGAACTGGAGGATCTTTCTCTCGACGAGCTCAATTTGTTTTCGCCCTTGATCGAGCAGGACGTTTTCGAATCTCTATCGCTGGACCGAACGCTCGCGACGAAATCGCAAATCGGCGGCACGGCTCCTGAGCGGGTGGCAGCGGAACTGAAGCACGCAAGAAAGCGATTGTGAATGTTAGCAGGTTGAGATCTATCATCGAGGCCGAGAGTGCTTGTCGCCGAAGCCGCAACAAACCTTACTGACAAGATGAAAAACATCGTCGAAACGGCCGACAGGCTGAAGCAGATGGGCGAGTCCGCGGGGGCCGTTTGTCCGGTCTGTGATCGGTCGGTGCAGGACGAGCTCTTTTCGCTCGCCGGATTGCCGGCCAATCTGCAAACAATCATCAGGCCAAACGCCAGGACAAACGACGCCGTTGAGGCCTGCGGGCGCTGTGTGGAACTTTTCACTCGCGCGCACAAACAAATTGAGTCGCACGCTTCGGTCTTCGAACAGAACCAATTTGTTTTGCCGACGCCGCTGCGAATGGACGCGGACGAACGATTCACCGGACGCAACGTAACCATCGCTTTTCTCGACTCGGGATTCTATGCTCACCCCGATCTAACGACGCCGAAAAATCGGATTCTCGCTTACCAGAGCATCTTCGCCGAAGAAGGCGATCAGACCTCGCTCGAAACGAATGATGCCGCCAGTTGGCACGGCATGATGACCTCAGTCGTCGCCGCGGGTAACGGCAGCCTGGCCGGCGGTTTTTATCGCGGCATCGCTTCGGACGCGTACCTGGTGCTGGTGAAGATCGGCCGCACCGGCAGAATCACTGAACAGCAGATCCAACGCGGTTTGGAATGGCTCCTCGAGAATGTCGAAAAACATTCAATCCGGGTTGTGAACATCTCCGCCGGTGGCGATTTTGAAGAGACTTATCTGACGAACTCACTATCGCAAACGGTCGAGCAATGCACCTGCGCCGGGCTGACGGTGGTTTGCGCGGTCGGGAACGCCGGTCACCTGCCCGGACATGCGGTTCTGCCACCCGCAAGCGCGCCTTCGTGTATCGCAATTGGTGGTCTGGATGATCAAAACTCGCTCGATCGCGCGCGCCGGGGCATGTATCGCTCGTCTTACGGACCAACGATCGATGGTTTGCAAAAGCCGGAGGTCATTGCGCCCGGCATCTGGGTTGCGGCGCCGATTCTGCCCCAAACCCCAACCGCAGAAGAGGCCGAATTGTATTCGAAGCTGGACCTCACTCCGGATAAGGACCTGCGGACCTTGATCGCGCAATATCGAGGTGTCGACAAAGACCTGGATGAAGCCGCGGACCTGCGCATTCCTCTATTGCGACAACTCATCTCGATCAAGCTGCGCGAGGGCAATGTCATTAATCAGCATTACAAGTACGTCGATGGGACCTCGTTTGCCGCGCCCATCGTTTCATCGATCGTCGCCTGCATGCTGGAAGCAAATCCCAATCTCACGCCGCAACAAATTAAGCGCATTTTGATCGACACTGCCGAACGGGTCGCGGGAATTGATGTCGAGCGGCAGGGATGGGGCGTTGTTTCCGCGCGCCGCGCGGTCGAGAAGTCACTCGGCGGCTAGTCAATCGCAGGCTCAGGCGACTGAGTGGGATTTGTTCTTCGCTTTGTCTGGCTTGCTAGACATCGGCTTCGGCGCTGTGCCAGAATCTTTCCCGCCTACTACAAATCCGAAAACAGGAGCGAATCGAAGTCTTTATGTCCGAAACTGAGTCCGCGGCGCAGGCTGCCGCTGAATCGTCAAGCCAAACCGCGAACGCAGAGGAGATCACCTATCACGCCGTTGAAAAGGATGGAGTCGTGACGGCGATATGGGAGATGCAGGGCCGGAAGCATCTGCGTACGATTGATCCGCGCTCGCGTCAGGGCCGCGAAATTCTTAACCTCTACACGACAGCCGATCACCACGACGAGGGCCAGACAAGCGCGGGTGAAACGGTTTAGTTAAGTGAGAAGATTTCGCGGTTGACCCCGCATGAAGGCTTCGAGGTTGTCGATCACCTGATCAGCCAGCGCCTGCATTGCTTCATTGCTGGCCCACGCCACATGAGGCGTCACAATCAAATTCGGCAGTTTCAGGTCCAGCAATGGATGTTGTCCAGGTGGCGGCTCGGCATTAAGAGCATCAACTCCCGCACCTGAAATCAAACTTTCGCGCAAAGCTTCAATCAAAGCTTCGTCCTGAATCAATCCTCCACGCGCAGTATTAATCAAAAGCGCGCTCTGTTTCATTAATTCAAACTCGGCGCGCCCAAACATGCCGCGTGTTTCTGCGGTCAGCGGAGCATGAACAGACACAATGTCGCATTGTTTCAAAACGTCTGGAAAGCTCGTCCGGCCTTTCCGAATTTCCGAAGCGCCCTTGCGTTCAGAAATCAAGAGTCGCATGCCGACGGATTCAGCGAGTCTGGCCAACGTTTGTCCGATCGCTCCGAAACCAACAATGCCCAGCGTGCTTCCGCGCAAGTCCTGGAGCGGGTGAGTCAACAGGCAGAACTGCTTCGACTGTTGCCATTTTCCGGCTTCGACGTCCTGGCGATACGCGAGTAAGTTGCGCCGCAGTGCGAGCATCAACATCAACGCATGTTCTGAAACCGAGTTCGCCGCATAGCCGCGCACATTGCAGACCGCGATTCCCCGGGCGCGGCAATATTCAAGATCGACGCAATCAAATCCCGTCGCCGCGATTGCGATCAGCTTTAATCGCGGGACCTGCGCCAGCTCGCGCTCACGCAGAGCCAGTTTGTTGCTGATCACAATCGTCGCCCCAGCAAGTCGCCGAACGACCTGATCGGCTTGCGAGTCGGCATACTCGACCCACTCATGCGCAAAGTGCGGCCGGCGAAAGTCTGCCTGAACCGTGTCTCGCTCAAGGAAGACGATAGTTTCCATCGCATCAACGGTGGGAATCGCAGGATACCACGCTGGCCGGCTATACAAAGCGGCCACTCGACTGCCACGGAATAGACTAGTGATGCTGTTGTTGCTCGTACGCTGCCCGTTGACCGGGTTCTGGGACAACGGCGCGGTGGCAAAGCCCTATGGCACGGCCAGCAGCCTGGCTTTCCCGCGCACCGATACGCAGTTCAATCGATTCCTTTCGATTACCGAAACTCACATCTTCAGCCCCACGAAGGTCAACGAATTGCGGCCTGGGTTCAGCCGCTTCTCCTTTGCCAACATTCCGACCGATTCGATCAATCTTTCGGACATCAATGCGACTCGCGACAACAGTTCACAGTTCCCGGGAATATACCAATTCTCGATCACTGGTTTCGCTGGTTGCCTCGTGTGACCTTCAGTGTTGGTTTGCGGAATGACTGACTCTGACCCGCCGGATTTCCCAAGTGGCCTTTGGCAATGCCGCCGGCCGAACTGATATCAATAAGCGCGCAAACGACCTTCAAGCATTGAAGAGCTCAAGCGACATTCGAAATCTACCAGCCTCTGGGGGCTCCTTGAAAGCTCTCGTAAATTCAAGGATTTGTAGAACTATCCAAAATTCTCAATGAACCTTCCGCTCTAAGATGTGATTCTGCGCATAACTGGCGAAAACTCAACGGGTCTGAGACTGAAGTATGGCGGCACATTTCTTGCGAATCCATTTCGACAGTGCGAGTCTGGAATTCGTTTTATCCCTTCTAGCCGAGTGCGAAAAATCGCTGCGCTAAACCACAAATCTGGAGGAGCTGCCATGAGGAGACCGATGTTTACCAATCTGTTTGCCGTTAATTCCCGTGTTACCGGCGCGATGAAATCGATAACTCTTGCTGTACTTTTGACGTGCTTGTTAGCACTAACTGTCCTGGGTCAACAAACGACGGGCAGTCTTACCGGAACTGTCAGCGATCCCAATGGCGCAAGTGTGACCGGCGCGACCGTCACGGTTGTTAACACCGCAACGGGCGCCGAGCGCAGTGCAGTATCCAGCAGTACGGGAACATTCGATTTCCAAGCTCTGCAGCCAGGCACATACACGATTTCTGTTGACGCCAGAGGCTTTAAAAAGGCGGTGGCTCGCGATATTGTTGTCTCGGTTGCATCTACTGCTCAAGTCGCCATACCGTTAGAGATCGGCCTGACGGGTGAAACAGTCACGGTCACGGCTAGCCAGGAGATCATCAACACGGCCAGCCCAAGCCTTACCAATGTTATCAATACCAGACAGGTCATTGATCTTCCACTTGGTGGTCGAAACCCTGTCGAGCTTGCTGCATTGCAGGCCGGTATCGCGGTGATCGGAACCGACACCCGAGGTGCGTCGGTAAGCGGCCTTCGGCAGACTGCAGTCAATCTCACACAGGACGGAATCAACGCGATGGACAACTTCGTCAAGACGAGTTCGTTCTTCGCGATCACCACTCCATCGCTGAACTCCACTTCTGAATTCAGCGTAACCACTGGCACAGTTGGCTCGGAGTCAGGGCGCGGCGCCGCACAGGTCAATCTGGTCACCAAGGGTGGTACAAACGATTTCCATGGCGGCGCTTTCCTTCAGGTGCTAAATGAGAGCTACAACGCCAACACGTTCTTTAACAACTTCAATGGCACGCCAATACCACTACTGCGGCAGCACTATTATGGTTTTGACATTGGGGGCCCGATGTACTTCCCTAGATTTGGAGAAGGTGGGCCGAGCGTTTCGAGCGGGAAGGACAAGGCGTTTTTTTTCTTCTCGTACGAAAAGTTTAACCAGAGGCTAGGGAGGGCCAATAATCGCAACGGTGTCTTAACGCAGTCAGCGCGGAACGGTACGTTCCAGTATACGAGGACTTGTCCGACCAACCCGGTCAATCCACTGTGTACGCCCGGTGTGGAGACAGTCAATCTTCTAGCGATCGGCAGCGTCCACACGCTAAACCCGCTCATGACGGCGCATCTTGGCTTGATACCGGTTGCCAATAACTTCAACTGCTCAAACAGCGATGGCTTCAACATCGGCTGCTACACTTTCAATGTGACAGAAACTACCATCAACGATAAATACGTTTTCAGGTATGACCACCAACTCGTAAAAGACACGCGTCTGGGTTCGCATAAACTTGAATTTGTTTACAGCAGGGTCATCACTTCGACGCACCCTGATGTTTTTACGAATGGGATCGATGCTCCGTTTCCGGGCGGCGTTAATGGGTTTCAGGCGTCAACACGAAATCTGGTCACGCCGGCCCTGGTCTCAACGTTTGGAAGTCGCGTGACAAATGTACTCCGGTATGGCCGTCAATGGGCTCCGGTAGATTTCAATCGCGACACGCGACCGACAGCGCCATTTATATCATTGCCGGGGGTGCTCGTTAACTATGACAACACGTTCATGCCCCAGCCTCGAAACACGATCGTAAACCAGATAACCGATACCCTTTCGTGGAACAAAGGCAATCACCTGTGGAAGTTTGGTGGTGATTGGCAGAATGTGTTGGGCATAAGCCGGAACGACGCCGGTATTAACGAGACGATCCAGTTGGGAACCAATGCGGCTAATGGCGCCGGCTTCACACTGGCCAACCTGCCATTCGGCTCGAACGCGAATCTGACAGCCGCAACGACCACTTATGCCGCGATCGTTGGTCTATTAGGTTCCGCGAACCAGACCTTCAATGTCATCAGTCCGGACTCCGGTTTTGTACTAGGGGCTACGCGAGCAAGAACTGTGCAGGAGAAAGATCTGGCGCTCTTCGCGCAGGACCAGTGGCGTATGAGAAGTAACTTTACGCTGAACTATGGCGTGCGATGGGACTATATGGGTGTTCCGACCGTTCCGAATGGGCTGGCGATCCAACCGAAATATAGTGACCTGTACGGTATATCGGGATTCGGTAATCTCTTCACACCCACCGCAGCTCCCGGTGGCCAAACACAGGGTTTTGCTACACAGCAGTTCGTCAGCGGCAAAACCGGCATCGGCCTTTACAAGAATGACTGGAACAACTTCGCACCATTCCTTGGCTTTGCATATTCGCCCCGCTTTAGGTCGGGACCGCTCCACCTTTTGTTTGGCGAGGAGGGCAAGAGTTCTATCCGCGCCGGTTACTCGATCAGCTATCTGCATGACGGGGTCACAACGTTCACTAACCTTTTGGGAACCGGAACCACCAACCCGGGACTGATCGCGACGGCTAACCTTTCGCCGCTGAGCGGCGTCACCCCGCCTACCAATAATTTGGTTGGCGTACTGGGCGCCGGGGGTGTACCTCTGGTTACTCCAACATTTCAAATTCCGATTACCGATAGGCAGAATTTCCTGCTCAATTCCGGCAACGGTCTCTGGACGGTCGATCCAAACCTTCGCAGCCCTTACGTACACCAGTATAGTTTTGGTATCGAGCGCGAGATCATGAAGGACACCGCCCTTGAGATCCGGTACAGCGGCAACCGTGCTCCTAATACATGGCGGGCGCAGGATATTAACGAAGTCAACATTTTCGAAAATGGTTTCCTGCAGGATTTCCTTAATGCCCAAAAGAACCTCGCCCTCCGGGGAGGCACAAGCTTTGCGCCGGGTTGCACGGGCTGCGTGCCGACTCCGATTCTCGACAAATTCTTTGGCGTTGCCGGCACCGGCGGAACACCAGTGGCGGCTAGTAGCGGATATTCGAGCACCACATTCATCGCGAACCTCACCGCGAACAACGTAGGCACCATGGCAAGTACGCTGGCGTTCAATGCTGCGTATAGAACTAATCGCGAATCGGTCGCAGTTGGACTGCCGGCGAACTTTTTCGTCGCAAATCCAAATGCTACCTTTGCCAGGGTCTTGCGCAATGACGCGAAGTCCAACTATAACGCGTTAGAGATCGAGTTACGTCGCCGGTTCTCACACGGACTGCAGTTCCAGGCGGACTACACCTGGAGCAAGGCAATGGGTGATGCTGTCGATGCCCAGGGAAACAACCAGAGCGATCTGGTTAGCCGGCTCACGCTTCGCAACCCCAAGGCGGATTATCGCCGGTCGGGTCAGGACCAGACGCAACGGTTCGTAGCAAATGGCATTTACGAACTTCCCTTCGGAAGGGGTAAAGCCTTCTTGAACAGCTCTCACGATTTAGTGGACAGGATCGTGGGAGGCTGGACGATGGGAGCTATTGTCACGTGGTCGACTGGTGTTCCTTTCTTCATCTCCTCGGGCCGAGCGACATTCAACTGTATAGGACCCTTAAACGCGAACGGTTCCTGCACCCCGGCTAATAACGGGGCGCAGTTGGTCGGTATTAGCTTTGCGGATTTCAAAAACAACGTCGGGCTGTTCAAGACACCGGCTGGTGTTTTCTTCATCAACCCGGCGATCCTGGACATCACTTTGAATTCGGCGGGCAAAGTCGCCACCTCGAAACTAAAGGCCGGTCTGATGACGGCTCCGGCTCCCGGCACGTTCGGGAATTTCCCGGTGAACAGTCTCGACGGGCCGCAGTACTTCAACTTCGACTTTAGTGTGACGAAGAGGATCCCGTTCACGGAACGAGTCAGGTTTGAGATCAAGGCCACGGCCATCAACATTCTGAACCATCCCAATTTCGTTTTCGGCACTCAGAATTTTGATTCGACCGCGTTTGGTCTGGTCACTACTCAGCGTGGAAACGCGCGTGGTATAAACTTCATCGGACAACTGAGGTTCTAGTCCGACGAAGTCGATAACTGCGGGATCTGCCTAACGGGTTCGATCCATTCAGAGGCGTTGTCGGAGATCTCGGCAACGCCTTTTTTATTTGTCATCATTAGAATGTCCACTCGCCCTAAGTCAGACATGCTAAAATCCCAAATATACCAATCGGAACATCGGAAGCTGCGATTGAGGTAGATATTATGTTAGGCAGAAAGGTACTCAGACTACTGTCCGTCGTTTTATTTGCCCTGTGCTTTGTCGTTCCAGTAACGGCTCAGATGATTCCGCCGTCAGAAGGCGATACGGGTCTGGGGGGAGCGAACTCCATCACTGGGATGGTCCTTGTACCAAGCGGGCAGCGCCTCGAGCGGCGCATTACCATTCGTCTGCAAACCATGACCAGGGGCGACCGTGTGACAATGACCGACGACTATGGAAAATTCGCATTTCAGGGGCTTGTATCCGGCGATTACACAGTTGTCATCGATAAAGAAAAGGAATACGAACCTTATTCGCAGCAGGTCCAAGTCAGGCAATTCCGGGGATTTCCTCCACAACTCTACAATTTGAATATTCGACTGGAGTTTAAGGGACGAGCTGAGGCCAAGCCCGGCGTAATCGATGCGGAGTTGGCAAAGATTCCAAAACAAGCGTTGGACATGTACAACCAGGCGATAGAGCTCGCAAAAAACGGTGACCGGCCCGGCGCGATTCTGCAGTTGCAGGGCGTGGTCGCTGAATATCCCGAATTCATGCTTGCTTATAACGAGATGGGGGTTCAGTACATGAAGCTCAACGATTTGCAGAAATCGGATGAGGCGCTTCAAAAGGCACTTAAGATCGACGCTAAGGCGTTTATGCCGCTGATGAATCGCGGCATCGTGCTCGTCATGCTCAGACGTTACGCGGATGCCGAACCGTTACTCCGCGAAGCGGTGAAAATGAAGAGCGATCAGGCGGTTGGCCACTATTTCCTCGGACAAGCGGTCGCCTACCTCGGAAATTTTGACGAAGCGGAAAAGGAATTGTCAACCGCGGTCAAGCTCGGCGGCGATGAGATGAAGGAAGCTCATAGATTATTGGCAATCATCTATAGTAACCGCGGTGATAAGAAACAGGCTATAGTTGAATTAGAAACTTACCTTCGATTGGCTCCGACGACTCCGGATGCTGAACAGCTTCGTAAGGTTATCCTGAAGCTCAAAGGCCTGGATGCGCCGACACCCACGTCCAAACCAAAACCGTCTCCTTAGTTTTCGTTAGCACATGGTAAGTTTGATACAGAAATCAACAAATGAGTCTGTAAAGGGCAGCCGAAGTGGTTGCCTTTTTTGGTGGTGCGCCCGGCAGGGCGTACAGGGAGTGAAAGTCTCCCGGGGAAGAGTTGGCAGAAGTCAGGCCGAGGAAATACTAGATTCACGATCGGACTGAAAGCCGAAACGTGAAGTCACCCGAGATCTGATCGTGTGGGATACCAAGAGACAGATCATCTGGCTGGTTGCGGGCCTCACCTTTGGAAGTTTCATCGTCTACCTCGATTCGCGAGATGAAAGCGGGCGTTTTGACCCACAGATCTTCGCCTTCTGGGAAATAGTCTTACTCGTCATCATCCTCACGCTGTTTTATTTCTACAGTCGCAGGAAAAGTTAGGTAAGTCTTCGCAACTCGTGCCAGATTCGACCGAAAGTGGGGAATGGTCCCAGGTCTGCGGAGGCCAGTCTTTTTTGAAAGCGGAGGGAAAGACCGCGAACTGATGCGGACTGCGTCGCCCGGCACTATTGAGGTGGTTGCATTGCTTTTGACCGCGCATTAATCCCAGTCTCGCCGACCACCAGGATCGAGCGCGTCTCGGAGAAAGGAACGCTTTGCGGCAGATAAGAAAGGACGTAGCGGTTCTTTCGCAGTTCGTCGCAGATCGTCTTTGCCGCGTCGCGCGGATCGTTAATCGGAAAAACGCGCCCGCCGGTCCCCTCAACCAGCTTCTCCACAACTTG
>WNFY01007385.1_pt1 | contig 30131 bp, 25 predicted proteins | sample 5400091 | NCBI WGS metagenome assembly WNFY01 (sample SAMN13153364, study PRJNA577476) | soil metagenome | isolation source: 60 cm soil or saprolite under grassland replicate 1 | place: USA:California | collected 2016-06-15 | reverse complement strand
AAGGGATTCAAGTAACGCAGATGCGCCGACGATACTGGTTTGCCTTCATCGCGCAACTTTTCCACCGCCGAAGTGATCGATCCATAGGTTGAACCCCAGCCCAGCACCAAAACCTTTCCGGTTTTATCACCGAAGATTTCAACCGGCGGAATATCGTTGGCGGCGCGGTCAACTTTCTCCTGGCGCAAACGAACCATCAGATGATGGTTCTCGGGATCGTAATTCACGTTGCCGGTGATGTGCTGCTTTTCGATCCCGCCGATGCGATGTTCCAACCCTGGCGTTCCGGGAAGCGCGTAAGGTCGCGCCAGTGTCTCCTCATCGCGCGCGTACGGCATGAAGTTCGTCGGATCGGTGACGAACTTGATCTCGATTTTCGGCAGTTTGTCGATTTCCGGAACAGCCCAGGGCTCAGCGCCGTTCGCGAGGTAGCCGTCCGAGAGATAAAAAACTGGCGCCATGTATTTGAAAGCCAGTCGTACCGCTTCGATTGCCATATTGAAGCAATCCCCGGGCGTCGCCGGCGCGATTACTATCGCCGGACATTCACCATTGCGTCCCCAGACAGCCTGAAAAAGATCGGCCTGCTCAGTCTTTGTCGGCAAACCCGTGGAAGGTCCGCCGCGCTGCACGTTGATGATCACCAGAGGCAACTCGGTCATCACTGCCAGGCCGATCGCTTCCTGCTTCAAAGCCACACCGGGCCCAGATGTTCCGGTCAGTCCCACATGGCCGGCGAAGCTGGCGCCGATGGCAGCGCACACGGCGGCAATTTCATCTTCAGCCTGAAATGTTTTCACGCCATAATTCTTGTGACGGGCGAGTTCATGCAAAACATCCGAAGCCGGCGTGATCGGATACGAGCCGTAGAACAATTGTCTGCCGGCAAGGTGGGCCGCGGTGACGAATCCGATTGCCGTTGCTTCGTTTCCGGTGATTTTGCGGTAACGTCCGGGTGCGATGACCGCCTTCTTGACGGTGTAATGAGTAGTGAAAACTTCGGTGGTCTCCGCAAAGTTGTAGCCGGTCTTCAGGGCAACTTCGTTTGCTTTCGCCAGCTCGGGGTTCTTACCGAACTTCGCGTTGATCCATTTGAGCGTCGGTTGAAGCGGGCGGTCATAAAGCCAGTACAACACGCCGAGCGCAAAAAAGTTCTTGCAGCGATCGATCTCTTTACGCGAAAGCTGAACATTGCCCTTCAGGGCATTCATGTTAAGCGTCGTGATCGGCAATTGATGCACGCGATAACCGGATAGCGTTCCATCTTCGAGCGGATTGCTCTGGTAAGCCGCGTGTGCCAGATTGTCTTTCGTGAACTCATCGGTATTTATGATTAGCGTCCCAGCCTCTTCGAGGTCGGTCAGGTTGACTTTCAAGGCGGCTGGGTTCATCGCCACCAGCACATTCGGTTGATCGCCGGGAGTGCGAATGTCGTGGCTGGAAAAGTTCAACTGAAAGCCGCTGACGCCGGGCAGACTGCCGGCCGGCGCGCGAATCTCAGCCGGAAAATCGGGCAGAGTCGAGATGTCGTTGCCGACAATCGCCGATGTGTTCGTGAACTGCGTGCCTGTCAACTGCATGCCGTCGCCGGAGTCGCCCGCAAAACGGATCGTTACAGTTTCGAGTTCCTCAAAATGCTTTTCGGTAGTTTCAAGCGGTTCAATGACTGTACTCATGTAGATTTGATGATGCCTCTCTTAAGTTCGTTTATGGTTAGTTGCCAATTGCCAATTGTCGATTGCAAAAAGGAGGCTTTTCAATCGGAAATCGCCAATCGAAAACCGGCAATGATTTCATCCTCCATCAACAGTATCCATCACCTGCGAAGACAGCGGCGGCAGGTTCATCGTCGCTTTTGGATAACATTCCGCCAGGTACGTTATGATGTCAAAAACAGAGATCAAACCGACCAGCTCACCCCGTCTTACCAACGGAATGTTTCGAAAGCTTCGTTCATTCATCAGGCGCACGGCATCGCCGACGGTTGCTTCCGGCGAAAGCGTCTCAACTGCCGATTGCATGTACCTGGTAATCGGGGACTCAAGATCGACCTCCTCACCCAAAATTTTGGTAAGCAAGTCGCGCTCCGTAAATATTCCCGCTACTCGGCCATCATCCGAAACGATCACACAACCACCTTCATCGTTTTTCATGGCTTCGATTGCTCGTGAAAGCGGTGTGTGGGGCGAAACGGCGATGTAGTCGTCGGTGCGTAAGACGCCTACGCGCTGATCGCGGGCCTTCGGCAAACTATCCACCTTGTCGCCGCCCTTTGGGCGTAAGTTCAGTTCCTCGGTCTTGATGTTCTCAGACACGGACAGTCTTATTGTAACCCAAGAGTTGGCGGGAGCCGCAAGCGCGCATTCTATCACACGGTCGGAGTCGTGCCGGATGCTTCGAGAGAGGCGGGCAGTCCTTAATCTCTCTTTGCGCCTTTCGACTGTCTCGCGCCTTTGCGTGAAATGCTTTTCAACGCGATATTTCACGCAAAGCCGCAAAGCGACTACTGAAGCCGCGAAGAAACCCGCGGACTAAGACACTGTCGGGAGGCGGAATCAACCGCTGTGATTTTCAGTGTCCAACCATCTGGATCGCCATGATCGTGAGATCGTCAGCCGCCGGTGTTCTGAGTGAAAAGTCGCGAACATCTTCCAGTAATTCGCTGACTAAGGCTCGGGCCGGCAGACGACTGATCTTATGCAGAATTGACCCTAAACGTTCTTCCCCGTACTCGATGTTATTGCGGTCGCGAGCCTCGGAAAGACCATCGGTGTACAACAAAAGCCGGTCGCCTTTAGCAAGCTTAATGTGACTGGTTGTATAAGTTTCTTTGCTGAACATGCCTACAGGCAAGCCGGTCGAATCAATTGCTGAGACTTCTTCATTCTGGATCAGGAGTGGCGGACAGTGCCCGGCGTTGCAAATCTCGACCTCGCCGTTGGCGGCCGCCTTGCCACAAACGAGCGTTGCGTAATACGGCCGCATGGTACTTTCCGCGAAGACCTGGTTTGCCCGTTCGACCAGGTCTCGCACTTCCAAACCGGCGATGATCAAACTGCGAAAGATCGCGTGCAAACGACCCATCAAAAACGACGCCGCCACGCCTTTACCCGAAACGTCGCCGATCAGGAAGTAAAGGTCGCCCTGGTCGGTGCTGACCAAATCACAGTAATCGCCGCTGACTGGTCCCGCGGGCTCGTAGTGATACGAAACCTCCCAACCGTTGAATTTCAAGTCCTGCTTCGGCAGGAGCTCGCCTTGAACTAGCCAGGCACGATCGAGATCGTGCTCCAGCTCATGCAGTTGCTGCGGAGACAGGCACGAAAGACAGAACCGCGCCAGGGGATCAGCATTCATTACGGCCTGACCAATCAAATCGTGGCATACCTGGCACACGCCGTAAGACTCGCGGCCTAGTTGCTCAATGGCGGCTTTAATCTCACGTAAAAGACCGTTCAACGGAAAAGTATCGGCAGAATCTCTCGCTGAGGCTTCCAGGCGCTCTCTCCAATTGATCAGTTCAGTACGAAGATCCGGAATTGTGGCTTGGATAGCGGCACTCATGACTGTCTCCCTGCTTGTGAAACCGTTTCGTTAAAATCTAATACCAAAGCATGAAAAAGGAGCTTATTGGCTATACGAGGCATCAGTATGGCCGGTTCTAAAAAGTTGACCTTATTTTAGGTCTTATACAAGCGAAAATCTATTCGCTTCTTGCGGTGAAATCCAGGAATTTTTGAAGCCTCGCTAGCACTCTGCTACGGCTGTTATACTCGCCCGCATTAAGCCCGCACGTTGTTGCGACATAATGTTGGCCTTCGTCTATCTTGCGGTTGCAATCTATTTTGGTGATCGTATCTGCCGCCGCCTCTTTCAATTTATTTCAATCCAGCACCGAATTGCGACTGCTTTTCTCGTCGGTCTGCTAGTGAGCAGCTGGATTACCTACCTCAGTGCGCTGGCTGGCGCGCGGCTGCGGCAACCACTGGTCGCCGGCGATCTCAGCTTCCTCGTACTATTCGTTCTTGCTTGCTACAAACTGCCGAAGCAAAAACCAGTTCGTTTTGAAGGCGCAGTTGGTGCTCGACCTGATGGACGGGACGCGCGGGATTGGCTTTTCCTGGGCGCATTCCTTTTGTTTTCTTGCTGGCTGATGTTCGCCACCCTGAACTTCAAAGAGGGACAGTTTGAGATATCTTTCAAGAGTTGGACCGACTTTGGAGCGAATGTATCACTGGTACAGAGTTTCGCGTTGGGCCATAACTTCCCCACTGAACATCCTTTCTTTCCCGGAGAACTAATTCGCTATCACTTCCTGTTCTGGTTTCAGGCCGCAAACCTGGAATTCCTGGGACTCAATCCGGTGTGGAGCATTAATCTGCTTAGCATACTCTCGCTCGTTGCCCTGCTGATTCTAATCGCGACTTTCGCCGAAGTCTTGTTCGCTTCGCGCACAGTTGGACGAATCGCGGCCTCACTTTTCTTTTTCTCAAGTTCACTTTCTTACGTTCCGTTTTTGCGATCTCAGCCCGGCGGGATTAAAGGCATCATTTCCTCCGTTGTACATTCCACCGAGTTTCTCGCATCGGGCTATCCCTTTCGCGGAGAAACCTGGGGCGCTTTGTCTGCTAATGTGTTTGCCTATCAGCGACATCTGATAAGCGGACTCGGTCTTTTATTTGTAGTAATGATTGCTTTGGTTCAGCGCTATCGTTCATTCTTGATTGAGAGCGAGCCAGAAGCAACGTCGGAAGTCATCATCAATACCTCTTCTCCCGAACAAAGCGAAAATAAGTCGTCCGAGAGTGATAATGCGCAAAGCCAATCGGCGCGGGCGCACTCCACGGTGATGAGACAGGATCTGCCGGCTTTTCTTTTTTTTGGCGCTCTTATCGGGCTGCTTCCTTATTGGAACAGCCCGGTCTTTCTATCGGGATTAGCAATCCTCGGTTGCGTCTTTCTCTTCTTACCTCTTAGGTTGTACATGGCTGCCTCAATGGTCGCCGCAGTCGCAGTTGGACTGCCTCAGGTGTTGCTACTCAGATCTGGCAATGTGGTTACTGCTTCCATGTTTCACTGGGGCTACACGCTTGAGCATCCAACATTGGGATTGGTGCTCAAATACCTGGCCTGGACCTTTGGTCTTAAATGGCTTCTGATTGCCATTGCCCTGGTTTTTCTTTCTGGCTTTCATCGGCGACTGTTTCTCGCATTGTCGAGCCTGGTCGTGATTGTCTTCCTCTTCCAGCTCAGTACCGACATCTTCAACAATCATAAGCTCCTGAACGTCTGGGTAACCTTTGCAAATGTGTACGCCGCTTATGCTTTGTGGCGAATTGCAAAGTTTAGAATCGCGGGAGTCGCGATGGCCATCATTCTCACTATCGCTACAATCTTTGGCGGCGTCATTGACCTGTTCCCGCTTCACAACGATCCGGCATTGACCGTTCCCTACAAGAACGACCGCCTAAGGCAATGGCTTCTCGAGAATACTAACCCTTCGGATATTTTTCTCACTCACACATTGCTTACCCATCCAATTCTTTTCAGCGGGCGCAAAATCTATCTGGGTTACACATTATTTGCCTGGACCGCCGGCTACGATGTCCCTGCGCGCGAAGCGATTTATCGGCGCATGTTCGAAGAGCAAGACTCCACCGAGCTTATTCGTCTGCTGAACGAAAATAAGATCGCCTACGTAGCGATCGATGACGGGGTCCGCGGCAACGAAGCGCTTTATGAACTGAACGAATCGGTTTACCAGGAGCACTTTGAGAAAGTTTTTGCCGACACCGGCCACGCTTACGACAATGTCACGATCTACAAAGTTCCTCATCCTTAAGTTCTGATAATACGTTTTGAAGCAGGCTACCGCCCGGTTCAAGTTCAAGCTTTAGGCTCGCGCCTGATCAGCAACCTAAATGTTAAACCCTGAGGGCAAACAGACACTCGCGCACGTTCGACAAACATTGCGAGCTTTCGGCATAATTTGATCATGCCTCAGTTAACAGAAAACGTGGTGCTCGACGCGCTGCGTCAGATTAATGATCCTGATCTGCATAAAGACATTGTCACGCTCGGCTTTATCAAAGATGTGAGGATCAACAATGGCGACGTTTCGTTTCGTATCGTGCTGACGACACCTGCTTGCCCCGTGCGTGAAGAAATGCAGAGTGCTGCACGTGAACTTGTCGGATCCATCGCCGGGGTTCGGTCTGTTAATGTGACGATGGATGCTGAAGTGCCTAAAGGTCGCGGCCTTGCCGACAAGGTTTCTGTGCCGGGCGTCAGAAACATCATTGCTGTTTCATCCGGGAAAGGTGGCGTCGGCAAATCCACGGTCGCGGTAAATCTCGCCGTTGCGCTGATCCTTGACGGGGCCCGTGTCGGTTTGATGGATGCGGACGTCTACGGTCCCAATGTGCCGATCATGTTAGGCGCCAGTCAGGCGCGGCCAGAAGTCGAAGTCAACAAATTGATTCCTGTCGAAGCTTACGGCGTGAAACTGATCTCAATGGCCGTGCTTCAGCCGGGAGATAAACCTTTAATCGTACGGGGACCGATTTTGCACGGGCTGGTGAAGCAGTTTCTTTCGGACGTGAAATGGGGCGAGTTGGATTACTTGATCGTGGATATGCCACCGGGAACGGGTGATGTCCAACTAAGCCTGGCGCAGCTCGTGCCGGTACAAGGCGCGGTTCTGGTAACCACGCCGCAGGAGGTTGCGTTAATAGATGTGCGTCGCGCCTTGCGCATGTTCGAAACGGTAGCCGTGCCTGTGCTCGGAGTGATTGAAAACATGAGTTACTTCATTGCCCCTGACACCGGCACCCGTTATAACATTTTTGGCGAGGGTGGCGGTCAGAGACTGGCCGAAGAATACGGCGTACCTTTTCTGGGCTCGATTCCGATGGGTATTGAAGTGCGTGAAGGTGGCGACCGTGGCGTGCCGGTGGTCATTGGCCAACCTCAGTCGCTGCAGGCTCAGGCCTTTCGAAAAGTGGCCGAAGAAGTGGCCCGCCAGGTCTCGATTGAGGCTATGAAACCTGAGCTTGTCGTTTTGCGCAAATCTCAGTAAGATGACTTCGGGAAACATAATTCGGTAATTAGCAATTGAAAACTGAAAACAGGAGTTAAAGTTAATGTCAGCAAATCCAGCAACTACAACAACTACCGCGCCGACCGCGCCTGCAGCGCCTTCCGTGACTTTGAACGTCACCGAACCGGCGGCAAACGAAATCAAGAAGTTCATGGCGAGCGAGGAAGGCTTGCCTGAAACTGCGGGCCTGCGCGTGCGCGTGGTTCCCGGCGGCTGTTCGGGATTTCAATATAGCCTGAATATCGAAGAAAACGCGCGCCAGGGAGACTTCGTGCTCGACGAAAAAGGCGTGCGCCTGTTCGTTGACATGTTCAGCGCGCAGTATCTAAACGGGGTGCAGATCGATTACGTAACGAACGTTATGGGGTCGGGCTTTACATTCACCAACCCGAATGCAACGGGAAGTTGCGGCTGCGGCTCTTCATTCACAGCTTAAGATAAATTCAAAACAAACGCGCATGGCGCGGTTAGGCGACGAGGCTCGGCCAGTCTTTTTAGCGGCGGCCGAGCTTTTCTTATTAGCACTCCTTTTGCTGGCCGAGACGAATCGTTTGCAATTAAAGATCTTGGAAATCTTCATTGTGATTTGAACCGTTCAAACAGCCATCGAAGATGGCGGCAGAATATTAGCCCCGGGCGCAAGCCCGGGGATCGGGGCCCTACAAATGACCTAGCCCTCGAAGAGGGCGACAGATTTCTTTCGCCCCTGCCGGGGCTCTGCTTTAATAATCGCAATTAACCCCGGGCTGCCGCCCGGGGCTACCATATGCCGCCCGCTAACGCGGGCTGATTGAGTAGTTTCGGTGAAGTTGGTTCAAGTTCAGTTTCATCAGGATATCGAACACGCACGCCAACTCTTCCGGGAATACGCCGCGTGGCTGGAGATCGATCTGTGCTTTCAAAACTTCGAAAAAGAATTGGCTGAGTTGCCCGGTGGTTATGCTCCGCCGAACGGTCGATTACTGCTGGCCTTTGATAACGAACAACTTGCGGGCTGCGTCGCATTGAGGAAGATTGGCGACGGTATTTGCGAGATGAAGCGGCTATTTTTGCGATCTGCTTTTCGCGGCAAAGGTCTGGGACGTGGCTTGACTGAAGCAATTATCCGAGCAGCGCGAGAGATTGGTTACGAGCGGATGCGACTGGACACTCTGCCGCCGAAGATGAACGATGCCATCGCGCTATACCGCTCACTTGGCTTCAAAGAAATCGAACCCTACTATAACAACCCAGTTCCCGGCGTGAAGTTTATGGAGTTGGATTTGAAACTGTGATAGGAGCTTTAAGCCCTCCCTTACGGTCGGGGCTACTGCCCCGGAAGATTTGAGCTCTTCCTTACGGTCGGACTACTGCCTCCGACGATTAAGCTGACGCACTGCGGCGAAGTCTTTCGATGCGCTGAATCCGTCCAACATAAGCCTGAGCCACTGCTGACTGAAACATTTCTCTCGTCTCAATTTCTTCGTCAGTGACCGGCGTCAAAGCTAAATCGGTATATTCAAAACGTCGTGGATCTTTTCTAAGCTTGATGTACATCTGATAGAGCCGGAGATACAAGTATGCCCACTTGATCTGTTTCGAGATCAATTCGAGCGCAACCTTCGGATTCGAGTGGAACACTAGGTGTCCGTAGCCCGAGCGTAAGCGAGGGCAACCCTCGATTTCGACGTCCGTCGCGGATCAAACGGCTGGTCCGCCTGGCCATTTCGGACGTAATCAACGGCGCTTTGCACCTGCTCATCCGTCCAAAGATAAAGTGTGCTGCCATGCCTTGCCCAGGGTGTGGCATCTCGGGTCAGCAGACCTGTTTTGCGGAGTTGCCTGGTAGCATAAGCTTTGAAGCTATCCATTACATGTTCCGGTTTGCAGCGAGCCCTCACGACCGAATGAACGTGATTTGTTCGGACGTTAATAGCGAAGAGCGTATACGCGCGGTGTCGACAAACCTCCCGAATTGCCTTCTCAACAATTCGCCGCTCCGGCTCATCGAGTGTGACGGCAGGACTCTTGAGGTCAGCTTTCTCCAACTCTACGAGCTTCTTACTCGCGGGGAGGCCAGGTTGTCCGAAGATATTGCGATTCCGACGGTTCACTGAGCCGCGCTCGTCGCCATGAAGCCATGTCCCATAACAACGGAACGTAATCAAGTATGCTAGCGGCTGAGTTCTCCGTTGAAAATCGACGTAATCAATTTTGTTCACCATGAGTGACCGTGAGACAACCCCTCCCTGACGGTCGGGCTACTGACACAATTCAACGAGACGAGCCCTCCCTGACGGTCGGGCTACTGACACAATTCAACGAGACGAGCCCATGTCGCCGATGATGAAGGGCGCAACCGTTAAGCGAAAGGCGGCGGCCACACCAGTGCGCATTAAAAGAGCAAACCACGCGCACCCGCACAGGATAATCACAATCGATCCGATTAGCATCGCGGCCGCGGCAGTAAGAAAGCGGCGATCCCAGTCGTGCTCAGCGAACGCGCCGGTTATAAATGCGGCTGCGGGAAAGGCAATGAGGTAACCGCCGGTTGGTCCGAGCAGGTGAAGCAAGCCGCCGGTTCCGCCAGCAAAGAACGGCAAGCCACTGGCGCCTTCAATCAAATAAGCAATCATCGCCATGGCGCCCAGGCGAGATCCGAGCAGCGCGCCGGTCAAAAGCACCGCGAAAGTCTGCGCCGTTATCGGCACCGGGCCGATCGGGATTACGATCTGCGCTGCCAGCGCGGTAAGCAGACTAAATCCGATCACCAGACCAACTTGTCGCACCACATCAAGTGGCGCTAAGGCCGTTCCCAGCAATGTCTCACTCTTGGCAATTGAAGTATTCATGTTTTAGTCCAATGTCTAACGTCCAATGTCTTTTGTACTCGGGCAGTGTACTTTTCCTTCGCTGGATTCCAAAGTGCTAAACATTTGCCGCGGAGTTGACTCGACTTTGGACTCGAGACGTTGGACATTGGACTTAAATTACGGTCGCACACACAAAACCGGGCAAGGCGCGTTACGGATTATGAATTCCGACGTTTCCGTCAGGCCGGCGTCGCCGCCTGAACAAAGAGTCGTAGTAATCGCAACCATGTCGGCTTTCTTGCGTCCCGCATGTTCGACTACCGCCTCGGCTACCCCACCGTGTAAGCGCCGGATGCTATCGAAAGATCCAGGCGCGCCGGTCTCGGCCAGGAATCTTTCCAGCGTTGCCTGGCCGCCATCGGCCGGTTCTTCATCTCCTTCGCCGAAAACGCACAAGGCTTCGAGTTTTGCTTTCGTGCGGCTGGCGATTGAGGCCGCGACCGGCAGAATCTGTTTCGAAGTCTCTGACAAGTCAGTTGCGTAGACGATACGTGCGAAGCGATCGATCGGGCGCGTGGTGCGACGTGGTCCGTACAACCTGGCGATAATTGTGGGAATCTTCGAATCGCGCGCAACTTGCTCAGCTACGCTGCGGCCGAGGAAAAACTGCGCCACGTCAGAGCGTCCATGCGAGGCCATCACGATCAAGTCGCATCCGCGCTGCGCAGCCTGGCGCATGATAATCTGCGCCGGATCGTCTTCATCTTTGGGAATGATTGTTTCAATTACTCGCACGGCCGAAGCGCCGGTAGGCAGCGCGGGGAATTCGTACCGCGAGGTTTCGGTGATGTGCGGGTCACCTCCATGAGAGATGTGAATCGATTGAACGATTGCTTCGAACTGCGCGGCTATTGCGACCGCCAGCGGAAAGGCGCTGTTGGCCACGGCCGAAAAATCGGTGGGAAACAGAATCGAGCGAATCATTGTAGTAAGCAGTGAGCAGCTAACCACCTATGAACGAACCCTCTTATTCACTATCCGGCACTTTGCATCGACCTGTCCGAAAGCTATGCGGATCTTAAGCACTGATGCACTTTCGAAGGAGGCTCTGATTCACTGGGAACGCGGGCGCCCCCGCCCGCACTGAGCGCGAAGCGCGAAAACCAGAACTTCGACACGGTTCTTACCTGTCTGCCAAACATTTTGCGCCTGCGGCGCGGTGCGGGCGAGGGCGCCCGCGTTCCCGGTAATTATGATCTGACTACCGAAACTGCATCAGTAACGAATCTTACTTAACTCTCCCCGTCGCGGTCTAGGTTTCCATGCCGATGCGCATTCCATGGAAAGACCGCCAAACAAAAAAGACCGAGACCAGAAAGAAGATTGCCGCAAAGACGTAACCGAAAGTCACCCCCTGCTTATTAGTAAGACTCACCGCCAACTCGACAGCCAGAAGGCCGAACAGGGTGGTGAACTTGATTACTGGATTCATTGCCACCGATGAGGTGTCCTTGAAAGGATCGCCGACAGTGTCGCCGACAACCGTCGCATCATGCAGCGGCGTGCCTTTCTGCTTAAGTTCCACCTCCACGACTTTCTTGGCATTGTCCCAGGCGCCGCCGGCGTTCGCCATAAAAATCGCCTGATACAGGCCAAAGATGGCGATCGAAATCAAATAGCCGATGAAGAAAAACGGTTCCACGAAGGCGAATGCCAGGGTCGCAAAAAAGACACCCAGAAAGATATTGAACATACCTTTCTGCGCATATTTGGTGCAGATTTGCACGACTTTCTTGCTATCGGCGACCGATGCTCTTTCGACGCCTTCGAGTTGGATGTTGGCCTTGATGAATTCGACTGCGCGATAGGCGCCTGTGGTAACTGCCTGCGTGGACGCACCCGTGAACCAATAAATTATCGCGCCGCCGGTGATCAATCCGAGAACAAAAGGCGCGTGTAACAGCGAAAGTTTCTCTTGATTAATTGTAAGTCCGTTGGTAAGCGCCATGATAATGGAAAAGATCATTGTAGTCGCTCCGACGACTGCGGTGCCGATAAGCACGGGCTTTGCCGTCGCTTTGAAGGTGTTGCCGGCGCCATCGTTCTCCTCCAGCATGTGCTTGGCCCGTTCGAAAACTACCGTTACATTGTGATCTTTCTTAAGCTCTTCGGTGATGTTCGGAATATGTTCTATGAGCGAGAGTTCATAAATGGATTGTGCATTGTCAGTGACCGGGCCGTAAGAATCGACAGCTATCGTTACCGGGCCCATCCCGAGAAAGCCGAAGGCGACCAGACCGAAAGCAAAGACCGCAGGGGCGGCCATCAATCCGGCCAGTCCCAGCGTGCTGATAATAAACGCAATCGTCATCAAGCCCACCATGCTAATGCCCAGCCAATAGGCTGAGTAATTGCCGGCGACAAGGCCCGACAGAATGTTCAGCGATGCGCCACCCTCTCTCGAAGACTTCACAATCTCCTGGACGTGACGTGACTCGGTAGAGGTAAAGATCTTGACCAATTCAGGAATGACCGCTCCCGCCAGCGTGCCACAGGAAATAATGGTCGCGAGCTTCCACCAAAGCGTGTTGTCGCCGCCCAACACTGGAATAATCAGATACGAAACGACGTAAGTGAGAGCAATTGAAACAATAGATGTCAGCCAAACCAGGGTGGTTAACGGCGCTTCGAAGTTCATTTCGCCGGCATTGCCATACCGAGCCTTCGCAATCGCGGCATTGGCGAAATAAGAGAGCGCACTGGAAATCAGCATCATGACGCGCATCACGAAAATCCAAACCAGCAACTGAATCTGAATACGCGGATCGCCTACCGCAAGCAGAATGAATGTGATGAGGGCGACGCCAGTCACCCCATAGGTTTCAAATCCGTCAGCGCTGGGCCCAACCGAATCGCCGGCATTATCGCCGGTGCAATCAGCAATTACGCCCGGATTACGCGCGTCGTCTTCCTTGATCTTGAAAACGATCTTCATCAGGTCGGAACCAATATCAGCGATTTTTGTGAAGATGCCGCCGGCGATTCGCAACGCGGCGGCACCGAGACTCTCGCCAATTGCAAATCCGATGAAGCACGGTCCGGCATATTCTCCGGGAATGAACAGCAGAATAAAGAGCATGATCAGCAGCTCAACACTGATGAGCAACATACCGATACTCATTCCGGCCTTCAACGGAATTGCGTAAATCGGATATGGCTTGCCGGCGAGACTGGCGAAAGCTGTGCGGGAATTCGCAAACGTATTCACGCGAATTCCAAACCAGGCCACACCATAACTTCCGCCGATGCCGACGAGACTGAATAGCAGAATTATGGGTACCGTAAGCGCAACCGGATGACCCGGTACGGGGCGAAGGACGCCGAAGTATGCGACGACGATTACCGCGATAAATACCCAAAGTAGGAGAATGAATTTGCCCTGGGTGATCAGATAGGTCTTGCAGGTCTCGTAGATCAGCTCGGAGATCTCGCGCATGGCGCGATGCACCGGCAGATTTTTCAATTGGATGTAGATTGCTAAGCCAAATAACAGTCCGAGAAAACAAAATATTATCGGTATTTAGCCGTGACAAAGTTCGACATTGAATTCACGAGAAACAGAATCCTTCCTCTTCGATTAAGCGAATGGCGAGATAAATGCCGCGCTGAAAAGCCGGTTATTATTGCCGATTTACTTGGGAACTGTCCAACAGGCCAAACGGCGTACTGATGCAGTTTCGGTAATTAGATCGTATTACTGGGAACGCAGGCGCCCTCGTCCACACCTCCCCACAGGCGCAAACTCATTTGGGCGAGGGCATCCGCGCTCTCAGTGAATCGGAGCCGTCCGGTTCGAAAGTCCGTTAGTGCTAAAACTGCAGCCGTGGTTCACCGCGAGATTTTTGAGGATAGATCCATTCTATGGGCTTTAGCGGCGTTTCGTTTTTTCAGCCACCGGTTGATGATGAAATATAGAAAAGCGAATACGGCCAGAACTATTAGGATATCCAGGGCCAAGGCCAGCAGAATTGAGGAGTCCAAGCACACAGATTCGTAAGTGTTGAATTAGTTCGCGAGATTTTTAGTTGCGAGGCCCCCTATCAAGTCTCAGCGAAAGCTGACTCCACAGCCAGTTCCGGCTGCTTGTGGCCGCTCAACCATCTGCGCAGAGAGTCTGCCAGGACAATCACCGCCGCGGTCATGAGAATCGCGGTAAGTGAAGTGTCGACATAACCCTGCATCGCGGTTTCGGGTTTGTAAGTAAGAGGCCAAAAGATGTCGGTGATCGATTTCCAACCGGCGACCAGCGTCGTCGAGCCTACGAAACTCAACGGAATGATCGTCACCCAACTGTATTTCGCGTTGCCGGCGTTGATGATGATAGTGGATGCCACGCAGAGGGCCACGGCCGCAAGTAATTGGTTCGCGATTCCGAACATGGGCCAGATTGTCGAAATTGATCCTGACCAGATGAATGCCGCCCAGGCCAGCACCACGACCGCCGTCGTGGCCACCGCGCCGGGGTGCCAGTTGGGCTCTTCAAGTTTTCGATAGAATCGCCCGCCAAACTCGCCCAACAGAAAGCGAGCGACACGCGTGCCGGTATCAATTGTCGTCAGAATGAATAGAGCTTCGAACATGATCGCGAAGTGATACCAGTACTTCATCAGGCCGTGGAGTCCGGGGATACCGGCAAAAATTTTTGCGATACCCAGTGCGAGCGTTACCGCACCCCCGGTACGTCCACGCAGATTCTTTTCACCGGATTCCTGCTGTAGTCGATCGATTTCCTGCGGCTGTAGATTAAATCCCTGCGCAGTCTGTTGATCTACCATGCGGACGTAACTTGCTTTCTGTGCGTCCGTGGTCTGCTGAGTATTGATCGCAAAGTAGTCGCCCGGAAAAAGCGAGGTCGCGGCAATCAACGCGACCACGCCCACGATGCCTTCCATCAACATGCCGCCATAGCCGATCATGCGCGCGTCGGATTCTTTCGAAATCATTTTGGGCGTGGTGCCTGATGAGATCAGTGAATGAAACCCACTGATCGCACCACAGGCAATGGTGATAAATACGAACGGATAGACCTTGCCCGGAATGACAGGACCACCGCCGGCTGTGAAGGGCGTGAGGGCGGGCATCTGCAAATTCGGATGCACCAGAATTACCCCGATAATCAAAACCGCAACCGTCCCGATCTTCAGATATGACGAAAGGTAATCGCGCGGACAAAGCAGCATCCAAACCGGTAGCACAGAGGCGATGAAGCCGTAAACTGCCATCAGAATGATGACGGTGTGACGCGAAAGCGTGAAGGTTTGCGCCCAGGAAGAATCGGCGATGCGTCCCCCCAGGAAGACCGCCAATAACAACCCGAGAACGCCGATCACGCTCGCTTCTAGAATCCGGCCCTTGCGGAAGCGATACATGTAAAGCCCCATGAAAAGCGCGAGCGGGATCGTGAAGCCAACCGTGAAGGTTCCCCAGGGCGATTCAGCCAGCGCGTTGACGACGACCAAACCCAGCCCAGCGAGCGCGATAACTACGATGAACAAGATCGCTACGCCGGCCACAAAGCCGGAAAGCGGACTGATCTCCGTTAGCGCAATTTCCGCCAGGGACTTTCCTTTACGGCGAATACTGGCGCCCAAAATCATGAAGTCGTGGACTCCGCCGGCCAGACAGACCCCGATTACCAGCCACAACAGTCCCGGCAGAAATCCGAACTGCGCCGCCAGTACCGGACCAATCAAAGGCCCAGCGCCGGAGATTGCCGCAAAGTGATGTCCGAACAGAACCCACTTGTTGGTCGGGTAATAGTTGTGCCCGTCGCTCATTGTCCTTGACGGGACCGGACGTGAATCATCGAGCGCCAGTACCTTTGCGGCAATGAAAACGGAATAGTAGCGATACGCGATCGCCAGAATGCACAAAACGCCTACAATGATGGGTAGCGCATTCATCTTCTCATCGTCTAACTGCGACCAATGATATCTATACTATGCATATTTGCGAAGCGCGGCGATAACTTTTATCTTCATTGCCAGCGGCCGGCATAGCGCTCGCTTTCCCGGTCGGAATTTGGGCGAATTACAGAACCGAGAGGAACTTCAAATGAAATCTCGAAAGCTGATAGCGATCTTTGCAACATCAGAAGCCGCGCTTTGCTTTACAAATATTTTGAGAAGAACCTGGCCGACATGATCTGGAAAGACGCTCGTGGCTCAAAAGAAGAAGTGGGCGCCATTGATGGCGACCCACTCTATGACGCGCAGGATATGGAGATTAAGAAGTTCGTTATCGGGAAAGCCAGCTACGAAAATGGCAAGGCCAGGGTCAATGTTTCCTTCGAGAACTTCGGGCAAAAACGAGCGATTGTCTTTCTGCTCGTCAACGGAAGGACTGGCTGGAAAATAAGCGATATCGATTACGGCGAAGGAAGAACGCTGGCTGGCGAGTTAAGAGGCGACGGCGGAAGAGACGAAAGGAAACCGCCGGCTCGCAAAGTCAGTTGCCTTTGCGATGCTCACCGAATTCCAGTTTTCAAATCCGCATGAAGCAACCGATGAAACAAATGCTCTCCTGCTTCGCGTCTTACCGAAAGCCGACCTTGAGTGTACGCTCGAGATTGCAAGCCGCGCTGAACTGATTCACAAATGTCGACGTCTTCCTGCTGGATGCGCTCGCCAACGTTGATGCTGGCCAGGTTGTGCTCTCTTGCCAAGTCCGAAATGTCCGCGAAGTAAAAGTCAAAGACTACTTCGGTTTTGTCGATTGCCAGCGGCCACACCACATTCGTATCCATAACGCCTTCATAGCAGTTGATCATGAAGTTTGGATAGAGCCAGTAGTAAAGCGCCCGCTGTCCCGTTCGCACAGTGCTAACATCATCATCGTCCGCAGGGCTCACCACCGGACTTGATTGCAGACAGAAGCGCTCGCCGTTTTCAATCGTGTAATTGCTATAGTCAAGCACGCTGTCGAGCCCTTTGTGCAAATGCGGCACGTGATAGCCGCCGTCGAGATAATTATCAACGAAAACCTTCCAGTTGCAGTTGAGCGTATAGCGTCGACGCTCCGTCCAGTGAAGGTTCGCGAGACCCAGCTTCTGTACTTGATCCTTTAGATCGCGTTCGAGAAAATCATCAAGCGTACTCTTCACCTTGTTTAGAGATGGCCGTTGCTCGCCGAGTCTCGCGAACACCCAGTTCTCCCAGCTTGCAATTTCAATAGGCGCCAATCCGTGCTCCGCGCGATCGAAATCCCAAACTCCGCTGAAATCCGGCGTCCCTTTTAATTCTCCTTCTAATGAGTAGGTCCAACCGTGATAAGGGCAGCGCATCTGGTTCGCACGACCCTCTGGTTCAGTCATCACGGCCGCTGCGTGATGGCGGCAGACATTGAAGAAGCCGCGCAACTTTCTATCGCAGCCGCAAACGATAACGATTGGCTCGCCGGCTATTTCGGTGGTGACGTAGTTGCCGGGGTCGTGAAGTTGCTCTATCCGCGCTACAAATTGCCAGGATGAACTGAAGACTGTGTGCTTTTCCAGTTTGAAGACGCGCTCGTTTGTATACCAGGAGGAGGGAATCGTTGAGGCCTCCGCCAGGGGCGCCGCCGGGTTATAGCTATTGATGATCTCTCGTAAGCCTTCCAAGTTTTGGTTTCGAGTTTCGAGTTTCGAGTTTCGAGTTCGATTCTTCATTACGCCGTCGATACCTCAAGAATGACAGACTGGATAAAACTCGAAACTCGGAACTCAAAACCCGAAACTCTTAGTTTACAGGCGTCGCGGTCTTATGTTTCGGGTTGTAAAACGGCATCTTTGCAACAGTGGCCGCGACGCGATGCCGTACGGCCTCGACCGTAATTTCGATCTCGACTGAATTTCCGAGATTCGCAAACCCACGCTCTACTGTGGCCAACGCAATCATTTTCTTCAGAGTAGGTGACCAGGTGGTAGATGTCGCTTTCCCGAGCTGTGAACCATTTCGAGCTGACCCACAAACCGGGTCTTGTCGAGGTTCACCAGGCGGCCCAGTCCCATTTCTGAAGGCGAGTACTTCTGAGTCTCAATCAGCGCCTTCTTGCTACTATTGAAATCGATATCAATCAATAGTAACCCTGCCTCGATGCGGGCCACATCGAGCGCCAGCATTCCCGCCGGCTTAATATCAAATGGTCGTCCGGCTTCAACTAACGCGTCCCAAACTTTCACCGCGCGATCGGCGGCAATCCAAATTTCATAACCAAGATCTCCAGTGTAGCCGGTGCGCGAAATGTCGACTGGCACGCCCGCTATGACACCCCTGGTGACGCGAAAGTATTTCAGATTCTCGATGTCTGCATCTTCGACGACGTTGCTTAGCAGTCTTCCTGACGTAGGGCCCTGCAGGGCCAGGGCCGCGACTGATTCTGAGGTGTCTGCAATCTCCACCTCGAGACCGACAGCGTTTTGAGTGAACCAGCGCAAACTCGGGTCGGCAGCCGTCCAGCGGTACACGTTTTCTTCAAGTCGCGAAACTGTGCCGTCGTCGATTACTTTTCCGTGTTCGTCGCACCAGGGCGTGTAAATCACCTGACCGACGGAAACTTTACGCAGATCGCGTGTGATCACGCGATCGACAAGCCGCGTCGCGTCTTTGCCGGACACGCGATACTTAAACAGCGGTGAAATATCAATCAAAGCAGCCGCATTTCTAATCGCATTGTATTCGTGTTCGTGATGCGGCTCGTATGCGCTAACGGCGTAATAGCCCGACCACTCGCGGTAATTCAGGCTTTCGCAAAGCGCGAACGTTCTTTCATGAAATGGAGTGCCGATGGGCATGATGAATGGCTCAGGGTACAAGCCTTAGCTTGCGATCCGCAAAACAGGAACCTCAAGGTTGAACTCTCAGCTAACTTACTTTCCCGCGCGTTTGTCAGGGCGAGTGATTATAAGTATGCTCTGCAGTAGCGAGCAAGAAACATTGGCCCTCGAATTTGGATCTTGAGAAAAGGAGAGGGAGAACTATGAAGGTAATGCATAAATTGATGAGCTCGGGCGCGATCGCGGTGATGGTAGTCGTTTTGATCGCGACTGCAGCGGTCGGCGTATTCGCACAAGCCAGGAACGCCAAAAAGTTGGCCCACGCCACCAAAGAAGCGCAGCGAGCGGCCGACGTCTTCACCGAAATCATGAATGTGCCTGATAAGGCGATCCCGCAGAATCTGCTGGATAAGGCAGAAGCGATCGCAGTTTTTCCCGGTGTCATCAAAGCTGGTTTCATCGTCGGTGGTCGCGGCGGTCACGGCGTGATTAGCCGGCGCGGGAAAGGCAGCTGGAGCCCTCCGGCCTTTTTCAACCTAGGTGGAGGCAGCATCGGTTTACAGATTGGAGCTTCAAAGACGGACTTCGTGCTGCTTTTCATGAATCAAGAAGCGTTGGGCGGATTGTTGAAAGATAAATTCGAGATCGGTGGCGAGGGAAGCGTTGCCGGCGGACCCGTCGGCCGATCGGCAAGCGCTTCAACTGATGCGCAGTTAAAGGCGCAGATCCTTTCGTATTCGCGCAGCAAGGGTGCGTTTGCCGGGCTGGAAATAAAGGGCGTGGTGATTGATCCGGACAATGACGATAATGTCGCTGTCTACGGAAAGAAAGCGAATGAAATCCTTTCACCCGCACAAAACTGGACCATGACGCAAATGCCGGCGGGCGTGCGCATCTTCCCGCGGACGCTGGGGCGATATTCCGCGCGGCGCTAAGTTGCTTATTGGAGCGCACGCATCCTGCGTGCGGACCGCCGGCATCTTGCCGGTCTTGTTAGGCTATATTTACGGGTATCGCCTCCAGTTTTGGCCGAAGCTTATAAAACGAGGATAAACACACATGATACTGACACGATATAGACTTTTCCTGCTCAGCATCATTCCCCTTCTTGCCAGCCTGGTTGTGGCGTTCGCGCAAACCGGCCGCGAGCGCAGCGCAAAGAAAGCGCGGGCTGCCGCTGCGCAGTCGGCCAAAGCCGCCCGCGTCTTCAACGAGATCATGAGCACGCGCGAACGATCAATCCCGGGCGATCTGCTCGACCGAGCTGAAGCCGTGGCCGTTTTTCCCGGCGTGCTGAAAGCTGGCTTTATCGTTGGCGGTCGCGGCGGCAGCGGCGTTATTAGTCGTCGGGTTGCCGGTGGCTGGGGCGCGCCAGCCTTCTTCGACCTGGGCGGCGGCAGTATCGGCTTGCAAATTGGCGCTGCGTCAACTGATTACATCCTGTTATTCTGATGTGAAATTAAATGCTCAGATTCTTTCTTACTCGCGCAGCAAGGGCGCATTCGCTGGACTGGAATTGAAAGGAGTAGTAATCAAGCCTGACAACGAAGACAACTTGCAGGTTTACGGCATGACCGCACGCGACATTCTCACCGGCGCGAACAAGATCTCAATGGACAAAATGCCCGAAGGCGTGCGCGTGTTTCCGCTGACGTTGGCGAGGTATTCGGCGCGCAAACCGAAATGAGTTCGAGGCGACCTAAGCAGCGAGATAACTCAACCAACTTCAATAGCATTTCAAGCGCCGGTGTCTCCGCTGATTGATTTCAGGGGGCCTTTCAGGGCACAAGTACTGATTTTTGCAGGAAGCGCAAACTCCGGCACGGCTCAGGGCTTACGACTACAAAAACTCTTGACAAAAGCGCAGGGCAAGACTATTTTCTCCGCCGTTAAGGCATAGTCACCACGGCAACAATCGTCCCGTTCTTCTCTTCGTTGCCGAGCATTTTACCAATTCAGACAGTTAGAGGAACAAAACTCATGTCTGATCGTCCCGTACATCTCTATGAAGTCCTCGAAGAAGAGTACGAGAGACTGCATGGCGAGCCATCACCTTCTGCCGGCCTGGGTAAGAATTCCGAAGAGCGCCTCAAAAATATCATCAAGGAAAATCACAAACGGCAACTCGCTGCGATTTGTCTCTCCGGCGGAGGCATTCGTAGTGCGACATTTGGGCTGGGAGTTTTGCAGGGGCTCGCTCACAACAAACTGCTAAATAGATTTGCTTATCTCTCAACAGTGTCTGGCGGTGGTTACGTCGGAGGCTGGCTCTCGGCATGGATTCACCGTCATCCAAACGGCCTAACTGGCGTTGAGAGCGAGCTGCCCAGCGAGAACCCGCCCTTTCTGCTTAAGCCAGAGCCCGAACCAATCACTCATCTGCGCAGCTACAGCAACTATCTGACACCGAAACTCGGATTGCTATCGGCAGACACATGGACCCTGGTCGCAATAGTTACCAGGAATCTTATTCTTATCTGGCTCGTCTTGATTGCATTGATTGTCGCCGCTTTGGCTCTGCCAAGGCTCTTCCGTTCATTTGTCGAATTGTCACCGCCGGATTGGCTCAGAGTGACGGTTTTCGCGTTAGCCTTTATTTGCGGTGTGATGACGATTGTTTACGTTGCGATTAGCCGCCCAAGCATCACAAAGAAGCATCGCGATCAGAAGAATTTTCTTAGGTGGTGTCTCTCCCCGCTGCTTCTCTCAGCAACGCTTGTGACTCTGTACTGGGCCTGGTTGAATCACGCTGAAAACCGCGGGTTGGAAGAGAGTTTAACATCACACCTTCTTGACGCCCGCCACCCATCAATCCATTTTGTTGTCTTTGGTGTTTCGCTTCAACTGGTCGGTTGGCTCGTTTACTCTGCGGGCCTACGTCGCTTCAAAGGATGGACACCATGGAAAGAGTGTATTTGGCTCGCTCTTATTGGAGCTTCGGGGGGCCTGCTGCTTTGGCTACTTGCGACCAAGACATTCCTTCACCCGTCCAATCAGCTCCTGCCGAACTTTCACACCCAGTGGTCGTCGGTATACGCTTCAACAGCCGCGCCCGTTTACCTAATGCTTGTGTTGCTTGTGGTCACGCTCTTCGCCGGCGTCTCGAGTCGGTGGACGGAGGACGAAGACCGCGAATGGTGGGCGAGATTTGCCGGCTGGGTTTTGATTGCGATTGTTTGCTGGGTGGTGGTTAGTTCATTGGTATTGATTGCTCCCGAATTGGTGGGCCCTTTGTGGAAAAAATACGTCGCGCCTGCCGGCGGCTTGATTGGGTTAATAACCGCTCTTCTGGGCCGAAGTGCGAAACTACCTTCCAAAGCTCAAGATGGAGCTAAGTCTGGATTAGTAAGCATCATCATGCCTTACGCTCTACCGTTAGGAGCAATGATTTTTGCTGCCGTCCTCATTGTCGCTTTGTCGTTTGGAAGCGAGTATTTGCTTGGCTGGATCGGCTCGATTGTGACCTTACTGCCAGTAACTTCTTCGCCGAACAATCTCGTGGGAATTGTGAATCCTTTGGTTCTAACCTCACCCGTTCTTGTGCTGATAATACTAGCGGCGGGATTTGGCGTATTGATGTCGCGTCATATCAACACGAACAAATTCTCGCACCACGCGATGTACCGCAATAGATTAATTCGCGCCTACTTGGGCGCTTCGCGCGAGAGTATCGAAAGACATCCGGATCCATTTACCGGGTTTGATCCCGACGACAATCTCTCGATGTACGAGCTGCGAACAGAGCTGCTTCATTCCGGAAGTTTCAGCAACTTCGAAAGCCTAATCGGCAGGCTTCTGGATACATCAGATCCACTATCTGCTCACATCGTGTCGAAGCTACTGTCCGTGGAAACTAACCGACTACTTGAGTTGCAAAAGACGCAGATGCCGGTCGACCCTTCCAGCAAGGCGCTCAAGCGTAGATTGATCAAAGACCTGAACAAAGCCCTCCTGCAACCGAAACCTATTTTCCCGGAAGATCTTCTGCAAAACTCAACCCGATCTGCCCAACCGCTAACACTGCCCGCGCTGGTTCTGAATAACCGGAACTTACTTGAAGCCGCATACTATAAAGAGATTGGATCTGCTCCCGACCCGCGGCATCCTCAACTCCAATCCAGAAGTTTCAGCGACTTCAAAAGCCTGGTTGGCAAACTAGGAGATTCGTCAGACCCATTGTCTGCTTACATCGTGTCGACGCTGTTGTCCGCGAAGAGTAAGAAACTCCTTGGGATACAGGCACCGCCTGATCATTCCCGTAAGTTGCTACAGGATCGATTGATCAAAGAGCTCAACACAGCACTCCTGCAACCGGCGCCTATTTTCCCGGAAGACCTTGTGCAAAGCACAACTCGAGCTGCTCAACCGGCAACACAGGACGCGGCCGTTTTGAATAACCGGCGCTTACTTGAAGCCGTATATTTTAAGGAGATTCGACCAGCTCCCAAACCACCACATCGCCCTCTGCACGTTGTAAACATGACTCTAAATCTGGTGCACGGGCAACGTCTCGCGTGGCAGGAGCGGAAGGCGGAATCCTTTACAGCGACGCCATTGCATTGTGGGAGTTTCCAAATTCCGGATGCCGAAGATCGCACGTTACCGGTTTATGGCTCGTATCGGCGTACGCATGAATACGCCGGCGCGGGCGGCATTACCATGGGAACGGCGATGGCTATCTCCGGCGCGGCCGTAAGTCCAAACATGGGTTATTACTCTTCACCCATAGTTACGTTTTTGATGACGCTGTTTAATGTCCGGCTGGGCTGGTGGCTCGGAAATCCGGGCCCGCCGGGAAAAGATTATTTCCGTTTAGCATGCCCAAAGTCGGCAGTTTATCCCATCATCGCCGAGGCATTGGGCCTCACCGACGATAGGAATAGTTATGTATATCTTTCCGATGGCGGACACTTTGAGAATCTTGGTCTCTATGAAATGGTTTTGCGCCGCTGCCGGCTGATCGCGATTAGCGACGCCAGTGATGATGCGGAATTTCAATTCGATAATTTAGGCAACGCGGTGCAGAAAATCCGCACAGACTTTGGTATCCCCATTGACTTTCAGTCGATGGAGATTTTTCCTCGTAAGGATAAGAAGAAAGGCGCTTATTGTGCCATCGGAACGATTCGCTATTCATGCGTGGATGAAGTAGACAAAGTCGATGACACTGGGAACGTAATACACGATCGGAAGGGCAGGCCCCTTCGCGCACCGGCGCCCGACGGAACAATCATCTACGTCAAGCCGGTGTTCTACGGCGACGAGCCGCGCGACATTTATCATTATGCGATGACGCACGAAACTTTTCCGCACGAGAGCACCGGCGATCAATGGTTTAGTGAAGTACAGTTCGAGAGTTACCGCAAACTGGGCTCGCATATTATTGATACCCTCTGTAAGTACAAATCGGATGGACCGGCCGAAGCCGATCTGCACGATCCTCAACTGGCTGAGTTTCTGCAGCAGGCCCAGCAGCAGGCCCATGCCGAGCGGCCTGATGGCGTGTTAACTCAGCTTGCAGAACTAAGGGAGAGCGTGGCAGAAATTTTCAAGCCAGAAGAATGATGATAAAGACTGAAATCCGGCTTATCGCCGGGCTGGCCTTTCTTTTCATCCTGTATTCGGTATGGATGGGGCAAGTGACAGTACAGGGGTTGCCGGATCACTATCGGAATCCGGTGCTGGCCCTGGAATTGGTCAAAGACGGCGAAGACATTAATAAGATCGTCAAAGCAGGAGACGGCAAGGCACTGAAGTTTTTAAAGAAAAGTACGTACAAGGATTTCGGTTACATATTTATCTATGCGGTGTTTTTCATCTCTTTGAGCCAGCTGCTTTCGCGAATGGATTTTTCCTGGGCGAGATTCGTGGGGTTGCTGGCAGCCGCCTGCGCCACGCTGGCCGCAGTGCTCGACTTGATGGAAGATCGGGGAATGCTGAAAGCCCTCGCCGGCGAAGCAAGCAATTCGCTTGCGAAGAGTATTCGCTATCCTTCGCTCGGCAAGTGGACCTTTCTATTCATCTTCGATTTGCTTATCGGATTGCTCTTAATGGCGCGACGAGATGCGTTTGTAATTCTGGTGCTCTGTTTTCTGGTGGCTTGTGTGCTCGGATTGACCGGCGTGGTCCTGAACCTGCTACAGCCAAGGTTTTACTGGATGTTTCCCGCAGCTCTGCTCGGCATGGGCATCGCGGTTATTATTCTGGCAGTAGCTTTCACTTTCTGGCCTGAGAAACTCCTCGACAAATATCCTCAGCTTGGCTACTGAGATCTTTCGGACCTTATGCCGCTGGATTGCGTGCAGTTAATACCACACTCGAAGACATCGTGACATCTTAACTCACGCGCCGCCGCCCTATTCCACGTTATTGCGCTGGCTGGGGATTGAGCTGCGACTTCTTGTTGAAACCGTACTTGAAGGACGTCATGACGAAGCCTTTGTTCTTTCCGTCGTTTCTGCCTCTATTCCCACCTGCCGACAATACGAAGTACACATTATCGGTCAATCTCAGCTCACCACCGACGGAAAATCGGTTGGAGGTATCCCACCTCCCTCCGAGTGGCCGGTTGCGCACAAAAATATCCTCGAGGTTGAGACCGAACTTCGGGCTGCCTGCTCTAAACCGCGCGCCGAACAAGAAGCTGTTCTGCGTAAGAAACGTACCTGGATTTTTTTCGTCAGTTACTTGTTCCCTCGTTCGATAGCGCGCATGAAATATCAACTGCCCGATATTCCTTAAGCTGGGAACCTGTTCAAAGCCGTAGGCAAGTGAAGTCCAGAGGGCACCGCCGTTCCACCTGAACTTAGAGGTCTGGCCGGTCTTGCTGATCCAACTCGGCGCATATGCAATGATCCAACTAGACCGATTCCAATTCGCCTTTCGTACAGTCTTGCGACAGTCATCGGCCCGTTTGTTATTAGCGGCCTCGTTGTCAGAATTAATCTTCCTTACCATTTCCGCGTGCGCAGTGCGCTGAGCTTCAGTCGCAGTCGGAAGAAGCGGCGGAATCGGAGGCGGCAATTGTAGAGTTTTGTCGAAGCATGTAAGCACGTCACCCTCCGGTCCGCGGTGGGGATGATACATGCGCGCGTCACCCTTGTCCCATAACGTCAGATTAAGACCCATCGCCAGTCTGGTCGCAGTATCGTCTTTGCTTGCTCCCTTTGTCGCGGCAAATGAAAACTGCGATCGGCTCAGCAACCTCATTAGATAATTGTGATTGTAGTCCAGTAAGGAAACGTTCTCGCCATTGAACAATAAGAAGGGAACAGTATCTAGCGCGAGCCCACTTTGAAAGTTGCCGTTTTGGTCCAATCCGTTCAGCAGAGAAGATGCAAACTCCCGTGGAGTTGCCGGACGTACGACCGTATTTGGCGTTAAACCCAGTACCGTAAACGCCGGAGATTCCGGAACCGACAAGTCTACGTTCGACGTGTCTACCGTGGCTTTGTCCGCTTTGATGCCGAACAATCGGTTGAGGATATTAGCGACCTCGGGTGAACCCGTAGGTGAGGGTTGCAGTTGCGGCGTAGTTGGCGTGCTTTCCGGCGCTGAAGTTGAGGGTGACGCCATGTTCGAGTTGACCGAAGCCGCGATTCGAGGTTGGCCGGTTGAAGTGCTCGCTTGCGCAATAACTTCGTCCGCGGGCGTAATCCCCACCTCCAACAGGTTCCCTCGGATACTCACACGCGCTTTCGCCCCGGATTGCAAATGGAGTGACACCGCTACGTCCTCTCCACGCTGCTCGACTTGCAAGTCGACGAGATCACGGCTACGACTATTGCTGCGCACAGAAGCTACGTTCGCCTGAGGTACAATTACCACAAAGGTATCGCCGCTTTCATAGGAAACGGCATCTACAAGTGCTGCATCAGCAGTGACGGTGACGGACAGGACCTCAGGCATATCAATGCGGAGTTGCCTCAACTGCCGCGTTCTTCGCTGCATCGAAACCGGCTCGGTTTCAATGACAGCCTGTCGCGGTTTTTGAGTTTGGGCGAATGCAGGCCAGCACCAAACAGGAACAATTAGTAAGGTACCCAGGACCTTTCGCGTTCGCTTTTTCATAGGTCACTCCTCAACCACAAATCTTGCTTGGTCGAACGTTGTGACGGTGTTACTCAGTTGCCCACTTTGACTAAACGGGCTGTCTGGGCAGTTTGAACTGTCCTGCGTGAATGTCGCTCTTTCGCTGTATTGCTGGCCATCACCGCCCGTTGGCGATGCAATAACTGCTTGCCAGGTAATGAAGCGACCATCGAGACCAGTCGGGGGACCAATCGGAAATTTGTCCGGGCTATTGTCGATATTTACTCCATGAGCGATCTCTTGCGGGTTCTGCCCGTTACTGTCCCACAGAAGGATTTGGTACTTCGCAAATTGCGCAAATCCGAAAGTAAGTTCGATTTGCGGGACGCCACCATTCTTTTTGATCTTCACAACATTAGCAGCCATTTAAATGACCTCCTTTGGTCTATCGGTTAACAAGCCGATGATTACCGACCCGTCATTTTCTAAAACATCGTTATCTTTCTATCGTGTATGACATGGACAACTCAAAACATTTCGCGTCCTGTGCCTTTTGGATAGCCTGCCGTCCTTTTCGCGATTTTATGCGGGCCCGTCTCCGATGTCGGCGAAACTCATTATCGATTTTTTTCCAACCCTTCTCCTCAGGTTAGAGGTTCACCGCACGGCAATGAAATTGTTCACCCGCTTCAAAAGCACAAAGTGCCTGCCCCAGAAAAATCCTGCCGACGCAAAGGCGTCGAGAATTCCTTGCGGCCAGGGAACCATTTTGCCGAGCGGGTGCGTTGAAGCACCCATATCAACCGCAACTCCCCAGGAGTGGAGCGATGGATGAGATGCCTGGCCACGGATCGAACGACGCGCGTAGATGCCGTCGAACTCGACAAACTGTCCTGCCAACCCGGCCGCCGCAACATTGCGGAACGCTTGAATGAAGTTATCCACTGCCAAGTTGTGACAGCGAGCTCGCCTAACTTGTTGGCCTTCGAAGCTCAACGGATAAGGCAAATCGAAGAGCACGATATGTCTGGCCTCGAACTGCGGATCATCCAACGATCCGTAAGTGTGAATAATCTCGTCCAATCCATTTGGAATCTGAGTTAGCATTTATTTCTCCTTAACCCTGATGTAGACGAACAAGACATTTCCAACCGCCTTTGTCGCGACGATCTGTTGCAGGCCTGGGACGCCGATGCGCGCTAGTCCTTCGACTGCTCCTCCGGGCTCTTCTCCTTCGGCTTGACAGTTGAGCGGACGACGATGAATTTGTTCAGCAGATCGAACCAGAACGGCGCGCCGAGTGAGAGTGCTAAAGCAGTCACAAGCCAGCCGAGGATTCTCACCATCCAGCCTTGCCAACTTACTCCCCACACGGATCTTGGATCACCGGGTTCTCTCGTCCATCCAATTGGTAACCCAAGCTTCTTGATCTGAGTCAAATTCTGCTGGACGCGACATTCGGGCGTGTCACAGACAGGAGTTGGACTGCTGGAAGGACTGGGACTCAGTGACACTGCGCCTGATGGCGGCGGTGTTCGAGAAGGAGTCGGGCTCACAGCTGGTGAGGCGCTTGTTCCCGTTCGCTTTGTCCTCGGTGACGGAGAACGCTCACTCTGCGGCGTAGCTGTCAGTGATGGCGAGGGAGATATAGACGGCGATGGTGTGGCAGAACTCTTGGCGTATTCCTGGACCGCGGCCACCAGAGAATCACGCATCGCTTTGTCTGTGGACAGTGAGCGCACCAGGACGACGGAATCAACGTTCAGAAGGATCGCAAGGGCCAGCCCCAACAGCAAAACAATCAATTGAGATCGGCGTTTATACCAACCTGAAACTCTGTCCATGCTGCCGTCGAACCAGCCTTCAATGTTCTCTCGTACCTTGACGGGATTATCCAGGCCAGCGTCAATAAGGGGCAGGAGAGCCTGCCTGATTTCCCTTGGCAATTCATTGTTTGCCGCGACGGCTGACCGAAGGTTGGCCACGGTCCCTGCCGGAGGCGACTGCAGGCCGGCCGCCGTCGCGCCGGCAGCGCCTGATTTCGATCCCTCGGCTGCCGGTACCGCAATATCCATCAGAGCCAGGGCAAAGTTCCTCGCGGGAATATAAGACGGCAAGTTTTTTCCACCGGGACTATAAGGCTTTGGAAAAAGACTATAAATTAGGGGATGTTCGTAGAGACTCTTAACCAAAGAATCGCAGCGCAACATCTCCTTTAATCCTTTTTCAAGATCCTTTGCGCGCTTTTTGCTGTAGTGCTCGATAACCTCGTTGGCCGCCGAGCAAACAAGACTCAACAGAAGGTAGATGAAGACCATCCCGATAGCGACATCTAGAATCGCGGAATTGAACATCTCTTGCTCCAAACGCCTTGGGTGGTGAAGCGGCGTCGCAACCGATGGCAAGAAGCAGCGATGTCGCGGTTGGTTTCGGGAGTGCGCGCCGCGCGGCGCGCCGAAAGACCCTTGGGATAGCGCCTTATACTCTGGCGACCTAACACTGTCAAGAAATATTTTGCCAACCTGTTTCATTTATTCGAGAAACGTCTGCTTGCGCGATTCAGTGCAAGAATGTGACAGTATTGTCAGGCAATCCGAGTGGGACCAATTTGCTATGGCTGAAAACAAACTCACAGTCTGGACGATTGGACACTCAACGCAGCCACTCGAAGCGTTCGTCAATGCGCTGAGGTCGTTCGAGATCCAGATCCTCGCAGACGTGCGCAGTTTCCCGGGGTCACGTCGCTATCCTCACTTCAATCAAGCGCAACTGAGAACGTCACTGGCCGAAGTGGGAATTGAGTACCGGCATTTTCCCGAGCTTGGCGGCCGTCGCCGAGCTCAACCGGATTCACTTAATATGGCTTGGCGAAACGAAACGTTTCGCGGTTATGCCGATTACATGGAAACTGAACAGTTTCGTGCAGGTATCATGCGGTTGCTGGATGTTGCCACTGCGGATCGCACGGCGATGATGTGTGCTGAAGCTGTCTGGTGGCGATGCCATCGGGGCTTAATTTCCGATTACTTGAAGGCGAACGGAGTGGAGGTTATGCACATCACGGGGGCGGGAAAATCCGAGGCTCATCCGTTTACCAGCGCCGCACGGATCGTAGATGGCAAGCTTTCATATCGGGGAATTCTGGAGAGTTAAGATACCAACAGTTGGCTAATCTGTCGGTGACGGACAATAATGGAATCACTAAAATGACAGCGCCGGAACAGCACGCAGTTCATCGTTGTGAACGATGCGACCGCGAAACCGATCATGTGATCGAATCAATTGGCTCAGACAATCGCGTGCATTACTTTTGCTGGGATTGTATCGAGCGACACGAGAAACGATTCAATCAAAAGCCGGGCTGGCGACGCGCGCATCGCACGAAGCGATATCAACC
>WNFY01002218.1_pt1 | contig 30136 bp, 35 predicted proteins | sample 5400091 | NCBI WGS metagenome assembly WNFY01 (sample SAMN13153364, study PRJNA577476) | soil metagenome | isolation source: 60 cm soil or saprolite under grassland replicate 1 | place: USA:California | collected 2016-06-15 | reverse complement strand
AGCCGGCCGGCCCCGATGACGATGAGGCGCTCGGCGGTCAGCGCCATCTCGGGGATCAGGTGGCTGGAGACGAACACGGTCCTGCCCTCGGCGGCCAGCGACTTCATCAGGTTCCTGATCCAGCGGATCCCCTCCGGGTCCAGGCCGTTGACCGGCTCGTCGAAGATGAGGATGGGCGGGTCGCCGAGCAGCGCGGCGGCGATGCCCAGTCGCTGGGCCATGCCCAGGGAGAGCTGGCCTGCCTTGCGGCTGGCCGCGGTCTGCAGGCCGACCAGGTGGAGCACCTCGTCCACCCGGGTTGCCGGGATGGCGTTGCTGGCGGCCAGCGCGGTCAGGTGCGCCCTGGCGCTGCGGCCCGGGTGGAAGGCCTTGGCCTCGAGCAGCGCGCCGACCTCGCGGAGCGGGAACGGCAGGTCGTGGTAGCCGCGGCCGGCGATCTTGACCGTGCCGCCGTGGTCGGCCGCGTCCAGGCCCAGGATCAGGCGCATGGTGGTGGACTTGCCGGACCCGTTCGGCCCGAGGAAGCCGGTGACGACGCCGGGGCGGACGTCGAAACTCAGCTGATCGACCGCCGTTATCGGGCCGTAGCGCTTGGTCAGGGCGTGAGCCTCGATCACGGGCCGCCTCCTTTGCGGGCTGGGTTGCTCGCTTTTAGCGTGCCGGTTCTGGGCTGGCCGGCGGAACGCGGGAAACGCCCGTCTTGACCCGGGGGTTTTCCCCGGGGGGTGGCGCGATTCGCCGGCGGGATTGTCGGCGGGGGGTCGTATGGTCCGGGCATGGCTAATTTCGCGGTGCGGCTGGTGCACGGGCCGAGCTGGGATCCGGGGCGCCCGATCCGGGAGCAGGACGGGTGGGATGAGCACGCGGCGTTCATGGACGGGCTGGTGGACGACGGCTTCATCATCCTGGGCGGGCCGGTCGGCGACGGGGAGCAGACGCTGCACGCGGTCGAGGCGGCGGACGAGGACGAGATCAGGACGCGGCTGGCCCTGGATCCCTGGGCTTCGGACGGGCTGCTCCGGGTGGGGCCGATAGAGCCCTGGGCGCTGTGGCTCGATGGCCGGGGGCTGGACGGGCGGGGGCTCGACGGCCGGGGTTAGGCCGCGCGGGCGAAGCAGGCTGGCTCGGCGCGGACGCCTCCGGACGTGCCGGTGACCGCCGCGCGGGCCCAGCGCATCCGCAGCACCGCGGTCTCCGGGTGCTCGCCGTAGGCCTGCGCGACCCGTGCCGCGCAGCCCCGGATGCCGAACGCCGCGACCGCCGCCGCGATGGCCTGGTGCACCTGGGCCGGGCTGGGCTGGTCGGAGCGCTGCAGCGGCGAGGCGAACAGCGCGTCGGCCCGGGCGGAGCTGATGGTGAGGTCGGAGGTTGCTGACCGCATCTTGGGCCTCCTTGGGTGAGGACACTTCCCGGTATACGCCTTGGGTCTGACATTTCCGGTGCCCGGATGCCGGCCCGTTGTTGAGACTCCGCGGCGCCGGCGAAATCATCTGCCGCCCGGCGGCTTACCAGCCGAGTTCGGTGAGGCGGTCGTCGTCGATGCCGAAGTGGTGGGCGACCTCGTGCACGACCGTCCGGCGGACCTGGTCGGCGACCTCTTCCTCGGTGCGGCAGATGGCGCAGATCTCCCGGCGGTAGATGGTGATCCGGTCGGGCAGCACCCCGGCGTAGTCCGACGTGCGGTCGGTGAGCGGGATGCCCTCGTAGAGCCCGAGCAGGCCGGGCGGACCGGGGTCGTGCTCGACGATCACCGCGACGTTGCGCATCAGCCGGCCGAGATCTTCGGGCAGCCCGTCCAGCGCCGTGACGACCATGTCCTCGAAACGGCCCGGCTCGACGTTGATCATCAGTCCCAGCGCCGCGCGTTGCTGTCGTTGAGCTCTCCGGGCCGCGCGGGGATCACGCAGAAGACCAGGCCCGCGGGGTCGCGCATCAGCTGCCAGGAGTGCACCTGCCCGGCCCGTTCGGCACCCAGCTTTTCCAGCCTGGCCACTTCGGCCGGCAGGTCGTCGGTGTGGATGTCGATATGCACCCTGGCCTGCCCGTCGCCGAGCCGCTGGATGAGCAGGCCGATATCCTGGCCGGGCAGCAAGGCCCCGTGGTACTCGGGGTGCCTGGTGAACTGGGTCAGCGGCTGGCCGGCCGCCGCGTTCCAGAACGCCAGCTCGCGGTCGTGGTCGGCGGGCGGGACATCGATCACGATCTTGGACAGACGGCTGTAGTGTGCCACCCCGCCAGCGTACGGTCGGCGGGCGGCGGAGGGCGTGTCTCCTCATGCGCTCAGCCAGGGTGTGATGGCCGAATCGGTACTCTTGCGCAATGCGACCCCTTAGGTATTCCATCAACGTCACGGTGGATGGGTGCTGCGATCATCGTGCGATAGCCGCGGACGAAGAGCTGCATCGTCACGCGGTCGAGAACCTCGTCCAGGCCGATGCGCTCCTGTTTGGCCGGGTGACTTACGAGATGATGGAGGCAGCGTGGCGGCTCCCGGCGCCGGCCGGAGCAAGGCCCGATTGGATGGAACCTTTCGCCCGGACGATCGACGCGGCCAAGAAGTACGTCGTGTCGAGCACCCTCGACCGGGTCGATTGGAACGCGGAGCTCATACGCGGGGATCTGGGAAAGGCCGTTCAGCAGCTCAAGCGAGAGCCGGGTAGAGGACTGTTCGTAGGCGGCGTGCAGCTTCCGCTGGCGCTGGCGGAGCTGGGATTGATCGATGAGTACGAGTTCGTGGTGCAGCCCAGGCTGGCGGGCCACGGGCCGACGTTGTTCGCGGGACTATCGAGGCATGTCGATTTGAGGCTCGTGAGCCGGCTGGAGTTCGGCTCGGGGGCGGTGGCGATGCGGTACGAGCCGAAAGGCTAGGGCTTGCGGGCGACGGCGCCGTAGGCGGCCAGGTCGCGGCCGGTGTCGTCCAGGCCGGTTCCGGGGCGCCAGCGGTGCAGCTGCACCAGCCCGGGCTCGACCATCTCCAGGCCGTCGAAGAAGCGGGAGACCTCCTGGTGGCTGCGCGGGACCGCCCGGGTGCCGCCCATCCGCGTGCTCAGCTGCCGCAGGGCCGGCCCGACCTGCTGGTCCACGTCGCTGGCGGGGTGCGCGACCGCCAGGTAGCTGCCCGACGGGATGGCGTCGACCAGCGCGCGCACGATCGAGACGGGGTCGTCCTCGTCGGGGATGAACTGGAGGATCATGATCAGGCAGACCGCGACGGGGCGGCTGAAGTCCAGCAGGTTCGCCGCGTCCTTGAGGATCTTCCCGGTATCCCTGATGTCGGCGTCGACGTAGGCGCAGGCACCCTCGCGGGTGCTGGTCAGCAGGGCCTGGGCGTGGCTGAGCACGATCGGGTCGTTGTCCACGTAGACGATGCGGGCCTCGGGCGCGGCGCGCTGCGCCACCTCGTGGGTGTTGTTGCTGCTGGGCAGGCCGGTGCCGATGTCGAGGAACTGGCGGATGCCCGCCTCGGCGGCCAGGTAGTGGACCGCGCGGCCGAGGAAGGCACGGTTCTTCCTGACGCCCGTGACGATGTCAGGGTACTGCTGGATCATCTGCTCGGCGGCCTCCCGGTCAGCCTTGAAGTTGTCCTTGCCGCCGAGCCAGTAGTCGTAGATCCGCGCGATCGACGCCACGCTGGTGTCGAACTGCGGCCGCTGGCCGGGCTGATCCTGTGTCACGGGTTCGGGCCCTTTCCTGGCATCGGTTGATGTGGGCGATTATCTCACCCCGGCAGGAACGCGGGTTACGGTGGCGACGGGCCGCTGAGCGTTCAGTCGGTCCCGGACTCCATCGCGGCGCGGTCGAGAAGCTCATCGTCACCGGGAACCCGGCCGCGGGAGGCGATCGCCTCGGCCCCGCCCTCACGCAGCGTGTCGACCAGCCCGGTCGGGCCCGCGATGCCTAGCGCCGGGTGCGCCCGGCCGAGCATGCCGATGCCGGCGTACTGCTCCAGCTTGGCGCGGGAGTCGGCGATGTCGAGGTTGCGCATGGTCAGCTGGCCGATCCGGTCGGTCGGGCCGAACGCCGAGTCCTCGGTCCGCTCCATGGAGAGCTTGTCCGGGTGGTAGCTGAAGGCCGGGCCGGTGGTGTCCAGGACCGAGTAGTCCTCGCCGCGGCGCAGCCGCAGGGTCACCTCGCCGGTGACCGCCATCCCGACCCAGCGCTGCAGCGACTCGCGCAGCATCAGCGCCTGCGGGTCGAGCCAGCGGCCCTCGTACAGGAGCCGGCCGAGGCGCCGCCCCTCGGTGTGGTAGCTGGCCAGGGTGTCCTCGTTGTGGATCGCGCTGACCAGCCGCTCGTACGACGCGTGCAGCAGCGCCATGCCGGGCGCCTCGTAGATGCCCCGGCTCTTGGCCTCGATGACCCGGTTCTCGATCTGGTCGGACATGCCCAGGCCGTGGCGTCCGCCGATGGCGTTGGCCTCGAGCACCAGGTCGACGGGTGAGGCGAACTCCTTGCCGTTGATGGCGACCGGCCGGCCCTGCTCGAAGCCGACCGTGACGTCCTCGGTGGCGATCTCGACGTAAGGGTCCCAGAACGGCACGCCCATGATCGGGTCGACGATCTCGATGCAGGCGTCGAGGTGCTCGAGCGCCTTGGCCTCGTGCGTCGCGCCCCAGATGTTCGCGTCGGTGGAGTAGGCCTTCGCCGTGCTGTCCCGGTAGGGCAGGCCGCGGGCGAGCAGCCACTCGGACATCTCCTTGCGGCCGCCGAGCTCGCCGACGAAGCTGGCGTCGAGCCACGGCTTGTAGATCCGCAAGCTTGGGTTGGCGAGCAAGCCGTACCGGTAGAACCGCTCGATGTCGTTGCCCTTGAAGGTGGAGCCGTCGCCCCAGATCTGCACGTCGTCCTCGAGCATCGCCCGCACCAGCAGCGTGCCCGCGACGGCCCGGCCGAGCGGGGTGGTGTTGAAATAGGCCCTACCGCCCGAACGGATGTGGAAGGCCCCGCAGGCCAGAGCCGCGAGCCCCTCCTCGACCAGGGCGGCGCGGCAATCGACCAGCCGCGCGGTCTCCGCGCCGTACGCGGTGGCGCGGCCCGGCACCGAGGCGATGTCGGGCTCGTCGTACTGGCCGATGTCGGCGGTATAGGTGCACGGCACGGCACCCTTCTCGCGCATCCACGCGACCGCTACCGAGGTGTCGAGACCGCCGGAGAAGGCGATGCCGACGCGTTCGCCGACGGGCAGGGAGCAGAGCACCTTGGACATGGTTGCAAGTATATGCACAGCAATGCATGAACATGCAACGACGCCCTCCGGAACCATGATCGTGAGCAGTTTTGGGCGCTATTTGCCCCGAACTGCTCACGATCATGAAACGCGGGGTCAGAGGGCTGGGGTTACGCGGCGGACGGGGGTGGGGGCGCCGGGCGGGCCGGCCGGGGCGTTCGGGTACAGGGGGACGCCGACGCAGGTGAACAGCAGGCCGTCCACGGGCTCGCCGAGGAGCGCGGGCACCTGGCTGTCGTCGAAGGTCATCCCGGACGCGCTGGCGCCGAGGGCATAGGCGGCCAGGTGCAGCCGGCCTTCGGCCAGCCCGGCGGCCAGCTGCGCGTCCCGGTACTCCGCGTCGCCGAGCCTTTCTATGTCCGCGGTGGCGATGGCGACGAACGCGGCGTCGCGGCCCAGCGCCTGCTCCAGGCACACCCGGTACAGCTCGTCCCGCATCGTGCCCGGGCGCACCGGGGCCGTCAGATCGGGCCAGCGGTACACGCCGGGATCGAGGCCGCCGACGTCGTGCGCCACCACCCAGTGCGGCAGGCCGATACCGCGGACGGCCACGCTCATGCTGGTGTGCAGCAGGTCCCGGGACAGGCCGCGGCTCGCGTCCATGCGCCGCTGGGATCCGCGCGCGGCGATGACGCTCTCGATGGGCGTGCCGGGGAGGAGGGGCACCCGCACCGGGCGCCCGCGGTCCCACGCGCGGCCGAGCCGGCCGCTCTCCCCGGCCTGCTGGGCCGCCGTGACCAAGGGGAACTCCAGCGGCGCGGAGTCCACGTCGCCGCGGGCCGCCGGGCCGGCCGGGCCGAGGGCGGGCGGTGCCTCGTCCAGCGCCACCACCGCCACCGGGAACTCGTGTATCCGGTCCGAACCGGTTAGCGCAGCCACCTCCGCGTCGGGAAAGCGCATGTACAGCCGGGCGGGCAGGCCGGCCGAGCCGGCGAGCGCCAGCAACTGGGCCAGCATGGTGCCGGCGTCCCAGTAGATGTGCCGGTAGCCGCGTTCGCGGTAGCGCCAGCCGGTGCGCCACGGGACGCCGGTCACGACCACGGCCGGGCCGCCGCCGCGCGGTGCCGGGCCGACCTGCACGAGCGCGTGCTCCAGCGGGTCGTACCAGTGCACGCCGGCGGGCAGCGCGCCGCCCGGCGGCACCGCCACGTACAGCTCCAGCGGGAAGCGGCCGCCCGCCGACCCGGCAGCGCGGAACGGGTGGATTCCGTAGTCCCGGTCCATGGTGCGCACCACGCCCGCGGACAGGTACAGCAGGCGGGACAGGTTCGGCAGGTCCAGGGGCGCGGGCCTGACCTCCGCGGTGCCTGCCAGCACGGCCACCGCCGGCTCGGCGGTGGCGGGCAGTTCGCGGGGCAGCGGCGTGCGAGGCAGCGGCTCCGGGTACCGCTTGACGAACCACGGGAGCCGGGACATGTCGTTGGCTTCCAGGTCCTGCACGATCCGGGGGTCGTCGATGGCTTCGTCCCACTCCCGGCCGGGCTGATAGGAGGTCAGCCGGTGCAGCGTCTGCGTTGCGGTTTCCACACCGCAGGGTAAGCATGAGCACCGGAATGGTCGCGACAAGACCTGCGCACGCGGCTGGGGGCGGCTTAGTGGTCCTCGGGGAGGCCCTCGCCGCGGGCGGCCAGCATCGAGTCGTAGCCGGGGTGGCGGAGGATGTCGTGCAGCTGCCGGCGGCGTACGCCCTGGTTGCCCCCGTCGTAGAGGGGGAACACCATGGCGTCGCGCATGATCCGCTCCAGCGGGGCCAGGTCTTTGGTGTAGCTGGCGATGCCGATCACGCGCATGCAGTCGTAGACCGTCGCGACGGCCGCCTCGGAGCAGTAGACCTTGGTCATGATCGCCAGTTCTTCCGCGCGCCCGCCGGTGCGCTCGAAGTCATGGCACGCCTTCCAGGCGAGGTAGCGGCAGGCCTCGATCCGCATCTTGATGTCGGCGAGCATGAAGCCGACGTTCTGGTGCTCGATGACCGGCACGGTGCCGAGCCGTTTCTCGCTGCGGGCGAAGTCCAGCGCGTATTCGAAGGCCGCGCGCATGGTCCCGACGCAGGCCGCGCCGATCAGCGCCGCCGTCCAGCTGAACGCGCCGGTGACGACCCGCTTGCCCGTCCGGCCCGGCTCGCCGATGAGGTTGGCGGCGGGCACCCGGACCGCGTCGAAGTGCACGCGCGGGGTGACCACGCCGCGGTGGCCGATCTTGTCGTACACGTCGATCACGCTGATGCCCGGGGCCGAACCCGGCACGGCGATCACGGCCAGCGCGTCGTCCGCGCCCGCGGCCGGGTCGGTGCGGCACACCACGGTGTACAGCTCGCAGCCTTTCCGGCCCCATCCGGTGCCGTTGGTCGTGTAGTGCTTCTGGCCCGTGATCACCCACTCGTCGCCGTCGCGGCGGGCGATCGTCTGCATCCCGCCGGCCGGGTCCGGGGAATCGAAGTTGGCTCCGCCGGCCACGTCGGTGAAGGCGTAGGAGGCGAGCAGGTCACCCTCGGGATCATCGGCGAACGGCCGCAGGAACCGCTCCTTCTGCTCCGGCGTGCCGAACTGGATCACCGGCTGCAGGCCCAGCCCGGTAGCCAGCAGCGTCGTCGGCACGTTGACGTCGACGCAGGTGAGCTCCTCGGCGGCGATGGCCAGGTCGAGCATGGAGAACCCGGCCCCGCCAAAGTCGGCGGGGATGAACGACTTGGTGAAGCCGGCGTGGGCCATTTCGCGGTAGGCCTCCCGGCCGGCCAGGAATGACTCCCATCCGTCGGCCGCGCGGTCGATCAGGCCGGCCACCGGGCGGAGCACGCCCTCGGCGAAGACCTTGGCGTTCTTCTGCAGTTCCTGCTGGCTGTCGCTCAGGGTGAAATCGATGGCCACGGCGGACACCTTCTTTCTCGACGGTATGGGACGCTGGGCGGGTGGCAATCCGGACGGCTTTTACCGACCTGTTTCAGATCGATCATCCGCTTGTGCTGGCGCCGATGGGAGGGGTGTCCGGCGGGGCGCTGGCCGCGGCGGTCTCCGAGGCGGGGGGCCTCGGCCTGGTGGGCGGCGGCTACGGTGATCCTGGCTGGCTGGAGCGTGAGCTGGATACGGTGGCCGGCGTTACGGGCAAGCCGTGGGGCGCCGGGGTCATCACCTGGGCCGCCAGCGAGGACGCCGTCCGGCTGATCCTGTCCTACCGGCCCGCGGCCGTGTTCTTGTCCTTCGGCGATCCCGCGCCGTTCGGCGCGCTGGTCAGGCAGGCCGGGGTCCGGCTGATCTGCCAGGTGCAGGACGTGGCCGGGGCGCGGCAGGCGGCGGCGGCCGGGGCCGACGTGATCGTGGCCCAGGGCACCGAGGCGGGCGGGCACGGGAGCCGGCGGGCGACCCTGCCGCTGGTACCCGCCGTCGCCGACGCGGTCGCCCCGGTGCCGGTGCTCGCGGCCGGCGGGATCACGGACGGGCGGGGGGTGGCGGCGGCGCTGATGCTCGGCGCCCAGGGCGCCGTGGTGGGCACCCGGTTCTGCGCCACGCCCGAGGCCCTCTACCCGGACTGGGCCAAGAAACAGCTGGTGGACGGCGGCGGGGACGAGACCAGCCGGACCCGGGTGTTCGACATCGCCCGGGGCCTGGACTGGCCGGACCCGTACACCGGCCGGGCCCTGCGCAACGCCTTCACCGACGCCTGGGACGGCCGCGAGGAGGAGCTGCGGGCCAGCGCGCAGGCCCGGGAGCGGTTCGCTCTCGGGCACCGGGCCGGGGATCCCGACGTCGGCCTGGTCTGGGCGGGGGAAGGGACCGACCTCATCACCGCGGTCGAGCCGGCCGGGGTCCTCGTGGGCCAGATCATCGCCCAGGCCGAAGGGCTGCTAGCCGGAGCCCCGCGCCAACTGGATCACTAGATCGCCATGTAATTGGATCTAACTGGTGCTCCAGTTGGCCCCTACGGTCAAGTACATGAGCACCATGACCCAGACCCTCAGCCCGGCCCACGCCACCCGTTACGACATCCCGGCCGCGCGCCCGCGCTTGGTCACCGGCCGCTTCGCCGCGGCGCTGCTGTCCGACTTCGGCGTGCTGACCAGCTTCTACCTCCTGCTCTCGGTGACGCCGATGTACGCCGTGTCGGCGGGCGCCGGAAGCGCCGGAGCCGGCCTGGTGACCGGCTCGCTCATGCTGACCACGGTGCTGGCCGAGTTCGCCTCGCCCCGGCTGCTGGCGCGCTTCGGCTACCGCGCCGTGTTCGCGGCCGGCGTGCTGCTGCTCGGCGGCCCGGCCCCGGCACTGCTGGCCCCGCACAGCATGGCCACGATCATCGCGGTCAGCATCGCCCGCGGCTTCGGGTTCGGCCTGTGCACCGTCGTCCTCGGGGCCCTCGTCGCCGCGTCGGTGCCGGCCGAGCGCCGCGGCGAGGGGATCGGCCTGGCCGGGGTCGTGACCTGCGTGCCCGCGATCGTGGCCCTGCCGTCCGGGGTCTGGCTGGCCCAGAACACCGGGTACGTGGTCGTCATCGCGATCACGGCCATCAGCGCGCTGGCCCCGCTGGCGGCGGTCCCCTGGCTGGCCGACCCGGCCAGCCAGCAGGTCGACGCTGGGTCGGCTGACCCGGCTCCGGCCGGCCTGCTCGGTAGCCTGCGCTCCGGCGGCATGCTGCGGCCCGGCCTGGTCTTCGCGGCCACGACCGTGTCGGCCGGCGTGGTGGCCTCGTTCCTGCCGCTGGCGGCGGGCGTGTCCGCGGGCGTCGCCACGCTCGGGCTGTTCGCGCAGGCCGTGACCGCCACCGCCAGCCGCTGGTGGGCTGGACGGCGCGGTGACCGGCACGGTCACGCCGGCCTGCTGATCCCCGGGCTGCTCATCGCCGCCGTCGGCATGGCCAGCCTGATCTGGGTCTCCGCCCCGGTCGTGGTGATCGCGGGGATGTGCCTGTTCGGGATCGGGTTCGGGATCGCCCAGAACGCCACCTTCGCGCTGATGATCGACCGCGCCCCGGCCGGCGGCTACGGCACCGCCAGCGCCCTGTGGAACCTGGCCTACGACGCCGGCTACGGCACCGGCCCCATCGTGTTCGGCCTGTTCGTGGCGCACACCGGGTACCCGGCGGCGTTCGCCCTCACCGGAATGCTGATCCTCGCCGCCCTGCTGCCCGCGGTACGCGACCGCAGGGCCCGCTAAGGGAGACTACGCAAGACGGCAAGATCGCCGCTTAGGCGTGCTCATCCTTCACGAGAGGTCTGGTGCATCGTGATCCCGAAGCGTCTCGCCAGGAAAGGGCTGCCGCTGCTGGCCGCGGTCGCCCTGCTGGCAGGTCCGCTCGTCATCTCCGCGCAAGCCGAGCCGTCTAGTGGCCCGGCCCAGCCGACGGTCAACCCCGATCACGTCAAGGTGCTCGCGGCCGCGCTGCAGAAAATGCACGACAACTACGCCTCGTTCGCGAACTTCACGCCGGGCCCGCAGGACATCTTCGACTACAACATCGGCAACCTCTGGCTCAAGGGCATCGACGGCAGCGGGACCACCGTGGCCGTGATCGAGGGCTGGGACGATCCCAACGTCGCCGCGTTCATCCACGTCAGGGACGTGCGGTACGGCCTGCCCGACCCGGTCATCCAGACCATCTACCCGTCCGGCCCGCTGCCCGCGCAGTGCCCGCCGGGCATGGTGGCGCTCGGCAGCTACGGGTCGTGCGACGCCTGGCAGGGCGAACTCGAGCTGGACGTGCTCGCCGTGCACCTGATCGCGCCGTACGCCAAGATCGTCATTTCGGCCACGCCGGCCGACAGCGAGATCACCGACGACGCGGCGAGCAACGTGGCGCCGCCGGAGATGATGCACGCGCTGGAGTACATCAGCGCCAACCACATCGCCAACGCGATCTCGATCAGCGACGGCACCGGCGAGGAGACCTACGCCTTCGGGACCGCGCAGATCCACGCCAACGACCCCGGCCCGCTGGCCGCGGCCGCGGCGGGCATCCCGGTGACGAACGCGACCGGTGACTGCGGCGTGGTGCAGAACCTCGCGGTCGCCAACGCGCAGTGCGGCAACACCAGTGCCGGTCCTGAGACGGCCACCTGGGACGACAACCCGTGGGTCACGGCCGTGGGCGGCACCGTGCCGAACGTCAGCAAGACCGACGGAAGCAAGCTCGGACCGGACCCGATCTGGCACGTGGGCGGCATCTTCGCCGAGGGCGCCGGGTTCTCCGCGGTCTTCGGTCGGCCGTCCTACCAGAACGGGGTGGCCCGGATCACCGGCTCGAAGATGCGTTCGGTGCTGGACATCACGATGGACGCGCAATCCGGCACGTCCGAGTCGGCGCCCATGGTAGCCGGGGTGCTCGCGCTGGCGACCCAGCTCAACCACGGCAAGAACGTCGGCCCGGTCAACCCGGTGCTGTACGACGTCCTCGGTCCGCTCGGCACCCACGCCGGTCTTTCCGACGTGGTGAGCGGGAACAACTCGGTGATCGACCCGAGCACCGGCAACGTCCTGGTGCCGGGCTTCACCGCGGCCCCCGGATTCGACGTCGCGAGCGGCTGGGGCACCGTGGACGCGAGTAAGTTCGTGCCGGCGCTAGTCGCCGGTACGAGGGCGACTGGCCTGGCCCGTTCGGCCCGAAATGAAGCCGGCCGGGAGCTCAGCGGGCTCACCCGCGCCATCCGGCTCTCGGCCGGATCTGGCGGGACCACCGCCGTGACCAGCACCGGGTTCCTGCCTCGCCACCCGGTCAAGCTGGCCATTGACGGCACCGTGATCACCACGCTCACGGCCAGCGACCAGGGCACGGTCGGCTACACGCTCAACCCGGCCGCGCTGGGCCTGAGCCACGGGCACCACGTGCTGACGCTGCAGGGCATGCTCATCACCACCACGGCCAGTTTCCGCAGCTAATTTCCTGCGGGCGCGTGTCGAGGCGGCCCGGGTGGCTCCGACTACGAGTGTCGGCGGCCACCAGGGCCGCCCGCCCGTAGGAGCAGGAAATGACCACAGTCACCGCCCAGATGTCCGTTTCGCTCGATGGCTACTACGCCGGGCCGCGCAGCACGGTCGACCCGCACGACATGGCGGCCTGGCTGGAGAGCCCGGAAGGACCCGGTTTCTTCCGGGTGACCCGGTGGGTCATCGACGCCATGGGCTGGCGGGAGCGGCTGGGTTTCGCCGCCGGGGAGCGGTCGGTCAACTCGCGGATCGTCGAGGAGACGTTCGCCGCCGCCGGCGCCTACGTCATGGGACGGCGCATGTTCGACGGGGGCGAGATCCCGTGGGGTGACAAGCCGCCGTTCCGCGCGCCGGTGTTCGTCGTGACCCACCGTGACCGGGAGGTCCTGGAACGGCAGGGCGGGACCTCCTTCACGTTCGTCACCGACGGGATCGAGCGGGCCGTTTCCCTGGCCAGGGTGGCGGCAGGAGGCAAGGATGTCGCCGTGGCCGGCGGCGGCACCCTGCTGCGCCAGGTCCTGGCGGCCGGGCTGCTCGACGAGCTCGAGCTGCACATCGTGCCGGTGCTGCTCGGCGACGGCATGCGGCTGTTTGACGCTGGCACCGGGGCCGGCCCCGGGGCCGGCCTCGGGCTGGACACGCACGAGGGGATCGAGCTCACCCCGGTCCGCGTGGTCGAGACACCCGAGGTGACGCACATCCGCTACGCGGTCGGCGGCCGGGCCAAGCTGGAGCTGGACGATCGCGGATCCGGCGGGGCCTGAACCCCTGATGCCGGGACGACCGGCCACCCTCGGGCAGTCCGGGAAGGAACCGTCCGAGGGTGACCGGCATCATCGGCCGGGTCGGCTTGTTCTTCCTTCAGCCGGGCCAGCTCGGCTTCCAGGTCGCATACCCGCTGGTGAAGACGGCGCAGCTCGGCGGCCAAGAGCTGGTTCGGCCCGCCGACGTGGCCGAGGAGAGCCTTCGCCATGACGGAAGCCTCCCTGCTTCACCGCGGGTGTTACGGCTTCCATGCCACCACGCGTGGTTGCAAACCAGGTGCATTGCCTGTGGCGGCGGGATGGAGATGTCCACGCCGTCTTCATCGTCGCTGCGCCGTGTTTGCATGCCCGCCGACGACAGTGAGGCGAGCTGGCCGCCTCCCGACGCTCCCCGGGAAGCGGTCAGCGCCCTTGATCACGGGTCAGCTGGTCCCGCTGACCGCGGCGTCCCAGAATTCCTGGATGGGCGGGTAGATGAGCTCGTGGTCGGCGGGACAGCTTGGCCTTGATGTCCCGGGACCGCTCGTCGGCCAGCACCTCGATCTGGCCGGCCTCGACTGCGTCGAAGACCCGGTTGGCCCCGGTGACCAGGGCGACCGATCCGCTGATCTGCATGGCGACTCCGGGGGTCATCCGTTCGCGGGCAGGGCCGTTTGCTGACGTCTCGTGGTCCGGTGGATCCGGGCGAGCATGATTGTCATTTACCAGTCCATGCGGTGCTGTCGGCGAGGTACCCGCGGAGCTCGTGCACAAGGGCCCCGATCTCGGCGGCAGTGCCCCGGCGGGCCTGCGGCCACTCGTCCACGTCAATCCCCCAGTACTCGCGGGGAGTGCCCGCGAACCTGGGCATCAGATGGACATGCAGATGCGGGACCGCATCGCCGATCACCGCCGCGTATACATGCTCGGCCCGGGCCACGTCACGCAGAGCCCGGCTCGCCCGCGTGCACCACCAGCCCACGCTCCGGGCCTCAGCATCGGTAAGGTCAGCCAGGCCCGGTGCGTGCCGCCGCGGCTCAACGAGCAGATGCCCCAGATACGCGGTTGCGCCTTCGCGCCCCAGCGCGCCCGGTGTGACGACATGGGAGACGAGGACCAGTTCGTCCTCGGCGACCGGCCCGCCTGGCACCAGCGGTCCCCGGTCCCGGTGTTTCCGGCATACGAAGCAATCTTCGGTGTCACCGCCCGCCATGCCCCAATCCTGGCACGCCGAAGTGAAGGCCGCAGAGCCGTAACTCGGAAGCCGGGCAAACTCCACGCGTACTGATGACCGGCTACGTCATTTGGCACGGCTATTGAGGCGCCATAAAGATGTGCTGCGGGCTTTCTTGACCTTGTTAGAGGCTGCTCCCGCCGCCGGAGTCGGTCCAACCCGCGCTACTAGCGTCGGAATTCGCCTGGGCCCTTCGTGCCGCCGACCCGATGTCATGACTGGTGAGGCCGGGGTGGCGCCGACGCCTCCTCAGGTCAAATATTGCGCCCCAGATGACCAGAGCGATGATTGGGACTAGAACGACCAGCAAAACGGTCATCATGATCTCCTTCCGGAGGTGTTCTCAGCGTACGCGTCTCAAGCGAGTCTGGGGTTTATGAGCGATGCCTCGATTTTCTGGCACCGTAAATTCCTGAAAGTAGCCGCAGCCGATGGTGCGCGATGCCGGTGAGCTGGGCGTGGTCGTAGGCGGTCTGGTGGTCCGGTGGATCCGGGCGAGCATGAGAGTGCTGGCGATTATCCCGCTGGCGCCGAGGGTAATCAGCCGCGGGTCGGCGGCGTGCAGGCCGAAGATCATCCAGCAGGTGAGCTCGCCCAGGATGAGCAGCCACGTTCCGGAGGAAATGCCGGTGGGCCGGGCCGTTCGGTACGCGGTCCAGACCGAGGGCGTGACCTGGAGCAGGAACGCCGCGGTGAGCAGCGCGCCCAGGCCGGCCCGGTCCGCCGCCGCGCCCGCGGCCGCCAGCGTGATCGCCCACGCGGCGATCAGGGCCGCCGGCCGGGGCCCGGGTCGCCGGCGGCGGAGGAGCATGACTGCGAGCGTCCCGGCCAGGAGCGTGGCCGAGCACGAAGGAATGAGCGCGGTCCAGTACCGTGACATGGTGAAGTAGGCGATCCACGCTGCGTTGTTGACGCTGGTCAGCGCCGCCCACGACGGGGAGACGCCGGCGCTGTCCCCGGTGGCCCGCAGCTTGCGGATCTGCGGGAGGAACTGCGGGACGGCGAATCCCGCGGCGGCGATGGGAACGTAGTCGAGCAGGTCGATCATAAGAGCAAAACTACGTCCGAACGGCCCAAATATGGTTGCTTATCTATGCCGCTAGGCGTCAACATGCGCAATAATCTTCTAGATGGATGCCATCGACCGGAAGATCCTTGCTGTGCTTCAAGCCGAGGGTCGGCTCACTGTCACCGAGCTCGCGCAGCGGATCGCGCTCAGCGTGGCCCCGTGTCATCGGCGGTTGCGCGAACTGGAGCGCACCGGGGCGATCCGCGGCTACCGGGCCGTCATCGACCCGGAGACGATCGGCCTCGGCTTCGAGGTGCTCGTGCAGGTGACCATGGACCGCGAGGACGCCTCCACGATCACCCAATTCGAGCGCGCCCTGGCCGGCATCGCGGAGGTCCGGCACGCGGAACGGCTGTTCGGCGACCCCGACTACCTGGTCCGGGTGGCTACCGCCAGCCTGGCCGCCTACCAGGCGCTGCGGGACGAGAAGCTCGCCGCGCTGCCCGGCGTGCAGCGACTCACCTCCACCATCGTGATGAAACGCGTCGTAGCGGACCGGCCCTACCCCACCTGAAGCGTCGCGCAGGCTCCGGCCCGGGCCGGGAGTGTCACCCCGGGCGGACAGGGGGTCCGTGGCTATGGAGGACCTTGGTCTTGTTCTTGTTCCAGGCGGTCGTGGTGCCGTCGGGGTTCAGGACCAGAGTCCAGCCCCACCGGTGAATCACCACTTGATGATGGAACGGGCACAGCAGGATGCAGTCCTTGACGGAGGTCTTCCCACCGTTCTTCTTGTGCTTGGTGTGGTGCACCTCACACGCGCCGGCGGGCTGGTCGCAGCCGCCTGCCCACTGACAGTGCCGGTCCCGCAGCATTACCGCGTTGCGGATCCCCGCCGGGATGGTCTCGCTGTACCCGATATCAAGCGGCAGGCTCGGCCCGCCCAGCCTGGCCCCGAGCTGGCGGCGGCGCAGGAAGCTGGCCAGGCCGCCGGGGCCGGACAGAAGGTCGACAGCCTTACCGATGACGGCCTGCTCGATGGCGGCCCAGGCCTGGGTGGTGTCGGGTTGGGGCTCGCCGCTCTGGCGGAGCCGGTCAAGCTCGACGCACAGCCGGACGAGGTCGTCGAGGACGCCGGGGTCCAGGTCGCCGGTGACGATGGGCGCCATGGCCGCGTCGCACGCAATCGCTCCGGCGGCGTCACCGTCCAGCCACGCGCCGCCGTCGGCGAAGTCCCGGTCCGGGTCCTGATCCGGCAGATCACCGCGGGCCCGCACGTACATCTCGGCGGCCATCGCGGCCAATTCCTCCAGCCCCAGCCCTGAGGCCGCAGCGGCCAGGAGGAGCTCGTCGGACTCGTCACGGAACTTTTCCGGAAGCCGGTTAGTCCACAAGCAGATCAGCCGGCCGTAGGACTCGGAGACTTGCCTGGCGGCCAGTGCGGCCACGACGCGCGGGTTAGTGGCGACCCGCTTGGCCCACGCGCTATGCCGACCGCAGCACCCCTGGTGATCCCGGTCCTGTGCATCAGCCAGGACATCGCGCTGTACTCCGCGTCAGCGGCATGGCCCTGCCCGGCGGTGAACCCGCTAAGCATCGAGGCCTGTGCCGCGGTGGCGACCGAATAGGCCTGCTCCAGCTCCCGCAGGCACTCGGCCTGGGTCGCGGCAGACAGCTGGGCGGCATCGGCGGCGGCCAGGTAACCCAGCCCGGCGTGGACCATGTCCAGCGCCTCGCGGGCGCACGCAGGGACACTAGCACTCACCTGGGTCACCTCCAACACGGGCTAATCGCTGTTACTGACGGTTTTCCTTCAGTCCGGGAACATATCTAGGATCTGAATTCGATTCTATCGTCCGGCTATGACATTCCTCGCGAAAACCACACCGCGCCGCGTAATCGGTACGCATGATTGAAAAGAGGCCTGTGATGTCGTGAGAAGCCAATTGAATTCCGCCGGCTGCTAGCGATCGCGAGGAATCCCAGGTAGCTCGCCATCGCCTACCGCTAAGCGGAGGCGGGGCGAGCGCGGCTGATACGGCGGGGCCGGGCCTATGATCGGGCGGCGAGGGCGGACAGGAGCTCGTAGGCGACGTGGGCGGCGGCGATGCCGGTGATCTGGGCGTGGTCGTAGGCGGGCGCGACCTCCACGATGTCGGCGCCGACCAGGTTGAGCGGGCCGAACGAGCGCAGCGTGGCCAGCAGTTCCCGGCTGGTCAGGCCGCCGGCCTCCGGGGTGCCGGTGCCGGGCGCGTGCGCCGGGTCGAGCACGTCGATGTCGACCGAGACGTACACCGGCCGGTCGCCGACCCGGGCCGCGATCCGCTCGATCAGGCCGGTCACGCCGATGTGCTCGACCTCGGGGGCGGACACCACCTGGAAGCCGAGCTCGGCGTCCTCGGTCAGGTCGGCGTCGGAGTACAGCGGGCCGCGGATCCCGGCGTGCACGCAGCCGGTCCGGTCCAGCAGGCCCTCCTCGGACGCCCGGCGGAACGGCGTGCCGTGCGTGTACGCGGCGCCGAAGTACGTGTCCCAGGTGTCCAGGTGCGCGTCGAAGTGGACCACGGCCACCGGGCCGTGCACCGCGGACACCGCGCGGAGCATGGGCAGCGCAATGGTGTGGTCGCCGCCCAGCGTCAGCACGAACGGGGCGCGTTCCAGCAGGGCCCGCGCCCCCCGCTCGACGGTGCCGATCGCCTCGTCGATGCTGAACGGGTTGACGGCCAGGTCTCCCGCGTCGGCCACCTGCTGACGGGCGAACACCGGCACCCGCAGCGCGGGGTTGTACGGCCGGAGCAGCCGGGAGGACTCCCTGATGTGGGACGGGCCGAACCGGGCCCCGGGCCGGTAGCTGACCCCGCTGTCGAACGGCACGCCGACGATGGCCACGTCGGCCCGCGCCACGTCCTGCAGCCGGGGCAGGCGGGCGAAGGTGGCCTCCCCGCCGTAGCGGGGAACCGCGGTGGCGTCCACCGGCCCGACGGTGTCACCCGTGATAATCCGCCGAACGGGCTCGGCCATGTCACCCCTCGTCGATTTTCTGCAGCTCCTGCTCGGACGCCTTGATGGCAGCCTGCTCCGACGCCAGGTCCAGGGAGCGGGACAGGACCAGGTATACCAGGCCGGAGACGAGCAGCCCGACCACCCAGGAGTAGTCCACGCCGTTGGTCACGTGGTTGGGGAAGAACCCGGTGTAGGAGAAGCCGGCGATCGGCGGCAGCACCCCCGTCCGGCCGGAAGATGTCGGTGATCGCGTAGTGCCCGCGGCGGACGAAGAAGAAGTCCACCAGGTTCAGCGCGGTCCACGGCACCAGCAGGTACAGCATCAGCGTGAGCGAGTTCAGCACCGCGCTGACCGCGGTGTCCGAGCCGCTGGTGGAGATGCTCTGGCCGATGCCGTACCAGATCGCGGCGAGCACGAGGACGGTGGCGGCGCGCCAGACCCGGCTCGTTCGGATCGTCTTGAACGAATCTATGCCGGTGAGGACGGTCAGCATGCCCCCGTACGCGTTCATGCCCATCGTGGCCATCAGGGCGGTCGCGGACAGGAACGCGGTGATCGAGCCGAGCGGGGCGGCCACGTTGTCGCCGGACTTCTGCAGGCCGACCAGGCCGTCGGTGACGTTCAGGCGGGTGGCCAGCCAGGCGCCCAGCGCGATCAGCCAGATGGCCGAGCCGGACGCGCCGAAGAACACCGCGGCGATGATGCTGCGCGGCCGGGTGCTGCGCGGCATGTAGCGGGAGTAGTCCGAGACGTACGGCGCGTAGGTGATGTTGTAGGCGGCGGCCACCGAGAACTGGGACATGAACGCGGCGAAGACGAACCCGCCGGGGTGCGCCGGGGCGGTGCCGCCGGCGTGGCCGACCAGGATGGCGACCGAGATGATCGCGTAGCACGGGAACGAGATGACCAGCAGGAACCGGAACACCCGGTGCACCCAGTCATAGCCGAAGATGGCCAGCGCCGCGGCTCCGATCGCGGTGACGATGGCGACCAGCGTGGCGTTCCAGCCGAACGCCCCGTGCAGCCCGCTGGCCAGCAGCACCTGGTCGGCCACGTTGAAGGCCATGTAGGTGAACAGCACGGCGAACAGCGCGACCACGACGCCGCGGTAGCCGAGCTGGGCCCGGGTCTGGATCATCTGGGGCAGGCCGAACACCGGGCCCTGGGTGGCGTGGAACGCCATGAACAGCGTGCCGAACCAGATGCCGAGCACGCCGGCCAGGATCGACCAGCCCAGGGACAGGCCCAGGGCGGGGCCGACGAAGCCGATCGGGATGGTGAAGTACTGGAAGTTGCCCAGGAACCAGAGCATGGTCTGCTGCCAGGTCTTGCCGTGGCGTTCGGTGTCGGGGATCCAGTCGATCGAGTGGACCTCGATCTGGCCGAGCAGGCCGCGCTCGTTCTCTTCCTCGACGGTGGGTTCCCGGAACTGTGTGGCCATCGCCGCCTCCTGCTGGCTCCCGTTTCGCGAGCTGCCTTGAGGGTTATGATCGATACGGGTTTCCTGACTGTCAACCCTTGTTTCCTAAATGATTCAGGGGTTTCATGAAGATTGGGTCGTATGGGGAGGAAGTCTCTGATGGCCGACGGGGATGCCGTCCCGGACGGCACGCGGATCGGGGCGCAGCTCGGGGCCCAGCTCCGGGCGGCCCGGCTGGCGGCCCGGATGAGCATGGCCGAGGTCGCCGAGCAGGCCGGGCTGACCAAGGGGTTCGTGTCCAAGCTGGAGCGGGACCTGGCCAACGTCTCGGTGGCCTCGCTGATCCGGCTCTGCGACGCGCTGGGCATCTCGGTCGGCTCGCTGTTCCAGGCGCCGAAGGGCGAGGTGGTCCGGCGCGATGCCCGGCCCCGGATCAACTTCGGCGGCCGGAAGATGACCGAGTACCTGCTCACGCCGTCCGGCGAGAAGCGGGTGCAGACGATTCTGTCCGATATCGAACCCGGCGGTGGCAGCGGGGCCGAGCCCTACCGGCTGCCCGCCGGGGTGGAGTTCGTGTTCATCCTGGCCGGGGTTTTGCAGGTCACCGTGGCCGGGGAGGGCATCGTGCTGGAGGAGGGCGACGCGCTCACGTTCACCGCCGACATGGAGCACACATTCGTGGTGCCGCCGCGGGCAGGCCGGGCGCGGGTGCTCTGGGTGCTCTCCCCCGCCCTGCCCGACCACGGCCTCGAGCTGCCGCCGCCCGGCTAGTCGCGCTGGTAAAGGGCTTCGCCTTCGTCGAGGCCGACGTAGGTGAAGCCCGCCTTCTCCAGGACGCGGCGGCTGGACGCGTTGGAGGTCAGCGTGTGCGCGCGGACCTGGCGGACGCCGGGCTGGCTCAGCAGCCATTCGGTGACCGCAGCCACCGCCTCGCTGCCGTAGCCCTGACCGCGGTTGGGCGCGGCCAGGCCGTAGCCGATCTCCACGCTCCCGGCCTCGTCGACCGGCCCGTGGGTGCCGATGTCGCCGATGACCGCGCCGCCGGCCGTGACGAGCCAGCCGGGCGGGTGCCCGGTCTTGACCGCCATGCCCAGGCCGTCCGCGGTGTCATCATGCGGCCATCCGTCGGCGGCGGTCAGCCCGGCGGCAGCCAGCCCGGACAGGTCACCGGCCAGGATGGCCCGGGCCGTCTCGGCGGTCAGTGGTTCCAGGCGCAGCCGGGCCGTCTGCAGGGGTGCCAGTCGCAGCTCCATCCAGGCCAGGATTCCAGGCGGGCCGGGCCCCGGCAAACGAATAGCACTGGGCCGCTAGCACTGGGCCGCCTTTGACTTATGCAGGTAAATACCTGCATAATGTCGGGGTGGCCGAGGATGACGCGGTGTTCAAGGCGCTGGCCGATCCGACCCGGCGGGCGCTGCTGGACCGGCTGCGCGAACGCAATGGGCAGACCCTCGGGGAGCTGTGCGAGCCGCTCGACATGGCGCGGCAGTCGGCGACCCAGCACCTGGGCCTGCTGGAGGCGGCCAACCTCGTCACCACCGTCCGCCGGGGCCGGGAGAAACTGCACTACCTCAACCCGGTCCCGCTGTGGGACATCGCCGAACGCTGGATCGAGAAGTTCGAACGCCCGCGCCTGCGCGCGCTGAGCGCCATCAGGCGCCGGGCCGAGGAGGAGGACATCATGGCCGAACGGCCGGACTACGTGTACGTCACCTACATCGAGAGCACCCCGGAGCGGGTGTGGGACGCGCTCACCGACGCGGACCTGACCGCGAAGTACTGGGGCCACAGCAACGTATCCGACTGGCGGCCCGGCTCGCCGTGGGAGCACCGCCGCGTCGACGGCTCCGGCATCGCCGACGTGGCCGGCGCCGTGTTGGAATCTGAGCCGCCGCGGCGGCTCGCGATGACGTTCGACGCCCCGGGCGCGGCCCCGCCGCAGGGCCCCTCCCGGGTGACCTTCGACATCGAGCCGTACCACGAGATCGTCCGGCTCACGGTCACGCACGAGAACCTGGCCGACGAGAGCGCGCTGGAGGCCATCTCGGCTGGCTGGCCCGCCGTTTTCGCCAACCTCAAGTCGCTGCTGGAGACAGGCCACGTGCTGCCGCGCGCGCCGTGGGAGATGCACGCCGAGCTGCGCGCCGAGCAGATGGCCCGCAACGACGGGACGGCGCGGTGATGACCCAGCTCGCCACGGCGCCGAAGGTGAACGTCGGCATGCTCATCCGGCGACCGCCGGACGAGGTCTTCGAGGCGCTGGCCGACCCGTCGGTCACGACCAGGTTCTGGTTCACCAAGAGCACCGGCCGGATGACCGAGGGCGCCGAGCTCACCTGGACCTGGGAGATGTACGGCGTCTCGAGCACGGTGCGGGTCGAGGAGGTCCGGCCCGGCCGGCTCATCCGTTTCCGCTGGGACGGCTACAACCCCGCGCACCCCACCACGGTGCGGTTCGAGCTCACCCCGTACCAGGGCGACGCGACCTACCTGCGCGTCACCGAGACCGGATTCACCGGGGAAGCCGGCACGCAGGTGAGCCAGGCGCTCGACTCCACGGCCGGGTTTACCTTCCTGCTCAGCGCGCTGAAGGCGGCGCTCGAGCACGACATCACCCTGCGGGTGACTCTGGACGCGCACCCGCCGGACCTGCCGGGCTAGCTGTCCCGGCCGGGAAGGGGCTGGGCCTACGGCGGGGTCGCCGCCGTGTAGTGGCTGGTTCACCACAGCGAGGCCGGGCGCCAGTCGCAGGTGAGCTCGCCGGACACGTCGACCGGGACCGACACCGGCAGCACGTAGATGAATTCCTCCGCACCCGGAGTGGGCCTGATGCCGTCCGGGGTCATGGCCGAGGAGGGCCCGCGCCACAGCTGCCACCCGCGCGAGGCGTACAGCCGGGCGCCGTCGGGGCTGGCGCCGAGCGCGCCGAGGTCGTAAGCGGACCGCACGATGCGCTCGAGCGGGGCCATCAGCCGCGCGCCGTGGCCCTGGCGGCGCCGGTCGGCGCGAACCGCGACGCCCTCGACGTAGCCGGTGCGCAGCGTCCGGCCGGCGTGCAGCAGCCGGCGCTGGACGACGCTGCCGTGCCCGATCAGCTCGCCGTTCTCGAGGACCAGCGCGTGCACGCCGCCGAGCGTGTTGTCGAAGGTGTCGTCCGAGACGCCGTCGAAGACGGCGTCCATCAGGCCGCGGATGGCGGCCTTCTGCTCGGCCCCGAGGTCAGCGGTGTGGGCGATGTGCAGCTCGGTCATGCCGGGACCGCCTCCGCGATCAGGCAGTACTGGTCGCGGGAGTCGTCGAAGTCGTTGTCGACCTCCCGCAGGCCCGCGAGCTCGAGTCGTTCGCGCAGCTCGGCGATCGTGAAGGGGCGGAACGAGATCGGGTACTCGTGCGTCTCGACCCAGGCACCGTCCTCGAAGACGAACGCGATGTGGGCGACGTGCTCGTCGTGCAGGCGATCGGGTATCTCCCAGGCGTAGAAACTCAGGCACCGCCGGCCGTCCCGGGTCAGCACCCGGTTCGCGACCCGCACGATCCGGCGTTCGGCGTGCAGCTTCTCCCAGTTACGGGAGTCGATGACCACGTGTCCCCCGGGCCGGGCCATCCGCCGCAGCCCGCTGAGCGCCTCCACCATGGCGGCCCGGCCCGCGGCGTGGACCAGCGAGTTCCCGACGCAGAACACGACGTCGAAGCGTTCGGCCAGGGTGGCGGGAAGATCCGCCCACAGGCTGCGCCGCACCGGGATCGCCAGCTGCTCGCGGCGGAACCGGGCGGCCGCCTCGGTGATCATCGCCTCGCTCCCGTCGGTCGCCCAGACGTCGAACCCGCGGCGGGCGAGCACCGCCGCGTTGATACCGGTGCCGCAGGACGCGTCGAGCACGGTACGGCCGGGCCCGGTCCGCTGGAGCAGGCGCGCCGCGGCGGGGTGGTTGATCGCACCCCCGCCGGTCAGCACGTCGTCGTCGAACAGCCAGTCGTAGTCGGCGGCGAAGGTCAGGTAGGAGTCAGCCATGAACTCACAGCTTGTCAGATGCCGCCACTCCGCTTGGCACTGCGCCGGGGTCCCGGAAGCTGCGCGGCGAGGCCGTCGAGGATGACCCGCAAGCCGAACTGGTAGGCGTGCTCCGGGTCGTAAGCGGCGCCGTGGGCGGTGCCCGCGGCGGTGCCGACCCGGGCAGCCAGCGGGTAGGCAGCCGGGTCGAGGACCTTCTCGAGCAGGGGAGCGTGCGCGGCCCACCACTGCTCGTCGTCCATCCCGGACTCGCGGTTGCTGCGGGCGTCGGCGGCGACGCGGGTCCAGGCCTGGACGAAGGCCAGCAGGTGAGTGAGGGCATCGTCCATCTGGACGTCGTCGAGGCCGAGGCCGTCCAGTGCGGACAGCTCATGCTCGTACTTGGCCAGCAGGCCGGGGCCGAGCGGCGGACGGATGGTGGAGATCGCCGCGGTCCAGGGGTGGGCCTCGAACAGGGCCCGGTTCTCGGCGGCGATCACGGCGAGCCGCTGCCGCCATGGCTGCCCGGCGGTGTCCGCGCGGGGCATCCGGGCGTAGGCGGAGTCGAGCATGAGGTCGAGGAGTTCAGCCTTGCCGGGCACGTAGGTGTACAGGGTCATCGGGACCACGCCGAGGTTCGTGGCGACCCGCCGCATGGTGACCGCGTCCAGGCCCTCGGCGTCGGCCAGCGCGGTGGCCGCGTCGATGACCTGGTTGACGGTCAGGCCCTGGCGCGGGCCGTGCCGGGGCCCGGCCGCCGGGTCACGCCAGAGCAGTCGCAAGGTCCGGGCCGGATCGCCGGCACCGGTACGCGCCGAGGGAATCGGGAACACCTCACTATCGTTGTACGTCGTACTCTGTACATCGTATAGAGAAGAAACACTGGGAAGCGCAGAGGAGTGTGACGCTCGTGAAGATCACCGCATCAGCAGTATCCCTGAACGTGGACGACGTGGCGGCGTCCGTTCGGTTCCTGACCGGGCACTTCGGGTTCACCGAGGAGATGTCGGCCGACGGCTTCGCCTCGCTGGGCCGGCCGGACGCCGGGATGAACGTGGTGTTCCTGCGCCGGGGCATGGAGATGCTGCCGGCGGACCAGCGGGACGACCACGCCGGCGGGCTGATCCTCGCCTTCGAGGTGGACGACCTGGAGGGCGAGCTGGCCCGGCTGCGGGCCGAAGGCGTCGCGATCACCATGCCGCTGCGGTCCGAGGAGTGGGGTGAGCGCGCCTTCCAGGTGCGCGACCCCAACGGCGTCATCATCGAGCTGCTCGACTGGAACGCGGCGGCCGGGTAGGCGGGCCCGGCCGTTCTTCAGGCTGGCGTGTCCTCGTCGGCCGGCTCAGCGGCCGATGGTGTCGAGTTCGGCGAGCGCGTCGGGCGGCAGCAGCAGGTCGGCGGCGGCGACGTTCTCGCGGAGGTGGGCCAGGGAGGAGGTGCCGGGGATAAGGACCATCGTGGGCGAGCGCCGGAGCAGCCAGGCCAGCGCGACCTGCGGCGGGGACGCGCCGAGGCGGCTGGCCACGCGGTCCAGCGTCGCCGACTGGAGCGGGGTGAAGCCGCCGAGCGGGAAGTAGGCGGCGTAGGCGATGCCCTCGGCCGCGCACCGGTCGACCAGGGCGTCGTCGCGCCGGGTGGCGAGGTTGTAGAGGTTCTGCACGGCGACGACGGGCGCGATGGCCTGCGCCTCGGTGAGCTGGGCGTCCGACGCCTCGCTGAGGCCGAGGTGGCGGATCAGGCCCTCCTTCTGGAGTTCGGCCAGGGCGCCGAACGGCTCGGCGACGGACTCCCGGCCGGTGCCCTCGGCCCGCAGCCGCAGGTTGACGGCGTCGAGGGCGTCCACGCCGAGGTGCGCGAGGTTCTCCCTGACCTGGGCCTTGAGGTCGCCGGGCTCCAGCGAGGAGCGCCAGCTGCCGTCCTCGCCGCGGCGCGCGCCCACCTTGGTGACGATGCGCAGGTCCGCCGGGTAGGGGTGGAGCGCCTCCCGGATCAGCTCGTTGACCACCACGGGACCGTAGAAGTCGCTCGTGTCGATGTGGGTGACGCCTGCCTCGACGGCTTCGCGGAGGACGGCCAAGGCCTGGTCACGATCCTTGGGCGGCCCGAAGACGCCGGGCCCGGCGAGTTGCATGGCGCCGAAGCCCATGCGGCTGAGGACGAGATCGTCGGCGAGCTTGAGGGCGCCGCCGGGGACGCTGTCAGCCATATCCATATCTCCATCTCCAACGTTGCGGTTGTAGTCCTATGGTAGCGCGGTTACTTGCCCAACCGCAACGTTGTAGTTGGTCCGACGTAGGATAGCCGCATGGCCTGGGACACCGAGGGAACCCGCCGACGCCTCAAGGAGGCGGCCACGGCGGAGTTCGCCGAGCACGGGCCCGACGGCACCACCATGGCCCGCATCGCCGAACGGGCCGGCATCAACAAGGAGCGGCTCTACAAGTACTTCGGCGACAAGCAGGCCCTGTTCGAGACCGTGCTCACCGACGAGCTCGACAAGCTCGCGGTCTCGGTCGCACCGGTCCCGTCCGGCTTCGAGGAGATCGGCGAGTTCGCCGGGCGCACCTTCGACTATCAGGCGGCCCATCCCCAGCTCGTTCGGCTGCTGCTGTGGGAGGGATTGTCCGGCGGCGTGGCCGACGAGGCGAACCGCACCGCGCACTACAAGAAGAAGGCGCAGGCCTACGCGGCGGCCCAGCGGGACGGTGTGCTCGACGACGAACTGTCTCCCGAGCACCTCGTGTTCATGATCATCGGGCTGGCCGCGTGGTGGGTCTCCGCGCCGCAGCTCGCCCGCATGCTCACCGGCGCCGACGACAGCGACCCGGCCGAGCACGCCCGGCGCCGCGCCAGCGTGGTGACCGCCGCCGAGCGGCTAGCCCGCCCGCGACGCTAGCCTCAGTTTCCGGGCTAAGTCGATCTTGATGTGACGGGCTGAAGGCAAATCGGGCCTGACCTGCCGCAACGCGGCGCGTGGTGCCGGCTTGATCCCGGATTCTCCTATGACCTAAAGTGAGCTCGTCATTCTGGCTACCCGGGATGGGTCATGGCGAGCCTGTACAAGAAGATCATCAGCGGGAAACCGTACTGGTACCTGCGCGAGATGGGCTGGGTGGACGGCAAGCCGAAGCTGGTCTCCGAGCGGTACCTGGGATCGGCCGCCGACATCGAGGCTCTGCTGGACGCCCGGGAGGCGGCCGCGCTGCCGGACCGGACCCGCCATCTGGGGTTCGGGGACGTAGCCGCCGCGTGGGGGATGCTGGAAGATCTGGGCGCGGCCGGGATCATCGACGAGGTGACCGGGGGGCGCAGGTCCGATGCGGGCGCCAGCGCGGGAACCTACCTGGTTCTGGCGGCGCTGAACCGGCTGGTCGCCCCGTGCTCCAAGCTGGGCTTCGCGGGCTGGTGGAAGACCACCGCCGCGGACCGGTTCACCAGGATCCCCGCCAGCGTGCTGGATCACAGGCGTTTCTGGGATGCGATGCACGCGGTGTCGCTGGAGGACCTGGAGGAAATCAGCCGCCGGATCGCGCTGCGGATCGTGGCGGAGTTCGGGCTGGACTGCTCGGCGGTGGCGCTGGACATGACCAACTTCGCTACCTTCATTGACACCCGCAACCAGAAGGCCCCGGTCGCGCAGCGCGGCAAGGCCAAGCAGAAGCGCTCGGACCTGCGGCTGGTCGGGCTGGGCCTGGTGGTCACCCGCGAGGGCGGGGTCCCGCTGACCTGGCACGCCTACCCTGGCGACCGGCCCGATGTCACCCAGTTCCCCGCGATGATCGACCAGCTGCGTGACCGGCACGCCGCGGTCTGCGCCGCCGCCGGTGCCCAGCCCGCAGCGGACATGACCGTGGTATTCGACGCCGGCCAGAACAGCGAGGGCAACTTCGCTCACCTGGCGGGGACGGGCTTGCATTACGTCGGGTCGGTACCCGCCTCCGACTGCCCGGACCTGACCAGCCTGCCCGCCACGGTGCGCGTCCCGGTGGACGGGCGCTTCGGCGGGCTGACCGCGGTCGACACCCGCCGCGAGGTCTACGGCGCCTCGCGGCGGGCCATCGTGACCCACTCCCCGGAGCTGCACGAAAGCCAGGCCCGCGGGTTTGACGGCACCACCCTCGCCAAAGCCGGCAAGAAGCTGGACGAGCTGGCCGCCACCCTCGCCCGCGGCAAAACCCGCCGCAGCAGGGACAAGGTGGAGGCCGAGATCGCCGTGATCACCCGCAAGCCCTGGGTGCGCCGGGTCGTCACCTGGCAGCTGGACGGCGGTCAGCCGAAAGACCTCCGTCTCACCTGGGGCATTGACCAGGACGCCCGCGCGGCCCTGGAAGAAGAGCTGTTCGGCAAGCACGTGCTGATAACCGACCACGACGACTGGCCCACCGCGGAGGTGATCGCCGCCTACCGGTCCCAGTACGAGGCCGAGTTCGGCTTCCGCCAGCTCAAAGACCCCCGCGTGGTGTCCTTCTCCCCGATGCACCACTGGACCGAACACAACATCCGCGTGCACGTATTCACCTGCGTGCTCGCCCTCCAGATCGCCCACCTGATGCGCCTCAAGGCAGCCCGCGCCGGGCTGCGCGCATCGGTCCGCGAGCTACTGAGCCAGCTCGCCGGCATCGAAGAGACCGTGCTGATCTACCCCTCGGCCGGCGGCCGGCCCAGGGTCCGCCGCATGACCACCGAGCTCACCAGCCAGCAGCGGGAATTGCATGAGCTCTTCGGCCTGCAGCGCTCGGCACCACGGACTTAGGTCATAGGCAGCCGACCCGCTAGCACACACTGCCACCTGCGAAAACACACTCAAGATCAACTTATCCCGGAAACTCGGGCTAGGGCCCGGGGCCCGGGGCTAGGCGGTGGGCGATGGCGGCGGCTTCCAGGCGGTTGGGGGCGTCGAGCTTGCGCAAGATGTGCGAGACGTGGACGCCGGCGGTCTTGACGCTGATGACGAGCGTGGTGGCGATCTCGCGGTTGGTGTAGCCCCGGGCCATCAGGGCCAGGACGTCGGCCTCGCGCGGGGTCAGGCCGAGAGCCTCTTCCAGGGCGCGCTTCGTGCCGGGTGCGCTCGCCTCCGGCGGGGCGAGGTCAAGGCGGGCGCGCTGGGCGAGCAGCTCGAGCTCGGCGGCCAGGGGCCGGGCGCCGATCCGGGCCGCGACGGCATGCGCGCCGCGGAGCGGCACGCTCGCCTCGGCGCGGGACGCGCCCGCGGCGAGCAGGGCCTCGGCCAGGCGCCAGCGGCAGTAAGCCGCCAGCGGCGGGCGTTCGAGCCGGTCCCAGGCCGCGGCGGCGTCCGCCCACGCCTGCGGCCGGGCGGCACCGCGGGCGCGATCGTGTTCGGCCCGGGCGAGCAGGTGCCAGCCGGCCGCGTTCGGCGTGATGGAGGCGGCCTCGGCCGCGGCGCGGCGGGCGGCGGTGAGCAGCTCCCGGGCACGGTCGAGCCGCGCCCGGAGCGCGCCCTCGTCCCGTCGGGCGCGGGCCAGCGCGGCCAGCTCAGCCTGGGCGCGCAGCCCTTTGGCGCACAGCTGGACGCGGATCTGCGCCGCCTCCTGCGACTGCGCCTGGGTCAGGCCGTCGTCGATGGCCTGGGCGGCGTCGGCCCAGCGGCGCTCCCACAAGGCGAGTTCCGCGAGGTAGCCGTCGTACACTCCCAGCCCGCGGTCCTCGCGCAGGGTGGCGCGCGCGGCCTCGAGATGGGCGCGGGCGACGTCGAAGTGACCCCGGCCGATCTCCACGTCGGCGCGGATGATCAGGGCCATGTACGAATAGCTGGCGCTGAGGGTGCGCAGGGCGGTCACGCTGGCCCGTTCGGCTTCATCCCAGTCGCCGACGGCCAGCAGCGCCTCGACCTGGTTGGCCACCAGCACCGTGGCATCGGCGCCGTAGCGGCGGACGGCCGCGAGCCCCTCAGCAGCTACCCGCGCCGACTCCCCGGGCCGGCCGAGCATGGTCAGCACGTCGGTAAGGGTGCTGTACACCCGCTGCAGGGCCATCGGATCGCCGATTTCCCCGGCGAGCCGCACGGCCTGGCCGAGCCGGGCCAGGCCCTCCTCGCCGCGGCCGACGTAGGCGAGGTCGCTGCCGAGCTCGGTGAGCGCCCGAAGCTCGGCCGCTCGCGCCCCGGTCGCCCGCGCGAGCGCGAGCGCCTGCTCGCAGACCACGAGTGACTCCCGGTGCCGCCAGGCCATGTGCAACCCGGTGCCGAACGCCGCGAGCGCCTGCGCCCGCTCCGCCGACGGCGGCGGGGCGAGCTCGACCGCGCGCTCGAACGCGGCCAGCCCGGCGTCGTTGCTGCCGTTCGCGTACTGGTACACCCCGAGGCGCACGTGCAGCAGGGCGGCACCGGCCGGGTCCTGGTCTCCGGTGAGCTCGATGGCGCGCCGGGCGAGTCCGGCCGCACGGGGCGAGGCGCCGGTCTGGCTGGCGAGTTCGGCCGCCCAGGAGCAGAGCCCGGCCAGGTCGAGTTCGGCGGTCCGGCTCGGGCCGGCCGCGAGGAGCTCTTCGGCGAAGAAGGGGTTGCCCGCGGAGCGGGCGATGATCGCGTCGGCCAGCTCAGGAGCGAGCCGCGCGTCCGGCGCGGGGGCGAGCAGCGCCGTCAGG
>WNFY01002437.1_pt1 | contig 30169 bp, 30 predicted proteins | sample 5400091 | NCBI WGS metagenome assembly WNFY01 (sample SAMN13153364, study PRJNA577476) | soil metagenome | isolation source: 60 cm soil or saprolite under grassland replicate 1 | place: USA:California | collected 2016-06-15 | reverse complement strand
GGCCGCGAACTCATTCGCGGATGACGGTCCTCGCACCTGATGTCGAGGAGTTTCTCCGGGAGCCAAACGTGGCGGCACTCTCGACGGTGCGGCCGGACGGCCGTCCGCACGTCACGCCCGTGTGGTATGAATACGACGGTAAGGAGTTCATCATAAGCACGCCGCGCGGGACCCAGAAGCTGGCAAACGTGAGCCGAAAGGGGTTCGCCGCCCTCTCGGTCCACACGCAGTCATTGCCCTACCGGCACGTCATCGTCGAAGGAACGGCGCGGGCGGGAAGCCCAATCGATAACGTCTGGCGAGAACGTGTCGCGGTGCGGTACATGGGCGAGGCCGCCGGCAAGGCGTACGTGCGCGAGAGCGGTGACTGGGATGTCGTCGCGATCCACGTCCGGCCTCTAAAATGGTGGACTCAGGGATTTACACTCGGATGAGTGCCACCACTTGTCAACCTGACGGGAGCGGGGTAGAGGAGGGGGTGGGAGCCCGAAGGATCTGGCGCCCGCCAAACAGCGATGAAGGTGATAGCGAGGTGATGCCATGACTCAGCAACAGGCAGACCCGGTGCAGCAAGGGCTTTCGTACATGCGCCATCAAGGCGCGAAGAGCTTCGGAGAGATCGACGCGATGCTCGAGCGGACGGCAGGCGACTGGAACCAGTGCCTCGGCTCTATGACGGACGAGCAGGCGACGTTCCGACCGGAGGGCGAGTGGTGCGCGAAGGAGGTGCTGGGCCACGTCATCGTGACCGAGCGCAGCATCAACCAGGACATCGCGAGCCTGGCGGGCATAGATCCGCCTGCCGCCCCGAGGGTTGCTGAGGTAAGGGCGATGGGGGTCCAGTCCGGCGACGAAGAATCGTTGCCGATCAGTGAACTGCGCGAAAGGATCGTCGGTACGTTCGCGGAGAACCGGAAGCTGGCTGCATCCCTCGAACAGAGCGACAAGCTGGAGACGTCCTTCCCGCATCCGATCTTCGGGCCTCTGAACCTGAAGGAGTGGCTGGCTTTCCATCGGATCCACTCGATGGACCACATCCAGCAGATCGACAAGATCAAAGCCGACACGAATTACCCGAGCGCCTGACCGTTGGGCTTCCTCGCTCGCGTCTACGTGACGCTGAAGCCCACGGTAAACGATCCGCAGGGAGTCACCATCAAGGGAGCGCTGCACTCGCTGGGCTTTGCTGAAGTGGACTCAGTCCGTGCGGGGAAGTACATGGAGCTCCGCCTCGACGCCAAAAACAAGAAGGCGGCGGAGAAGCAGGTCAACGCGATGTGCGACAAACTGCTCGCTAACCCGATAATCGAGGAGTACCGTTTCGAGATAGCGGCGGCGGATTAATTAGCTGCGGGTTTCAACCTGCAGAGGGTTTTCAACCAACAACGACCCGCACCAGCCTACAGCACTTCTTTGGTGCTCGGCACCTGGTCCGCGTTCCGCTCGTCGATCGTGACGGCGGCGCGGAGGGCGCGGGCGAGGGCCTTGAAGAGCGCCTCGACGCGGTGGTGATCGTTCTCGCCGGAGAGGAGGCGGGCGTGCAGGTTAAGGCGACCCTCCTGAGCAAACGCGTCCAGGAAGTGCTTGATGTTCTCAACCGGTAGCTGCCCAATGTCCTCGCGATCGAAGGTGACGTCGATCGCAGCGTAGGGGCGTCCGCCGAGGTCGATCGCGACAAGCGCCAGCGCTTCGTCCATCGGAGCGAACGCGTGGCCGAAACGCGAGATGCCGCGCCGCTCGCCGAGCGCCTCGTTCAGCGCCTGACCGAGCACGAGCCCGACGTCCTCGATGAGGTGGTGCGGGTCGCGCTCGATATCGCCGGTCGCGGCGATACGGAGGTCGAAGAGCGCATGGCGAGCAAGCTGCTCGAGCATGTGGTCGAACATGCCGATACCGGTCGACACCTCGTAGCGGCCCGAGCCGTCGAGGTCGAGGGCAAGCGAGACACTCGTCTCGCGCGTGCGGCGCTCGACGTCGGCCCGACGTTCACTTCCCAACGCCGGCTCCCATTCCCTTGAGCGCGTCGAGAACGCGGTCAGAGTGGTCAGGCTTGCCGACGCTAATGCGGATGCAGTTGCGGAGGCCGGGGGAGTCGAAATAACGGACCATGATGCCCTGCTCCGCCAGGCGGTCACGAACGTCCTTTGCGGCGGGGCCCCTCACCTCACAGAGAATGAAGTTCGCCTGCGACGGATACGGACGCAGCCACGGCAGGCCCATCAGGCGCGAGAATAGGCGTTCCCGTTCGGCCACGATCAGCGTGATGTTCTCGTTTAGCCACTCGCGGTCTTCGAGCGACGCCAGGATCGCCTGCTCAGCGGCTACTGTGAGGTTGAACGGCACTTTTACGTTCCAGACGATCTCCGCGAGCGCGGCCGGAAACACCGCATATCCCGCGCGCAGGCCGGCCAGTCCGGCCCACTTACTAAACGTGCGCGCCACGATGAGGTTATCGTGCTCCGTGACCATGTCCACGAAGCTTTCGCCGCTGAATTCCGCGTAGGCCTCGTCCACGACGATCATCGCGTTGTGTGCCAGAAGACGCTCAAGTTGATCGCGGGGAAAGCAGTTTCCGGACGGGTTGTTCGGTGAAGCGATGTACAGCATCTTCGCTCCGTCATCCAGCGCCCGCTCGAGCGCCGGCAGGTCGAGCCCGAAATCCTCGTTCCGCTCCACCTGCACGATATTGGCATCGTAGACGTGCCCCAGGAATGTGTACACGCCGAATGTGGGCGGCGCGTTCGCCATAGTGTCGCCCGGCGAGAGGAACAGCATCGCGGCGATGCTCAGCAGCTCATCTGAGCCGTTACCCATTACGATCTGGGACGGGTCCGCACCGACATACGCCGCGACCGCTTCCCGCACGCGACGTTGCTCGGGATCAGGGTAGAGGTGATAAAAGCCAAATCCGCCGAGCGCCTCAGCCACCTTCGGCGACGACCCGTACTGGTTCTCGTTCCCGTCAAGCTTGACGATGTCTTCTTCGGCAACGCCTAGATCGCGGGCGACGACGTCGATCGAGTCCATCGGCTTGTATCCCGGCATCGCCGCCAAGTGCCTTCTGACGAGGTGCAGCGCGTTTCGCTTCGGACCCATCACGAGTGCTCCCGGCGGAGGCGGCTTTCGATGGCGAGGGCGTGCGCGGTCAGCCCCTCGGCCCGCGCGATGGCGGCAGCCGGTGGACCGATCTTGTCGACGGTCTGCTGGTCCAGGCGGACGACGCTCATCACCTTCAAAAAGTCCTGTACACCCAGAGGCGAGGCGTAGGCAGCGCTGCCGCCCGTGGGCATAACGTGGCTGGGCCCGGCGGTGTAGTCGCCGATCGACTCGACCGAATGCTCTCCAACGAAGACGCAACCGGCGTTCCTAACGTGTTGCACCGCGTGGGCGGCAATCGACACGTGGAGGCAGAGGTGCTCGGGCGCGAATTCATTCGCGAGGTAGAGGGCTTCGGCAATGGAATCGACGACGATAATTCCGCCTCTCGCCTCGAGGCTCTCGCGGGCGACGGCGGCGCGGTCGAGTGTTGATAGACCGGCCTCGACGGCTGCGGAGACAGCTTCAGCGAGCTCGGCGGAGTCGGCCAGCAGGACGGCCGTGGCGAGCTCATCATGCTCGGCGGCGGCGAGGAGGTCTGCTGCGACGAGGGCGGGATCGGCGTGGGCGTCGGCGACTACAAGAGTCTCGGAGGGGCCGAAGATTCCGTCGATGCCGACTTCGCCGAAAAGCTTCTTCTTGGCGAGCGTTACAAACGACGACGCCGTTGGGGGCTACAGGGGTAGCCATGATGACTTCGGAGACGCCGGCGACGCGGGCGGGTATCACTGACATGAGGACGGTGGAGGGGTAGATGGCGCCTGTGCCCGGGACGTAGAAGCCGGCGCGCGCGAGCGGGCGGACCACCTGCCCGACGCCGCCAATCTGAAAAGACTTCACCGAGTGCGCCAGCTGCTGTTCGTGAAAGGCGCGGATTCTCTCAGCCGCAACCGTAAGCGCCGCAACAAGCGCTTGGTCGACCTCGGACTTCGCCCGTCTGATCTCATCGGGCGAGACCTCGAGGGGCAGCTTGGCGGCTTCCGACGATACGCCGTCGATCTCTTCGTTGTAGCGCCGGACAGCGGCGTCGCCGTTCTCGCGAACGTCGCACAGGATGCGATCGACGACCTGGGCCGGGCCGAGCTCGGCGCCGAAGACGCGGCGGATCAGATCTTGAACCGCGGGCGGGAGCTCACGATCATCGAGCGGCGCTCGGTGGAGTATGGTCGACCGCGCCTTCTGGGCGCCCTTGATTATGCGCACTGGAGGTAGTCCCGGACAGCGTCGAGACTCTTGATGCGGGAGTCGTCCATAAAGGCCTCGACGCGCTCGGGTGTGAGGTAGGTCAGAGTCTGGTCAACGAGTTCGGGGAGCGACGCCATGAGGTCGTCGACGCCGTCGCCGTCGGCATCGATCTTCAGATGACGCTTGGCGGCCTGGCGGAAGCGGTCCCAGTTGGGCTCGTTCTGGACGATATCGGCGATCACGTCGCGCCAGCGCCGGAGGGTCTCGGCGTCGATCAGATCGATGTTGAGGCCGATGTCGGTGCGGCTGACGGCGTCGAGCACGTGCAGCATGAGGTGACGATCGCGGCGGCGCTCAGAGTCGAGGGAGAACTGGAGGGCGCGGTCCATGATATTCGCGCGGATGTCTCCGCCGAGCGGGGAGCGTTCGCCAAAGTGGGGACGGTAGACAGTAGTAATCCAGGTTTCATCCGTTACCAAGTGCGTGAGGTACCCAGCAATGAAGGCCCGTGTCTGAGGGCTAAGCTCAGCAGGATTCGCCAAGGCCGGATACTCGACGAAGAGCGCCGAGACGCCGCTTTGCTCATCGAAGCAGTCTAGATCGAAGAAGTGCGTGCGGGATCGCTCCCATTTGGTGATCACGCGAATATCGGGCGCGGTCGAGCCCAAGTAAAGACTGCCGCGCTCATCGTTGAGGGCGGAGAGGTTCAGGCGGTCGGCGATGTCCTTGGCAATGGCCGTGTGGAGGGCCAGCGGCGGCATATACGTATCCTCTGGGCAATTGTAGCAGAGGCCCCACCTCCCACCCTTTCTTGGCCGATCGGTTCTTGCCCACGAGGAGTTGGGTCAGAGCTTTCGCAGGGCCGCTACAAACTCGTCATAGACGCGCCGACGGTTCCCGCTCAGCTCCGCATTGCGGTTGGCGATGACGCACGTAGTGGAACGGTAGAGGAGGTCGATGACTTTGAGGCGGTTCTCGGCGATCGTCTTGCCGGTCTCGGTGCCTTCGATGAGGAGGTCGGCGTCTTCGGGGACGAAACCTTCGGAAGCGCCGGCGATGGGGATCACCTGGTAGCGCCAGAAGTGGCGGCTCCGGGCGTAATGGTCGGCAGTGGCGGGAAATTCGGCGGCGACACGGATGAGGCGCTTGTTTTCGCCACGCCACTGCCCGAGGGCTTCATCAATAGTCGTCGCCGATAGGTCTTCGCTGACCACGGCGGATAGGTTGTACTGACCGCGTTCGAGGTCGACCAGCTCGATGGCCGGGCTGGACGGAAAAGCGTAGCGATGCTCGAGGAGGCAATCACGCCCTGTGATGGCGAGGTCCATTTCGCCGGTCGCCACAAGAGCCGGCATATCGTGTGGCCGTATGACCTCGGGGACAGCGAGGCGGAGCGTGTCGCGGCTCATTGGCATCCGCTCCGCAGCGTTACGCGGAAGCGGCCCGGGCAACCGAAGGCCGTTTCCGGCGGCTGTGCTGGTAGCACTGGATTTCAGTGGCCCTGTGACGCTGCTGAGGTTTTTGGTCTTAAGAGCAGTGGCATTCGCGACAAGCCAGGCGGAACTGTCGAAAAGCTTGAAGAGTGGCTGCGCGCCGGATTCGCGCAATTGGCTTTCGCCTGCGGCTGTCACAATGACGCAATCCGCATCTTCCGGAGGGTAGGCCTCTGCCGCTCCCCAGACCGGCTGCACGCGATATCTGGCTAGCCGCGCGGACCGCGCGAATGCTTCAGCGATGTTCGCGTATTCGCTTGCGATCCGCACGAGGCGCAGCCTGGGTAGGTATTCGAGGCGATCGCAGTGACCCGGCGCGCCGGCTGCCCAGACAGCAGCCTGCGCAACGCCGAGGTCTGAGAGCGGCACGATTGGCTGGCCCGGGAAGCGCGCGCGCATTTCCTTGACCCAAGCGATGCTGCAGATCCCGAGATCGTAGTTTCCGAGAGCGACCTGGATGGGGATATCTTTTTCTCGGAACACACGGGCGGTGAGGACATCTCGGCTGCGTCCAGGCAGCCGGTAGGCACGAGACCCTTCCCCGTAGCCCTCGATCGCAAGACCTGCCGAGTCGAGCAGTACTGCGACTGCGCTTCGGAGGTCTCCTGCCGGCAGCGCGAGCTTAATCATGGCCGGCATCTGCCACCGCCCGGACCACCTCTTCCACGCGGGTCAGACGCCGGGCCTTCCCATCTTGGGACGCCAGCGAAAATCCGTCCGCTGACGCAACTATTTCTCGGCCGGGACCATTAGTTGGACCTACGAGCTGAACACTTACGCCTGCGTTTCTAAGTGCGCGAGCGAGCGCGAAGACGGCACCGATATCGGCGCCGTTTTTTCCCGCGGAGCGGATTGAAACCTGCGGTCGTGCTGCCGATTCGGCTCCTGATAGCAGAGAAGCGAGAGGTTCCATTTCGAGCGCGAAGCCGGACGCCGGAATCGATTGCTGCCCTACCTGTGAGATGAGTGCGTCATAACGTCCGCCGCCGGCGATCTTCGTGCCTCCAATGAAGACATGAAATACCGGACCGGTGTAGTACTCGAAGTTGCGAACCAGTGCAGGCGCGATTCTCGGCGAGTGCCCGATGCCGGTCAGGACGTCAGCGATCGTCGCCAGCTCGTCGATAGGGGCACCTACTTCGGGGATACCGGGTTCGAGAACGCTGCGGAGATTCTTCAAAAATGCGGAGCCTTCGCCTTCCATCGAGAGCATGTCAAGGCCGGCCACCGCTCCTTGGGGCAACCGTTGTTGCACCTCGGAGAGCGCGTTCGAGTCGCCGTCGAGCAAGCGATCGTAGAGCGACAGCTGCGCGACCTGCTCGTAGCCTGCCTTCCAAAGGACCGCCCGGAGAATACCCGGATCGGAGAGCTTGATTTCCGGCGCAAAGCCGAGGCGTTGGAGGACCTCACAGGCGATGAGAATAAGCTCGAGGTCACCCAGCGGATACGTATCGCCGATGAGCTCGGCGCCGCACTGCCAGTCCTCCCGCGAGTCGTCACCCTGCGAGAAGCGGAGGACGCTCTGGACATAGAAGAGCTTGGCGACGCGGACGTCCTTAAGCTTCTCTACGTAGAGGCGGGCGACTGGAATCGTCGAATCGGGGCGGAGGACGACGCGCTCGCCGCTCCAGCCGTCCCAGTCGAGGAACGAATAGACCCGATCGAGCATCTGAGGCGACAGCATGCCCGCTGCTGTAAACAAATGGAGCCGCTCGATCGTAGGCGTACGGACTTCGCCATAGCCCCAGCCGAGGCAAGCGTTTCGGAAGGCGCTCTCAATAAGCCGAAAGCGCTCCATGTCCGCGGGCAGCATGTCGCGCATGCCGGGGGGTCGCATCGAGTCTTCCATACGGTGAGTGCTCCTGTGGGATGTGGCAATTCTAGCATCGGTGCGAACGGGCGTTCAATTTCGGGCGAATTGGACCGGCACGATCGCGTATAATAGGGATTGCGCGAGTCGCCACAAAGATGAACACCACCGAGTTCCTCCGCTCGAGCCGGAGGACACGTTTTGGGCTCGCCGCGCTGCTTGTCCTTGCCTCTGTCTCGATCTTCGCCTGCGCGGGCGGACCGGATGCGCCGCGAGGCGCGACGCACGTGCTCACCGCGAACGGCGAAGTGAACCCGGTTATGCAGCGCTATATCGATCGCGGGATCGGCGCCGCTGAGGACAAGAACGCCGGCGCGGTGGTGATCCGAATGGATACGCCCGGGGGGCTTTCCAGCTCTATGGACAAGATCATCGAGCGCATACTTGCCTCAAAGGTGCCCGTGGTGGTGTACGTCTGGCCCTCGGGAGGACGGGCAGCGTCCGCGGGCACATACATCGCCTACGCGAGCCACATCGCGGCGATGGCGCCTGCCACCAGCATCGGTTACGCCACGCCTATCGATGCCAGCGGCGGTGACATCGGCGGCGACCTCGGCAACAAGGTCAAAGGCGATGCAGTCGCCAAGATCCGCGGCCTCGCTCAGCTGCGCGGCCGCAACGGTGATTGGGGAGAACGCGCCGTGCGAGAAGGCATTTCGGCGCACACGGATGAGGCCGTCCAGCAGCACATCGTCGATCTCGAGGCCGACGACCTGGATGGCCTGCTAAAAGCCATCGACGGGCGCAAGGTCTCGCTGGATAACGGCGAGGCGACGCTGGCTACCGCCAACGCGCCGGTTGTCTACAACGACACCAATTTCATTGAGGACTTTCTGAACATCATCGCCGAGCCGAATATCGCGTTCCTGCTGCTGTCACTTGGGTCGCTCGGAATTTTCATCGAGCTTTTGCACCCAGGGAGTATCTTCGCCGGCGTGTTCGGTGTGATCTCGCTGTTACTCGGGTTCTTCGCTCTGAGCGTGCTGCCGTTCAACTGGGTGGGTGTGGCGTTGATTCTGTTCGCATTTCTTTTGTTCGGCCTTGAGATGTTCATCACCAGTCACGGCATATTAGGGATCGGCGGAGCGGTGGCGCTGGTGTTCGGCGGCCTGATCCTGACCAGCGACAACCCGCCTGAGTTCCAGGTCTCGCGCTGGCTCGTGTTCGGGCTGGCCGCCGCGCTGGCGAGTTTCTGTCTTGTTATAGTTGCGAATATCATCCGTATACGGCGCATGCCTCCGCGCGTGGGTATCGAGACGATGGTCGGCAAGAGGGCCGTTGCGCGCTCGGCATTGGAGCCCAGCGGCTTCGTGTTTTTGAATGGAGAGTACTGGTCAGCAGAGGCGGAGGATGGCGCGGTGAAACCCGGAGAAGGCGTTATCATCACTGCCGTCAAAGGACTCAAGCTCAGAGTGCGCAAGCATAAACCGGAAGGAGAGCAGACATGACAAGCGAACGCCCGCCCGACAAGACCAGCCCGAACTTCCTGGCACGGATTCTCACTGGCTTTGGCTACATCTTTGCTGTCCCCCTTTTCTTCATCGCGATCAAGATCGTCCAGGAATACGAACGCGGCGTCATCTTCCGGCTTGGTCGTCTCGTCGGGGCCCGCGGCCCGGGGCTGTTCTTTATCCTGCCCTTCGTCGAGCGAATGGTGAAAGTGGACCTCCGAGTCGTCACGATGGATGTCCCGCGCCAGGACGTGATAACCAAGGACAACGTAACCGTAAAGGTCGACGCAGTCGTTTACTTCCGAGTTGTCAATCCGGAAGACGCGGTGGTGAAGATCATGGATTACTTCCGAGCCACATCGCTGGTAGCTCAGACGACACTGCGGAGCGTCCTGGGGCAGTCAGACATGGATGAACTCCTGAGCAGGCGAGAGGAGGTAAATCAGCGGCTCCAACAGATAATCGATGAGACGACAGAGCCGTGGGGAATCAAGGTGACACTGGTGGAAGTGCGGGACGTGAGTCTACCCGCGGACATGATCAACGCCATGAGCCGTCAGGCACAGGCAGAGCGTGAGCGGCGCGCCAAGGTCATACATGCCGAGGGAGAGTTCGAAGCGGCAGCGCGTCTCAGGGAGGCGGGCGATGTGATGGCGGCGCAGCCGGCCACTCTTCAGTTGCGCTACCTGCAGACGCTAACCGAGATCGCCTCCGAAAAGAATAGCACTGTGGTCTTCCCCATCCCCATAGACCTCATCAGCATGTTCGTCGGGCGCGTTCAGGCAAACGGTGGGTCTGCGGCAGGCCGCGGGCAGCGGCGGGAGGTGCCCTCGGCAGGCACTACACGTGAAACTCCGCCGGAAGGGCAAGAGCCTGCCGCCTGATCGCTCTCTTGGGGCGATTAAGCTCGCAACGTGACCTCGCCCGCCTCGACTATCCGCCTGGTGCCGTCCGGTTGGACGAGGATGAGATTGCCGTCGCGGTCGACGTCCTCGGCCGTTCCTTCGTAAACCTGGTCGCCGAACGTCACGCGTACTTCGCGGCCCAACGTGTCGAGCCGGGAGCGCCACTCCTGGAACACGGCGTCGCCCGTCTGGGCGTCTTCGTAGAGCGCTTCGAAGTGGTTGAGGAAAGCGGCGAGCAACTCCTCGCGAGACGCCTCGCGGCCAAGCTCGCGCTTGATACTCGTGGCGATCGCGGCGATTTCGGGCGACTGTTTGATATCGAAATTCACGTTGATTCCGGGGCCGACGAGAGCGTACTCGACTGCGGACCCCGAGATTTCACTCTCGATCAGTATCCCTGAAAGCTTGCGGCCGTCGATCAGGACATCGTTCGGCCACTTGATGCGCGGTCTGAGGCCGGTCGAGTCCTCGAGGGCGAGCGCAACGGCGAGGGGCGCGATGATGCCCAGCGAGCGCAGCCGGTCGAGCGGCGGTCGCATGACCAGCGTGAGATAGAGGTTCTTCCCCGAAGGCGAGACCCAGGCGCGGTCGAAGCGGCCGCGGCCCTTCGTCTGCTCTTCGGCGAAGACGACGGTTCCGTCCGGGGCGCCGGCTTCCGCCTCTTGGCGGGCGACGTCCATGGTAGAAGTCGTGCTCGTCAGATAAACGATGCGCCGGCCGACCAAGCGAGTCGCGAGGCGCTCTTCGACTCGGGCGAGGTTGAGCCACATGGCGATAGGATACGGGGCGGAAGAGGCCAACAGCCAGAGTCGGCAATGCTCTAGGAGCTAGTAAACAAGAGGCCGGCCCTTCCGGGCCGGCCTCTTGCGCTTCGGCACGTAGACCTGTCCACGCGCCTTTCAGCTATTACACCAACACCTCAGAGAGGTGATGGTGTGAACGGACAGGCCTATGGCCAGAGCTCGTATTGTCGTCCATTCACATCACCTCCTTTCCTGCGTCGCATCGTAGCAGATGGTCTCCAATCTCACAATAGAAACAGCGGATGATTGGAGAATTTTATGGAGCGATCAGCCGTTGGCACTCGGCATTCAGCACTCAACGACCGTAGCCGAGATCGCGCAACACCTCCGAGGCAACGGTCGGGTCATGGCATGGGTAGACCAACTGCGGTAGATGCACTTCTCGCTCGTGACCTTTACCGGCGAGCAAGACTGCGTCCCCATCGACCGCCATGCCAAGCGCATGGGCGATTGCCTCCCGGCGATCGGGGATAGTTATGAAATCGTGGCCTTCGCGCCTGCCTCCGTTACGAAGGCCGCGGGCGATCTCTGCGATGATAGCATTGCGGTCCTCGGAGTAAGGATTGTCGTCGGTGACGATTGTATAGTCAGCGCTTTCTGCGGCGACCCGCCCCATCGCGAAGCGCCGGTCCTTATCCCGCTCGCCTATGCAGCCGAACACCGTGACGATGCGACCGGTCGATCGATCGCGGAGGAATGTCAGCACGCGCTTCAGAGCATCCGGCGCATGGGCAAAGTCGACGAGGACCGTAAACTGCTGCCCCTCCTCGATGAGTTCCATTCGCCCGGGCGCTCCCTGCCAGGTCTGGATCGCAATGCTGGCGGCGTCGAGATCTAGTTGCCCCGCGTGGGCGACGGAGTATGCGGCGAGAGCGCCGTAGACGTTGAAGTCTCCAGGCACTTGCATACGGATCTCGCGTTCGTTTCCGAATGCGCGGACGAGAAAGCGCGAGCCCCATCCATCGGGCGTGATTTGCTCGGCTGTAACATCGGCGGATGACAGCAGACCGTACGTAATAATGCGCGCACTGGTAAGGCTCCGGAACGACTCCGAAGCCGGCTCGTCAGCATTCAAGACGGCGGTTTTCTCGATGTCCTTCTGGGCGGCGGAGTCAAGCATCGAGAGCAAGCGGCCCTTCGCCGAGATGTACGCTTCCTGCGTCTGATGGAAGTCCAGGTGGTCGGCATAGAGGTTCGTGAAGACGGCAACATCGAAGTCGCATTCATCGACACGGTGAAGGGCAAGGCCGTGCGAGGTCGCTTCGATCACGCCCCAGCGACAGCCGGCCTCGACCATTTCGCTCAGCATCTGCTGGACCTCGGGCGATTCCGGGGTGGTGAATCGTCCGGTGTCGGGGAGGAGCCGATCGGCGACTCGGCACTGGGCGGTACTGATGAGGCCGGCTGGTTCATCGACCGAAGAGAGCATGTGGTGGAGCAGATGCGAGACGCTGGTCTTGCCATCGGTGCCCGTCACACCGACCGTGCGCAAGCGCCGAGCCGGGTACCCGGCGAGTGCTGCCGCGATCCGGGCAAGTGCCTGGCGCGTGTCCGGCACGATGAGGGCGGGTGCCCGCGATTCGCCGAGAAACGATGACCATTTCTGCTCGCGATCCACCTGAAGTGCAACGGCAGAAGCTCCCGCCGCGAGCGCCTGCTTCAGATAATCGTGGCCGTCGGATTTGAAGCCGACTATTGCCACATCTCCGGATCGCTTATCTCGCTCTGGAATACTGTGTCCGGGAGATGGGTCACCAGTTCGGCGAGTCGCATGATCTCACAAGGGAAACGGCGCGCAGGTGGTCTGGGTTGCGGCGTACGGGCGTTGGCTTGCTCCGCCCATAAGCGTAACAAGCCCAGCAGACCTGTAGGCCGAGTTCTGTCCCCGACATGTCGGGGGGCGATCATCAATCTAGGACCCTAATTGCTCAGGGCCTCAAGCGGCCAACCCGAGGGTTTGGGCCGGGCGCCCTTAGCACCCTCCTATTTGGCCTTGCTCCGCGCAGGGTTTGGCCGGCCCGCGGTTCGCGCCGCCGCCGGTGGGCTCTTACCCCGCCATTTCACCCTTCCCCGACGCGTCGGGGGGTATGTTTCTGTGCCACTTTCCGTCCCCAGTTGCTTGCGCAGCCGGGGCCTGGGTGTTACCCAGTGCGCTGCCCGGAGGAGCTCGGACCTTCCTCTCCGATAGGATCGAAGCGGTCGCCCGGCCTGCTGGACTTTATCCATTATATCATTCTGCATCAGTTCGACCGGTCGAGCGCCTGGTTCGCTAGCTCGTCCGCCCGCTTATTCACCGCCCTTGGTATCGAGTCCACGTCGAACTCTTTGAAGCGGCGGCGCAACTCCATTACTCGCGCGAACATCGGCTGCAGGCGCGGGTTACGCACCTTATACCGATGTTCGAGCTGCCGAACGACTAGTTCGGAATCCATACGGAGGCTGACCTGAGAGACGCCGAGCGCCAGCGCTGCTTCCAGACCGGCGATGGCCGCTTGATACTCGGCCTCGTTGTTGGTGGCCCGGCCAATACGCCGCGAAATCGTATGGATTTCGCGACCCGCGGTGTCATAGATGACCGCGCCAATAGAAGCGGGGCCGGGATTCCCTCTGGAAGCGCCGTCCGTATAGACGACTACTCGATTCTGGACATTTTGAGTCAGGGCTTGAGCACCATCTCGATCCGATCGTCCTTGACAACAACGCGGTCAAGCACGGTGCGGATCAAGTCGCGCCGTTCGCCAAATGCCAGGGTACCCCAGTCCTCCCCTAGCCGCCGAAGCACATTATCATGCTGCCGCCGCCTCTCGGCCTCGGACGCCTGAAGCTCCGCCAGCTTGTGCGACTCCATGAGCCGCTCCTCCAACTGCAGCTGCTCGCTCGCCAGATTTAGTCCTAGAGAGCGCAACTTCTCTTGGTTCATCCGCCCGGAGACGGCCGATTCCATATACTCCTCCAGCCGCTTGTCCAGGCGCTTCGCCTTGTCCCGCAATCGGCGGATTTGCGCCTCCGCCTCCCCCACCGCCAGGGCACCATTGCCGGCCGTTTTCGTCGTCCGGGATCCGCCCGGCTTCAGGCCGCGACGCACTTCCTCCTCGAGTTCGTGCGCCCTTCTGGTGTGATAATCGCATAGACTTCTATTCGTACGTGATTCACATTGGTAGTATCGGTATTGCGCCGTCCGGGTCATGCCGTCGCTTCGCCGCTGCCAGCGTTGCTTGCGGGTGACCCCGATCATTTTGTTACCGCAGTAGCCGCAGTAGGTAATGCCCGAGAGCAAAAACGGCGACATCCTTCGACCTTCCGAGACTGGGCGCCGTTGGTCCAACCGCTCTTGTACGCGCTGGAAGTCCTCCTGGCCTATGATCGCCGAGTGGCTCGCCGGAACCCGCACTCCGAACCGCGAATAAGTGCCAACGTAGGCTCTGTTTCTTAGAATGTCGCGCACCGTCACCATGCTCCAGAGCCCACCTTTCCGAGTGCGGAATTGCTCGTCATTGAGACGGCGGGCAATGCGTCGGATGCCGAGGCCATCTTTCAGGTAAAGGCGAAAGATATATCTGACAACCGACCCTTCGATGGGGACGATCACCAGGCGCCTGCGCATCCCCACGCGATATCCGTAAGGTGGCCGGCCAAGCACCTCGCCTCTTACGGCCTTTTGACGCATGGCCGCCTTTACACGCTCTCCAACGCTGCCATTGCTTCGGTTGCGCGACCAAATCCGAAGCAGGTCCGTGGCCAGATCGGCCTCATCGTTCAAGCTAATAATCGGCACGCCGAGACTCGCCAATTGGAAGTAGCGTCTGACGGCCTCAGTTGGCCCGCTTCCGAGGCTCATCAGATCAGACACTGCGACGAGTAGAAAACCCTGCGGGCTCTGTAGGCGAACAAACTCCAGCATCTGCCTGAAGCCGCGCGCTTCCGGTCGCGAGCCGGGGTCCAGGAAAGTGGCAGCCGCCTCAAAACCGTTGCTTTTGCAGAACTCGAGGAACGACTCGCTCTGTTCAGCCAGACTGCGGCTCTCCGTCTCCCGAAAGTATCCGACCGCTCGCATGCTAACTCACAAGCAGAATTCGTTCGCAGCTTACGCACTGGACAAGCCCGATACCACTGCGGGCCTTCTGTAGCAAGGACATCGGTAACGTAATCCTGCACCCCTGGCACATGCCCCGTTCAACCCTCGCCACAGCTTGTCCTCTATGACGGTCTCGCAAGAGCTGGTAGAGCCTCAGACTCGAAGCATCAACCGCCGGCAACTGGTCCCGGCGTCTTGTCTCGAGATCGGCGATCTCCCGCTCAAGCTGTGATTTCTCCCCGAGCAGCGCCGCCTGGTCGCGCCGCCAGACAGCTTCCTTTTCCGCCAACCCCGTCTGCTCACTACCCAGAAGCGCTTCCGCCTCTTCGATCTCAACAAGCAGGCCCAGAAGCGTGTCTTCCCGCTTGGCGACCTGCGCCTTCAGAGAGGATAAATCGGCATTGAGATCGGTCAGTTCCTTGGGATTGCGAATGCTTCCTCCGTACAACTTGCCCTCGACTTCGGTCGCCTTTCCCCTTGCGTCGTCGACAGACCACTCAGCGTCGTGGAGCCGGGAGCGAAGCTGCGTCAGTACCTCTTCTCTCACTGCCACGTCTTGTCTAATAGCAATCAATTCTTCACTCTCTCCCATTTGAGCCTCGACATCCGTCAGCCTCGCCCGGGCCCTGTCTAGGGCCTGATCAGTCTCTTGCAGGGCAAGGACATCAGGAGCGGTCGTCATTTAAGCAAAGGCAAAGACATACGGCCTAAGGAGCATGGAATGGACAACTTCCGGAGGCGGATTATAGACTTAGGATGGAGCCTTTTGCAATAAGACTTGACTACTTCCCGAACTTATCGAGAGCGATCCAAGTCACGACTCTTGCCGGTACTCCAATGCGAATCAATGTCCTCAACGAACTGCGTCAGCCGGTCGGAACCGCTACCGTTTTCGACTTGGCTGAACCGGCGATTCGTCTCGAAGACATCGATATAAGCAGCCTGTCCGGTGCCTTGACGCTCGTCCGCACGAATCGAGGCCTCCTTGCAACTCTGAAGGCCTCAGCGATAGCTTCTGAAAACTGCGCGCGCTGCCTAATTCCCACCGACTGCGCCGTCCCGATCGAGTTCGAAGAGGAATTTATTCCCGTTTTGGATGCGAGCACGGCCAGACGGATCCGCGTGAGCAACAGCGACGACGGCTTCCGCATTGGGCCCGACTTCATGCTGGACCTGGGTGAATCCCTACGCCAGTACATGCTAATGTTAGAGCCGCAAAAGCCGCTCTGCCGGCCCGACTGCGTCGGCCTGTGCCCATCGTGTGGCGCAGATCTAAACGTCCTGTCCTGCGGGTGCACCCCAACGTTTGACGAGCGATGGGGTGTCTTGGCTGGGCTCGACGCCAACATAAAGGAAGGGTCTTGACCGATGCCGCCACTGCCGAAGAAGAAGACTTCTACGTCCCGTAAGAGGCGGCGCCGGTCGCACCTCAGCGTCTCCTTGCCGCAGCTCGTCACCTGCCCCCAGTGCCGCAGTCCGCGGCCGTCCCATCACGCCTGCCCCGTCTGCGGCACATATCGAGGGCGTGACGTGCTCGCTGTCGGGGAGGCGCGGCGACGGCCACCACGCACCTAGATCACGTCTCGCTCTCGATGAGCGCATGCTATACTTCGCCTGACCATGCGACGTGGACTCCTTCTGTTATTGGTTCCGGTCAGTCTCATCCTGGCAGCCGCGGCCGCGATAACCTACTTTGTTTGGTGGGACGCGACTCATTGCACCTTCTGCCGCATGCGCCTGGATGAGTTCGGGCGTTGCCAGAACCCGGACTGCCATCTCGGCCGGCTGACTCGAGAGCAGGATGCCGCTCGCGTCTGATTAGACCTCAGCATGACGCAAGCGCAGAGCGATATTTCCGTTTCGATCAAGGCCCTTCACCAGCTCCCGATTGATTCTCAGCTGGCGCTGCTATTTCCAGGCCAAGGCGCACAGAAGCTCGGCATGGGGTTCGAGGCGTCGCAGTCGTCCCCGAGCGCGAAGGCCGTCTTTCAGACAGCAGACGAGGTGCTGAGGACCAAGCTTAGCCGCCTTTGCTTCGAAGGCCCCGAAGAGGAACTCACTCGAACTGTCAACGCCCAGCCCGCCATGTTGACCGCTTCTCTTGCGATTCTTGCTGCCGCTTTGGACTCCCGTACCCTCCATAAGAGACCCGCGTTCGTAGCCGGGCACAGCCTGGGAGAGTACACCGCTCTTGTGGCAGCGGGTTCGCTCCTCTTCGCTGATGTCCTGCGGCTGGTACGAGAGCGCGGACGGCTGATGGAAGAAGCGGGCACCGAGAACGCTGGGACGATGGCGGCCATTGTTGGACTATCCGAAGAGACCGTGAGCGACGTATGTCGGCTCTCCGGAGCAGAGCAATGCAACTTCAACGCCCGCACCCAAACGGTAATCGGGGGAGCGCCCGAAGTCGTCGATACTGCCTGCCGGCTGGCCAAAGAGCGTGGAGGCAGGGGCCTGCCGATGAAGGTGGCGGGCGCTTTTCATACATCCCTTATGGGAAGCGCGGCGCGAAATTTCGAGAGCGTACTACAGAGGGTCAACGCCCAGGAACCTGCGATACCGGTCGTGGGTAATGTGGCGGCCAAGCCTATCGCGTCGGCGGCCGACCTGACCTCTGAACTCGGCCGGCAGATGGCGACGCCCGTCCGCTGGTACCAGTCCATCCTGTACATGATTGACGCGGGCGTCCGTACGTTCGTGGAAGCAGGCCCAGGACAGACGCTCATTACAATGCTCAAAAGAGACTTCCCAGAATTGACGCTAATATCACTCGATCGGCCCTCCGTTCCCGCCGCCGCATCTCATGTTTGATCTGAACGGCCATGTGGCCTTGGTGACCGGCGGCTCGCGCGGGATTGGCAGCTCCATCTGCCGTCATCTGGCACGCCATGGTGCTGCGGTGGCGGTAAACTACCACAAGAGCGAAGAGCAGGCGCACAGTTTGCGTAAGGAGATCGAAGATGCCGGCGGGCGCGCGCTGGCTGTCCACGGAGACGTTCGCGTGCCGGAAGACACCGAACGGATGGTCCAGGAGACAATCGATGGCCTAGGGCGCCTGGATGTGCTCGTGAACAACGCCGGCTTCAATCGAGACACGCTGTTGCTGCGAATGTCCCTCCAGGACTGGGACCAGGTGATGGACTTGAATCTAAGAGCGGTCTTCCTATGCACCAAGGCCGCCTTGCGGCCGATGATGCGTGAGCGCTGGGGCCGCATCATCAACATCGGCAGCGTCTCCGGTCTTGCCGGCAACGCCGGGCAGGCAAACTATGCCGCAGCTAAGTCCGGGCTGATCGGATTCACGCGGGCCGTGGCCAGGGAGATGGGCTCCCGCAACATCACGGCCAACCTCATTATGCCGGGACTGGTCATCACCGAGCTGACGAAAGACATACGCAAGGAAATAGTTGAAGGTGTAAAGCAGCGCTTGTTGATCGACCGCTTTGGCACGCCTGAGGATATCGCCGCGACTGTCGTGTTCCTAGCCTCCGACGGCGGGTCGTATATAACCGGGCAAGTGCTCGCTGTCGACGGCGGACTGGGCCTTTAGCCATGAGCGGCAAAAGAAGGAAGGCGAGGATAGCCGCCTTGCAAGCTCTATTCGAGCTGGATAGCGTGGGACATCAACCGGAACAGACCATCGCCCGGCAGTTCGGAAGGTTCCCCCCCTCCACAGAAGTGAAGGAGTTCGCCCAGGAGCTTGTAACCGGAGTTCTGACTCATAAGGAGCAGATAGACAAGACCATCGAGAATACCGCCCCCGCCTTTCCGATTGATCAGTTGCCCGTCATTGACCGCAATATACTCAGGCTTGCGATATATGAAGTCCTCATCGATAATAGGGTGCCAATGCGAGCCGCGATAAACGAGGCCGTGGAATTGGCCAAGGATTTCGGCGGCGAGAAATCCCCGAGGTTCATCAACGGAGTACTGGGCTCCGTTAGTGTGCTAACCACGCGTTAAAGGCCAAGGAGGTACTAGGTGGCCACGGTCTTCGAGCGAGTACGAAAGATAATAGCGGAACAACTGGGCGTTGAAGAAGGCGAAATTACACCGCAGACCTCCTTCGTTGACGACCTTAACGCCGACTCGCTCGACCTGGTGGAGTTGATCATGTCGCTCGAAGAGGAGTTCAGCAAGGCGGGTAAGACGATCGAGGTTTCTGACGAAGACGCCGAAAAGATCATCACCGTTCAGGACGCGGTCAACTACATCCAGGAGCACGGCATTACCGACGACGACGCCTGACCCTGCCCACGCCTAGCGCAGACAGGTGGCGAACAGGCGCAGGCTCGGCCAAAGCTGACCGGAAGACCGCCTTCGCGATATCGAAAGCGAAGTCTCAGCGCGACTGGTAATCGCCGATCCAGTGCGCCCACGGCAACCGCCCACGAAGCGAGTCGATTAGCCGTTCATCGCCGGTCCAGAACTCGCAACCTCCCGACTGAGCAACCGCGAGATACTGGGCATCGTATACGCGCGGCCGGTCGAAAGCAGTTGCTATGTCATATGCGCGGCGCTGAAGATCGTCGCTGTCGTCGACGAGGAACACGGGCCACCTTAGGTAGTTGTCGAGCGCGCGCCGTCCGTGGTCCGGCGTTACATCCCGGCGGTACACGGCGAGTCGTATAGCCGAGGTTACCTCCGGCCGAAAGATGGGCGGAACAATCATCTCTACATCATCCGCGATCCACTGCCGACGGATGGCCAGCGCGGACGGAGTAAACCGCTCACCGATGACCCAGGAAATCGCGAGGCTCGCGTCAATGCAGACGCTGCCTGCCAAGTCTAGGCTCCCTCACGGACTTGCCGCACGAGTCCCGCCACGTCGATGGGCCCATACGTAGCCAACGTTTCAAGGCTCAACTCTTGGTCTTCTTCCAACTGGTGGAGCAGCTCATCTCTGGTGTACCGCCTCCGCGACTCCCGCGTCGGCTCTGTATCCTGATGGCCGAGCCGACTCACATCATCAACTGAGATGAAAAGCTGGTTTCCCAGTTTTCTTGCTGGAAGCTTGCCGCTCCATATCCAACGACGGACCGTCTCCTCTGAACGGCGACATTGGTGGGCCACTTCGCGGACCGTTAGAAGCTGATCACTCATGATGTAGTATTCTACTACATGTCCGCAATACTTGATACCTACCTGCCCACCGCAAGGGACGAACCAATGAGCGACTAAGGACAACTCCCCGTCTGTTGCGAGAACGTAGCTTATAATGAGCCTGCGCGATGAACTTTCTCGGCGTCGGACCTCTCGAAGTCGCACTCGTGGCGATCGTCGCCGTTATTGTCCTTGGGCCCGAACGAATACCCGGCGTCGCGGTCCAACTTGCCCGGGCCGTGCGTTACATGCGCGGTTACGCCACCGACGCGACCGCCGACATCCGCAAAGAGCTTCAGGAGTTGACGAAAGAGTACGATGAGGTCCGCAAGGAGCTGAACGAGTTCAGGTCCAGCATCGGCGGCGGGTTCTCCAATATCGCCGACGAAGTGGACCGGACTCTCCGCGCCAGTCAAGAAAAGCCGGCGGTCAGGTCCAGCAGCGAGGCGCCGATAATCGAACCGGGCGGCGAACCACCGCCGAAATCAAGCGGTCCTTCGACCCGTCCCTAGTGGCAGTTTCCGACTACTGACTCTCCATGACGAGCGTCGCGCCACCCGGACCGCCCCAAGACAGGCCGGAAACGGAGAGGAGCGAGCGTTATCTAACACTCGTGGAACACCTCCAGGAACTGCGGCGAAGGCTGATCATCTGTTCCGTCGCCGTGGTGGTTGGCCTCGCCATCTCCGCCTACTTCACCGGCGACCTGTTGCGATTCTTGAAGCATCCAGCCGAGGAGCGTAGCCAAGACTTCCGTCTGGTCTTCCTCGAGCCGTTCGAGAGCTTCGTCACTTATTTCAAGATCGCTCTGATGAGCAGCATTGTCCTCGCGATGCCCGTGATCATGTACCAGATTCTCGCCTTCGTAGCACCGGGCCTGAAAGCGAACGAAAAGCGCTGGTTATACGGCACCGTCGCTGGTTCGGTGGGGCTGTTTCTCGCAGGGGTTGCCTTCGCCTATTATGTCGCGCTGCCGCCGGCCCTGGGCTTCCTGCTCAATTTCCAGAACGACATCGCCGAGCCACAGATCCGGCTCGGAAGCTACTTCGACTTCGTGCTGCGGTTATTGTTCTGGACCGGCGTTGCCTTCCAGACGCCTTTGATCGTCATGTTTCTCGCGCGTCTACGCATCGTAACCGCGCGCCGGCTGATCGGTTGGTGGCGGTTCGCGATAGTGGGCGCATTCGTCGTCGCGGCAGTGGTCACGCCGACGCCTGACCCAGTGACTTGCACGATTGTCGCGTTGCCGCTGATCGGGCTTTATTTTCTTGGGGTGGCGCTCGCCGTCGCGGTACAGCCCCGCGGGCCTCCAACAGCTCGATAAGCTTGTTGACCCGCCGCAAGACGGACATTATCATCAACCAAAGTGATTGAGCTTGAGCAGCTTTACCGCCGCGTAGCCAATTGCACAGACTGCGGACTCTGCGGCACGCGCACTCAAGCTGTCCCCGGAGAGGGCCCACCAGACGCGGACGTTATGTTCGTGGGAGAAGGCCCCGGCTTTCATGAAGACCAGCAGGCGCGCCCATTTGTCGGTCCCGCAGGAAAACTCCTAGAGGAGTTGCTCGCATCGGCTGGGCTGCGACGCAGCGACGTCTATATCACGAACGTCGTCAAGTGCCGGCCGCCGAACAATCGTGATCCCTTGCCTGCTGAAATAGAAGCTTGTCGCAAGTACTTGAGCCTGCAGATACAGACGATTGACCCGAAACTGATCGTGACGCTGGGGAGATATTCGCTGGCCTGGTTCTTTCCGCGCGACTCGATAAGCAAAGTGCACGGACACCTGCGCCGGCAGAACGGGATGCATTACCTTCACATGTACCATCCCGCCGCGGCGCTGCACGCGGGTAATCTTCGCAAGACGATCGAGGACGATTTCCGAAGAATACCTCAGGCGCTGGACAAGGTCCGCCAGGCGGAGCAGCCGGTCGTGGCCGAACCCGCGCCGGACCAGATGCGCCTATTCTAGATAGACATGGCCGATAACCTGAGGGTCATCCCCCTCGGCGGGCTGGGGGAGATCGGCAAGAACATGATGGTTCTGGAGCTTGCCGACGACCTGATCCTGGTCGACGCCGGGCTCATGTTTCCGGATGAAGAGATGCTTGGCGTGGACCTCGTCATCCCCGATGTCTCTTATGTCACGGAGCGGATCAGCAAGCTACGGGGAGTGCTCATTACCCACGGTCACGAGGACCACACTGGAGCGCTGCCTTATGTCCTTCCCCGCCTTCGCCTGCCAAACGGCAAAATGCCGCCGATCTACTGTACCCGGCTTACCCGCGGGCTGATCGCGGTGAAGCTAGAGGAGCATCGTCTCGACAAACAAGCAGATCTGCGCGTCGTTCGGCCGGGCGAGCGAGTCAAGCTGGGCAGGTTCAACGCCGAGTTCATACATATCACTCACAGTATTCCGGACTCGGCAGCGCTTGCCATTCAGACTCCGGCGGGGACGGTCTTCCATACCGGCGACTTCAAGTTTGACCACACGCCGGTCATGGGAGAGCCACCCGATCTGACCCGCATTGCGGAGATCGGTCGCCAGGGCGTTGCTCTTCTCTTCTCGGATTCGACATACGCTGATACGACCGGCTATACGCCGTCCGAGCGGAGCGTTTCGGAAACGCTTGACAGGATCATGGCCAACGCGTCGGGCCGAGTGATCGTAGCCACGTTCGCGAGCCTGATCTCCCGCATTCAGCAGGTCATTGATGCCGCGACCAAACACGACAGAAGAGTGTTCATAACGGGCCGCAGCATGCTCGACAACGTGAAGATGGCGATCGATCAGGGTTACCTCTCCGCGACCGGAGATGTGCTCGCGTCGCTGGACAAGATGAAGAAGCTCGCGCCGGAGAAAATCGCCATTATCACCACAGGCGCACAGGGCGAGCCTACGTCCGCACTCGTGCGGATGGCGAACCGCGATCACCGGCACATCGAGATTCAGCCGGGCGACACCGTCGTGCTGTCCTCTTCGCCGATCCCCGGCAACGAGCTGCTCATCAACCGCACGATCGACAACCTCTACCGTCAGGGCGCAGAGGTGCTCTTTAGCCGCATCGCGAGCGTCCACGTCCGCGGCCATGCGGCTCAGGAGGAGTTGAAGCTCATGATCGGCCTGGTGAAGCCGCGGTACTTCGTGCCGGTGCACGGCGAATACCGGCATCTCTGGATGCACTCGATGATCGCGCGCTCGATGGGCTTGCCGGCGGAAAACGTCTTCACGCTTGAAGACGGCGACATCCTGGAGCTCGATGCGAAGGGCGCCCGCGTAGCCGGCCGAACGTCGGCCGACTGGGTTTATGTCGACGGTCTGGCGGTCGGTATCGACCGCATTGTGCTTCGCGACAGAGCCCACCTGGCGGGCGATGGCGTGATAGTCGCCATCGTGGCTATAGACAGGCAGACGGGTAAACCTATCGGACGCCCTGACGTTGTATCAAGGGGATTTATCGAAAGCGAAATGTCGGACGGACTTATGGAAAGGGCCAAGGACGTCGTGGTGCAGGCATTAGGCGGAGGCGCGCACGTGGCTAATAAGGCAGACTTCAACACGCGCGTGCACGACGCCCTATCTCGCTTTCTGTTTGAGGAGACGCGGCGCAGGCCGATGGTGCTTCCAGTAAGCGTTGAGGTCTAGCCCGCAACGTGCCCGTCAAAACAAAATCGCGTACGACTACAAGGACTACAAGCTACCGTCCCAGACAGAGCGGCGTTCGCCGCCGTGCTTCGCGGCGGCAGGCTCACTTCGGCGCCGCAATACAGAATTCACAGCACTACTGGCTTGGAATCGGCGCTGCCGCCGTCTTGGCTGTCGCGGCGTTTCTGCTCGCCGCGTACATAATAGACGGCGTCGAGTACGTCGTCAGTTTGTTCGGGCTCTCGCTTGTGCTGCTGATCGCGGCAATCGGCATCGATGTAGCGCTCGTCCTGCGGCACCCCGAGCTGGACGATCGTCTTCTGAGGCGATGGGCCGGCGCGCATGTAATCCTGGCGTTCGCAGTCGGTGCGCTCAGCTTATGGGCGCCGGACTGGAATTTTGGAGATGTTTCTTTCCGAGATGCGACGGCCGGCGGCGACGTAGGTCAGGCGCTGACCGGGAGCGTGTTCGGCATAGTCACTTGGGTCGCTCTCGCGCTGACCGGCGTGGGGCTGCTCTGGCCGCAAGGCGCCCAGCTTGCAGCGCTGGGTGGGCTCAACCTCGGCCGGCAGCTGCTGAGCCTGGAGCTGCACGTCAGCATCTGGCGGGGCGTCCAGTCCTTCTTCGCCAGCCTCCTTCCGCGGGCTGAGGAGGAAGAGAGCGAGAAGCTCCTCGATCAGCCATACATGCCGCAGTTCGATGAGGACTGGCTCGACACTGAGCCTGAAGAAAAGCCCGCTCCGGTTGAAGAGACACCGACAGAGGAAGAAGAAATTGTCGTAACAGGCGACCCCGAAGAGGAAGACCTTGAGGCCTATCAGCGGCCCCTGCCGATGGGCCGCCCGGCCGGGCACGGCTGGGAACTCCCGCCGCTCGATCTGCTCACCGAAGCGGCCGAGGTGGAGCTGCGTCCAATCGACAACGAAGCGCGCGCTCAGCTCATCGTCGAAACGCTAGGATCGTTCGGCGTCGATGCCCGGGTCGCATCGATCAACCAGGGACCTACCGTCACTCAATTCGGCGTAGAGCCCGGATGGGAGACCAAGACACGAACGGTGGCGGTGCGCGACGACAAGGGCCGGCAGGTATACGACCGGGACGGGCGTGCCCAGATGCGCTCCGAGGTCGTTTCGCGGACGCGCGTCCGAGTGAACCGCATAACGAATCTGGCGAACGATCTCGCCCTGGCCCTGGCTGCGCCGACAATCCGCATCGAGGCGCCGGTCCCGGGCAAGCCGGTAGTCGGCATCGAGGTCCCCAACACCACTACCTCGCTGGTCGCCATTCGCAGCGTGATCGAGAGCACGGCCTTCCAGAAAGCCAACATGCGGTCGAAGCTCGCGATCGCCCTGGGGAAGGGCGTTTCCGGCGAGCCTGTCGCTGCTGACCTCGCGAGGATGCCGCACCTCCTCATCGCCGGAGCGACGGGGAGCGGCAAGAGCGTCTGCATCAACTCAGTCATCGCCGGCTTCCTGCTGCATAACACGCCTGAGGAGTTGCGATTGGTCCTCATCGACCCGAAACGGGTGGAGCTGGCGAACTTCGGCAGTATCCCGCACCTCGCGTTCTCCAAAATCATCACTGATACGGAAGAAGTCGTCGGCACGCTGCAAGCAATTATTCACGAGATGGACAGCCGCTACAGGCGGTTTGCCTCGGTGGGTGTGCGCAACATCGAGGCCTACAACAAGAGCCCGCGAGCCACACACACGCTCCCCAACTGGGTAGTCGTGATCGATGAGCTGGCGGACCTCATGATGGCCGCGCCCTATGAGGTCGAGCGCCAGATATGCCGGCTCGCGCAGCTGGCCCGGGCCACGGGCATCCACCTGATCATCGCCACCCAGCGGCCCTCAGTCGATGTCGTCACGGGGTTGATCAAGGCGAACTTTCCCACCCGCATCGCGTTCGCCGTCTCGTCGCAAGTGGACTCGCGGACGATTATCGACGGTGCGGGCGCCGAGAAGTTGCTGGGGCGCGGCGACATGCTCTTCATGCCGACGGACGCCTCGAAGCCGAAGCGCCTGCAGGGATCGTTCGTCTCGGACCAGGAGCTGGATAGGATCGTCGTCTGGTGGACGAGCGACCGCTTTCGCCACCTCGTGCCCGACAAGATGGACCACCTTCTGGATGAGGCGCTCGAGGAGCCGGACGGGGAACGTCCGGCTGCGCGCGACGAGGAGGACCCATTGTACGATGCCGCACGCGAGCTGGCGGGCCAGCATTCGCGGGTCTCGACATCGCTTCTCCAGAGGCGTCTGCACATAGGCTATCCGAGAGCGGCACGGCTAATCGATATGCTTGAGGAGAACGGCGTGGTCGCCGAAGCGGAAAGCGGCCAATCTCGGGAGGTTTTGAGCAGGTCGTGGGAGGAAGATGGAGACCGCTTCGAATAGATCGCGTTAAGGTCAAGAAATCGGCGTCCTCCGGGGTTGACATCTTCTTCCGCTGTGCTATTTTGTTGGTGAAACCTACAGACTGGAGGAAGTAGCGTATGACAAGACTCCATGCGCTCATCGAAGTACTGGAGGTGGACCACGCAAGGTCCCTTGTGTAGCAGCGCAGGGGAACGGCGAAACCGCGGAGCGGCTAGCAGCAAAGAGGCTCAAGAGCCCATGGGCGCGTAAAGCGCCGAAGGAAAGCAGAGGCCGGACGCGGGAATAAGGCTTAGCAAATTGAGCTCCCCGGGGTAAGACCCGGGGAGTTGCCTTTTGGTGAGCGGTCAGGTTTCGGTGAAACGGGCAGTTGACGCCGGGCAGTGGGCGAAACACGCTTCGGTTGGACTCAAGCGCGCCACCCGGGTGCTGTGCTAACGAGCGTCAGCATCGACGCCTATCTCTCGAAGCTGCCGTAGCAGCTTCAGCGAGTCGGCTTTAGCCCGCAGCGCGTCTCGGGGCGCAACGCGGCGAGCAGCGCCAGATGCGCTCGAAGCCGCCGTCTTCCCGGGCGACCGCGATGTGGCTGGTGATGAAGATAGAGCTGTACGTCCCCGCAATACCCACCGGCAACGTCGCTCCGTCCCGTTCGTGGTGAGGTTCTCTAACCACGGGTGCTGCCGGCCTCACACCCGAAATTCAGGCCCGGTGCTCTTTCCCGAGTCGATCCCTCAGGGCGCCCCCCACATCCACACCTGGCGCCTCAAGCCAACCGGGCACTCGGCGGTAAGCACTCGGCGGTCGGCACCCCGGCACTCCTGGCGCCGCTGCCGCAGCTTCAGGACGGCTCCGGGGCCGGCTGGAGGCGGCGCGGCGCGAAGCGGCGCCATATTCGCTCGAAGTCGCCGTCTTCCCAGGCGACCAGGATCTGGCTGGCAATGAAGATCGAGCTGTAGGTGCCGGCGATGATGCCCAGGAGCAGCGTCAGCAGCAGCACGTCGATGCTGCCGCCAGCGAGGAGCAGCAGGGAGAGGATCGTGAGGACCACGGTTGTCGAGGTGTTGATGGAGCGGGCGACGGTTTCTGTCAGGCTCGTGTTCACGACCTCATCGAAGGGCACACCAGGGTTGGCGGCCACGTTCTCGCGAATGCGGTCGAAGACGACGATCGTATCGTGGACGCTGAAGCCGATGACGGTGAGGACGCCTGTGATGAACATGCTGTTGATCTCGGTGCCGAACAGCTTTCCGAAGATAGAGAAGGCGCCGAGGACAAACATGCCGTCGTGCAGAGCAGCGACGACGGCAGCGATGCCGTAACGGTACGGTTTAGAGAGATGACGGAACGACCACGAGATATACAACAAGATGGCGATCGCGGCGACGCCCACGGCGATCGCGGCGTTGCGCGCAATCTCCCGCGAGACGATTTCTGAGACCTGGTTGAAGTTGGTTACGTGGAAGGGTCCCAGCCGCTGTTCGAGCCCTTGCTCGAGCGTGTCTCGTTCAGACGGCGGCGCGGCGCCGACCGGCGGCCCTGTCGGGCCCTTTAGCTCGCCGAGGCGAACGATGAAGGCGCCGCCGGAAGTCTTCTGCACACGCGCCTCGCTGTGGCCGAGCGCGGTGAATGCGTCGTGCAGGGCGTTGTCGCTGATATTGGCATTGTCGAACGCAATCGTCATCGTGGCGCCGCTGCTGAACTCGATCCCCGCTTTGAGGGCGGGCGGGACGATCAGCGAGATGACGCCCGGCACTAAGAGCGCGCTCGAGAGAAGAAAATAGAACCCCCGTCGCCGTACGAAATCGAAAATGAATGGCGTCCCCGCAGCCACCCTCCGTACCGCGAGGTCCGGCGCGAAAAGCGCCATGTTCCGCGCGAGAGGAGTCCCGACGAGCAGGCGCAACAGGGTGCGAGTAATGACTATCGCCGAGAACATGCTGATGAGCACTCCGAGACCAAGGGTGAGGGCGAAGCCCTTTACCAGGTTGGCGCCGAATTGGTCCCCGAACCACCAGAGTATGCCGCAGGTAATGAGCGTCGAGACGTTGCTGTCGCGGATGGACGACCACGCGCGGTCGAAGCCGTGCTCGATCGCCTGCGGCAGGGCGCGGCCGGCGCGCAACTCCTCCTTCATGCGTTCGAAGACGAGAATGTTGGCATCCACCGCCATGCCCACTGATAGGACGAAGCCCGCTATGCCGGCGAGGGTTATTGTGACAGGGCCGATGAGGGGACCCAGCTTGAAGATCATCATCAGGGTCGAGATATACGTGACAAGCGCAAGCGAAGCGAGGACGCCCGGCAGACGGTAGTACAGGATCATGAACACCATGACCGCCAGGATGCCGATCATGCCCGCCTGAACGCTGCGTACGAGGGTCGTTTCCCCGAGCGTGGCATCGACCTCACTCGTCTGGATCGTGTGTAGAGGCACCGGCAGCGCGCCGGCGTTCAGCTGCACCTTGAGCGTCTTTGCTTCGTCGAGAGGAACGCCTTCGATAACGCCGTTACCACCGCTAATCGGCCCGTTTACCTTGGGGGCGCTTACTAACTCGTCGTCCAGGAAGATTGCGAGCGGATAGTTCACAAGCCTTGTCGTGATCTGCTCGAACAGCGTCCCGCCCTCGCCGTTGAAGGCAAGCGTCACACATGCCGGTCCATTCTGGCAGCCACTCGGTGGCACCGCGACGTTCGCCCCGCCTGCTTTCAGAAAGCGACCGGTGAGGACTCGTGCCTGACCCTGGATCACCCCGACGGCCGGTTTCCATTTCACCTCGCCGGTTTCTCCCGAGGGACTATTGCAAACAGAGCGCTTTACGCCCTTGTCCCCCGTGGATTCAGCCGTCTGGTTCGGCTCGACTGCGAATTCGGCGCCCGATCCGTCGTTCTTCACGCAGACTATCTTCCCTGCGTCATCGCGGGTCGGTTCGCGGAACTCGAGGAGAGCTGTTTTGCCGATAAGGCTGGCGGCCTCCTCAGGTGCAATGCCCGGGAGCTGGACGGCCAGCCGGTTCTTGCCTTCGCGCGTCACTTCGGTCTCGGAGACGCCGAACTTGTTTACGCGGTTCTCGATGATACTCCGGGCGACATCCATCGCATCGTCCACGCTGGTGCCCGCGGGGAGAGCGGACGTATCGGCCTCTGTGAGGACGTAGGCGCCGCCCTTGAGGTCGAGGCCCAGCTTCATGGCGTTCGGCCCGACGTCGAGCAGTGGCCCTTCAGGATAGTCGATGAAGTCTGGAAGGTAGCGCTTTGGCCAGCCCGGCCAGACGACCAATATCGAGAACACCGTCAGCGTCAGGATCCCGCCCAGCAGCAGCTGGTTCCAGCGATTGCGCATTAGAGGAGAAGCCGGGAGCTAGGAGAGAGAATCACCACGATCATGGCGAGACCTGTTCCCTCATCTCTTGTCGTTCTGAAGTTGCCGCCACTTGTCTTGCCTTCTCAGGTGAAAGCCGCTGGATGATGGCGGACGCGACAGCCCTCACCTCAATGCCGCCTAGGTCGAGTATCAGGATCGTCGGGCCGGCCTCTTCGGGCACAAGCACTTCCTTGATCACGGCGAGAAAGCCTGCCTGAGTGAGTACCTCGTCGCCGACGCGGAGACTGAGGAGCTGTTCGCGCTGCTTCTTCTGTTGCTGCTGCACAGGTCGCAGGAAAGCGAGATAGAAGAGTACCGCTATCGTCGCGGGATACGCCATTGCGAGAAGGAGAATCATCCGCGATTTAGCGTAGTGTAGAGTGCGGCAAGGAGCAAGGAACCGCGACTACGCGCCGCCATCTGTGGCACGAAGCTCGGGTTTCAAGCCGCAGACTTAGAGTTCTCGGCGTGCGAGCGCGATCGCGTCGTCACGCGTGATCACGTCGCCGGCGGCCTGAGCCTCGCGGACGAGTTCGAGGAGCTCGCCCAGGCGGGGCCCGGGCGGTATGCCCAGTGCGGACATCAGGTCGTCGCCGTCGACGAGCTTCGGCGGCTCGACCACCACCTGCTCCTGTAGCCGCATTCGCAGCACGTAGTCGATGACCGCGACGTGCCGCCGCCAATTCTCCATGTCCACCCGCGGGCCGGCCGTTCCCAGGTGGTCCGCGAGCGAAAGAAAGAGAGTGTCGATGCCCGCTTCCCCCGTGTCGCGGAAGAAACGGTAAATTGCCTTCCGAGAGGGCGCC
>WNFY01000754.1_pt1 | contig 30171 bp, 24 predicted proteins | sample 5400091 | NCBI WGS metagenome assembly WNFY01 (sample SAMN13153364, study PRJNA577476) | soil metagenome | isolation source: 60 cm soil or saprolite under grassland replicate 1 | place: USA:California | collected 2016-06-15 | reverse complement strand
TCGCCGGCGAGCGGATCGCCCGCGCCAAGGCGGAGATCGCGCGCTACGACCAGGAGAAGGGCGCGATCAAGCTCGAGGCCGACGCGATCCAGAAGGAGGAGGGCGAGCTGAAGCAGCACGGCCAGGCGTTCGGCCTCGCCATCGTGAAGAAGATCGTGCTCCAGCACGGCGGGGAGATCGCGGCCGGCGCCCGCCCCGGCGGCGGGGCGTCGTTCGCGATCGCGCTGCCCCTCGCGACGCCGGTCACCGCGGCCGCGAGCGCGGCGGAGTGAGACGGCGCCGCACCCCTTGCGCGCCGATACGGCCGTGGTAAGAGGCGCGTCTTCCTGCGGAGGACCGCCCCGATGGCCGAAGCCGCAAAGCAGCACGCGCAGCCCGCCCCCGAGCCCGCGAAGCCCGCGGCGCCGCCGCGCGAGCGCTGGATGCAGTGGGTCGCGCTCACGACCACGGTGCTCGCCGTCTGCGCCGCCATCAGCGCGCTGAAGGGCGGCGGCTACTCGACCAAGGTGCAGCTCTCGACGACCCAGGAGGCGAACCGCTGGTCGCACTTCCAGGCGAAGAGCATCAAGCAGCACGCGGTCGAGCTGCACCGCGACGACCTCGAGCTCGCGCAGCTTCGCCGGCGAGCGGATCGCCCGCGCCAAGGCGGAGATCGCGCGCTACGACCAGGAGAAGGGCGCGATCAAGCTCGAGGCCGACGCGATCCAGAAGGAGGAGGGCGAGCTGAAGCAGCACGGCCAGGCGTTCGGCCTCGCGGTCATGCTCCTCCAGATCGCCATCATGCTCTCCTCGGTCGGCGCCCTGATGAAGCGCCCCGCCATGTGGGTCGTCGGACTCGTCTTCGGGTCGGGTGGGCTCTTCTACATGGCGAACGGGTTCTGGCTGTTCTTCTGAAAGGGGGCTGCGCCCCCTCCCCGCCGAGCAAAGCTCGCCGGGGCCCCTCCCCGCTCGCCGGGTCCCGTGCGCCGCCGGGCGCGGCATTCGCCGCTTCCCGGCAGCGCCCCGGCGCGCTCGCTCCGCTCGCGTAAAGGGGGCTGCGCCCCCTCCCCGCCGAGCAAAGCTGGTGCAGGCGCTCCTGCGCCTGCGCTTCGATCGCCCGCCCCACCCCGCAGTCCGGGTCCCGTGCGCCGCCGGGCGCGGCATTCGCCGCTTCCCGGCAGCGCCCCGGCGCGCTCGCTCCGCTCGCGTGTTCGCGATCAGAGAGAGCGCGACGGGACCAGCCGCCGTCGATACAATCCGCTCAACATGTCCCCACCCCTCGAAAACAGCGTCGCCTTCGTCACCGGCGCCACCTCCGGCTTTGGCCGCGCCATCGCGGCGCGGTTCGTGCGGGACGGCGCGCGCGTCGTCATCTCGGGCAGGCGGGCGGACCGCCTCTCGCACTTCGCGAAGAAGCTCGGCGACCGGGCGCTCCCGCTCGTCCTCGACGTCCGCGATCGCCACGCCGTCGAGTCCGCGGTCGCCGCGCTGCCGTCCGGCTTCTCCGAGATCGACGTGCTCGTGAACAACGCCGGCCTCGCGCTCGGGCTCGAGCCGGCGCACCGCGCCTCGCTCGACGAGTGGGAGACGATGATCGACACGAACTGCCGGGGCCTCGTCACCTGCACCCGCGCCATCTTGCCCGGGATGGTCCAGCGCGGCCGTGGGCACGTGGTCAACGTCGGTTCGATCGCCGCGAGCTACCCCTACCCGGGCGGCAACGTCTACGGCGCGACGAAGGCGTTCGTCCACCAGTTCTCGCAGAACCTCAAGGCCGACCTCCTCGGGACGCCGGTGCGGGTGACCGTCATCGAGCCCGGCATGGCCGAGACGGAGTTCTCCCTCGTCAGGCTCAAGGACGCCGAGAAGGCGCACGCCGTGTACCGTGGCGTCCAGCCGCTGACCGCCGACGACATCGCCGACACGGTCGTGTGGTGCGTGACGCGCCCACCGCACGTCAACGTGAACGTCATCGAGATGATGCCCGTCCAGCAGGGGTTCAGCCCGTTCGCGATCGACCGCAAGGGCTAGCTCGTTCCCGCAGTCACTCTCCGTCACCGCATCCGCCCCGTCGGGGCGTGGCACCGCGCCGCGCTCGCGCGCATCCCATGGCCCCGCTCTCGACCGGAGGTCTCATGAGGCGAACGCTCGCAGCACTCGTTGCCCTGGTGGCGCTCCCCCTCGCCGCCGCGGCACAGGACAAGGCGCAGGGCAAGACGCAGATCACCTGGTACGGCCACGCGGCCTTCGTCGTGAAGACGCCGCGCGGCACCGTCCTCGCGATCGACCCGTGGTTCTCGAACCCGGCGAACCAGGGCAAGGCGGCCGCGCCCGAGAAGATCGACTACATCCTCGTCACCCACGGTCACTTCGACCACGTCGGCGACGCGGTGGACCTGGCCAAGAAGACGAGCGCGAAGTTCGTGGGCGGCTTCGAGCTGGCGCAGGCGCTCATGGGCGCGGGCTACCCGATGGACCCGCAGGGCATCTTCGCGACGGCGGGGAACGTGGGCGGCACGATCAAGCTCACCGACGAGGTGTCGGTCGCGATCGTGAACGCGGTCCACTCGTCGGGGTTCAAGAAGGACCAGCAGAGTCCGACCGAGTACGGCGGAAACCCGATCGGCTTCATCGTCAGGATCCAGGGCGGGCCGACCATCTACCACACGGGCGACACGGCGCCGTTCAGCGACATCCAGTACGCCGCGAAGCGCTACCCGATCGACGTCATGCTGGCCTGCATCGGCGGCCACTTCACCATGGACCCGGTCGGCGCCGCGCAGATGGCGGCCTGGGCCAGCCCGAAGCAGATCGTGCCCATGCACTTCGGCACCTTCCCCGTACTCGAGGGCACGCCCGCCGCGCTCGCCAGGGCCCTCAAGGACCGGGGCGCCAAGACGAGGATGGTGGAGATGAAGGTGGGAGAGACGCGGTCGTTTTAGACGGCGGACCTTCCAGACCGCCCCGCCTATAATCCCGGCATGGACCCGGGCAAGCAGACCGTACTCGTCGTCGACGACGAGAAGAACATCCGGCGCACGCTGCGGATGGTGCTCGAGACCGAGGGGTACGCGGTCGCGGAGGCGGAGAGCGCCGAGGAGGCGCTGAAGCTCCTCGAGGCGGAGCCGGTGGACCTGGGCGTCTTCGACGTGCGCCTGCCCGGCATGGACGGCCTCACCCTGCTCTCGCGGGCGCGCGAGCTGTGGCGCGACCTGCCCGTCATCGTCATCTCGGGGCACGCCGAGACGCCCGACGTGGTCGAGGCGATGAAGCGCGGCGCGCTCGACTTCTTCTCGAAGCCGGTCGACCGCGATCGCGTCGTCGTGAGCGTCAAGAACGCCCTCGCGCGGCGCTCGCTCGAGGAGCGCGTGAAGGACCTCTCGAGCCGGGAGCGGCGCTTCGGCGACGAGATGCTGGGCGAGAGCGCGGCGATGCGCCGCCTGCGCGAGGAGATCGGCAAGGTCGCGCCCACGAACGGGCGCGTGCTCGTCCTGGGCGAGTCGGGGAGCGGCAAGGAGCTCATCGCGCAGGAGATCCACCGTCAGTCGAAGCGGGCGTCGGGCCCGTTCGTCAAGGTGAACTGCGCCGCGATCCCCTCCGAGCTCATCGAGAGCGAGCTCTTCGGCCACGAGAAGGGCAGCTTCTCGGGGGCGGGCGCGCGCCGCCGGGGCCAGTTCGAGGTGGCGCACGGCGGCACGCTCTTCCTCGACGAGATCGGCGACATGAGCCTGTCCGCGCAGGCGAAGGTGCTGCGCGCCCTGCAGACGGGCGAGGTGACGCGCGTCGGCTCCGAGCGCGCGTTCACGGTGGACGTGCGCATCATCGCGGCGACGAACAAGGAGCTCGAGGCCGAGGTGCGCGAGGGCACCTTCCGCGAGGACCTCTTCTTCCGTCTCAACGTCGTGCCGCTCCGCGCGCCTCCGCTGCGCGAGCGCCTCGAGGACGTGCCCATCCTGGCCGAGCGCTTCCTGCAGCTCGCGCTGCGCGAGAACGGGATGCGCCCGAAGCCGGTCGACCCCGACATCTACCCCCGCCTCGCGGCGTACCGCTGGCCAGGCAACGTCCGCGAGCTGCGCAACGTCTGCGAGCGGATGGCCATCATGAGCGGCGATCGCGTGACCGCCGCCGACGTGCCGGAGTACGTGGGCCCGCGCGCCACGGCCGCGCCGGCGGCGGGCGGCAGCGCCGACCTGTCGCGCTACGGCGAGGTGCCGCTCAAGGAGCTCCGCGAGCTCGTCGAGCGCGACTACATCTTGAAGAAGCTCGAGGAGCACGAGTGGAACATCACCCAGGCCGCGCAGGCGCTGGGTGTCGAGCGCACGAACCTCCACAAGAAGATCAAGCAGCACGGGCTCTCGCGCGCCGGGCGTGGCGCCGCCGACCCGGGTGCCGAGTAGGGGTGCAGGCGCGCTCGCCGCCGCCTTTCGCGGGGTCCCCGGCACCCGTACCGACAGCCCGGCCGTTCGACTAGATTGGCGCCGCTCTCGAGGGGGGAGCTCTCCACGCCTGCGCGCTTCGACGTCCTGCCGACCGAGGCGGCCGCGCCCGAGCGGCGCGTGTTCGTGCTCGCCCTGGGCCTCACGAACATCGCCTTCCTCTCGATCGACCTCGCCACCGCCTGGCCGGGCCGAGGCGTGCTCCTCGCGGGACGCGTGGCGCTCACGGTCGTGCTCCTCGCGACGCCCGCGCTCATCGCGCGCGCCGCGGCGCCGCGCCGGGCGCGCGCCGTCGCCGGCGCCGCCGGGGCGCTCGCGGCCATCTGCTTCGGCGCGGTCGCGTACGGGTCCGGCGGGCTGCGCGGCCCGTACCTGGGGCTCATGCCGCTCCTTCCGATGATCTACCTGATCGGAATCCCCGACGCGCCGATCGCGGTGCTCGTCACCGGGCTCATCTCGGCGGCGCTCGGCCTCTCCCTCGCCGTCCAGGGCGGCGCGCGCGGCTCCGCGCTGGCGCTCTGGCTCGCCGCGTTCGCGAGCGGCACCGGGTACGCGACCACCGGCGCGGCCCTCCACCTCCGCGCGCGCCGGCGCGATGCGCAGGCGCAGCGCGAGCTCGCGCGCGGCGAGCAGCGGCGGAAGCAGGCGGAGCGGCTCGCGCTGGTCGGCCGCCTCGCGGCCGGCCTCGCGCACGAGGTCAACAACCCGCTCGCGGTGGTCTCCGCGAACGTGAGCTTCCTCTCGGGCGCGCTCGGGCGCGCCGGGCTGGGGGCCGACCCCGATCTGCGGGACGCGCTCGCCGAGACGCGCGCCAGCGTCGATCGGCTGCGCCGGATCGTCATCGACGTGAGCGCCCTCGCGCGCGAGACGCCGGAGGAGCGGGCGTCCTTCGATCTCGCGCCGGTGCTCGCCGAGGCGGCCCAGCTCGCGTCGGTGCGCGGCATCCCCGTCGCCCTGGCGGTGCCCGAGGGGCTCCCGCCGGTCCTCGCGCGGCGGCACCGCCTCGTCGAGATCGTGGCGGGCGTGCTCGTGTCCGCCGCCGAGGCCGACGGGCGGGCCGACGCGCCAGGGCAGGCGCCGCTCCGCGTGAGCGCGTGGGCGGAGCGCGACCGGGTGGCGGTCGCGATCGGGGACCTCAGGCCGGGCACGCGGCTCCCGCTCGACGATCTCCTGGTCGTCCTCGCCCGCGAGCGCCTCGCGGAGTGCGGCGGCGTGCTGGACGCCGACGCGCCTCGTGGCGGCCCGGGACGCCTCGTCCTGCGCGTCCCAGCGGATCGTGGCCACGCACGCTCCACGCGCGCGCTCACTCCGCCGCCCGCGCACCGGGCGTGACCCGTCGCGTGACCGGTCCGCCCTCCGCTCCTATGATGCGGGCTCGAGATGCCCGCGCACGCGATACCCGGCCTTGTCCCCGCCCCGTTCCGCGCGCCGGACGCGCCCGAGCGCCTGGGGCGGCTCAGGGGCCGCTTCCCCGATCGCGTCGCCGCCCTCGAGGCGGCCTGCCGCGCCGCGCCGGACCCCGACCTCGCGCTCGCGGGCGTGGAGCGGTACGCCGACTCCGCGGGCGCGCTCCCGGCCGAGCCCGACCTGCTGCAGGCGCTGGCGCTCCTGTGCGGAGCGTCGCGCATGATCGCGGGCCTCCTCGCCCGCGCGCCGCACCTCCTGCGGCGCGCCGCGCGCTCGCCGCACCTCGACGCGGCGCGCACCGAGGCGGCGCTGCGGCACCTCCTCGCCCGCGCCACCGCGCGCCTCGAGCCGGACGACGCGCCCGGGTTCCACCGCCTCCTGCGGCGGCTGCGCGCGCGCGAGGTCGTGCGCATCGCCCTGCGCGACCTGCGGCGCGCGCGCATGAGCGAGGTGACGGCCGAGCTCTCCGCGCTCGCGACCGCCTGCCTGGACGCCGCCATCCGGTTCCACGATCGCCGGCTGCGGGCGCGTCACGGCGCTCCGGCCGGCCTGGCGGGGCGCGAGCCCGGCGCGGGGTTCTGCGCCCTCGCCATGGGGAAGCTCGGCGCGAGCGAGCTGAACTTCTCGTCCGACATCGACCTCATCTACGTCTACGCCGAGGACGGCATGACCGAGGCCGAGAACGGCGTCACGCACTTCGCGCACTACGCGAAGCTCGCCGAGCTCGTGACGGAGGCCATCGCGACGCCCACCGACGACGGCTCCGTCTTCCGCGTCGACCTGAACCTGCGCCCGGACGGCCAGAACGGGCCCATCGTGAACAGCGTCCGCGCCGCCGAGCTCTACTATCAGTCGTTCGGCCGGTCATGGGAGCGGAACGCGCTCGTGAAGGCGCGGCCGGCGGCGGGCGACCTCCGGGCTGGCGAGCAGCTCCTCGCCCTCCTCGAGCCGTTCGTGTGGCGGCGCTCGCTCGACCTCGACGTCCTGCGCGAGATCCAGGCCATGAAGGCGCGCATCGACGCGCGCGCGGGCGCCGAGGGCCGGGGCGACCTGAAGCTCGGCAAGGGCGGGATCCGCGAGGTCGAGTTCTTCGTCACCGCGCTCCAGCTCCTGCACGGCGGCAAGCAGCCCGAGCTGCGCGAGCGCGCGGTGCTCCCGTCCCTCGAGCGGCTGCTCTTCGCGGGCGTCGTGCCGGCGCGCGATCGCGACGCGCTCGCGGACGCGTACCTGTTCCTGCGCCGCGCCGAGCACCGCGTCCAGATGGTGGACGGGCGGCAGACGCACTCCTTGCCCCCCCGCGGGGAGCGGCTCGGCCTCGCCCGCGCGATGGGCTTCGACACGCCGGAGCGGTTCGAGGAGGCGCTCGGGGCGCACCGCGACCGCGTGGCGGCGCTCTTCGGCGACCTGCTCGGCACGGGCGCGGGCGAGGTGAAGCTCGACCCCGAGCTGTCGCTCCTGGCGGACCCCCAGGTGAGCGAGCCGCGGCGCCGCGCCATCGCGCTCGAGCGCGGCCTCTCCGACCCGGAGCGCGCGGTGGCGGCGCTCGAGGCGCTCGGCCGCCGGCGGACCCCCTTCTCGCGGATGGGCGACCCGGTCGCGGCGGTCTCGCTCCTGCAGGAGGTGCTGGCGACGCCCGATCCGGACCAGGCGCTCGGGTTCCTCGCCGAGTTCGCGGCCGCGCTGGAGACGCCGGAGCCCTACTTCCGGCTGCTCGCCGAGAAGCACCGCGTGGCGCGCCTGCTCCTCTCGCTCTTCGGCAGCTCCGACTTCCTGTCGAAGCGCTTCCTCCGGCACCCCGAGCTCCTCGACACCCTCCTGCGCGAGGACACGGTCGTCCTGCGCAAGGCCAAGGACGCCTTCCGGCTCGATCTCGACCAGCGGCTCGAGCCCGCGCCCGGCGAGGCGCCGGACGAGATACTGGAGCGGCAGCTCGCGGAGCTGCGCCGCTACAAGAACGAGGAGGTGCTGCGCATCGCGATCCACGACATCGCGGACGTGCTGCCGCTCTCGAGCGTCGCGGAGCAGCTGTCCGACCTCGCGGAGGCGTGCCTCGAGCGCTGCCTCGCGCTGGCCGAGACGGAGGCGCGTGCGAAGCGGAAGTTCCCCCCGGAGCGCCTGTGCGTCATCGCGATGGGGAAGCTCGGCGGCCGCGAGCTCGGCTACCACTCCGACCTCGACCTCGTCTTCCTGTACCGGGACCCCACCGGCGGCGAGCGCCACGGCGAGTACGCGCGGCTCGCGCAGCGCCTCATGTCCTTCCTCCAGATGCCGCTGCGCGAGGGCTTCCTCTACAAGATCGACACGCGCCTGCGCCCCTCGGGCAACCAGGGCGCGCTCGTCACGAGCGCCGCGGGGTTCGCGCGCTACCACACCGGCGCCGGCGGCGACGCCCCCGTGCGGAGCCAGCTCTGGGAGCGACAGGCGCTCCTGCGCGCGCGCTTCGTGGCGGGCGACGGGCGGCTCTTCGAGGAGATCGAGGAGCAGGTCCTGCTCCCCGCGATATGGAGCCGTCCGCCGGACGGCGCCGCGCTGGCGGCTGAGATCAGGAGGATGCGCGAGCGCATCGAGGGCGAGGTCGGCAAGGAGGCGGACCGCGGCCCGAACCCGAAGGCGGGCCGCGGCGGCCTCATCGACGTGGAGTTCGCGGCGCAGTACCTCCAGCTCGCCCACGGCCACGCCCACCCGGGCATCCGCACTCCGTCGACGCCCGTCGCGCTGCGCCGGCTCCGCGAGGCGGGGCTCCTGCGCGAGCCGACCTTCCAGTCGCTCGCGAAGGGGTACGACTTCCTGCGCCGGCTCGAGCTGCGGCTGCGCATCGTGCACGACTACACGATCGACCACCTGCCGACGGGCAGGATCGCGCTCGCGCAGCTCGCCCGGCGGCTCGGCTACTACGGCGAGGATCCGGGCGCGCGGCTCGGCGCGGACTACCAGCGCGTGACGGGCGAGGTGCGCGCCGCCTTCGACGAGGTGGTGAGATAGCCGCCTACAGCTGTATCTGCCCGCCCATCTCGACCACGCGGTTCGGCGGCAGGCGGAAGAAGACGCTCGCGGTCCTGGCGTTCCGGCCCATCAAGATGAAGAGCCGCTTGCGCCAGCGCGCCATCGGCGCCGAGCCGGTGGGCAGCACCGTGTCGCGCCCGAGGTAGTAGCTCGTCTCCATCGGCACCGTCTCGAGGCGCGGCCCCGGGATCGCGCCCTGCGGCAGCCCCGCGAGGAGCGCCGGGACGTTGGGCGTCTGGATGAACCCGTAGCGCGCCACGACCTGGTGGAGCCCGCCCCCGAGCGTCCGGACCGTGGCGCGGGCGCGCTCGGGCACGTAGGGCACGCTCTCCGTGAGGATCGACACGAGCAGCACGCGCTCGTGCAGGACCTTGTTGTGCTTCAGGTGGTGCAGCAGCACCGGCGGAACGCCGTCGGAGTGGGAGGTCATGAAGACGGCCGTGCCCGCCACGCGGTGCGGGGGCTTGCGCTCGATCTCGGCGAGGAAGAGGTCCATGGGGAGCCCCGCGCCGCGCACCTGCTCGGCGAGGAGCTGGCGGCCGTGCTTCCACGTGGACATGAGCGTGTAGACCGCGACGGCCGTGGCGATGGGGAACCACCCGCCCTCCTCGATCTTGACGACGTTCGCCGAGAAGAACGCCACGTCCACGGCCAGGAAGAGCCCCGACAGCGGCCAGGCCACCACGGGCGGCCAGCGCCAGTGGTCGCGCATGACGCGGTGGAAGAGGAGCGTCGTGATCCCCATCGTCCCCGTCACCGCGATGCCGTAGGCGGACGCGAGCGCCGACGAGGAGCGGAACCCGAGCACGAGCGCCACGCAGGCGGCGCCGAGGATCCCGTTCACCTCCGGGATGAAGATCTGGCCGATCGCCCGGTGCGACGTGTGGCGGATGGTCACGCGGGGCGAGTACCCGAGCTGGACCGCCTGGTTCGTGAGGGAGAAGGCGCCGGAGATGAGCGCCTGCGACGCGACGATGGCGGCCGCCGTGGCGATCGCGATCATGGGGTAGAGCGCCCAGTCCGGCACGAGCAGGTAGAAGGGATTCCTCGCCGCGCCCGGATCGTGGAGCAGGTGCGCGCCCTGCCCGAAGTAGTTGAGGAGCAGGGCCGGCATGGCGACCGCGAACCAGGCCACGCGGATCGGCCGGCGGCCGAAGTGCCCCATGTCCGCGTAGAGCGCCTCGGCGCCGGTGATGACGAGCACCACCGCGCCCAGCACGAGGAAGCCGTGCGTCCGATGGCGCGCGAAGAACGTCACCGCGTGCAGCGGCGAGACCGCGACGAGGATAGAGGGCTCGCGCAGGAGCTCGCGCGCGCCGGCGACCGCGATGGCCGCGAACCACACCAGCATCACCGGGCCGAACACCGCGCCGACTGCGCCGGTCCCGCGGCGCTGGAAGAGGAAGAGGGCGACGAGGATGACGACCGTGAGCGGGACGACGGCGTGCCCGAGGCCGGGCGCGGCCACCGCGACGCCCTCCACCGCGCCCAGCACGCTGATGGCGGGGGTGATGACGCCGTCCCCGTAGAGGAGCGCGGCGCCGAACAGGCCGAGCACGAGCAGGACGCGGCGGCCGCGCCGAGAGGTCTCGCGCTGACCGACGAGCGCCATGAGCGCCAGGATCCCGCCTTCGCCGTTGTTGTCGGCGCGCATGACGAAGGTGAGGTACTTGAACGTCACGACGAACGTCATCGCCCAGAACACGAGCGAGAGGACGCCCACCACGTTCTCGGGCGTGGGCGCGACCGAGTGCGGGCCGGCGAAGCACTCCTTGAGCGCGTAGAGCGGGCTCGTCCCGATGTCGCCGTAGACGACGCCGAGGGCGCCCAGGGCGAGCGCCGCCAGCGCGCGCCCGCGCGGCGCCGCGCGCGCGTCGACCCGCGGCGCCTCGACCGCGCGCTCGGGGGCCGCCGGAGCGCGCGGGGCAGCATTCTGGGGTGAGGTCAGCGGCTCCATGCGCCGTGAAAACGTGCTCACCCTATCCGCAGCCGCTCCACGTTGCTCGCCCGTGAGGCACCCGGTTGCCTGATATAGTGGCGGTGAGCCCCTTTCGGGGGATGTCGCGCGCGCACAGCCGCCGCCCATGCCATCCCTGCGGCAAGGCGCCACGTTTCGCCGCCAGCCGGCGCTGCCCCGAGGGTGGGCACGCCGCTTGCGAACGGGCGCACCTCTCGACCGGCTCGCAGCGGCTCAACCTGGAGCGTTAAGTGACGTCCGTGCACAAGGAAGTCGATCCCCCCTCATCGACGCCCACGGCGACCGCGCCGCCGGCCAAGGTCTCGCGCCTGCGCCGGCTGCTGCTCGGCGCGCCGCGCAACATCCAGGACCCGAACGTCTACCACCACATCTCGCTCATCGCGTTCCTCGCGTGGGTGGGGCTGGGAGCGGACGGGCTCTCGTCGTCGGCGTACGGTCCCGAGGAGACCTTCCGGGCCATCGGCGAGCACCACTACCTGGCCGTGTCGCTCGCGCTCGCGACGACGCTCACCGTCCTCATCATCTCGCTCGCCTACACCCAGATCATCAAGCGCTTCCCCTTCGGCGGCGGCGGGTACGTCGTCGCGACGAAGCTGCTCGGGGCGCGCTGGGGCGTCGTCTCCGGCTCGGCCCTCCTCGTCGACTACGTCCTGACCATCTCGGTCTCGATCGCGGCCGCGGCCGACGCGACGTTCAGCTTCCTCCCGCCGCACTGGCACGGCTTCAAGCTGCCGCTCGAGTTCGCGGTCATCGGCCTCCTGACGATCCTCAACCTGCGAGGCGTGAAGGAGTCCGTCACCGCGCTCGCGCCCATCTTCCTCGTCTTCCTCTTCACCCACGCCTTCCTCATCGTGGGTGGCGTCGCGACGCACGCCTTCGAGGTCCCGCGCGTCATGGGCGAGGTGAAGGACGGGTTCTCGCACGGGCTCGGGACGATCGGCCTCGCCGGCATGTTCGCCATCTTCGTGCGCGCCTACTCGATGGGCGCCGGCACGTACACCGGCATCGAGGCGGTCTCGAACGGGCTCCAGATCATGCGCGAGCCGAAGGTCGAGACCGCCCGCAGGACGATGATCTACATGTCCGTCTCGCTGGCGCTCACGGCGGGCGGCATCCTCCTCCTCTACATGCTGTTCCACATCGCGCCCGAGGAGGGGAAGACGATGAACGCGTCGCTCCTGGAGCGCTTCGCCCAGGGGTTCCCCTCCCCGCTGCGGCACGGGTTCGTTTGGATCGCGCTCGCGTCCGAGTCGGCGCTGCTCTTCGTGGCAGCGCAGGCTGGCTTCATCGACGGGCCGCGCGTCATGGCGAACATGGCGACCGACTCGTGGCTGCCGCACCGCTTCGCGCAGCTGTCCGACCGGCTCTCCATGCAGGACGGCGTGCTGCTCATGAGCGCCGCCTCGATCGGGACGCTCATCTACACCCACGGCGACATCACGACCCTCGTCACGATGTACGCCATCAACGTGTTCGTCACGTTCTCGCTCTCCCAGGCGTCGATGCTCCGCTACTGGTTCGCCCGCCGCCGCGAGAGCGGGTTCAAGCGCGGGATCTCGATCCACGGCGTCGCGCTGGCGCTCTGCCTCGCCATCCTGGTCGGGAACGTCTACGAGAAGTTCCAGCAGGGCGCGTGGGTGACGATCGTCGTGACGAGCTTCGTGGTCGGCCTCTGCATCGTCATCCGGCGCCACTACAAGAAGGTGCGCGCGAACCTGACGCGGCTCGACGAGATCATGAACGCGCTGCCCGCCCACCCGGTGGGCGAGCACGGCACGCTGAGCCCGAAGCTCCCCACGGCGGTGCTCCTCGTCGGCGCCTACTCGGGGCTCGGCATCCACCAGCTGCTCACCATCCAGCGGCTCTTCCCCGGGCACTACAAGAACTTCGTCTTCCTCTCGGTCGGCGTCATCGACTCGGCGACCATGAAGGGCGTCGAGGAGGTGGAGGCGGTGCGCGCGCAGACCGAGCAGAACCTGAAGCGTTACGTCGACCTGGCGCGCCGGCTCGGGCTCGCGGCCGACTACCGCATGGCGATCGGGACGGAGGCAGTCGCCGAGGCGGAGCGGCTCTGCGTCGAGGTCTCGCGCGAGTTCCCGCGGGCCATCTTCTTCGCGGGGAAGCTCGTCTTCGAGCAGGAGCGGTGGTACCAGCGCCTCCTCCACAACGAGACCGCGTACCAGCTGCAGCGGCGGCTCCAGTTCGCGGGGCTGAACGCGATGGTGCTGCCGGTGCGCGTCATGGAGGCGACGGCGGCCGCAGCCTAGCCGCGCGCCACGGTGTTCGGCGGTAGAATCGCCCGCCTTGTCCGCCGACCTCGACGCCCTCCGCGAGCGCGTCCGCCCCTTCGAGGAGGCGGAGGTGGCGCTCGTCCGCAGCGTCGTGGCCCACCCGCACTGGCTCGCGGAGTCGGACGAGCACGCGCTACGGTACGCGCTGAACCTCGCTCGGGTGACGCAGGTCCGCGGGCCGGACGGGCAGGACGTCGACCTCGAGGACTTCCTCGAGCCCTTCCGCGTCGAGGTGTCTGCCGTGGCGGAGCCGCTCCTCCTGCGCCGCGGCGGGGTGGATCGCGCCGCCGCGGCGCGCCTCGCCCCCCACCTCGCGTCCCACGCGCGTGCGTGGCGCGAGAAGGTGGCGCGCGCCTTCGCCGATCGGCTGCCGCTCGGGGCGCTCGACCGCGAGGTGTGCGAGAAGGCGCTCGTCCTCGTCTGCGGCGGCGGCGGAGGCGTCTCCTACGTCTTCCTGGGCGGGTTCGCGCTGCTCGAGCAGTACGGGCTCGTGCCGCGCCTCATGGCCGGCTCGTCGATGGGGTCGATCCTCCTGCTCTTCCGGGCGCGCCGCATCCACTACCTGCCGGACGAGATCGACGACGTGGTGCGCAGCCTCTCGTTCCGCACCCTCTTCCGGTTCCTCCAGACCGACTCGCGGTACGGGCTGCCCGGCGCGATGCGGCTCTACCTGCGCCACGGCATCGGCGAGTTCCTGAAGGGCCCCGACGGCCACCCGCTGACGCTCGGGCAGCTCGCCATCCCGCTCGTCGTCTCCGTCACGGGCGTGCGCAACGGCGCGCTGCCGCACGACCCCTCCTACTACGAGCACCTCCTCGACCTGCACGGCCGCGTGCCGCGCCCGCACGTCGTGAAGCGGATGGTGAGCGAGATCATGTCGGCGCTCGGCGAGCTCGTCCTGCAGCGCGACCGCTTCGCCCGCATCTACCTCGGCGCCGACGCGGAGACGCGCGCGTTCGACGCCATCGACGCGGTCGGCTTCTCCTCGGCGCTGCCGGGGGTGGTCCACTACGACGTGCTGCGCGAGGACGACCGCATGCACGTGCTGCTCGGAGAGCTCTTCCGCAAGCACGACCTCTTCCGCCTCATGGACGGCGGCATCGGCGACAACGTCCCGGCGCGCGCCGCCTGGCGCCTCGTGCAGCAGGGCGCGCTCGGGACGCGCAACGCCTTCGTCCTCGCCTTCGACGCCTTCAGCCCGAAGCTCTCGCAGCCGATGTGGCTCGGCCTCGAGCAGCTCGTCCAGCAGAACGTCGCCCGCAATCGCCCGTTCATCCACCACCACAAGTCGTTCCAGCAGGTGCTCTCGCCGCTCGATCTCGTCCCCTCCGTGTCGCACCTCAAGCGCGCGATCCAGTGGGGCAAGGAGGAGCTCGTGGCGGACATGCCGCTCGTGGCGCGGCTGTGCCGGCCCTTTCCGGCGCTGGCGTGAGCGCGACCCCTAGCTTTTCGTCCCCCTCTCCCTGGGAAGCGGGGGGAGGGAGACGAACACGCGCGGCCGCACCGCGCGCGCCACCCCCTCCACGTCCACCCGCTCCGGCCCGAACGTCCGCAGGAGCAGCTCCCTGCTCACGACGCTGTGCGGCGTGACCATGTACCCGGTCGCGAGGTCGCCCACGACCGTCGAGCGCGCGGTGCCGTGGAACCAGAACCAGGCCGCGACGTAGGCGGCGACGAGCGCGTCGAGCCGGTCCTCGTTCTCCTTCGTCCAGGCGAGGTCGAGCGGCGCGACGGCCTCCGCGTTCACGACGCGCGGCTCCTTGCGCGCGAGGCTCCGGACGAGCTTCAGGAAGCGACGCCACCCGAGCGCGGTGCCGCGGCCTCGCTTGTAGCGGAGGCAGCGATTGAGGCCGAAGAGCCCGACGAGCGCGGGGTGCGGGTAGCACTCGAGATAGTGGCGCCCCGGAGCGCGCCGCGCGACCGCCATCGGCTCGTGCCGGTACCCCTCCGCCGCCAGCAGCTCGACGAGGTCCCAGATCCCGCCGCGCGGCCCGTAGGCGGGATTCGAGGTGTTGGAGGCGTGCGCACCGAGCCGGAAGCGGCCCATGAGGCTCTTCGCGAGGAGCAGGTCGACGGGGCGGTGTCCCGTCGCGTTCAGGACGACGAGGCTCTGGTCGATCCCGACGACGTGCTGCGCCTCGCGGCGATACCCTGCGAAGGCGCGCAAGAGCTCGGGCCAGCGCGCCCGGATCCCCGGCCGGGCGAGGAGGCCGCCCGAGGCGCACGGTGCGAGATCGCAGACCGCCCCCGGGCTCTTGCCTCCCCAGGCGGAATCGACGCCGGTGAAGAGCGGGACGGTCGTCACATCCGTTTCGTCTTGTTGAATCCCCCCCGCCATTGAGGCATCTTTCGGGGACCATGGACAAGGCCGAGAAGATCTGGCTGGACGGGAAGCTCGTGAACTGGGACGACGCGAAGGTGCACGTGCTCACGCACGCGCTCCACTACGGCGTCGGCGTGTTCGAGGGGATCCGCGCCTACAAGACGGCGGACGGGCGCTCGGCCGTGTTCCGCCTGCGCGAGCACATCCAGCGCCTGTTCGACTCGGCGCACATCGTGCTCATGGAGATCCCGTACTCCCTCGAGCGGCTCCACGACGCGTGCCTCGAGACGCTCAAGGTGAACAAGCAGCCCGAGGGCTACATCCGGCCGCTCGCCTTCTATGGTTACGGCAGCATGGGTGTCGGCGCGGTGAACCCCGTGCAGGTCACGATCGCGACCTGGCCCTGGGGCGCCTACCTCTCCGACGAGGGCCTGAAGAAGGGCATCCGCGCGAAGGTGTCGTCGTTCACGCGCATGCACGTGAACGTCAACATGGTCCGCGCGAAGATCGGGGGGCAGTACGTGAACTCGTTCCTCGCGAACCGCGAGGCGACGCTCTCCGGGTACGACGAGGCCATCCTCCTCGACACCGAGGGATACGTCGCCGAGGGCTCGGGCGAGAACATCTACATCGTGAAGAACGGCACCCTCTATACGCCGCCGCTCTCCTCGCCCGTCCTGGCCGGCATCACCCGCGACTCGGTGCTGCGCATCGCCAAGGACCAGGGGGTGCCCATCGTCGAGCAGAAGTTCACGCGCGACACGATGTACCTCGCCGACGAGCTCTTCATGACGGGCACCGCCGCCGAGGTGACGCCGGTGCGCGAGGTGGACAACCGCCGGATCGGGACAGGCCTCCCGGGCCCGGTCACGAAGAAGATCCAGGACACCTACTTCCGCGCCGTCCACGGTGAGGAGCCCCGCTACCGGGAGTGGCTGACGCACTACTGAGCACGGCGCTCCGACCGTCCGCTCGCCGCTCCCTGGCTCGGAGCGGACAGACCGAAAACGAGCGTTGCTCGTGGTTCGCGGAACATCCGCGGCGTCCATCTGTTGTAGACGGCGGCCAAATTCGTTGACTGTCGGCGCACGGTTCGGCTAGATTCCGCAAAATTTCCGCACCCGTGCGTAAATTGGCAGGAAACTCGCGAACTTGCGCGAATCGCTGTCACGCGCGGCGAAAACGCGCGGTTCCCGGAGGCGAGGAGCACCATGCGGAGCAGGTATGTCGACATCGAGGATCGCACCCAGGACCTCGCTGATCTGATGCGCGACGAGCCTGGCCTCGCTGCGGAATTCCTCAGGAAATACGAGCTCTCCTGGGTCTACCACGAGAACGCGCTCGAGGGCGTCGTCTTCAGCGGCCAGGAGCTCGAGATCGCGCTCGGCCCCCAGCCTCTCGCCGAGATCGCTGCCATCAACGCCTTCCGCGACATCCGCAACTTCAAGGCCGCCATCGACGTCATCCGCGCCGAGGCAGCCGCCAAGAAGCCGAAGATCACGCTCGCGCTCGTGAAGAAGCTCTACGAGACGCTGCACGTGGGCATCGAGTCGCGGGCGGCGGCCGAATACCGGAAGGAGATCCCGCTCCACAGGGCCTACTTCCACGAGATCGCCCAGCCCGCGAAGATCCCGGGACTCCTCGCGAAGCTCATCGAGTGGTGCGAGTCGGCGGACTTCAGGGGCTCGCACGTCTTCCACCAGGTGTCGAAGCTCCAGCACGGCTTCATGCAGGTCTATCCGTACACCGAGGGGTCCGGAAAGATCGCCCGGCTGCTCGCGAACCTCCTGCTCGTCCACGAGGGCTACCAGCCCTGCATCATCCACACGATCGACCGCCAGCGTTACTATGAGTCGCTGAAGCAGCCCGAGGCGACCCTGCGCGATCTCATGATGGAGTCGATGGTGAACGGCCTCGCGAACGGCGAAAAGTTCTTCCAGACCGCGCTCGCGGCCCGAGCGAAGAAGGCTGCGCGGTAGCACCGCCCCGCAGGGCTGCCAGCCAAGCGCCTGAAAGCACAGCGCCTTTATTTTGGACCTCCCACGCGCCCCACGAGCGTGGCGGTGCCGGGGGCGGCTATTGTATAGAAGGCCGCTTCGATGATCCTGGGAGCCCATGTCGGCGTGGCGGGGGGAGTCTCGACGGCGTTCGCCCGGGCCGAGGCGGACGGCGCCGACTGTCTCCAGATCTTCACCCGGAACGTGCGGGGCTGGGCGACGAAGCCGTTCGACCCCGACGAGGTGGAGCGCTTCCGCGCCGAGTCGAGGCGGACGAGGAAGCCCGTCGCGGCGCACTCCACCTACCTCGTGAACCTCTGCTGCGAGGACCGCGCGATCAGGCAGAAGAGCTGGGACGCGCTCGCGGACGAGCTCCAGCGCTGCGAGCAGCTCGGCGTCAGGTGGCTCGTCTTCCACCCGGGGAGCCACACCGACGAGGGCGAGGGCACGAAGGTCGTCGCCGAGGGGATGACGCAGGCGCTCGCACGCTCGCCCGGGAAGGCGCGACTCCTCATCGAGACGACCGCCGGTCAGGGGTCGAGCCTGGGGTGGCGCTTCGAGCAGGTCGCCGCCATCCGTGAGGCCGTCGCCGCGCCCCACCGCCGCCGGGTCGGCGTCTGCGTGGACACCTGCCACATCCACGCAGCCGGTTACCCGCTCGAGACCCGAGAGGAGTACGAGGCCACCTTCGAGGAGCTCGATCGCGCCGTCGGGCTCCGCCACGTCGAGGCCTTCCACCTCAACGACTGCAAGAAGCCGCGCGGCTGCCGCGTCGACCGCCACGAGCACATCGGGGACGGCGAGCTCGGCTTCGCGCCGTTTCGCCACCTCGTGAACGACCCGCGGTTCGCGGAGGTGCCGGCTTTCCTCGAGACCGAGCTGCGCTTCAAGGAGAACCTGGCGGTGCTCCGGTCGCTGCGACGATGAAGCCCGCCACGCGCATGCTCTCCCACAGGCACGACACCCGCGTGCGTCACCGCGCGCTCCTCCGCTCACCGCGCATGGCCGTGCTGCGCTCGAAGGGCGGCGACGCCCAGCGGCTGAAGCTCGAGCGGCTCATCCAGTACGCGAGGGGGCACAAGCGGGCGCTCGTCCTCACTCACGACAACCCGGATCCGGACTCGATCGCCTCGGCGGTGGCGCTGGCCCACCTCCTCGATCGGATGGCCGGGGTCGAGGCGGTCGTCGCCTACGGCGGCATCGTCGGCCGCGCCGAGAACCGCGCGCTCGTGCGCGTGCTGAAGCTGCCGGTGGTGCCCATCTCGCGCGTCGTGTTCGAGGACCACGACCTCATCTGCATGGTCGACACGCAGCCCGAGCAGGGGAACCACTCGCTGCCGGCGCGCCACTTCCCCGACGTGGTCATCGACCACCACCCGGAGCGGCCGGAGACGCGGCTCGCGCCCATCTCCGACGTGGGCGAGGCGGTGGGCGCGACGAGCACGGTCGTGGTCGAGTACTTCCGCGCGAGCGGCCTCGAGATGCCGCCGGCCATCGCGACCGCGCTCTACTACGGCATCAAGGCGGACACCCGCGACCTCGGCCGGCAGACCACGCCCGCCGACGTGGACGCCTACCTGTGGCTCTTCCCGATCGTGGACAAGGAGGCGCTCGGGGAGATCGAGCACCCGCGCCTCCCGCTCGAGTACTTCCGGCTCTACCACACCGCCATCGAGCGCGCCGTCGTCTACGACCACGCCGTCGTCTGCGACCTCGAGGAGATCTACGCGCCCGACATGGTGGCGGAGGTGGCGGAGCGGTTCCTCTTCCTCGAGGACGTGAAGTGGTCGCTCGCCTTCGGCGAGTACGAGGGGCAGCTCTACTTCTCCCTCCGCACGAGCGATCGGCGCATGAACGCGGGGCGGCTCATCCGCGACGTCATCGAGGAGAAGGGCGGCTCGGCCGGCGGACACGGCTCGATGGCCGGCGCCCGCATCCCGCTGCGCGGGCTCGCGCCCGCCGCCCGCGCGCGCTTCAAGCAGGACCTCGTGCAGCGGTTCCTGAAGGAGTTCGGGATCCGCGGCAAGAAGGGCAAGCGGATGGTGTGAGCGCGCCATGAGTCGCACACACGCGAGCGAAGCGAGCGCGCCGGGGCGCCGCCGGGGAAGCGGCCAAGCCGCGCCCGGCGGCGCACGGGACCCTCGCGCGGGGTGGGGCAGTGATCGGAGCGCAGGCGCTGCAGCGCCTGCACGAGCTTCGCTCGCCGGGGCGGGGCGCGGCCCCGTGAGATGACCTACCTGGATCACAACGCGATCACGCCCATGCGCCCGGAGGCGAAGGCGGCGGTCACGGCGGCGCTCGACGTCTTCGGGAACCCCGCCTCGGTCCACGCCGCCGGGCGCGCGGCGCGCGACGTGCTCGACCGCGCGCGCGCCCAGGTCGCGGCCGCCCTCGGGGCGCAGCCGGCCGAGATCGTCTTCACCTCGGGCGCGACCGAGTCGGCCGCGCTCGCGATCCGGGGCGCGCTCGGGGCCGCGCCGGCCGGCCGCGAGGACCTCGTCGTGACGGCGGTCGAGCACCCGTGCGTGCTCGCGGTCGCCGACGCGCTCCGGGCCGAGGGGCGCCGCGTCACGGTGCTGCCTGTCGATCGCCGGGGCCTGCCGGAACTCGACGCCGCTCGCGCCGCGGTGACGGTCCGGACCGCGCTCTTCTGCGCGATGACCGCGAACAACGAGACGGGCGTGCTCCTGCCGGTCCCCGAGCTCGCCGCGATCGCGCGCGACCGCGGCGCGCTCTTCTTCACCGACGCGGTGCAGGCGGTGGGAAAGATCGAGGTGGACGTCCGCACGCTCGGCGCCGACCTCCTCGCCCTCACCGGCCAGAAGTTCGGCGGGCCGCGTGGAGCGGGCGCGCTCTGGGTGAAGAGCGGGGTGCGCCTCGCGCCGCTCCTCGGCGGCACCCAGGAGCGCGGTCGCCGCGCCGGCACGGAGAACCTCCCCGGTGTGGCCGGGCTCGGCGCCGCGATCGAGGCGGCGGTCGCCTGCCGCGACGCGGACGCGCCCCGCATCGCCGCGCTGCGCAACCGCCTCGAGGCGGGGCTCCTCACCGCCCTGCCGGGCGCGGTCGTCAACGGCGCCGGCGCGCCGCGCCTCCCGGGGACCCTCTCGCTCACCATCCCTGGCGCCGACGCGGAGGCGCTGCTCATCGCGCTCGATCTCGACGGCGTGTGCGCGAGCGCCGGGAGCGCCTGCCACTCGGGGTCGGCGAAGCCCTCCTCGGTGCTGGCGGCCATGGGCCTCACCGACGCGGAGGCGCGCGCGACGCTGCGGCTGTCGCTCGGGTGGAGCAGCACGGACGAGGACGTGGACCGCGCGCTCGAGCTCGTCCCGCGCCTCGCCGCACGGGTGCGCGCGGCCATCCCGGCGCTCGGCTGACCACGTTCAGACCGGCAGGACGCCCCGCACCACCGCCGCGATCGCGAGCGGGTTCCCGATGGCCGGGTCGTACCGCGCCGCCAGCTCGTCCGCGAAGGCGCCCGCGTCGGGGTACCGGCCCTCGGGCGAGAGCGCGCGCAGCACGATCGCATCGACCTCGGGGGGCACGTCTCGCCGGTCCGCCGAGGGCGGCCGGCGGGGCCCCGCCAGGATCCGGGTCGCCACCTCGTCCGCGTCCCCGCCCGGGAAGGCGGGCCGGCCCGTCAGGAGCTCGAAGAGCACGGCCCCGAGGCCGAACACGTCCGCGCGCGGCCCGACGAGCTCGCCTCGGAGCTGCTCCGGCGCGAGGTAGCGCACCTTCCCGAAGGCGGCGCGGCCGCGGGCGTCGCCGGCGGCGCGCGCCACGCCGAAGTCTCCCAGCTTCACCTCGCCCGCGTGCGAGACGAAGACGTTCGAGGGCGAGACGTCGCAGTGCACGACCCCGAGCGGCCGCCCGCTCGCGTCCCGGGCGCCATGGGCGTACCGGAGCGCCTCGGCCACCGCGTGCGCGGCGTAGAGGGCGAAGTCGAGCGGAAGCAGGATGCCGCGCGCGTTGCACGCGGCGAGGAGCCGCGCGAGATCGCGGCCGTCCACGTACTCCATGACGATGTAGGGCGCGCCCGCCTCGACTCCGGCGGCGAGCACCTCGACGATCCGCGGGTGCCGGAGCTGCGCTGCGAGGCTCGCCTCGCGTGCGAAGAGCGCGACCTGCGCCGGGTCGGCGGCCAGCGCCGGCAGGAGCCGCTTCACCGCGACGGGTGCGCCGGCGCGTGGCCCGCCGACCTCGCGCCCGCGAAACACCTCGGCCATCCCGCCGCGCCCGATGCGCGCCTCGATCTCGTACCCGCCGATGCGCATCGTCACGTCCGCTCGCGCCGTGCGCGGGGCCGCGCCGGAAGCGGCCGATCCGGCAGGGCGGGCGCGAGGAAGGAGATCCCGAGGAAGAACGCGACGCTGGCGCGCACCGCTGGGATGTTACTTCATCTGGGACGCCGACTCTCTTCCGCTCTCGCTTGACACAGCGGAGCCGCGGGACTAGCATCTAGCCATAATCTCGCGTGATTGCGCGGGTTTGTAGCTCTTTGACCGATCTTGATCTGCCCCCTGCCGGGTTCGTGATTCGGCTTCGAGTCGTTTGGGCCGACTTTGAATAAAAGCGGAGCGTCCGCCTTCGCCCATGAGCAAGCTCCCATGCTTCGAGGGAGAAGCCTACGGGCGATGGAAACCGGATGCCCCACCTGTAGAAATACAGGTCCAAGCAACCGAGCCACACGGCTTTCGCGGGGGGCTTTTTTTGTCGAACGATCCCGCCTCGTCGCCAAGCTCGAAGCAGGCGCTCCGCGACGCCATCGTCGGGGCGCGGCTGAGGCTCGCGCCCGGCGAGCGCGCCGCGCGCTCACGCGACATCGCCTCCCGGCTCGTCTCCCTCGCGCCGTGGGCGCGCGCCGGGACGATCGGGCTCTACTCGCCCATGGGCGCGGAGGTCGACACGAGCGATCTCGCGGCGGCAGCCGCGGCGGCGGGCAAGCGCGTCGCCTTCCCGCGGCTGAGCGGGGGCGAGCGCGCGCTCTCCTTCGCGATCTGTGCGCCGGGGGACCTCGTCCCGGGCGACCTCCGGACGCGCGAGCCGCCGCCCGGCGCGCCGGCGCTCCCGGTCTCCGACCTCGACCTGGTGCTCGTCCCAGGAGTCGCCTTCGACCTGGGCTGCCGCCGGCTCGGGCGCGGCCGCGGCCACTACGACGCGACGCTGGCGCGGCTGCGGGGCGGCGCGACGCGGATCGGCCTCGCGTTCGAGCTGCAGATCGTTCCGCAGGTGCCGTTCGAGCCGCACGACGTCACGCTCGACGCGGTCGTCACGGAGGCGCGCGTCCTCTTTCCGTTGCCCGCCGCCGGCGCCCCCGGCAACTCTTCGCATTGACACCCTCGCCCGACTCGGGCATCCATGCGCGCTCCTTGAAACTGCTCTTCCTCGGTGACGTCTTCGGCAAGCCCGGCCGGCAGGCGGTGAAGCACTTCGTCCCGAAGCTCATCGCGAAGCACGGCATCGACCTCGTGGTCGCGAACGCGGAGAACGCGGCCGCCGGTGCCGGCATCACGCCCGACAGCGCCGACGAGCTGCTCGCGTGCGAGGTGGACCTCCTCACGAGCGGCAATCACATCTGGTCGAAGCGCGAGATCGTCCCCTACCTGGAGGCGCCCGGCTCGCGCCTGCTCCGGCCCGCGAACTACCCCAAGGGCTCGCCCGGGCACGGGCGCGGCATCGCCGCGACGCCCGACGGGCGCCGGCTCGGCGTGATCAACCTGGAAGGGCGCGTCTTCATGAAGAACCTCGACGATCCGTTCCAGATCGTCGAGGAGGAGCTCGCGGCGCTCAAGAAGGAGGGGCTCAAGGCCATCCTCGTCGACATGCACTGCGAGGCGACGAGCGAGAAGAACGCGATGGGGCACTACCTGGACGGCCGCGTCTCGGCCGTGCTCGGCACGCACACGCACGTGCAGACCGCCGACGAGCGCGTCCTCCCTGGCGGCACCGCCTTCATCAGCGACGTCGGCATGTGCGGGCCCTGGGACTCGATCATCGGCGTGAAGAAGGAGCTCGTCCTGCAGCGCTTCCTCACGCAGCGCCCGGTGCCCTTCGAGCCGGCCAAGCGCGACGCGCACCTGCAGGGCGCGGTGGTGGACATCGACGACGCGACCGGGAAGGCGCGCTCCATCGAGCGCGTGCAGGAGAGGCTCCCGGAGACGGGGTAGCGTCCGCCGACGTACGTTGGCCCTTCGACTCCGGCCGCTGCCGCGCCCGACGCTCAGGGCGAGCGGAAAGGCTACCCCTCGACCGCGAGCAGCGCGTAGCTCTTCTTGCCCTTCTGGAGGAGCACGTACCCGCCGGCGAGCAGGTCGTCCGCGCCGAGGCGGCGGTCGGCGCTCGCGACGATCTCGCCGTTCACGGAGAAGCCGCGACCCTGGATCCCGCGGCGCGCGTCGCCCTTCGAGCTCGCGAGGCCGGCCCGGACGAGCGCGTCGAGCGCCGGGAGGCCCTCGAGCTCGGCGCGCGCGATGCGCGCCGTCGGGATCTCGCGGCTCAGCACCTCGTAGACGTCGCCGGCGGCGGCGCGGAGGTCGGTGCCGCCGAACAGGATCCGGCTCGCGTCGATGACGTTGCGCGCGGTGTCGGCGCCGTGCACGCGCGCGGTCATCTCCTCCGCGAGGCGGCGCTGCGCGGCGCGCTTGCCGGGGTCGCGCGCCTGCTCGGCCATGGTCGCGGCGATCTCCGCCAGCGGGAAGAAGGTGAAGAGCTTGAGGCAGCGCTCGACGTCGCGATCGTCGATGTTGAGCCAGAACTGGTAGAGCTTGTAGGGCGACGTCTTGGCGGGATCGAGCCAGACGTTCCCCTCCTCGCTCTTCCCGAACTTCGCGCCGGCGGCGGTGGTGAGGAGCGGGAAGACGAGGCCGTGCGCGCTCGCGCCCTCGCGGCGCGCGATGAGCTCGGCGCCGGCGGTGATGTTGCCCCACTGGTCGCTGCCGCCCATCTGCAGCTCGCAGCGCTCCGTCTTCCACAGGTGCCAGAAGTCGTACGCCTGGACGAGCATGTACGAGAACTCGGTGAAGGAGATGCCGGTCTCCATCCGGTTCTTCACCGAGTCCTTGGCGAGCATGTAGTTCACGGTGAAGTGCTTGCCGGCGTCGCGCAGGAACTCCATCAGGCCGAGCGGCCGCAGCCAGTCGGCGTTGTTGCGCGTGCGCGCGCCGTTTGCCCCCTCGAACGACAGGAAGCGCTCGAGCTGGGCGCGGATGCGGGCCACGTTGTGGTCGATCTGCTCGACCGAGAGCATGGGGCGCTCGCTGCGCTTGCCGCTCGGGTCGCCGACCATCCCGGTGCCGCCGCCGACCACGATGATGGGCGTGCCGCCGCAGCGCTGCAGCCAGGCGAGGCCCATGACCGGGACGAGGTTCCCGACGTGGAGCGAGTCGGCGGTGGGGTCGAACCCGACGTAGCCGGTGATGGGTCCCACGGCGAGCCGCTCGGCGAGCCCCGGTGTCAGGTCGGAGATGAAGTCGCGCGGCTGCAGTTCGTCGATGAGCGTCGCCATGGCGCGTGAGCTTAGCCGCTGCGCCGTTTCCGGACCACGCTCTCGTCGCGAGCGAGCTCGCAGGGGCCGACCCGGGGGCCGACGGAAAGGGGTCCGCGCCGGGAAGGCTGCGCGGACCCCCTTCCTCCTGCCGCCGGCCCGCGAGGCGGGCGGGCCAGCTCGCCTACCCGTGATAGCGCTTCCCGACCACGTACACCTCGTAGCTGCGCTCGCGCGTCGCCTGCGGCCGCGCCACGTGCACGTCGTCGAACAGCGCGGCCACCTCGCCCTTGAAGAGCGGGAAGTCGCCGCCCATGAAGACCTTCGTCACGAAGCCGCCGCCGAGCTTCAGCGTCGCGCGCGCGACGCCGAGCGCCATCCGGCACAGCTCGAGCGAGCGCGCCTCGTCGGTCACCTTCACGCCGATCGTCTTGGGCGCCATGTCGCTCGTCACGAGGTCGTATGGGCCCGGGTGCAGCGCCCGGATCTTCTCGAGCGCGTCGGGCGCGAGCAGGTCCACGATGGCGGTCTTCACCCAGGGCTTGCCGAGGTTGCGGACGGGCTCCAGGTCGACGCCGACCGCGACGCCCTTCTCGCCCACCGCGTCGGCGAGGACCTGGAGGAACCCGCCCGGCGCGGCGCCCAGGTCGAGGACCGCCTGCCCGCGCGCGAGCAGCCGGTGGCGGCGGACGATCTCGTCGATCTTGAACGCGGAGCGCGCGCGCAGCCCCTCGGCCTTGGCGCGGCGGTAGTAGAAGTCCTTCGGATCGTACGGCTTCGCCATGGCCCTCCAGTGCCATTGTGCGGGCGGCGCACGGGCACTATCCTGGCCCGGTCTTCCCCGTCAAGCGCATGATCCCTGGCAAGGCCCTCCTGGTCGCGGTCCCGCTCGCCGTGGCGGGAGGCTGGCTCGTGCAGGCCTCCACGGTGCGTGTGGGGGCACTGCGCGCGGAGCTCGCCGCGCTCGACGCGCAGGGGCGGGCCGAGGGCGACTCGTTCGTGCGCACGCTCCAGGGCGCGCACGCGGAGCGCCAGCTCCAGCTCCTCACCGAACGTCACGAGGCGGCGGTGAGGCTCGCCGGGGCTCGCCGGAACCGCCTCCTCGGCGTGCTCCTCCTCGTCGCAGCGGCGCTCGCGTTCGCCTTCATCCGCGCCGCGCAGCGGATCGCCGCGGAGGTGGAGGAGGACCGGCGGCTGGTCGGCCGCTCGCTCGGGAGATCGCGCTCGTAGGCCCATCTTCCGCGCCCGGGAAGAGCACGGGCCCGCTCGCCGGTTATCCCCGGGAAAGCTGAGGCCGTGCGCCGATCTGCGCCGCCTTGACTTCCCATGTCTCGCGTTGGATAACGCCTCTCCCGTCCCCTCCCGCCCGCCGGGCCCAAGGAGAAGAAGACCGATGGCGACGACGATCACCGAGGAATGCATCAACTGCGGCGCCTGCGAGCCCGAGTGCCCGAACGGCGCCATCAGCCAGGGCGAAGACATCTACATCATCGACGCCAAGCTCTGCACGGAGTGCGTGGGCTTCCATGACGAGGAGGCCTGCGCCGCGGTGTGCCCGGTCGACTGCTGCATCCCGGATCCGGCCAACGGCGAGACGGAGGAGCAGCTCTACTCGCGCCTCGCCACGATCCACCCCGACAAGAGCTTCCCGGCGCTCGGCGAGCTGCCGGCGAGCCTGTCGCGGTTCCGCAAGTCGGCGTAACCCTCGGACCAGCCGTCCCCGGATGCCCCGTGCGCTCTTGCGGCGCGCGGGGCATTCTGCATTTTCTACGGAGGAGACTCGCGGAGGGCGCATGGGCACGCTGACCGGTGGGCAGCTCGTCGCACGCATGCTGCGCAAGGAAGGCGTGGGGACGGCGTTCACGCTGTCCGGTCTCCACATCGCTCCCATCTACGTCGGCTGCATGGACGAGGGGATCCGCCTCGTGGACACGCGGCACGAGCAGGCGGCGGCGCACGCCGCCGACGCGTGGGCGCGCCTGACGCGCGGGCTCGGCGTCTGTATCGTCACGGCGGGCCCCGGCGTCACCGGGACGGTGACCGCGGTCGCGAACGCCTGGGCCGCGTCGGTGCCGCTCCTCGTCCTCGGCGGCGCGGCGCCCACCTTCAACCAGGGCCGCGGCTCGCTCCAGGAGATGCCGCAGACGCAGCTCTTCGCCGGCATCACGAAGTGGTCCGATCGCATCCCGTCGCCGGAGCTCGTGCCGAGCTTCATGGCGAAGGCGTTCCGCGTCGCGCGCAGCGGGCGCGCCGGGCCGGTCTTCCTCGAGATCCCGTGGGACGTCCTGTCGAACGGCGCCGACGAGGCGCTCGCGGACGAGACGACCGGCTACCGCACCGACGCGCGGATGGCCGGAGACCCGGCGAAGGTCGGCGCGGCGGCGGCGCTCTTGGCGCGCGCGGAGCGGCCGGTCCTGCTCGGCGGCTCGTCCGTGTGGTGGGACGGCGCGCCGGAGGCGCTGTCGCGGCTCGCGGAGGGGACGGGGATCCCGGTCTACCTGAACGGCATGGGCCGCGGCTGCCTCCCGCCCGACCACGCCTCGTTCTTCCAGGGCTCGCGCAAGGAGGCGCTCGCGCAGGCCGACGTGGCGCTCGTCGTCGGCACGCCGCTCGACTTCCGCGTCGGCTACGGAACGGCGCCGACGTTCGCGCAGGGCGCGAAGCTGATCCAGGTGGACGTGGACGCGACGGAGATCGGGCGGAACCGCGCGGTGGACGTCGGCATCATCGGGGACTCGCGGAGCGTGCTCGAGCAGCTCGCCGCCGAGGCCGGGGGACGGACGTGGGGCGGCGCCGGCTGGCGCAAGGCGCTGCGCCGGCACGAGGAGGACCGCGCCGCGAGGCAGCGCGTCCACGAGGAGAGCGACCAGCGGCCCATCCACCACTTCCGGCTCGCGAAGGCGCTCGACACCGTCGCCGGCCGGAGCGACGTCACGTACGTGGGCGACGGCGGCAACGTGGTCGCCGTGGCCGCGAAGGTGCTTCGCGTCACGGGGCCGGGGCGGTGGCTCGATCCGGGCCCGCTCGGCTGCCTCGGCGTGGGCGCGCCCTTCGCCATCGCGGCGAAGCTGCTCGCGCCCGAGCGGCCCGTGTGCGTCGTCCAGGGCGACGGCGCCTTCGGGCTGAACGGCATGGACTACGAGACGGCCGTCCGGTTCAAGCTCCCCATGGTGGTGGTGGTCGGGAACGACGCCGCCTGGGGACAGATCCTCATCCCGCAGCGCAACCTCTACGGCGAGGACCGCTCGCCCGCGACGCGGCTCGCGCCGACGCGCTACGACCGCATCGTGGAGGCGATGGGCGGCCGCGGCGAGCACGTCGACGATCCGAAGGACCTCGTCCCGGCGCTCGAGCGCGCGTTCGCCTCGGGGACCGTGTCCTGCGTGGACGTCGCCATCGATCCCGAAGCCGCGGCGTCGTCCGGCGCCGCGGGATATGCCGTGTGAAGCCACGTCTCTCATCCTAGGAGGCCCCATGCCGACAGCCCGCTCACCGAAGCTCGATCGCACCGCCGCCTGCGTCCTCGTCGTCGACGTCCAGGAGAAGCTCATCCCCGTGATGTCGAACTGGGCGACCACGGAGAAGTACGTGCGCGCCATGATCCTCGCGGCGCGCGACCTCGGCATGCCGGTGCTCGCGACCGAGCAGTACCCGAAGGGCCTCGGCACCACGCTCGCGTCGGTCCGCGAAGCGCTGCCCGGCCCGCCGCTCGTGAAGATGCACTTCTCCTGCGGCGCGGACCCCGAGTTCGCGAAGCTGCTCGCCGCCACCGGCCGGAAGCAGGTGATCGTGGTCGGGATCGAGACGCACGTCTGCGTGTTCCAGACGGTCCGCGACCTCGTCGGCCTCGGCTACGAGGTGTACGTCTGCGCCGACGCCGTCACGAGCCGCTTCGAGGAGCACCGCCGCGTCGCCCTCGATCAGATGCGCGACCTCGGCGCGGTGGTGACGAGCGCCGAGACCGCCATCTTCGACCTCCTGCACGCCTGCGGGACGCCCGAGTTCAAGCGCGTCTCGCCGCTCGTGAGGTGACCCCGCGGGCGTTCCGGGAACGCTGTTGACCACCTGCCGCCCCGGTGTTACCTATCCCCTCCCCACGGTCTCCGGGGCGTAGCGCAGCCTGGTAGCGCACTTGCTTGGGGTGCAAGTGGTCGCAGGTTCAAATCCTGTCGCCCCGACCATCTAAGAGCCCGTCACCAGGCTGCTTTCCCGGTGACGGGCTCTGTCTTTTCCGGCCGCAAGGTGCGCGACAAGGTGCGTTCCTAGGGGAGTCGTCGATGACAACGAGGCCGCCGCCGCGGACGACAGGAGAGCCAGCGCGTCGCACCTCGCTCACGATGTCTCACGACGATGCGGACAGGAGCATCGTCGCGCGAATCGCCAAGGGTGGTGAACTGCGCCATCGAATCGAGACGACCCAAGCGAGCAGCACCGGGGTATTCGCGAGCGAATGCGAGCGATGGGACAGGTTCAACAGCGAACTGCTCGATCAGATGTTCACGAATCCCTCGTTTGCAGACGAGTACCGCTCGGCCGGCTCGTTCGGGCCCGTTCTGAATCTTGCCGGGCCCGGCCGAGGCCCGAACGACCGGGAGTTGTGTTGCACGCTGAACGAGAAGATCGGCGTCTTGGACGGGATTCGGGAACGGCTTGAGTTGCTCGCCGAACCACTCGATTCACCCACTGCTACACCACCGCATGAGGCGTCTAGCGTTTCGACCGTGAAGCCCGGCGCAAGCCGCTCGGTCTTCATCAGCCACAGCTCCAAAGATCTGGCGCTTGCCGAGAAGCTTGTGGACCTGCTAACCGCGTCGCTTAACCCACCGTTGGTGAAGGCGGATATCCTGTGCACGAGCGTCCCGGGTTGCACACTCGTGGGCGGAGATCGAACCCACGAGCGCATCCGGAGCGAGATTAAGGCGGCGCCGATCTTCATCGCGCTCGTCACGGACGTGTCCGTCGACTCCACCTACGTCCTCTTCGAGCTCGGCGCGAGGTGGGTCACGGACCAGCTTGCGATTCCGGTGCTGGGACCTGGCGTTGGATATGAGGTGCTCCCCGGTCCGTGGCGGGGAAACATCCACGCGCTCAGGTCCGATGACCGCGCCAAGGTGCAGCAACTCATCCATGACGTAGCGACCGCGCTCGGTCGACAGACTCAGCCGGCTCATGCCTGGGATGCGGCGGTTCACGCGCTCGTCGAGTTCACTACCGTGGATAGAGCCGCACCACAGTCCACACAACCTACCCAGGCACAAGCTGCACCAACTACAAGCC
>WNFY01005761.1_pt1 | contig 30186 bp, 28 predicted proteins | sample 5400091 | NCBI WGS metagenome assembly WNFY01 (sample SAMN13153364, study PRJNA577476) | soil metagenome | isolation source: 60 cm soil or saprolite under grassland replicate 1 | place: USA:California | collected 2016-06-15 | reverse complement strand
CGCCGTCGACTTCCAGAAGAAAACACGATCCCGGTTCGTGATCGGTGTAATAGGTCGTGAGAAAATCAGCGAACAATTCTCGATCCTCATAAACGGGATCAATCGGGTCGCCAAGAAATCCGGTATCGCAGCAGAGCTTTCTTACCGCTTCGCGGTCCGATCTGCGATAGCCACGAATAAGGAACGGCCTGTGGTCGTCGTTCACCATCTAAAGTCGGCGGTAGTTTGCGCGAACCTCGCGATAAATGCAAAACAGTTCCTCAAATACGCGCGGCCAGCTATAGAGCTTTTCTGCTGTCCCCGCCGCAGTCTTTCCCAGCGTTGATAATTTCGTAGCGCTGAAATCTTCGATCGCATCGGCCAGTGCATCCGGGCTGTTTTCCTGCGCCCACGATTTTTGGTCGTGACAAATAATCCGGTCCATGTAACTCCCGCGAATTCCTACCACGGGCGTGCCGCAGGCCTGACTTTCCAGCGCCACAAGTCCAAACGTTTCCTGAACGCCGGGGTGAACGAAAAGATCGGCGGCGCGATAGTAACGGGCGAGATCAATTGAGTCTGCGCAGTACGAAATCCATGAGATGTTTCCGACGCGGCACTGCAACTTTTGCACTTTGTTTCGCTGCGGTCCGTCGCCAATAACCACGAGATGAAATTTATTCTGGTCCCGCTGGCGGAGAAGCTCGAAAGCTCGAAGCAATGTTTGCGTGTTTTTTTCCTTAGTTAACCGCCCCGCGTAGAGAAGCAGCGTCTGCCCGCAGCCGACACCTAATGACTCGCGAGTCGCGGCTCCGTCATCCGGCAGAGGCCTGAAAATGCCAGTGTTCACTCCGAGCCGCACGGAACGCACATTGCGCACGCCCCATCCGGAAAGAAGGTCGCCCAGCGTCTCAGACGGCACCAGGGTGGCTTGAAAGCGATTGTAAAGTTTGTGCACATAAGCACGCGTTAATTTCATGGCTCGTTGCGTGCCACGTTCGCCAAGAAATTTCGTGCTGCCACGCAAATACGCTTCCGGGAAATGGGAGTGATAGAAACCAACCACCGGCACTCTAAGCGCCCGACCGGCAGCAATTGCTTTCCATCCGATTTGATAAGGATCGCTTGATTCAATCAGGTCTGGATGCTCGTGCTCCAGGATTTCTTCGATTGCGCGGAGATTTAGCAGTGCGCGATAGCGCGAGCTCCTCGACACCAATGGGGAGCGAATCGAATAAACTCGTGACCGCGCATTTGTTGTCACCTCGGTTTTCGAGCCGGGAACAATGAGGACGTGCGCATCGCCAGGCGAACAATTACTGATGTACGCGATTTTCTCGTGCAAATACCGTTTTACTCCTCCGCTTAAAGGAGAGTAAAACTGGGTCAGGTCGCAGATTTTCAAGCTCGCACTGTAGTCGTCGCCCTGTGGGCGACGCAATGCACGGATGGTGAAAAGATCAGCGCGACGCTTCGCACCCGCCTTCGTCGTGCTACGGCGTGACAAGCAGCGAAGCGGCTACAGAAGCGACGATCAAGCATCAGACTCCAGCTCGCTCAGATATTTCTCCGCGTCCATAGCTGCAGCGCAGCCCGAGCCAGCTGCTGTTACCGCCTGCTTGTAAATGCGATCTGCTACGTCGCCCGCCACGAACACGCCGGGGTGCCTGCTTTCGACCAGGTTCTTCGTGATCAAATAACCGTCCGAATCCGTGTCGAGCTTACGTCGAAACGCCTTGGTGTTGGGATCGTGACCGATTGCCACAAACACACACGCCACGGCCAGGTCCCGCTCTTCATTCGTCTTCACATTTCGCAAGCGCACGGCGCGCATTTCGCCTTTTTCGTCCGGAATGTATTCGGTAACGACCGTGTCCCAGATCGGTTCGATCTTCTTGTTCGCAAAGACGCGGTCCTGCATGATTTTGGAAGCCCGCATCTTATCGCGTCGATGAATCAAATAGACCTTTGAAGCGAAGCGGGTGAGGAACAATGATTCCTCCGCAGCGGAATCGCCCCCACCGACGACGCAAACCGGCACGTTCTTGTAAAATGCGCCGTCACAGGTGGCGCATGAAGTCAGTCCGTGACCGATTAGTTTCTGTTCGTTCTCGAGTCCCAGGTATCGCGCCGAAGCTCCACTGGCGATGATCAGCGCTTCCGTGTCCAACCATTCATCATCGGCTTTGATCCGAATATGCCGATTGCTGGCATCGAAATCGGTTGCTTCGGCGTATGAAAATCGGGCGCCAAATTTCTCGGCCTGTTTGTGCATGTTCAGGACGAGCTGAGGCCCATCGATTCCCTCCGGGAAACCGGGATAATTTTCAACGAGCGTAGTAGTCGAGAGTTGTCCGCCCGGATGGCGACCTTCCAGCACCAACGGGCTCAGGTTCGCGCGCGCGGCGTAAATCGCTGCGGTCAATCCGGCGCAGCCGCTTCCAATAATGATCAGTCTTTCCATCAATAAAACTTAGCACACAGCGCAAGTTGTTGCCGCGGTGAGGGCGTTGTCATTAATGCCTCGGTAAGCCATTGCGGCGAAGCCACATGACACGCCAGTTGCGTGGACACACGGCCAGCTATGCCGTCACGTTCACGCCGATTTCATGCAAGCCCGCTACACCGGAAAATGGTCCTCTATCTTCTTCCCATTCCTGCACATGGCCTTTTCCGTCGGTGGCCCGGACGACTAGCGCGTAATAGCCTGCTGCATCTGGCATCCATTCGGTTTTCCAGAGCGACCACGCCAGATTGCCGCCGGAATAATAAATCTCAGCGTCACGCCACGATTTGCCTCCGTCGCTGCTAAATTCCACGCGCGAGATACCGCGGTCACCACCGTAGGCGATCCCCTTCACTTCAATCGGCCCGTTCAGTTTGCCTAACGAAAACGACGACCATGTATCCGGCACGTCAATTCTCGATCTTGTCGGCGTCATGAAATCGGGACCCCAGCCTTGTGCTTCGTAAAATCCTTTCGCGTTCGCGTCCGTCGCTTCGATTCGGGTGAGCCATTTCACGTGTTTTTCGCCGAAGTAACCCGGGACGATGAGACGCAGTGGATAACCATGTCGATCCGGCAACTCCGCGCCGTTCATTTCATAAGCAAGTAGGGTGGCCGGTTCCAGGGCCTTCTCCAGTGGAATCGTATCGGTGTAATTATCGACCCCATGAAAGCGCACGCGCACCGCGCCGGACAGCGGCACCGCCCGATCCAGAACGTCCCGCAACGGAAAACCTTTCCAGACAGCGTTGCTGATTAGTCCCGCATCCAAACCATTGCTGATGCACATCAGCGTTGTTTCCTGCTCCTTCGTTTCGAATCCCAATAGATCGTCGAATCGCCACGTGGCGGCGTTCTTCACGAGGCCGCCTACTTCAAGATGCCAAAGATCGACGTCCACCCGTGGATCGACCACATTCTTCGTCACACAATAAAACAATTCGTTAGGCGTGATCGGCTGCACGATGCGGCCTTTGTACTGCGTGCCGTCGTAACTAAACGTCGCAGCACGATAAAGCTTTCGAGCCAACGCGATCCCACCGCCCGTAACTGCAGCTCCGATGGCGCCCAGCACAAAAGCACGCCGGCCCATCGCAGGACTGAATTCGTAGTCCCGGTTTCCGATTCTTCCTTGTACAAGAAATCGAAAACCAACGACCAACGTGCGCTCGAACACAAAAACGCACAGCGCGAAACCGACCAGCGTGACCAGACGCGCAGCGCCGGTGGGCAGGCCAATGTAACTGGTGCCCAAAACCGGCCAAAGCGCGATTGCGAACACAACGATAGGCAAAAAAACAAAGATCGACATGGTCCAAAGCGCTGAAGCGCGCCCAGGATTACGCCGCGAGAACAATCCAAGGAATGCTCCGCCAATTGCGCCAACGACTAGTTGACCAACTATCGTCGATCCAACGCCGAGCTGCTTGAGATGGTTGTAACCACCGACCTTGCCCATAAGGGAAAGAAAAGGCCCGGGCGGGATGAAAACCGAAAGGCGATCGCCGATGATCACCAGCGGTGTAGCCACGCCCAGCACAGCGAGCAATAACATTGCCGTTGTCATCACGATTCCGGCGAGTAATCCCGCAAGTAGCCCAGCGAAAATTACCTTCGTTACACTCACTCACGGAGAATATGAGTTGTAGAGGCGCTCGTGCCAAGCGCCTCGTTCTTCACTCAGCGTTTGACACAAAGGCCGCTACGCCGTCGGGATGGTTTTTTGCAGCCGAAAGAATTTTCCGCACGCGCTCTACTACCATTGCGGAAGTAACCTGCTTCATACAGGCGTGATCAAACGGACATTGGCTCAAGCGACGGTAATTGCATGGCGAACACGGTAAGTCCACGCGCACGACCGATTCCGGTCGCTCGTAAGGGCCGATGTGAACCGGGTTGGTCGGGCCGAAGACGCTGACCATCGGTTTGCCAAGTGACGCAGCAACATGCATCGAGCCGGAATCGTTGGTGACAGCGACCTCGGCACGTCGAATCAGCGCTGCCAAATCTGCGGGCGTTGTCTTTCCCGAAAGATCGCATGTCCCGGGTGCCGCGGCGGCGATTTGTCGGCACCGCTGCTGATCGCGCACGGTGCCCGCCAAAGCGACGGCAAATCCATCCTGAAGAAATTGCCGCGCAACACCAGCGAATCCTTCAATTGTCCAATGCTTGGTCTCCCAAATTGTGCCAGGCACAAGGACGACAAGCGGTTTAGACGCCGACACGCCGTGCTCCTCCAGTAATCGATTCACCCTGTCGGAAGCCTGCGGCGAGAGGTGGATAGTCAGATCGGGCGGATTATCATCGAGGCCAAGTAACGGCGCGACCCACAGGTACCGATCGATCGCGTGAACATCGAGCGTCGGAATGGGAATGCGGTGCGTGTAAGCGATCCACGAACCTTCTCGCGCGCCGCGCCAGCCATGGTTGGGGACGTTCTTGAGATCGTGTTCGGCTGAGATTGTCAGACCGCGCTTGATGGGCCGATCAAATCCAACGCGCACACGCGCGCCGCTGATGAGCGTAAAAAAAGCCGAACGCACCTGGCCATGCATGTCGATGACCAACTCGTATTTTGCACGGCGAATTTGTTTGAGCAGATCGACAAACGACCGAAAGGCACGCCATCGCCGGCCGCGCTTCGAGAAATCGCGGCGCGCAAAAAGAACGACATTGGAAAGCGCAGGATGGTAGCGTACGACTTCCGCGTTTTCCGGCGTGATCAGCCAGTCGATCCGCGCTCGCGGATACCGCGCACGCAGTTTCACGAGCACCGGAAGTGTATGCACCACATCGCCCAACGCTGAAGGTTTAATCAGCAAAATCCTCGAGAATTCGGCTGATCGCAGTGCCAATGCGTCGGAATTCTTTGGGGGTTCAACCTGACCGTTCACAAAAGGGATTTCTAACGCTCAACGTTCAACGCCCAACGTCAAATTCAGATGGCTTTGGCGGTCGGGTCAGATTATGCGGCCTGTTTTTCGCCTGACAGCGCGCCGCGGAGTTTTTTCATCCACGCGGAAAACCGATGCCGATTTTGCTCGCGCCGCACCACCGCCTCACTCGTGACCCAGTTGAACTGAATGACGCGGCGCGGGCCAGAGAATGGCTTGTGACCATGCCACGAGTTATTGCTGCGCCGAAATGCTAGCAGCGTGCCTTCGGTCGGCGGCACTTCGAGAATGATGTCTTCCAGATTCGTCCCGGATCGCAACAATCGAAGCTGGCCACCGGGCGATTCCCAAGCCGAATTCATATAAACAAGGATAGTGATGATCTTGGTCTCAGAATCGGTATGGATCTTGCCATCTTTCTCGCTACAACGCCCGCGTACGGTGATCATGTCCGGGCGATTGGTCAGATCGACGTTAAACTTTTCTTCAAACGCCTTGCGAAACTCTTCGCTGCGCATCTGGTCGATCAGCTTGGCAAATCCCGGACCATACGTCACCTCTCGAAGCGGAAAACTACCCGCCCGGCCAACCTCGGGGTAATCCTTATCGATTGCAGCGCGCGCCTCAACCCTTACAAACTCTGGAACGACTAGAAACTCAAACGGCTCACGGCTGAGCGGCGTGGTGCGAAATCTCTCAAGATCAAGCATCGAAAGCATTGGGCGACGCTACACAAAAACTCGAGAACTTCTAGATGGAATCGGCTATCCGACGGCGACGCGCACCAATGTCGCAACGATGCGAGAACCGGCTACAAATGTCCCGCGGAACGTGCCTGACACCTTGGATTCGCCGCCGGCACGCCGGCGATGGTTTACAGGGACTTCGAGAACACGCAGCCCGTCGCGCGCGGCTTTCATCTGCATCTCCAGGTTCCAGCCATAGGTCTGCTCGCGCATGTCGAGTCGTTCGAGTGCATCACGGCGAATGGCGCGAAATGGGGACATATCCGTGTAACGAACCCCGTAGAGAAATCGCAAAATCAGTCCGGCGAGTCGTCCGGCAAAGATTTGCTGGAGATTCATGCTGCCGGGTTCGCGTTGTCCGCGCGTGCGCGAACCGATCACGAAATCGTGCGTGCCGTGCGCTACGGGATCAACAAGCTGATTCATGAACGCGGGCACGTCGCTGCCGTCGCCATCGAGAAAAACCACGATGTCACATTCGGGCGAAAGCCCGCGAATGCCGGCGGCACAAGCGCGTCCGTAACCACGCGGCGCGGTCACCACGCGCGCGCCTGCTTCATGTGCGCGCTCAGCAGTTCGATCGGTGCTGCCGTTATCAACGACGATCACTTCGTTAGGCAAACCAGTTGCGAGACATTCACGCACAACACCGGCAATCGGTTCCTCTTCATCGAGCGCGGGGATAATCACTGAAACAAACATGGTGGCGTATGCGTCTCGCTTGCGCTACTTCAAAACCAGCCACGCGCCGGTGAAGTAAATCACCAGCGCAAAAAAATCCGCCAGTGCCAGCGTGATCGGTCCTGCCGCAATTTTAGGGTCCAGCTCGAACCGGTGAAGAAGCGACGCCACGCCCAGCCCAAACCCACACGCCGTGACGAGCGAAAGCGCGATGCTGCCGCCGATGACGAATGCGGCAGCGCCATCATTTCGCCACATCCAAACAACCAAGCCGACGACCAGTCCGCACGCGGCACCGAGCAGGAGCGCAGTGATCAACTCGCGACGAAACGCTGTAGCCAGCCAGCCCCACGTGACTTGAGCAGACCGTAACGCGTGAATCGTCACACTCATCGATTGCATACTGACACTTTCATTTAGGCCCAGTACCATCGTGAGAAAGAACGCGAGCACTAAACTGTGCGCGAGTGTGGTTTCAAAAAAGCCTGCCAGGATCGCCGAAAGCGTGCCACCGCCGACCGTGACCAGTAGCCACGGAAAACGGAATCGGAAAATACGCCAGGGCGACGCACCGCGGATTTGTTCGATGTGAAAGCCGAGCGCTTCAAAGAATTCCGGGCCCACCTGCGCAACAGGACTCCCAACTTGCCGGGATTCACTATCGCCTGCCTCCAAAACTTCTTCGGCGAAGAGATTGGCGTCGATGATGCCCACCACACGGCGTTGCTCGTCCACGATGGGGAACGCCAGAAATTTATAGAGCACGAAAAATTCGCAGGCGTCGAGAATCGTCGCGGACGCGGGCACAGCCACCACGCGCGGCACCATGATCTCGCGCAACGGCATTTCCAGCGGCGCCGTCAGCAAACGGCGAGTAGGAACCACACCAACCAGGCGCTCCTGTTCATCGATCGCATAGAAGTAGATGACGCGTTCACCTACGCCTTCACGCCGAATGCGCTCCAGGGCTTCACCCACTGTCATGCCCGCATCGAGTAACGGAAAATCCCTGCGGGCATGGTCGACGACCGGGGCATTAAAATCCGGGATGGCGGCAGCGATGTTCATCTCCCCACTCGATGAACGATGCCTTTGTTCTTCAAAATTTCGCTGGCTTCGCTGAAGTAATCCCGAATGTCAGATTGCGCGCGGATCCAATCGATGTAACGACGGATGCCTTCACCGAGATCGACAGTCGGTTTGTATCCCGCGGAGAGCGCGCGTGTGGTGTCGCTAATGAGATGACGCATTTCCCCTGGACGAAATTCGCCGTTGATCTCGGGCGCGACGTTAATATTCAGAACATTGGAAAGTTGTTCGGCGACTTCGCGAATCGGCGTGCCGCGGCCGCTGCCAATGTTCACCGGCAGTCCGTCGAGCTTGTCCGTTTCCGCGGCGAGCAAATTCGCGCGGGCGATGTCTTCCACAAATGAGAAGTCCCGCGTCTGCTCCCCGTCTTCGTAAAGCACAGGCGGCAATTTGTTCAGCAAACGCGTACAAAAAATTGCGATCACGCCGGTATACGGATTAAAGATCGATTGGCGCGGCCCGTATGTGCAGGAATAACGAAGCGCCACCGTAGGGATACCGAGCTGTTTTCCCCATAGGAGGACCAGCCGCTCTTGATCAACTTTCGTCAGGCCGTAAACGGTTTCGCCACCCACCGGCGCATTTTCGGGAGTCGGAACGCTCGTTGTGGTCGCGCCGCAAAGTGGGCAATGCGCCTCCCAATCGCCTTTACGCAATTGTTCTACCGGCCGTACCGCCGGAAAAACCAATCCATGTTCCGGACAATCGCCGGCCCCTTCGCTGTAAACAGCCTGCGAGCTCGCAACGACAACCTTCTTAATTGGCAGGGCTTTCTCGCGGATCACTTCGAGCATTTGGGCAGTGCCGAGCGAATTCACGTGCACAAATTTTGTGATCTCGGGCATGTACCCGCCGTAGGCTGCCTGGTGAAAAACGACGTCGATCTTGTCGAGCGCGGCGACAATTGTATCACGATCACACAAATCACCGTGAACGAATTCCGCCTTCTTGTTGATCCAAGCCGGCTTTCCGCGGCGATGGGTTTGTGGTTCCAGATTATCGAGCGCCCGGACCTCCCAGCCGTCATTCACCAGAAGATCCACGACGTGTGAGCCAATTAAGCCCGCGCCGCCGGTAACTAATGCGCGTTTTGCCATTCGACTTGTGAGGCTAGTCAAGTAGCTGTTGTAGGGCAACCGCTTCAGTTGCTCTGAGATTCGGCACGCAAAGCGCAGGGCCTACACCGACCAAACACGCCGCCGGCCATCGCGCGCGATAAGTTCGCGCAGAAACTGTTGGGTCTGAGGCGCGACATTATCGCGCGTATTTTTGCCAAGCAGTTCACCACAAAGCCGACGCAGCGCTACGTGATCGTCGACGTCCAATCCTCGAGGCAACTCATGAACATCGACACCGATTTGCGCCGCGCGCATTATTGTCTGCTCCAAAACTCGCTCGGTACTCCAATCGATTCGCTCGAAGACTTCCTGGTGCAACTGTTTTAATCCAATCAAGTAGTAACCACCGTCGTCGCACGGTCCCAGGACGATACGATCCCCCGCCAACGAAAGGAGCTCCACAGCTCTGGTAAAATTCTCAACCGGAATGGTCGGGCTATCAGAATCAATCAAACAAACGCTATCGAAACCGCACTTGAACAAGTCGTCAGCTGCAAAATAGAGACGTTCACCAAAATTTTCTCCGCGCTGTGGCAGCAAACTGAAGTCGGTCGGCAAAATATCGGCATAGTCCGCTTCGGCACCGACCGGGGTGTAAACCGCGACCCCGCGTGCGATTGGCCCGGAGCTTGCCCAAGTCAAACCGCCGCAACAAACAGAAATCGCAGCACCTGTATCCTGCAAAAAACATCTGTTAAGCTGCGCTGCTTCCTCATTTGTAAGCGGCGGGACAAGACGTGTCTTCACGTTCCCGGCGCGCGGCGCCTTGGTCATCAACGCCAATGCACAACAGCCCGCAAAATCTTTAGCCGCTCTATCCGGATCAACAACCCGATGCCCCCTTCTCATTCGTTGCGCTGTTGATTGCTATCCTTTCTCGCAAAGAGCGTACTGGTAGCGGCCATCCCGCCAGGTCCTAAACTCTTTCCATGGCTGCGTCGCGAAAAGGTTCGCGAATCCTTCTGCAGAAAATACCATCGCCTTGTATGGCTCTCGATAACCATTTCCGGAGGGAATCAATCCCACCAGGAGCCACATCGTCAAAAGCGGGATTGACGCCCACAAGGCGTAGCGAGGTTCGGCTACGAAACAGCGACCTCCCGGCTTCAGCACACGATACATTTCGGCGATGACGCCTGCTTGTTCGGGCAAAATGGTGAGTAATCGCGAAGCCAGGACGACATCGAAGACAGCATCGGAAAACGACAACTTGAGGGCATTGATTCGTTTGAAGCAACAATTGGTCAACTGAAGCGCCTCGGCTCGCTCGCTGGCCCATTGCACTTGTCTCGCAGAACGATCCACTCCGGTGATTGACATCTCCCGAAAGCGTTCTCCCAGTCGACACGAGTAGAATCCAGGACCGCATCCAAGCTCAATCAGAGTCGTTCCCGGAGCAGGATGTTCATCCGGCCAAAGAGTCGTGATAATGCGCCTCGTATCATCACGGAAAAGGTGTTCCCGGCAGAATGCGTAAGCCCAGGTGGCATGTTCGAAAAGGCTGTCGTGTTTATAGGCTCGGTATTCGTATCTATTTGCCAGGGCTGTTGTCTTCTCAAGTAAAACCTGTTTCGGCGGCATCTTGTCGTTGTTTCCAGTAGCACATTCGGTTCTCGTTCGGTTTTTCAGCGTCAAAAAGTTTTCCACAGTCAGTAATGAATTGGATGAAATTTTTAGTCTTCTAATAGTCTTCTTCTAGTTGGGAATAAGTCGGACTATGCACGGTGTGTCGGCCTCGTGTTTCACCACGCCGATGAGTTGTTGATAAGATCAACATGAAACGCCGACAGGTTTAGCTTCTCGAAGACGGACGGGACTTATTCAAAGTTATTCTACGTAGACCTGACGCACGAGTTCGCGCCGGGAATCCCGCGCTGGCCGGGGTTTCCCGATGAGGTGCGCAAGACAATTTATTGGTACGAGAAGCGTCCCGACGTCATGGGAAAAGGTTTCTTTTCCGAACTCTATACGCACGTCGGCCAATGGGGCACGCACGTCGATCCGCCTGCTCATTTTATAAAGGGGCTTCGAACCGTAGATCAGATCGATCCGAAAGAAATGGTGCTGCCGTTGGTTGTCATCGATGTGCATGACGAGGCTGCGAAAAATCCAGACTACACACTATCGCGTGAGCGGGTAAAAAAATGGGAGAAAGATCACGGACTAATCCCTGCCGGTGCGTTTGTTGCGATGCGGACCGATTGGTCGAAGCGCTGGCCTGATGCGGCAAAGATGGAAAACAAAGATGCCAATGGCATCGCGCACTACCCCGGATGGAGTTTGCCTGCCTTGAAGTATCTTTACGAAGAGCGCAAGATTACGGCGTCCGGCCACGAAACGACAGATACAGATCCGGGAATCGCGGCCAGTAAGGACGATTACTCACTTGAGACCTACGTTCTCAGTACAAACCATTATCAGATCGAGCTGCTTACGAATCTCGACCAGGTCCCGGAAGCCGGCGCAATCGCGATAGTGAGCTTTCCAAAACCAAAAGGCGGCTCAGGGTTTCCGGCGCGGGCCTTCGCGATTGTGCCCTGAATTTGACTGCAACCGGCGGCGTAACGCCAATGACGCGGGTTGACATTTGGAACCATTGATTACCGGGCAATCGCTTTTTGGAAGGATTGGTGCGAGCGAAACGGTCTAGGTCCATCCGGTTCACGACGGACACGTCGCCAAAAATGTGGTTTGGCTGAGTTGACCGAAAGTCGCGGCAGGAACGAAAGTAGACGCCGAGTCTATGCACATTACTGACATCATGCGGGCCGATTCTCCCACGTTTTCGTTCGAGTTCTTTCCACCGAAAACTACGGAGGCGGCCGAGACTCTCTATCAAACCATTCGGGACCTCGAATCGTATATGCCGCACTTTGTCAGCGTGACGTACGGTGCTGGCGGCTCAACCCGCGATCTAACGCACGATCTGGTGGAGCGCATCCAACACACGACAAAGCTCGACCCGATTCCTCACCTTACGTGCGTCTGTCATAACGAAGGGGAGATCGAACGGATTCTCCTTCGATATGCCAAGTCCGCGATTGGGAACATTCTCGCGCTCGGCGGCGATAGGCCGCTTGGAATTGCGTACGACAAATCGCGGGACTCGTTCCAACATGCAATCGATTTGGTCAAATTCATTCGCCGATTCAATGAGTCCGGCACCCATCCGGACCGCCGCGGTTTCGGGATCGGCGTGGCCGGCTTTCCTGAAGGACATCCCGCGACACCAAATCGGTTGGTCGAAATGGATTACTTCAAAGCGAAAGTAGACGCCGGCGCCGACTACATCGTCACGCAGTTATTTTTCGATAACCGCGACCTTCTAGATTTTCGCGAACGCTGTGCACTCGCGAACATTCAAATCCCTATTGTCGCCGGCATTATGCCGATTACTTCCATCGGCGGATTCAAACGTATCGCCGAGCTAGCTGGCGGGGCGCGGTTCCCTGCAAAGCTTCTGCGCGCCCTGCAGCGTTGCCAAAGCGATCCAGAGATGGTCAAGCGCGTCGGCCTTCATTTCGCGATAGAACAATGCCACGATCTTCTGGACAACGATATTGCCGGCATTCATTTCTATACACTCAACCGTTCCGACGCCACACGGGTGATCTTTGATAGTCTTGGTATTCCGCGTCGCCGGAATCCAGAGCCCTCGAGCGTCTAGTGAGTGTCTAGTTAGGCAAGACGGACTTCCAGGCTCGAAAACGCAGCCGACGAGATTTGCGCGAAGCCAGTGACGCGAGCAGAATTTCCGCATGTTGAAGGTCAGCCGCGCGATTTGCTGGCAAGTTGGAGCGCTCGTCATTGCGATTGTAATCGCAATCGTGCTTTCGCGCTTCCTTCCGATCGTCAGTTTTATCGAGGCATCGCAACAGCGTGTCATGAGCTGGGGTGCATGGGGAGCCTTTTGCTACCCACTGCTTTTCGCCGCTTGTAATATCCTTCTACTTCCCGGTGGCATTCTTGCTGTCGGCGGAGGTTTCTTTTTTGGATTGTGGTGGGGATTTTTAATCGTGCTGGTGGGTAACCTTGTTGCTACAGCAGTTTCCTTTGCGTTAAGCCGATGGATTGCCAGGCGTTGGTTTCAACAGAAACTTTCGCGTAACCCAACGCTGCGCGCATTGGGACCTGCGGTGGAGCGCGAGAGCTGGAAGATTATTCTGTTGAGTCAACTGCATCCACTTTTCCCGACTAGTTTGCTGAATTATTTCTACGGTATAACGCGAATCCCCTTTGGCAGCTACATGCTTTGGGCGTCGATCGGGCGGGCGCCTGGTCTTTTTTTGTACGTTTATGCCGGCACGCTTGGTCAGCTCGCAGTACGCATTATGCGCGGGAAAAGTTATCCTCGTATGATTGAGTATTGGATATGGGGAGGCGCGTTTGTGACGACGGCATTACTTCTGGTAGTACTCGGCCGCATGGCATACGCGGCAATACAGACCTCGCACAATTCGACAGGACCGAGACAGAAAGCGAATGCAAAGCAGCATATAGAAATAAATAGCTAACTATCAAGTCGTTACGTAAATTATGAGTTGTAAACTATCGACAGAATACGAAGTATTGGTTGTCGGGAGCGGCCATGCCGGAATCGAAGCGGCACTAGCCGCCGCGCGGATCGGATGCCGGACTTTGATGTTAACGCAAAACCTGGACACAATTGGGCAAATGTCCTGTAACCCGGCGATCGGTGGCCTAGCCAAGGGCCATATTGTCCGGGAGATAGACGCCATGGGCGGCGCGATGGGCCTAAATGCCGATGCAACAGGGATTCAGTTTCGAATGCTCAACAGAACGAAAGGACCGTCGGTCCGGGCGCCGCGGGCACAGTGCGACAAGAAGGCTTATCAATTTCGCATGAAGGCCAATTTGGAGTCGGCAGACAATCTTGACCTTAAACAGGGAACTGTCTCACGCATTCTTGTCGAGGATGGCAGGGTCGTCGGGGTGGAAACCGATTTGGGACTGATAATCGCTACCCGAAGCGTCGTGATCACTTCAGGGACATTTTTGCGAGGTCTCCTACATGTTGGTGAAGCTACCAAGCCTGGAGGACGAATGGCCGATGGCAGTTCGAGTCTCAGTGATAATCTTCGACAGTTAGGCTTCCAGGTTGGACGATTCAAGACTGGCACCCCGTGTCGCTTAAATGCGCGCTCGATTGATTTTTCCCGATGCGCAATCCAACTGGGGGACGAGCCACCGCCGACCTTCTCCTTTTATGACGATGAAATTGGCGACTGTGAAGCAGATGTCTTTACGCTGAACCGCGTTTGCGAAGGAAAGTTCCACGTGGAACAAATGCCCTGCTGGATAACTCATACCACCGAGCGGACCCACGAGATCATTCGGACGAATCTCGATCGGTCCCCACTTTATGCCGGACAGATCAAAGGCACCGGACCCCGCTACTGCCCGTCCATTGAGGATAAGATTGTAAAATTCTCAGATAAGACATCGCACCAACTCTTCCTTGAGCCCGAGGGCCGCCACACGAGGGAATATTACGTAAACGGGATCTCGACGAGTTTGCCATACGACGTTCAACTTGAATTTCTACGTTCGATCCCCGCATTGGAGCGAGCTGAGATAATGCGTCCGGGCTACGCTGTGGAATACGACTATTTTCCGCCGACCCAGCTTTTCTCGACCCTCGAAACGAAGCTGATCGATGGGTTGTATTTTGCCGGGCAGGTTAATGGAACGTCGGGGTACGAAGAGGCGGCGGCTCAAGGTTTGGTTGCGGGAGCTAACGCTGCACTGAAAATTCAAGGACGTTCTCCGCTGATGCTGGAGCGTAACGAAGCGTACATTGGAGTTCTTATCGATGACCTCGTCACCAAGGGCACAGAAGAGCCCTATCGTATGTTTACAAGCCGGGCCGAGGATCGACTGTTTTTGCGACATGACAACGCCGATCAGCGTTTAACGAGCCTTGCATTTAACTCGGGATTAGTGAACCCGGCACGATGGGTTCGGCATAAGGAAAAAACACGACTTTTGGACCAAGCCCGTCTGTTAGCCAGTCAAACCAAGCTCAATGGTGTCTCGATCTCGCAATTGTTCAGGAGACCCGACTTTAATGCCACACTCCTGCCATTCGACCTTCTTTCTCTCGTGCCGATCGCAATCTGGCAGTTGGCCGAAACAGATTTCAAATACCAGGGTTATGCGGCACGGCAATCAGACCAGAATCGACAGCTTGAACGCAGGCAGCAACAGGTGATTCCAAATTGGCTCGATTATGATGAGATTCCTGGCCTTCGCTCTGAGACGAGGCAAAAACTGGCGGCTGCTCGTCCCAGCTCGCTTGGGCAGGCAGCTCGAATAAGTGGAATCACCCCGGCTGATGTTTCAATAATATCTATATGGTTATCTAAGAATAACTTACGTAGTATGTCAGCCGTGGATACGACCGTTAATTCTGGATAAGGTTTCCATGCTCACGTTCGCCGCTGTAGTGATCGGGAGCTATCTCTTGGGATCGATCCCATTCGGCTATCTCGCAGGTCGGATCGCAGGAATCGACATTCGGAGCTACGGTAGTGGCAACGTCGGCGCGACCAACGTTATGCGAACGCTCGGAAAGGGTTATGGCTATCCCGTTTTCGTCGCTGATTTCTTGAAAGGTTTCACTGCCGTGAAGATGTCGATCTTGATCGCTACACGAGTGCAGCCGGAATGGAACTCGCCAGAGATGTTTGGAATCGTCGCTGCGATATCGAGTGTGCTCGGGCATTCTTTTCCCGTGTGGCTACGCTTCAAGGGGGGGAAAGGTGTCGCCACTTCAGCCGGGGCGCTTTTCGGGTTGGCTCCGATCGCCGCGTTGGTTGGTGTTGCGATTTGGATACTAACTTTTTGGCTTACGCGTTATGTTTCGGTGGCCTCAATTACAGCTGCAGCTGCATTACCTCTCATAATTTTGGTGACAACCTGGCTAAGTCGAACCACAGGAAAGTTGTTATTCTATTCGTCGGTTTGTCTCGCGGCAGTTGTGATTTGGCGTCATCGTTCAAATCTTTCGCGGCTTATGCGTGGAACGGAGCCGCGCTTTACTCGAAAGTGAAAATTGGCGAAACAGCAATTCTCGGGGCTGGCAGTTGGGGGACAGCTTTGGCCTGGTTGTGGGGCAAAGATGGGCGTCAGGTTTCGCTTTGGGGCCATGACGGCAATCGCGTGGCGCGCATGCGAGAAACGCGCGAGAACAGTGACTATCTTCCCGGGCTCAAATTACCTGGATCGGTGCGTGTCACGTCCGAGCTCACTGATTGCATCGGCGCGGATTTGATCGTTTTCGCGACGCCATCCACAGCGCTACGAAAGGTTGCAACCCAGCTGCGAGAAGTAATTGGGAATGTTCGCGCGGTCCTACTGAGTTGCGTGAAAGGGATCGAGCACGGTACCGGGATGCGGATGAGTCAGATCCTAAGCGAGCTTTTTCCAGATCAGAAGGTCGCGGTGTTATCGGGTCCGAATCTCGCGGCAGAGGTCGTACAAAACTTCCCGACTGCGACCGTGATTGGCTGCGACAAAGCTGAGTGCGCAACGAGTCTGCAAGGCATCCTGGGGAGTCCGCGCTTCCGTGTTTATACCAGCCGGGAGGTCACTTCCATCGAACTGGGCGGCGCTTTGAAAAATGTGTTCGCTGTCGCGGCGGGGATCAGCGATGGGCTCGGGTTGGGCGACAATTCCAAGGCGGCCTTAGTGACGCGATCGTTGGCCGAGCTGGTGCGCCTCGGAGTTGCCATGGGAGGAACCGCGCAAGCTTTCTATGGATTAAGCGGCGCGGGCGATTTGATTGTGACTTGTTATAGCGAGCGCAGTCGCAATCACACGGTCGGCAAACGTCTCGGGCGAGGCGAATCACTCATGCAGATCACCCAATCCATGAAGATGGTGGCTGAAGGAATTCCCACTGCGCGGAGCGCTTTTGACTGCGCACGCCAGTTGAAGATCGAGACGCCGATAATTGATCAGGTTTACGCCGTGCTTTATGAGCGGAAAAAACCGACGGGTGCATTGGAAGAAGTGCTGAGCCGTGAGCAAAAAGCAGAACATCTATAGGCGCTGCACGAACTGTAGCCCGCGACTGGCACGCTGGATTCGCAAATTATAAGCCTGTTGCTCGATATCTTTCGCAAAATTCCGCGATCACAGCCGGGTATAACTCGCGCTCGGCGATTTGAATTCGCGCATGCAGGCTTTCGGGCGTGTCATCAGGCAGGATCCGCACTTCGTGCTGAGCGATGATCTCACCGTGATCGATTTTCTCATCCACGTAATGCACCGTGCAGCCGCTTACCTCTTCGCCCGTGGCGAGCGCCTGTTTCCAAGCTTCGAGTCCGGGAAATTTAGGCAGAAGCGATGGATGGATATTGATGATACGTCGCGGGAACGCTTTGAGCATCGGCGCATGCAGCACGCGCATGAAGCCGGCGAGAACCACGAGGTCGACACCGGCCTCGCGTAACATATTTACGAGCTCGTTTTCCACGTTCGGCTCTAACCGGGTGCGAAACTGGCCAGACGGCAAGAATGCGTTAGCAACGGAAAACTCCCGCGCTATGTCGAGGATTGGCGCATCCAGGACGTCTGAGATTACAACACGTGCTTCCGCTGCCAGGTCGCCTGAGCGGATACGCTCGAGAATTGCCCGGCAATTGCTTCCTTTTCCTGACCCAAGAATTCCAATTGGCAGCCGTTTCACTGATTCATCCTACCCCTGGCGATATATGGACATCGATTGCGGGAAGCGCGCCACAACTTTCAAGGCTTGTTCTCACATATTTGTTCGAGCAGGCCCGAAGTCGAATAGCCTGCCTCAAATGGAATGATGCGAATTTCGGCGCCGATCTCCTTCAAAACTGTGCGCTCCTCTTCGTTGAGCGTTTCTGAGGTGTAGTCGCCACCTTTCACATAAATGGCAGGATGGCTTGCACCAATAAACTGCGTCGCACGCAGTTCGGGAAAAATTGTGACGAGATCCACGCACTGTAGGGCCGCGAGAATTTCCGCGCGATCACGCTCGGCGGTAATGGGACGTCCCTTTCCCTTTAATTCGCGGACCGAGCGATCTCCATTCAAGCCGACCGCTAACAAATCGCCCAGGGCGCGTGCAGCTTGCAAGTAGCGCACGTGTCCGACGTGCAGCAAGTCAAAGCATCCGTTTGTCGCTACCAGTTTTTTCCCGGCAGCCTGCAACTGCTTGCTGCGCTCCGAAAGTTCTTCGAGACCGACGATTTTTGCGCTCATGCCTTTCCCAATTACCCGAGAACTATGCGTTAAACGCGCAAAAAGGCGCGGAAAAGTTCCAAAAAGACCTGGACGGATTGTTGGCAATCGAATTTTTCGTCACGAAATCTGTGGTTGGCATTTATGGTCGATTTGGGTCAAGTTTATCGGAGATGAAGGCGAGAGAAACATTCCACATTTCGGGGAAACCGGTCGTGCCTCTCGCAGAAACCGAGGAGTCACACGATTTGGGTAATCGCCTGGGACTGCTGCGCTTTCATGATTCACCGCGTCTTCTGGCCATTGCGCGCGATCCTTGGACAATTTTCGCATATTGGAATGTTGACTGGCCATCGATTTTCAAAAAAGCCGCGCCTATCGATCGACAGGTTCATCTCCGAATTCATTGTGCAGACGGTTTGAAGGAGAAAGAAGCGGCTATCGAACCAATGGCGGGAATGCATTATGTTACAATGTCGCAACGGCATCGTGCTTGTCGGATTGAGATTGGATATTACCAGCCCGCTGACGTCTGGAATTCTGTGGCGACGTCGAATGAGATTGTGATCCCGCCCGCGGAAATATCCGAAGCGGAGAATGTGGATCTAGCTACGATTCCGTTCCATCTCAGTTTTCAACAACTTGTTGAGTTGTACGGAGCGAATGACGATGCATTGACCACCGTAATCTCTCGATTTCAAAAGCGCGCAGTGACTAGCGGAAGATATGAAAAGTTAACTCCCGAAGAGCGCAAAATTCTCCGGCGAGCAGGCGTTGCACTGTCCGAATTGGCCCATGCACGGCGCGATTTCAACCAGCTCGATAGCGAAAAGCTCCGGAAGGAGGCTGAAGTGCTACTCAAGCCGGGCGCAACCAGTCCGTCGCGAGGGTTCAAGGTCGACTGGACCTCAGCCGGATCTTAACGCCTGGCGCCTCTCTAAAATTTGTCTTGATCGGAAACTTGAGCAACCAAGTTTAGCAGCGCGCCCAGACTCCACGCGAGCACGAACCCAGCCGCGCCGATGACAATGCCGAGTGGGCCCGGGATGTATTCCATGCGATAACGCGCCAGCCACAAGATTGAGCCGAGCGAGCCGAATACAATCCAGATCACACCGGCGATTTTCAGCGCGCGCGACCAGCCGGTCTCGCCGGGGACTTTGCGTGGACCAAGCTTGGAATTGTAGATGCTGTAGCCGAAATAAATCACGACACCGAGCGCAAACCAGTAGATCAGCCGCTCCCAGGTAAGCCACGGCAGCGAGATCATAAGGTAGCCCGCCGACACCACACCCATTGGCGCAACGAACCATACCGCCGGTGTCTTGAATGTTCGCGGCAACTCCGGTTCGCGCACCCGCAGCACAAGAACTCCAATTGAGACGATCACGAAGGCCAGCAGGGTACCGATGGAAACGAGGCTGCCAGCTTCGCGCACGGTGAAAACCGCCGCGAAACAGGCGACAAAAATCCCTGTCACTATCGTCGTGATCCATGGCGTACGGAATTTTGGATGAACCTTGCTCACAAACTTTGGCATCAGACCGTCGCCGGCCATGGTCCACAAAATCCGCGACTGGCCGAGCAACATTACCAGAATGACCGAGCTTAAGCCCGCAATGGCGCCCAGCTTGATTATCGAGGCCATCCAGCCCACACCTGCATGGTCGGCGGCCACGGCGATTGGATCCGGAACGTCCAGTTGCAGGTACGGGACGATGCCGGTGGCCACCGCCGATACTGCGATGTAGAGCACCGTGCAGATCAGCAGCGAGCCGATGATGCTAATCGGCATGTCCCGCTGCGGATTTTTTGCTTCCTGCGCCGCCGTGCTGACAGCGTCGAAACCGATGTAGGCAAAAAATACAATCCCTGCGCCCTGCATGACGCCACTCCAGCCGAAATGCCCGCGCACATCGGTGCTCGGCGGAATAAATGGATGCCAGTTGGCTGGATTCACGGCGTGAGCCGCGCCGACGATGAACAGCAGCACCACCGCTACTTTTACAAACACGATAACATTATTAACCGTCGCCGATTCACGAATGCCTATCACCAGCAGTAGCGTGACGATGGCGATAATGATGACGGCTGGCAGATTGAAAATGGCGGCAACCTGCGTTCCGTCCGCCAGAGTGATCAGTGTTCCCCGCGCTGCGGATAGCTCGGGCGGGATGTTAATGCCGATGTCGCGCAGAAACGAGACGACGTAGCCTGACCAACCGATAGAGACTGTGACCGCGCCGAGGGCATATTCCAAAATCAGGTCCCAGCCGATGATCCACGCGAACAGTTCGCCGAGCGTCGCGTAGCCGTAGGTGTACGCGCTGCCGGCCATCGGAACCAGCGACGCGAACTCGCTGTAACAGAGCGCCGCAAAAATCGAGGCTACCCCAGCCAGCACGAACGACAAAATTACCGCTGGACCTGCGTTCTGTGCCGCGACGGTGCCAGTGAGCACAAAAATGCCCGTGCCAATGATTGCACCGATGCCGAGCGCCGTGAGGTTGGTCGCGCCAAGCGCCCTTTTCAGGCGATCGTCGGTCAGTGCGTCAGCTTGAAGTTGCGTAACGCTTTTTCGTCGAAATACGTTCATGGGCGAAGGTGGTTGGTTGTGCTACTTGGGATGAGCAGAGCAAGTCAAGCTGGCGGTGATTTTTTTCCAAGAAGTTTCCAAAGGAAATAGATCGGCACGCCGCTAATCACGATCAACAATCCCGGCCAGGTCGTCGCGGTTTGATAAATGAAAAGCACGAGAAGAATTGTGGCTGCTCCGACAATGTAGAGAACAGGTACAACTGGATAACCAAACGCCTTGTATGGACGCTCGGCGTCTGGCCGCTTCCACCGCAGCAAAAACAATCCTGCGATTGTGAGAATATAAAAAATTAGCGCGGCCGAAATGACGTAGTCGAGCAAGTTTCCATAAAGATTGCCGTAACTTCCATCCGGTTTCACGGTGCGCGGCAACACCAGTATTCCAGCCCAGATCCCTTGAATAATAAGGCCCCAGGCAGGGACATGGTTTTTGTTCAACTCACTCACACGCCGGAAAAAAAGACCGTCGCGCGCCATCGCATAATAGGCGCGAGCGCCCGCAAGGATCAGGCCATTATTGCAACCGAACGTCGAAACCATAATTGCGACCGCCATGATCGTCGCTCCGGCGCCGGGAAAAATTACGTTTGCGGTTTCCGATGCGACCCGATCGCTCGGCGCATTTTGGATCGAGGCGAACGGAAGCGTTGCCAGATAAGCCACATTCGCCAGCAGATAAAGTCCGATAACAAGAAGCGTACCAAACGCGAGTGATAACGGGATGTTGCGCCGCGGTTCCTTCACTTCTCCGGCGATAAAGGTGATGTTGTTCCAAGCGTCCGCCGAGAAAAGGGAATTGGTTTGCGCAACGCAGATGCCGACGAAAAGACCGAACGCGGTGGCAGCGGTGAGTCCGGCTCCCACATCCTGCAACCCGCCTCGTAACGTCCAAAAGTCGCGAAAATTTTCCGTACCCGCTCCGGACTTCACGCCAATGATGATTCCCAGCACGACCAACGCGATCAGGGCGCCCGTTTTGGCCGTGGTAAAAATATTTTGTACAAGTTTACCGAGATTTAATCCCCGCGTGTTCATGAAGGTCAGCAGCGCAATCATCGCCAGACCGAGAAACTGCGCGGTAGAAAGTGAAACAGCGTATCCGCTAAACCAGCCGCCAAAGCGGATCGGCGGGATGAGATAGTTGGATTCAGAAAACCATGGGATAATTACTCCACTGTAGCGCGCGAACCCAACCGCGACTGCCGCGATTGTGCCGGTTTGAATCACTAAAAACAGCGTCCAGCCGTAGAGAAAACCCCAGAGCGGACTGTAGGCTTCCCGCAAGTAAACGTACTGGCCACCAGCCTTGGGCATCATCGCCGCCAACTCGCCGTAAGACAGCGCGGCCATCAGCGTCAACAAACCGGTCACAATCCAAACAACCAGCAGCCAACCGGGCGAACCGACCTGCCGTGCGATGATCGCTGACACAATGAAAATTCCCGAGCCGATCATCGAGCCCGCGACCAGCATCGTTGAATCGAGCAGCCCGAGTCCCCTAACGAATTTTTGGTCGGCTACGGGTGTTTCAGTCGCCGTCGTCATTTGGGGCGGTTGCATTCGGCGGAGAGTAAATCATCACTCAGGCGTGCCGCGCAATGATAAAACACTCGGTTTACTATTTGCCAAGCAGTCGATCGTAGAAGCGCGAAATTACTTTCACGTAAAAGGAACCGTGTTAATCTCACGCCCCGTGACGTGTTCAAGCCCGCAGCGATGGAGCCGGACGTTTTTGTCGATTTCGTTCGCTATGGCGGTGCTGGTTGCCGCGTTGGCTGCCATGCCGCAGGTCACTTACGCGCGAGTAGAGACGCGCTTCGTAGCGATACCACTCGTACGCTCCCGTCAAAATCATTTGATGCTGCGCGCTTTTATCAACGGCAGAGAGGCCTGGCTCACCATCGATAGTGGTGCGCCGGTGAGCGCAATCGCTGTGAATCGTCGCAATTTTTTTCGGCTCAAGCCAATCACTGCCAAGTCGAATCTGCCGTCGCGCATTCAGATCAACGGCGCATTCAACAACGTGGCCATTGCGCGTGAGCTGCGGCTCGGAGGGCTAACTCTGGTCGATGAGCCACTGGTTACTGTGGATCTGGGCAACTCTGCTCGCGCCGCGCGACTGGTCCACGAAGAGCAAATCGACGGAATCATTGGAGCGGATATCCTTTTTCCAACCCAGGCGGTGCTGGATTGTCAACGGCAGTTGCTCATCTTAAAGACCGACCCCGACGCTTTGGGGGGTGTTCCTGGTTTCGACCGGCGCGGATTGAAAGCTGTTCCGATTCAAGTAAGCGACGGTTTTAATTTGTATGTCAATGGTTCGATCAATGGGAAACCTGCCAAGTTCATGGTCGATACGGGTTCGTTCGCGACGCTCTTGCATCGTTCTTTCGTTAGGCGAATGCGAATTGCCACCCGCGAGACGCAGTATAGTTCTTCGGCCGTGAACCTGAAGGATCGTGGGCTGCGCGTGGCGAAGATTCGCAATCTGTCAGTGGGCTCGGTCAATATCACTGGCAAGGACGTAGGCGTGATCGATATGGAAGGATTAATTCATGACGGGTTGTTAGAAGGTTCACCGCCGGTTGCCGGGCTGCTTGGTGCAGAAACTCTGCGCCGTCACCACGGCATCATCGATTTTGGCACGCGCACGCTTTATTTACAGCAGCGCGAGCTTCCCTGGCAACGAATCGGTTGGCGGCGTTCCGCTGGCCCTAACTTCACCTACTAGGATTACTGAGTAACCGCGCGGTTGCCCTGTAATTAGTGATGGAAACGGAGCCAAAGGCCATTCGCGGCGGTTGCTTGTGCGGCGCTATTCGATACGAAGGCATCGGTGAGCCTTACAACGTCGCGCATTGCCGTTGCGAAGATTGTCGCAAGAGTGCCGGCGCCGCATTTGCGACATGGGCTTCGTTCCGGCGGCACAATTTTCAATTTACCAAGGGCGAACCGCGCGAAATTGTGTGGGCCGGGCGCGTCCGCTCGTTCTGCGCGACGTGCGGCAGCGCGCTGACTTTCGTGAGCCAGCCCGATGCTGATGAAATCGATGTCACTGCTGCCACTTTCGATCAGCCCAAAATCGTTGCTCCAGCCGACCATATCTGGACGGAGGATCGAATATCGTGGATCAAGCTTGCGGACAATTTACCACAGCATGCACGAGGCAGAACCGAATGATCTCGAGTCAATGCGCATCCGCGCGTTGGCGATCGGGGCGCAGAGCATCGGAGCTTTCGCGCTCGGTGCGCTGGCAGTTGGAGCGCTCGCCTTGGGCGTGGTTGCCGTTGGTCGCCTTGTCATTGGTCGAGCGAAAATCAAGCAGCTCGAAATCGACGACCTTGTTGTGAACAGATTGCGGGTGACGGATTCACTGGAAATTCCACGCGATTGAGTTAATCGCGCTTCAAACAGTTTTTCTTCGGCCTTAACTGAGTCTGTCGTGCGATGAACACAATCACTCAAGCTTTCGTTCTCGCTGCCGGCCTCGACACTCGTTTGCGTCCGCTTTTCTTGTCATTCCGAGCGAAGTCGAGGAATCTCTCATTTTTCTGCTGATGAACGAAATCACCCAGGCATTCGTCTTGGCCGCTGGCGTCGGTAAACGCCTGCGGCCGCTGACAGAAGATTTACCAAAGCCCCTCATCCCGATTTTTCAAAAGCCACTTATCACGTTTGCACTCGATCATTTGATCAACGTAGGGGTGGAAAGGTTCATCGTTAACACGCACAAGCGGGCCGAGGTATTTGAAAACTTTTTTCGCGATAACAAATATGAAGACCATTCGCTTAAGCTGATTCACGAGCCGGATTTGCTTGAGACCGGCGGCGGAATCAAGAATGCGGAACGCTATCTCGGTAGCGATCCGTTCCTGACTTACAGCGGCGACATTTTGACCGACATCACGCTGCAGCCCTTAATCGACGAACATTTCCGCCGCGGGAATGATGTCACGCTCGCATTGCGTGAAACAGGTTTGGCTTCGGAGGTGGCTCTGCGCGATCACCGCGTTGTGGATATCGCGAACCGCTACGGTACCACCGGGATTCTTGATTTCGCGAACGTCGCTGTTTGGAATCCGAAGATTTTCCAGCGAATCCCGCCGCAACAAAAAATTTCGTTCATTCCAATTGTTGCGGATTGGATAGGCAAAGGTGGTAAGATCGGCGGCCTGGTAATGAACGACGGAAAATGGTTCAATATTGGCTCGCGTGCTGCGTATCTCGACGTGCATCGTGTGATTTTGAGGGAACATTGGATACCTCATTACATCACAACACGGGAGTGGCCGGAGCGCGTCGCGAAGTCAGCCACAGTTGATCCGAGCGCACAGCTGCGCGGCTGCTCAGTCGTTGGAGAAAATTGCCGGGTCGGCGCAGGAGTCGTCCTTGAAGACACAATTTTGTGGCCGGACGCACAAATTGCTTCCAAAAGTCAGCTTCATGGTTGTATTGTCCGCTCCCAAAAAAAGGTCAGCGGCATCCATCGTAACAGTGACATCTAGTATGAGGACCGAATTTCTTCTTCGCCGGACGCGGATGCATTTTCCGCTCCTGGACGTGGCCGATGTAAAAATTCGCCCGATTGAAAAAGGCGGGTCCGATCGAAAATTCTATCGAATACGCTGCTCGCCGAACCAAACGCTGATCCTGGTTAAGTACAATCTGGAGCGCGAAGAAAATCGGCATTACGTCGAGATCGCGAAATTTCTGGAGGCCCATGGAATCCGGGCGCCAAAAATTTATTTTCACGATGCGGCGGAAGGCCTCATCTGGATCGAAGACTTGGGTGAGCGCGACCTTTACGGTTACCGGCACGACAGTTGGCTCGTCCGCCGCGCATTTTACGAATCAGCGCTCGATGAAATTATCAAACTTCATCGTCTGCCGGAGTCCGTGTGCGAGGAAATGAAAGAGCATTTACCCGCCGAGTTTAACGCCGCTCTTTACCGCTGGGAACAGCGATACTTTTTCAACAATTGCCTTGGCCGCTATTTCAAGGTTAGCGAGTCAACACGCAAGGACCTGGCAGCCCTTCCCAGTTTGCGCGAAATCGCAAAACGCCTCGCGAGTTTGCCACGGGTTTTGGTTCACCGCGATTTTCAGTCGCAAAATATCATTATCCAGAATGGGCAGGCTAACCTGATTGATTTTCAAGGAATGCGGCCGGGGTTGGCTGAATATGATCTGGCGTCATTGCTTTTTGATCCGTATGTCGACCTTTCAGCCGCAGAGCGATCTGAGTTGATTGGTTATTACCGGCAAAAACAGGCGGACAACGGGCGCAGAGTTAACGGGCAGTTCGACGACACCCTGCAATTATGCGCGATGCAACGCATGATGCAGGCGCTGGGGGCTTATGGGTTTCTGGGCCTGGTCAGGGGACACGAGCATTTTCTGCAATACATTCCGAGAGCTGCGCGCTCGCTGCGCGGGATCGTGGGAAAGATCGACGATCTCAAGCCGCTCGCCTCTCTTCTCGCCGATCCAGGCTCGTCTGATCTAAGCGTGTAACGGGAGAGCGCGGGCGCTCTCTGTTTTTTCTCGGGTAAGTTGCCACCCAAATGCTGCAACCCATGGGCACAGCAAAGTCATCAAAGCGGCGGTCAAAATCACCATGCCGAAAACAGAGCCGGAGATGGTAAAGATCGTTAAAGCAAAACCGCTTGCCCAGACTGCCCATGCCAATGCGCGGAGCGCACCGCGCAATTCAGGAGTGCACAGAGTGAGCAGTGCCCCCGCGACACTATAAAGACCATTTGCTGCGCCCCCGGTCAAAAGAGAAGCCAACGGCGCGACCGTATCAATTCGATCGGGTAGCCAGCTGATAAGAAGCGATTCGGCAAAGAGATCAAAAGAGAGACCCGTTAATGCGATTACCAACGCAAGCAGGGCCAGCCGATGTGATGAGATCCATGCGCCCCACCAGGCAAAGAACGCAACGAGACTGATTCCTGCCATCATCCAGACTACCCAGCCCGGCCGCCATAATAACGGGTGCCCCGCGATGTAGGTCGCACGTTGTGTTATGCTCGATACAGCCTCAGTCCCGCCGCGCAGAACTACGTGTTCCATCGAGAAGAAACAGAGCGAATGGCAGCCACCAGACAAAGTCGTTGAACACAATCAACGTGACAGCGCGTAATGGCCATTCACCCGACCGAACAGCCATGAACATACCAATCGGCCCGAGAATTTTTCCTGCCAGTCCAATTGCAATGATCAGCTTTGCCCGATCAGGACGGACCGCGGCGTAGGCATAAAGCAATCCGTAAAGCCCTACGACCATGCCCAGACACTGCCAAAGGCTTGGATAATTTGGAGGCGCCATCTCCAACGTCGCGAATAAAGCGCCTGGCCAGAAGCACGCCCAGACACCGAATACGACGTTATACACCGCCGCCAGTCCAAAGATTAGCCGATAGATCTTCGATCGGTAATCGCTCAACTCCAAGCCTCCATTATGCGCCAGTGGTTAGCCTCGAGAGTCTCAGGTTCAGGAGGACGCCAGTGTTGGCGTTACTCCACGCCGACGAAAGGATTGGCGCGACGCTCGGTTCCGATCGTCGTTGGCGGCCCGTGCCCTGGGAGTACTGTGACTTCATCGCCGAGAGGAAATAATTTTCTCCTGATTTCTTGTACTAACAGATCGATATCTCCGCCCGGCAAATCTCCGCGGCCGATGCTGCCGGCAAACAGGACGTCGCCGCCGATAAGCAATCGATCCTTCGGCAAAAAGAAACAAAGGCTGCCCGGGCAATGCCCTGGAACTTCGAGTACTTGGAATTGTGCGCCGAGAAATTCCCGGCTGGGCGTTTCTTCGATCAAAAGATCAGGTTTCGCAGGCTCGATCTCCAGTTCGAAGCCGAAGCTGCGAAAAAATTCCCGGTCCGAAATCATCGGCGCAGTCAGCGGGTGACAGCCGATTGGACAATCAAACTGCCTCTTAATCCTGGCCACGTCCTGTACGTGATCGACGTGCCCATGTGTCAGAAGCAAAAGCTTAGGATCAACCCCCAGTGACCGGACCCATTCGCAGGAACCTTCAGGTGCGTCGAAAAGAATCCAGCCCTGTGGCGCTTCAAGCAGATAACAATTCGTTTCAAAAATGCCACCGCAGAACTGCTTGTAATTCATTGGAGATTGTTACGGGATTTGGCTACAGCTGGAGCCGGGAGCTTTTACGAATAATTTGAATGTTCCCGGCTGCCGATTGTCTCATGTTCTACTTTACATGCCGATCTTCGTCTCGTTGCCTTGCGCTTCATGCTGAAATCTGCGAACGTAATTAACTCTTCTTTTCACCGATGAGATCATCTTTGCAACGATCATTAGCGCTTTGCGCTATTCTGTTAACGGCCACAATCGCGGCTCCGCCAGTCATGGCGGCGTCGAGAGAAACGGTTGCCATGTCGGTCGGCCGTCTCCTGGAGGAGGGCCATTACACACGTCAAAAGCTCAATGAGGAAGTTTCGAGAAAATTTCTGCAGACGTATCTGGAAATGCTAGACTTCAGCCATCTCTTCTTTACTCAGAAGGACGTTGATGAGCTGACTGCGAAGTATGGCAGTTCAATGGCCGGGGACGTCCTGCTCGGCAACCTCAAACCTGCTTACGACCTTTACGCTCTCTATACCAAACGCGTGGACGATCGTGTCGCTAAAATAAAAGAGCTATTGAAGCAACCGATCGACTTCAAGAGCAACGCGACGGTCGAACTAAGCCGTCAAAAATCGTCGTGGCCAAAAGATGAGGCGGAAGCCGATCAACTCTGGCGCGGTCGGATCAGCAACGAGCTCTTACAGGAACATTTGAGCGAACATCCTATCGAGCCCGCTCCGCAACTGGTTGCACGCCGCTACGATCGCCTTGCCCGCAACGTTCACGAGGAAGACAAGGACGAGCAAATGAAGCTCTTTCTCGATGCTCTCGCGCAGGCATATGACCCGCATTCGGAATATCTGAGCAAAGCCGACATGAAAAATTTCAGCATCAACATGGGTCTCTCGCTCGTCGGTATCGGCGCCATGCTTCGTTCGGAAGATGGGTACGCGAAAATTGAAAGCCTCGTTCCCGGCGGGCCGGCGCAATCGGACGGGAGACTTAAGGTCGGCGACCGGATCACTGCCGTTGCACAAGGTCCGGCTGATTATGTCGATGTTCGCGAGATGCGGTTGGACAAAGTTGTCGAAATGATCCGCGGCAAGAAAGGCACGCATGTGCGTTTGCTGGTGATTCCGTCAGACGCAACGGATCCGTCGCGCCGGAAAAATGTCGAGCTTGTCCGGGATGAAATTAAGCTGAAAGACCAGGAAGCCCGCGCCGATATCATTATTAGAAAAGACGAGAACGGCGATCCCATCAAACTCGGATGGCTTACGCTTCCTTCTTTTTATGCCGACATGGACAAGCACCAGAAAAGCACGACGCGCGACGTGCTGGCATTGCTCAAACGGCTCAAGAAAGAAAACATCGCCGGCTTGGTTATTGATCTGCGGCGAAATGGGGGCGGCTCGCTGGAGGAAGCCCTCTCGCTCACGGGCTTGTTTTTAAAATCTGGTCCAATCGTTCAGACTAAAGATTATAACGGAAGCATCAGGGTCTCGGCCAATCCCGATCCGGGCATCGCCTATTCTGGGCCGATGGTCGTTTTGACGAGCAGGCAAAGCGCGTCCGCCAGCGAAATTTTCGCGGCTGCTCTGCAGGATTATGGTCGTGCCGTGATCGTCGGGGACAAAAACACATTCGGCAAGGGGACCGTGCAGACCATTCTTCCGCAAGGGGACCGTGCAGACCATTCTTCCAATCGGGAGGTTCGCTTCGCTCCTGGGCAGCCATTCCGATGAAGACGGTGCGTTGAAATTGACGATCCAAAAATTTTATCGAGTCGCAGGCGGCTCCACGCAGCTGCACGGGGTGGCTTCCGATATTGTTGTGCCGAGCTTGAGCGATCTTCCGGAATTTGGCGAAGGCGCGCTAAAGAACGCCCTGCCCTATGACGAGGTGGCGAAGGCGAGATATACGAAGTGGTCCGACAGCCATTCCTTGTTTATCGATCAACTGCGGCGACGCTCGGAGGAACGAGTTAAGAACGATCCTGAATTTCATTACGTGATGGAGGACATCGATCGTTTGCGCCACAAGCTCGATGAAAATCGGATTTCGCTGAACGAAGATACACGGAAGAAGGAAACTCAGGACGACAAACTGCGTAAGGAAACGCGTTCGAAGGAACGCCTGGCGCGGAATCAGGAGGAACCGCGAATTTATCGGGTAACACTCGATACCGTTGATAAACCGAATCTCCAATTGATCATGTATCCCGGGAAATTGGCTGA
>WNFY01001772.1_pt1 | contig 30208 bp, 31 predicted proteins | sample 5400091 | NCBI WGS metagenome assembly WNFY01 (sample SAMN13153364, study PRJNA577476) | soil metagenome | isolation source: 60 cm soil or saprolite under grassland replicate 1 | place: USA:California | collected 2016-06-15 | reverse complement strand
TTTACCGCTCAGGATGCTCGCATCAAACTGAAACGATGGTATCCGTTCCTTGAGGAGTGTGCGCCCATCGAAACCGTGTCGAATGAACTTTGACAGAGCAGTAGGGGCGCGATTGATAAGCCCGGTGGCACCACGATGGGAACGTTCACCGGGCTTATCAATCACGCCCCTACAGCGGTCTCTCTGCCCGACACTTTTTTATCAATCATCGGGGAGTGTGACCTGGCTTATTCAGAGATAACCCGGTACAAGGCTGGGTACGCGGTGAAATGCATCCTCTGACTGACCTTCTGGAACCCCTCTATCGTCATGGCCGCCTGGAAGTGCTGTGGCGACTCCCACTGCGCGACATTGATGAAGCGAAACTTCGCCCGTGGGTCTAAGCTCTCGTGTAATCGGGTTGAAATAAAGCCAGGTGCATGTCGCAGATGGTCGGCAGCTTCGTGCCATTCCTTGAGAAATTGCTCCTCCTCACCTGCTGGCACTTCGAAGGGATTGATGAGTGTGACGGTCATAACCTGGATCCTTTCTTGTTGCTCTTGAGAACAATACGACATATCGTGATATTTCATATACGAAAGAGGATATCGCAAGTTGTATGAAGGAGGATATGGCAGAGCAAGCTGCGCGGTGATTTTCCCCGGCGATGTATGGTATACTTGTAGCGTACACTGTTTACCGTCTGATTTAGAAAGTTCTGTTAAAGAAACGATTACGATGTCTCGTTCGACAACTCATACACTTACCTGTCCCTGTGGAGAGGTCTTTACAAATACAACTTACGAATATGTGAACGTTGCGCACGATCCGCAACTGCGCTATATTGTGTTGGCCGGGCTGTTAAACGTATCTACTTGCCCGGCCTGTGGACGTCGTGCCGCGCTTGCCTGTCCCTTTATCTACTCCGATCCAGATCATAATCTGCTGGCTTATGTCCATCCCCGCTCGGATGCTCCCGAAGAGGCACGCATGATGATCCTGGAGAAGCTGCGTTCCGTCTACGTAGATGCTGTGAGTATACAGGAATACCAGAAAAACGGGAATGGTGGACACACTGTCTCAATTACGCCATTAGAGGCAAAAGAGATGCCACCATTGCAGATCGTATTTGGCCTCGATCAACTCAATGCCCTGATCAATGCTACGCTGAGTCCGGAGGAACGTCTGGGCCGACTCGCGTTGAGCACGAATAGCCGTAACGAAGCTGAGCGCGGGCAGTTCCTGGATATCGCACGTAAGCTGGCAGCCGAGATGGACTGCAATGTCGAGGTGGAAGATCTACCCGACGAATACACTGTCTGGCTCTATGGTTCGCGCCGCCAGATTGGAGCGTTGATGCGCGAACTGGCACCAGGGGGATAGTAAGATGATTACGGTCGGTGTCCTGACTATCAGCGATGGGGCAGCGAAGGGCGAACGAGAGGATGTCAGCGGCGAGAATATACGCGCTCTAATCACGCAAATGCCGAATGTCGTTATCAGCGCCGGTGCAATTACTCCCGATGAGCGTGAGCAGATCTCTGCCCTCCTGCGCGAGTGGAGCGATGACAAACATCTCAACCTCATTCTCACTACGGGCGGCACTGGCCTTGCACCGCGCGACGTTACACCCGAAGCGACAAAAACAGTGATTGAACGCGAAGCTCAGGGCATCGCCGAGGCACTACGCTCGATCAGTCTCCAGTACACACGCACCGCTATGCTCTCACGTGGCATAGCAGGCGTGCGCGGTCGTACCCTGATCATTAACCTGCCGGGCAGTCCCAAGGCAGTCAAAGAGTGCCTGGAGTATCTCTTGCCCGTTCTCCCTCATGCCGTGAACCTGCTAACCGAGGGGCCTAAGGAACATTAACAATGTTCACCAACTACACAGGCCACACCGATAATGTCTTCGCCATAGCGTGGTCACCTGACGGTCGCACGCTCGCCTCCGCTGGTCGGGATCGGACAGTGCAGATATGGGATGCTGCTACGGGAGCGTGCCGCCTCATTTATTCCGCTCACAACAGTTATCTTCTCTCCCTGTCCTGGTCGCCTGATGGTCAATATATCGCCTCCGGCGACACTGCTGGTATCGTCCAGGTATGGCAGGTCAGCGCAGGCAAGACCCTCTTTACTTATCATGGACACATGCGTTTTGTCCGTAGCGTCGCCTGGTCGCCGAATGGTCACTACATCGCCTCCGGTGGTGAATATGGGGATAGTACTGTGCAGGTATGGGAGGCTTTCAACGGCAAGCTTCTCTATACTCACAAAGGTCAGTACAGAATCTTTGCTGCTCCCTGGTCGCCTGATGGCTCACGCATCGCCGCTGGTAGCTTTGATGTAACAGTGCAGGTGTTAGATGCATTGAGCGGTAATACTCTCCTTACGTATCGCGCTCATACTGGCCCGGTCTATGCTGTGGCATGGTCGCCCGACAATCGCGCACTTGCCTCAGCCGGACATGATACTACAGTGCATATCTGGTCGCCCGTTACAGGAGAGACAATTTATGTCTATCATGGTCATACACACCCCCTGAAAAGCCTGGCATGGTCGCCTGATGGTAGCTATATCGCGTCCTGTGGCGATGATACAACAATCCGGGTCTGGGCCGCTTCTACAGGCGAACTTATCGCTACTTACTCTGCCCACACCTCCTGGGTACGTACCGTGTCCTGGTCGCCTGATGGTAGATTTATTGCTTCTGCAAGCGATAAGAACGTCCATTTGTGGGCATGGAAAACATTCACGGGCTTATAAATCGCTACGGGCTTATAAATCGCTACGGGCTTATAAATCGCGCCCCTACAACCAACCGACCGTTGTAGGGGCGCGATTTATAAGCCCGTGGCAACGGTTCGTGACGAACGGCATGGAAATTATGTCTCTATTTTTCTATGTCACACGTGTAAGCTGTAGTGGAGACAATATCTCCAGCATATCCAGCGCACCCTCTGCAACTCCTGGAGTTATGCAAGGAAGAGTATGTCATGAAAGACCATGTAGTAGCGCAGTCGCAACATACACCACATACGTACATTCCGGCAATCGCGATTAAACGTGCCACGTTAAAGCATTCGTGGAACAAGGTTCCTGTTGCTACCGTTGCGGCCCCGGATCTGGTTTGTGGTGAGGCTCGACGTATAGGCTACGCAGGTAAACTTGACACCGATCTCGCACTCTACCGCCTCAAAATCAAGCAGGGCAAGGATGTGCCAACAGTCACCTTGCCAGGTCTCTACATCATAGAAGATGGCATATTCCAGGACTACGAATAAGTACCTATCCCCAGGGAAAGTTTAACCATGGCTTAACATATCCATAAAGCATAGTTAATTATGTAGTGTTAACGTATGACTATGATGAAAAGGCAGCATAGTCAGATATGTCTATGCTTAGAGTCCATTCACGAAGTTATTAAATTCGTTCTGAGGGAGTTTAGGAGAATCTATGTTAAAACAATGGCGCGTCGCACTCATTCTGATGGTAGTGATGGCACTGGGTGTTTTTATTTCTGCCTGTGGCAGTAGTAGCACTCCGGCAGCCACAAGTGGTAGTAGTAGTAGTGCTACCTCTGGCCTTGGCACTCCTGGTACATATTCCTGTATACAGGGCAGCATCACTGCCTCGGGTTCAACTGCCCTGCAGCCGTTAGTCTCGGATGTCGCTAAGAAGTACGAGGCCAAGTGTAGCGGAGCATCTATCACAGTCAACCTGGGTGGCAGTGGCACCGGTCTTGCCAATGCAGAAAATGGCAGCTCCGACATTGGCAACTCTGACATCTTCGCGAAGGCTGGTCAGGAAGACCTGGTTGATCACCAGGTAGCGGTTGTTGTCTTCAATATTATCGTGAACAGCAAAGTCACCGGGGTCACAAACCTTACGACAGCCCAACTTAAAGCGATCTATAGTGGGCAAACAAAGAACTGGAAAGAGCTTGGCGGAGCCGATCTGCCTATCGTGGTAGTGAGCCGTCCTACCAGCTCTGGTACACGTGCTACCTTCCAGAAGTATGTACTGGGCACCGTTGAAACCATCACTGGCCCTTCGAATCTCACTACCGACAGTACAGGCACCGTAGTGAAGAATGTGCAGCAGACGGCAGGAGCGGTTGGGTATGCGGCATCAGGAGCGGCCAAGAAGTCCGGCCTTACCGTTCTGAAAATCGATGGTGCCGATCCGACCGCCGATAACGTCAAGTCCAATACCTATAAGTTCTGGAATATCGAGCATATGTATACCAAGGGCAAACCGAAAGATCTCGCCCAGGCGTTGATCGACTACATGACCAGCGCTGACGGCAAAGCTTCTGCTCAGACACTCGACTTCATCGCCATCACTGATGTGCCGCAAACTGCTTTGCAAACGCATCAGGTACATTAATAGAACGAGGCAGGATTGCTGAGGATGTTTGTGGGGAGAGGTACGAGACTTGTGCCTCTCCCTCATACAGCTTTCAGGAAGGAGGATGTTTGTGCAAGTACAGCAAAGGTCTCCAAGGGCCTATATCGCTGATCGAATCGCGCGTGTCATTTTTCTGATTTGTGCTATACTTCTCGTCGTTGTCATTATCGGCGTTTTTGTCTTTATTGGCTTGAATGCATTCAAGGTGTTTGGTGAAGGCGCGAATGTAAAAGACTTTTTCTTTAGTACCAATTGGGACCCCACTGGCAATGGGGATGTCAATGGAACTCCTTCGTTTGGTGCTGGTGGGCTCATCCTTGGCTCTATCGTCATTACGCTCTTCTCGGTCATTATCGCAACACCACTTGCCTTTGGTATGGCGCTCTTTTTCACGGAGGTGAGTCCAAACTGGCTGAGTCGGCTGTTGCGACCTTTGATTGAAATCTTTACCGGGATGCCGTCTGTAGTCATCGGCTTCTTCGGGTTGGTTGTCATCGTCCCATTCCTGCAGCGGTTGATCGGCAATATCGTGGGAAATCATCAGACTGCCGGTAACGGATGGGGTGCGGCTATCGTGGTACTTCTCATTATGATTTTGCCGACGATCATCAGTATCTCTATCGACTCGTTGCGCTCCGTGCCTGATAGTGTGCGCGAAGCAAGTCTGGCATTGGGATCGACACGCTGGCAGATGATGACCAGGGCAGTGCTTCCCGCCGCGACGACTGGCCTGGCTACTGCAGTTGTGCTGGGTATGGCACGTGCGATTGGTGAAACGCTTGCTGTGGCATTGGTACTCAATGGGAGCAGGTTGCCCTCGCTGACGCCTATCTTGAACCTCTTCTTCCAGCCGAACGTGAACATTACGCAATATATCGCGATTGACTTTGGAGAAGCCACCGGTCCGGGACGTGATGCCTATTTCACGTTGGCATTCATTTTGCTGGTGATTTCTTTCTTGTTCGTTTGCCTCAGTCGTTACCTGGCTAGCAGGAGTGTGTATAAATGAGTATGCAGCAAGTAGAGCAGGCACCTATACAGGCCGAAGCACGGCGGGCGCAAATGGAGCGGGAAGTGCGACGGATCGAAGCAACCAATAATGTTGGGACAGGAATCTTGTGGGTCGTTGCGGCCATCGTCGCGGTTCTGTTCGTTGGCATCATTATCTACCTGCTTTTCCAGGGAGCCGTCTATCTCTTCAACCCACAATTCTACGGTATAAGTAACGTGGGAGTCGGGCAGGAAATCTTCAATACCTTCTACATTCTCATCTTCGCGGAGGTGATATCACTGCCGGTCGCCCTGGCAGCCGCAATCTACCTTATCGAATATGCCAGGCAAGGACCACTGGTGACGGTGATTCACTTTGCGGCAGAGACGTTGGCCAGCGTGCCATCCATTGTATTAGGTCTATTCGGCGTGCTGATATTCGTCAACTCGTTCCACCTGGGAACGAGTCGAGTGGCTGGAGCGCTGACCCTCCTCTGCTTGAATTTGCCGCTAGGGCTGCGTTTGTTTGAGGACGCGCTTTCCTCTGTCCCACGTGAATTGCGCGAGGGTGGCCTTGCTCTTGGCGCAACCAAATGGCGTGTCATCCGCACGGTGGTGATCCCCTCTGCTCTGCCGGGAATTGTGACGGCGATCATCTTAACCGCAGGGAAAATCATTGGCGAGGCGGCTGCCTTGCTCTTTACCATGGGCCTTACAAATCCATCGAATGTGTTCACTCCCAACCCATCAATTGCCAGCGATACCCTGACCACCCATCTCTATTATATCGCTGGTCCTGGTGCAGGGAGCACTGGTCTAACAACTGCTCAAGAAACGGTCATTACAGCAGGATCGTCAACATTACTTATTCTGCTCTTACTGATCATTAATCTGGCTGCTCGTGGCATCGGTCGCTATATTGAGCGTCGAGTAACGGCTGCGTAGCATAGTGAGACATTTGAGGCTCTGATCACTCAGAGCATCTCATTTGTTAGAAGTGAGGACAATGCGGTTATGAATGTTTCACCCGCAAATTCCCTTAGCGGGAATGGGACAAGCACCACACTGCCTGAAGGCGCAAACATTTTTTCACGGAAAGTTGCGCGTAGTGGTCATATCTCGTATGAAGGTCGTCCGTACTTCATCAGCAAAGCTCTGGCCGGACGTTATATTCGACTTGTGGTCTTTAGCGATCGTCTCATTGTAGACGCATCCATTCCATTGCACAAAGAGTATCCACTAGGTTAAAATACAAGAGATGTTGCAAACGGTGTCGTAAAGAAGAGAGGTATTATATGGGTATGGAACCAGCCCGGATAAACAATCCACAATCGGCTCAAACGATCACATCAGCCGCTGGCAAAGCACCAGCAGAGCAGGGATCTCCCTCTGTTTCACCTTCTGATATCATGGGAGAGTTTCATGCGCGCGAAAAGCTTGATACATCGGCTGCTGTAAAAATAAATGTCAAAAACCTGGACTTTTTCTATGGACCCAAACAGGCTCTGTATAGCGTTGCTATACCTTTGCGTGACCGCCAGGTGACTGCCTTGATTGGACCTTCCGGCTGCGGCAAATCAACATTCCTGCGCACACTCAATCGCATGAATGATCTGATTCCTGGCACGCGTACACGGGGTGAAGCCATTTTCGATGGTTACAATATCTATGACAAAAGCACAGATGTGGTAATGCTTCGGCAGCGCATCGGGATGGTGTTCCAGCGCCCCAACCCGTTTCCCAAATCAATCTTTGAGAATATAGCCTATGGTCTGAGGGTCCAGGGTAAATCAAATAAGTCTATCAAAGAGATCGTAGAGAGAAGTTTGCATGGTGCAGCTCTTTGGGATGAGGTGAAAGATCGTCTGAATGCTTCGGCACTGAGTCTATCAGGCGGACAGCAGCAACGTCTCTGTATCGCACGCGCGTTAGCTGTTGAGCCCGACGTGTTACTCATGGACGAGCCAGCTTCGGCTCTCGACCCTATCGCGACTTTGAAAATCGAAGAGTTAATTACCGAACTGTCCGAAAATTATACTATTGTTATCGTGACACACAATATGCAGCAAGCATCGCGCGTCTCGCAATATACGGGTTTCTTCCTGAGCGGTCGGCTGATCGAGGTTGCTCCTACAGTCCAACTCTTCGAGCACCCTAAGAGGAAAGAGACGGAAGATTACATTAGCGGACGTTTCGGTTAATATGCAGGAGGCTATCGTGGCTCGCAAAATCCTGGTGGTGGACGATGAGGCAGTTCTGGTAGAGACCATTGCCTATAATTTGGAGCAGGCAGGCTATCGCGTCGTGACGGCGGCTGATGGCCGCAGCGCATTGGATGCGGCACGGAGTGAGATGCCGGATCTGATTATTCTGGATATCATGCTCCCAGGTATGGATGGTCTGGAGGTCTGTCGTCAACTGCGTCGAGAGAGTGGCACGGCCACGACGCCGATTGTGATGCTCACTGCCAAAGGTGATGAGATCGATAAGGTGGTTGGTCTGGAAGTGGGAGCTGATGACTACGTGACCAAGCCCTTTGGTCGCCGAGAGTTGTTGGCACGCGTACGAGCGCTCTTGCGCCGCGTGGACTATCCTGCTCCAGGCGAAGACAACCGTGCCGGACAGGAAGCTGCTCAGGAGGTACGCCCTGCCAGTCGTGAGCTGGTTGCCGGTCCACTCCGTATCGACCTGGCGGGCAGGCGCGTCAACTGTCGTGGGCAAGACCTGGAATTGCAACCTAAACAGTTCGAACTGCTCACCTATCTCGTACGCAACCGTGGAACTGTCCTCACGCGTGATCAGCTCCTGCACAACGTCTGGGGCTACGATTACGCTGGTGATACTCGCACCGTCGATGTCCATGTACGCTGGTTACGTGAAAAGCTCGAAGAAGATCCCGCGAACCCCCGGCTCATTCAAACAGTACGTGGAGTTGGCTACGTCTTCCGCTGGTGATGAAAATTGCTGAGACGTTTCGTTATTCTTCGCTTTTGACTTTCGCCAGCGCATCCTTTAATTGCTGATAAGCAGTATCAAGATGTTCAGGCACGACCTTGATATCCGCGATTACGGGCATAAAGTTTGTGTCGCCATTCCAGCGAGGAACAATGTGATAATGGACATGTTCGGCAAAACCTGCGCCCGCAACCTTGCCCTCGTTAATACCCATATTGAAACCGTCCGGATTCATCGCAAGACGTATTGCTTTCAAAGCCAGTTGTACCTGCGCCATCAGTTCAGCAAGTGTCGCGGCATCAAGTTGCGAAATGGAGCCCACATGCTGGAACGGTGCAATCATCATATGACCATTATTGTAAGGGTATTTATTGAGCATCATGAAGCAGAGTTCACCACGGTAAAGGATATGATACTCGTCATCGCGATTTGCGGCTGGCTGGGTACAGAAGATACAACCTGGCGGAGGCGGATCCTTGGGTGTAATGAAGGCCATACGCCATGGGGCCCACAAGTTTTCCATACAAATCCTTCACAAGAAGATGTTTACTTATTACTCTATTTACTGGAGCCCGTCAACGTAGCTGCTGCTCGCTACCCGGTCATTCTCTTCTACTGTGGAGAATGACACAGGCTGCTCAGGTAAAGGAATCCATTGCTGAGCCCACGTGTGAATGGCATCTATAACAGGTTTAAGGGCACGCCCTTTCTCTGTGAGCTGATACTCAACACGTACGGGAATTTGTGGATATACAACGCGCTGTACAACGCCCTCTGTTTCCAATTCGCGCAAGCGATCACTCAACACGCGATCAGAGAGACCCTCCACCAGCGCCGTCAATTCGCAGAAGCGACGCGGTCTCTCCAGGAGTACATCCAGCAACAATCCTGTCCAGCGTTTACCAAGCAACTGGGCTGCATGTTCATAACGGGGACAGGTATGACTAAGAGATGTGGTTAATACTGTTGTTTCGGTTGGCTTCGTTGCCATGTATGCCTGCCATTTCCGGTTTATTGGTTACGAGGAACCTGAGTAAAGACGACCTGTATAATTGTTATCAAGTATACCATGTTTTGTTTTCTAAGGCAAGTAACGCTACGTGTAAAAAGTAAGCGTCTGGAATTTCAGCGGAACAGCAAAGCCGGTATCCCACTACGTCTTCTTGAGTATAATGTCCTTGCCACTCGTGCTCACAAGTTACGTGTGTTCTCGTGTGTGATTTATCTGATAGATGATGGTACAATTGAAGAGCCGCCATTAGTATGGGAGCTTTCAGACGGAACCGAGATTCTTAAGTTCCATTATGGAAGCATTCGGATGTGGGAGGTTGATCCACAAGAGTTTACGCAAGCGAGTAGAGAGGGCAGCAGATCTTCCAGGAAGGGGAGGATAAGGGCCACAAAGATGGTGTGAAGGAAGGCATCAAAGAAGGCGTCAAAGAAGGTGAGATTCTAGGACTTCGTCAATTACTTATGGACATTCTTCAAAAACGCTTTCCTGATGCGGTGCAGCTAGCTGTACCACAAATTAAAGCTGTTAATGATCCAGCTTTATTGCGTGATACCATCTTGAAAATGATCGAAATACAATCGATGGAAGAAGTTCTACGGCTTCTTCTGGAATTGAGCAAAAATAAGTGATAAGTAGGTGACCCGGGAAAGCTCGCGAAGTAGAAGCTTGAGCTTTCCCGGCTTAATCATAGCTGGTAGATATGCTAAATGTAGCGCTTGAAACCTCTTTGAATACTTTTCACCTCTCGTTGAGCTTTTCAGCAGAGATGGGCAAGACGATCGTGCTGTTAGGAGAGAGTGGTTCGGGCAAGACGACCGTGTTGCGCTTGCTGGCTGGTTTGCTATATCCTCAGCGGGGGCATATTGCTCTTGATAATGTTATCTATTTTGATAGCGAACAGCATATCGCTATACCTCCGCAAGAGCGCCCGTTTGGGTATGTCTTTCAGGATTATATGCTCTTCCCACATTTGAACGTATTCGAGAATGTGGCCTTTGGTCTGCGTTCGCAACATCTTCCTCGCCAGATCATCCGGCAGCGCGTTGGAGAGGCTCTAGAACAGGTTCACCTGGCAGGGCTTGAACAACGTCGCCCGGCACAGCTTTCAGGTGGACAGCAGCAACGTGTGGCTATCGCACGGGCATTGGCTTTGCAACCGGAACTCTTGCTCCTCGATGAGCCGCTATCCGCATTAGATGTGCAGACGCGCCGCGAGGTTCGTCACGAGTTACGTCGCATTCTTGCCGATGTGAACATCACTACTGTGCTGGTAACGCATCAATACCTGGAAGCGCTCGTATTCGGACATCGGATTCTGGTGCTCGATCATGGTAATATGATTCAGCAAGGTGGTCAACGCGATCTGTTGGAGTATCCACGTTCTTCGTATGTCGCTGAACTGGTAGGCGTAAATTTTTTCCATGGACACGTTGTGCGCCAGGAGACCGATATGCTCTATGCCATTCAATTGCAAAATGGGGCACAGCCAATAGAGGTTGTAGCGGCACTCAGGGAGCGCACATCCCAAGAGAAGGTGCCAGTAGTCGGCGACGAAGCATATATTGTTGTTGACCCGCGCAGCATTACACTCTATCAAACAGAGCCGGATAGTTCGGCACGCAATGTCTTTCATGGTGAGATTGTGCAGATACTGCGCCTGGGGATGACACCTGGGAGTGTGGATGGCGATGATGGGCGCGTGCGTGTCAGTATCATGCTGAATAATGACGTGCCACCTCTGACTGCCGAGATTACCGAGGCGTCTGCCATGCGTATGGAGTTGTACGAGGGCAAAACGATCTATGCCTCGTTCAAAGCAACAGAAGCAAGCGCCTATACCTGATGGGCCGCTACTCGTGAACTGTTTCGCTCTGCCATGCACAGCTTTCAGGTATTGTTTTCTTGAGTATTTCGGCCAGCTCATCGATATTTGTTATATCATCGCGGTACACTGCCCAGGCTTTTGCTTTTTGCTGTGGTTCGGTGACTTTGCGATAAGCAATGATGCCAATACGCTTGCCATTAGGAAAAAACTCCTCCTTAACACGAGTTAAATCCTCCCAAGGAATAGAGATGATCTCGCCATTGCGGCTGCGTTTGATCAGCGCCTCTGGTTCCAGTTCGATAGTAAAAGGAATGGGAGCTACGATGCGCAAATAAAGAATAAAGCCGAAAATAAATACAACTGCAGCTATTGTGCTGCCTACCGCCGATACTCCCTGGTGGATCGCAATCCAGAGTACAAGTGCCGTGACGGCGAGTACACCGATAATAGTCACGATCCTTTTGAATAGGCTGAGCCCTGGCCCAACAAAAACCCGCCTGTGTGTTACTGAAGATGACGCCATGAGAAACTCCGCTTTACTTGAACGTATACTAGCATGTGTGTTTATGTGTATTGTATCAACAGAAGGAAAACAATGCAACATGAGGATGTAAGACTGCAAGGCGATTCAAACGCTCCCGTAGAGGCATGCCTTGCGTGTGCCTCGGGCTCGTCGGTCGGGCGGGGGTACATCCTGGCAAGCCACTCGGCACACGCAAGGCATGCCTCTACGGTCCTAACGCCCTTTGCGTCACGGGCTCTGTATGATATACTAGACCCGTTGTCCCAGTAATGCTTAATCCTGCTTAGGCTATCGTACAGTAATTCCAATCAGGGATTGAAATATGGGATCAAGAGAATGAGGAGAACGAACTGTGACTACACAGCATACATCGGGTCCATTGATCGGGGCAGGTACTTCAGTTTCTGGAAGGATCACGGGCAAACTGCTGGCAACACAGGGGTATGTAGTGGGAGTTGAGATCAGCGGGAGTGGTTCACGACAATCGGTGGCTCTGGCAGATCTGGAAGGAAAAATTCTGCATCGTGTGCGGCGTCCTCTAGAACATGTCTCCAATATAGAAACTGTTTTGCAGCTCCTGGACGAAATGCTTGCCGATGTTACTAATCCCGAACGGCTCCTTGATGGACGTATCTTGCGTGTGGGCGTTGCAGTCGGTGGATTGGTAGATGCGACACATGGTGTGGTACGCACGCTCTATCATGCACATGGTTGGGATAATTTTCCTCTCCAGGACTATTTTGCTGAAAAACTTGCTGTACCCTGTATAATTGATAACAATGCAAATGCAGCCGCGTTAGCGGAGGTGCAGCAAGGGGTCGGCGCTGGTGAAAGAGTAGTGCTGTACGTAGGTCTGGGGCGTGGCATCGGTGGTGCTCTGGTGGTAAATGGTAAGGTATATCATGGTGTGACGTGCACTGCAGGTGAGATCGGGCATATACTGGTAAAGGATAATGGCCCGAAATGCTCTTGTGGTAGCTTTGGGCATCTTGAAGCGATCGCATCAGCTCAAGCTATTTCACGTAACATGATTGGCCTTGCGGTAGAATATCCTGAGACACTTGAAGCTATCTATCGTGTTACGGGAGACAGGGCTGAGCGTATTACTGCCGAGCAGGTTTTTCTTCTTGCAGCTGAGGGTGACAGGACTGCCGGGTATCTTGTGGGTGAGGTGTTAAAATATCTTGGAATTGCACTCGCTAATATCGTTCATTTAGTAAATCCCGGAATGATTATTCTGGGAGGACCAGTGGCGCAGGCTGGTGATTTGTTGATCGCACCATTGCAGGCGCGTATCCAGGAACTTTGTCTCCCGGCAGCCAGTCAATCTCTACATGTTGTCCAGGGAAGCCTGGGTACGGAGGCAAACCTGGTGGGTGCAGTGACGCTGGCCCTACAAGACCTTTAAGTGCACTTTTTTGAGGGGGTTATGGCGGAAACAGGCCGATTGATTTACAGGCGCTACCTGCTCCAGCAAATGCTGGAACAGGGGCAGGCTTGTACCGTTTATCAAGCGTTCGACCAGGTATTGCACCGGGCTGTTGTGGTCAAGGTTGCTCCTGCCGAGTACGTTACTGTGTATCGAGCTGCAATTCGAGCTATGGCGCACTTTTCTCATCCAGGTATTATTGGCATTTATGATCTAGTTGTCGAGCCTGAGCAACTCTATATTGTGCAGGAATATGTGGATGGTGACGGTTTCGCGACGTTGCTACAGACGCAATTAACCCCCTATAATGTAGTAGACCTGGGTATACAAATCTGTCAGGCATTACTCTATGCCGGTAGCGCTTCACGTAAAGTGTGCCATGGTGATCTGACTCCCTCTGCGATCATACGTGATCGGCGTGGAACGATTCGTATTAATAATTTTGCTCTGCCGAGCGATCTATATTATTTTACCGGGTGGAGCACTGTTGGCGGTGATGGCATTGTCGTTTCGGATCGCGAGCTACCGTGGGGGCAAATCAGTGAAGGACGCCGTGATGACGATACACGTGCGGTTGGTATCCTTCTCTATCAGCTTCTGACCGGGCGTCCTCCGGGGGCGAAAATAGTTGATCCGCCATCTGATGGGCGCTTGCGTTTCTCCCGTAATATTCCAGCAGAATTGTGTGAAGTAGTTGCACGCACTGTGGTACGTCAGCATCCCCAACATATTGGCTCTGCTGAGGCTTTGCTTGCTGAATTGAAGGTTCTGGCAGAAGCCTATGAACCGCCTGCCGTGATATCTCCATTGCCTTCTGGGATAGGCCCTTACCAGACGGAAAATATGATGCCGCCCAGCCAACTCTCGCCGTCGCTACCTGCGCCGGGTACTGGTAAGCTTGTCACAACCTTGCCTGTTCGTGAAACTGGGAAGACAGGCATGGGGCTTTCCGCGTTCCGCTCAGAGACTAATTCCCGGGCTCCGGCTGTAGAACAAATATCCCCTGTTCCTCCATCGGCTTATGCTGATCAGACTGTCATGGCAGAGGCTCCAATCAAACTTGCGGCGGCACAGCAAGCCGCCTATTCCCAATCATCTGGAGGAGATGCACAACCACGCCGCCTGAATGTGCCTTTAATGTTGCTATTGGGCCTTGTGCTATTCGCTCTATTCTTTGCGGCTGGTTTCTTCCTGGCTCATACATTTCTCCTCCCTCACTGATTCAGGAGAATGTTTTATGCTTTCTTTTATATTCCTGTAGTCGGTTCTTGCATCTCTTGATTTGATGTTATGTAAGCATGGACCATGTATTGGCTGTTCCATGCAATACCTATATTGCCCTGACGATCCAGGAGAATCAGTCCTCCTGTACCATGTGCTTTTGCTCCCAGAACGGCAATTGTTTTCTCAGCAGCCTCGCGTGCATGAGCTCCGTTGCCGACAAAATCTGCCGCTCGTTTGGCAATAAGCAAGCGTATAAAGTCCTCTCCTTCTCCGGTACAAGAGACTGCGGCATTCTCGTCAGCGTAGAAGCCGCAACCAGCAAGTGGCGAATCACCTACACGCCCTGGACGTTTATTTGTGATGCCACCTGTCGAGGTAGCGGCAGCCAGGATACCAAACTGGTCAAGCGCAACTGCTCCTACTGTACCATGTTTCTTTTCATCTGTCCTCTGCTTGCTAATATGCTCGTGTTCTTCGCGTGCTGCTACTGTCCCCACGACATGTCGGTGGTAAGCTGGCTCTTCATGCTCTATTGCGCGGGCTTTGAGCCAGCTATCGTACTGACGCTGTGTTAGCAGATCCTCACGTTTGCAAAGGGACATACCCTGCTCTAATGCGAATTCTTGCGCACCCTGACTCACAAGCAAGACATGGCGACTCTCCAGGACCTTACGTGCCAGCACGATTGGATTTTTGATCAATTCAACATTGGCTACGGCACCAACGTTTAATGTATGTCCCTCCATCACACCAGCGTCCATTTCGATGTTACCATCGGCTGTTAGACTGGAGCCGGTACCTGCATTATAATTGGGATTATCTTCAAGCGCTTGTACTGTAGCTTCCACAGCATCGAGAGCAGTACCATTATTCTGCAAGATCTGCCACCCGATCAACGCCGCCTCTTTACAGCCTGCCTGCGTGATTTCAGCACGATCGGATGAAATGATTCCCGCTCCCCCATGTACGATAATTGCAAGATGTCTATTCTCATAAATAACCATATACGATGTTACCCCCAAGTATAGTAGCCTGTATCCCGTTCTCGGACATCTTCTCCTGCGGTACACTGAGAATATCTTCGCGCAATACGACGGCATCCCCCAGCTTGCCGACACTCAGAGATCCTTTGCGCTGCTCTTCTGCACCAGCATAGGCTGCTCCGAGCGTGTAGCCCCACAACGCATCTGCTATTGGAAGCGCCTGGTCGGGGAGCCAGGCTGGTCTCTGTAGCGCGGGATCACGGCGCAGGGTCGCTGCATATAGAATACGTAGCGGGTCGAAGATTTCTACAGGGGCATCGGAACCCAGGGCCAGGGGAATACCCATATCGTGCATGGTGCGATAGGCGAAGGCGCGGCGATGGCGCCTGCCCCAGTAGCGCTCGGCGATATCACGATCGGCAACGGCATGGAATGGCTGTATGGAGGCAATGACACCGAGGCGGCGCATACGTTCCAGATCTTCGGGGGTAATCAACTGCACATGCTCCAGTCGATAGCGCAGCCCAGATGCAGGATGAGAAGGCGTTCCCTGCTCAGCTATTAGCTCCTGGGCACGTTCAATCGAGTTGAGGGCAACCTGGGCCGCACGATCACCGATGGCATGGATAGCGATGATCAGGCCCATCTCTGTGGCGTCACTGACCGCGTCCTTCATTTCCTGTTCTGGGATGGTAAGGATGCCGTAGTTGTTGGTTCCTTCGAAGCTTTCGAGCATGGCGGCAGTCTGTGAACCAAGTGTGCCATCGGCAAATATTTTGATGCCGCCCACACGTAACAGGTCGTTTTCGTCGTTATTGATCCCTTCTGTACGCAGTTGCGGTAACATCTGGCGCGGAAGAATCATCTGGACACGAACGCCTGGTTCGCCGCTGTTGCGTAATTCCGTGAAGAGGTTCAGAGATGATTTGCCCTCGATATCATGAATGGTGGTAATACCACTTTTCTGCAAATCTTTCAATGTACGACGTATCAACACACGGTTAAGTTCAGGATCGGGTGGTCCGATGACACGATAAACAAGGCCAGTAGCATCTTCTTCTTGTAGAATGCCTGCGGGTTCGCCTGCACCATCGTGCAAGATTGCTCCGGTTGCTGGTTGAGGCGTTTCGGCTGTAATCTTTGCTCGTTGTAGTGCCTGCGAGTTGACCCAGAGCATGTGCCCGTCTTTGCTCCAGAGGGCGACGGGATGTTCTGGAGCAGCGGCATCGAGCGAAGCTTTGCCAGGAAAGTTCCCTCCCGGCCAGAGATTTTTATCCCAATGGCCACCAAGTATCCAACTGCCTGTCGGTGTCCGCGTTGCCCTCTCGCGTACCATCTCGGCAGCTTCATCCTCGCTACTGCAAGCACCTGCGTCGATATAGTGAGCACGGTAAGCAGCGTCGAGCAGGTGAATATGCGCATCGATAAAGCCTGGCAGGACAGTGCGTCCACGCAGATCGATCAATTCTGCATTCTGTCCACCAACGCGGCGTACTTCATCGTTCGTACCTACTGCCAGGATGCGTCCACTTACGCTGTCAACAGCGAACGCCTGTGCTCGTGGCTGCGCCGTATCCATGGTGTAAATATTGCCATTCAGATAGAGCATTGTACTCATACGCTCTAAAAACCCTTTCTAATGTCCATCTCCGTAGAGGCATGCCTTGCGTGTGCCGCGTGTTCGTTTAGAGTTCTCTCAGAATACACACAGACACGCGGCACACACAGACACACGGCACACGCAAGGCATGCCTCTACGAGAACATTTTATTCTTTGATAAAACTGCTGATAGCGTTGGCGAGTGTTTGTGGACGCTGGAGCTGAATATCGTGCGCTGTATCAGGCATCCAGAGCACAGAGCAGTGCTGGATGGCCCGCGCCACTTGTTTCGCCATATAGCCCTTGGCAGCGGCAAATTCGTCGGCGTTTTCTAATCGCTCGGGTGGCTCTTCACCCGGTTGAGGCTCGGCTGCTGCCGGTACCAACAGTACCGGGCAAGCAAGCTTTCCATAATATGACAGTGCCCGGTCTTCCCAGAAGGACTCACGAATGTGGCGTTGATGTTCTGGTTGCAAGCGCTCTTCTACACGTCCGTCAGGCAATGCTCGTACATAAGTCATAATGATATCTTTAATTTCGAGAGACCAGAATGTGTTCATCTCCTGCTTCATAGCACTGGCGAAAGCTTCAGGCGAAGTATAGATCTCCTTGGGAGCTTGCTCGCGAATAAAGCGATCACGGGTCATGCCTGGCCAATGTCTCGGTTCCACATGCGGGCAATCAACCAGGATAAGATGACTGACAAGCGCTGGATGACGGGCTGCCAGTACCAGGGCGACACGAGCTCCCCAGCCATGTCCGACTAGAGCTACCTGCCCCAGACCCAAAGCGGCCATACCTTGTATTACATCCTCTGCAATCGTTACAAGATCGTAGCCATTGTCGGGCTGATCACTCTGCCCATGTCCACGCAGGTCGAATGCAATAACGTGGTAACGGCTACAGAGAGGCTCAGCTACTAAACGCCAGGTATCGGCTGTTGCACCGAGGGCGTGTAGCATAACAATTGGTACATCATCATTGTCTTCTGCTGCTGCCGCTTCTGCCTGTGTTTGATGTGCCAGTTCAGTATCCCATTCGAGATAATGCAGACGTGTGTCATCGGCGTCTACAAAAGAGCTGTGTGGCTTTATCATATGTATACCTCTCTCTTAACATAGAGTTTATATTACTGTCTTGAAATCATGTATACGCTTATGGCAATCAATAGACCACCCACGACGGTCATGATTGAGAGCTGATCATTTAAGAGAACGATAGCAAGTAGTGTACCAAATAATGGCTGTATGAAGAGAGTTGACGCGGCGGCAGATCCATCTATTTTCGATAGGCCCTGAAACCAGGCCAGGTAAGCGATGACTGTTGTCATAAGTGCCAGCCAGCAAATGCTAATCCAGGCCAGAGGCCCTGGTGAATGCCACCCTGTAGAGAGAATACTCCAGCCCGCGACAGGTATCCAGAAGATGACACTGCCTGTTATAGATGCTGCTGTAATAAGCAGCGGTGAATGCTTTACCAGTAACGTTTTGCCTCGCACGGTATAAAAAGCCTCTACAACCAGCCCCATGACTACTAGTAGATCACCAACGATGCGCAGGGTACCACCACCCGGTGGTAGATTGGGGAATACACTACGCTCAACGATAAGATACATTCCTACAAACCCAAGCAAGAGCGCAAGAACCGTCTTTTTCTTGACATGCTCCCGCAGTAATACCCAGGAAAGCGCTGCTGTAAAAATGGATTCACTGGTAATAAGTAATGCCACATCAGAGGCTGTTGTCAGTGCGAGTCCTCCGAATTCAAAGAGTTTGTTAATAACAAAACCAACTAATGATAACACAGCCAGTTGAGGAATGTCTTTACGCGTCAGCTTCAGTTCTCCGCGTTTCATAATAAGCAGAGGTAAGAGGATCAAGGCTGAGATGCTCATACGAAGGGTAAGCATTATGATGAGTGAAGTGCCACGTAGCGCGAATTTGCCAGCAACGTAACTGCTCGCCCACAAGACATTCGCACTGATCAACATAAACCAGGAAAAGGTAGTGCGCGACTGCAATGAGGGTAGGCTACGCGAGGCAATCGGCAATGCTGTGCTCCTTAGTTTTCTTATGTATATGTTCTCATTTCTAAGTTCTAGTATCTCACATTAGTCCCTGACCAACAAGTAACCGTCTGAGTAAGGCGGGGCTATCCAAAAGTCGCTGCTCTGGGTCCGTAGAGGCATGCCTTGCGTGTGCCGAGTGCGTGGACAGAGGGCAAGCAGGCCACGAGGCATACGCAAGGCATGCCTCTACGGGAACTTCTGAGTAAGGCTCAGCTGTACCCTTCATTCTTTCTCTCAGAAGGACTACCAGGCCTTTTTGTTAAAAGAAAGTATCTAGCTTGATAAGCGCTCTCTAATCCTTATCTTCTAGCCTCAATGAGGCTCCATCCCCCTGTATACCTTGTAACGTGTATCTCCGCCAATCTCTTCAATCCTCTTGAAAGATGCTCGCAATATTGGCTCATATTTCAAAAAGCGATTCGCTACCATGTAAAATCGTCCCTGAGGCCGCAGCACCTGTGCGGCTTCGCGTATAAAGTGCCTGGTAATCTCCATGGTCTGGATACCTCCCTGGTGGAAAGGAGGGTTTGTAGCCACCAGGTCGAAGCGCTGCTTCAATACTGCCTGTGCTCCATTGCTCGGCAAGACGCGTATATTCGTTAAACCACTCTGTTCCACAGCCTTTTGTGCAACAGCAAGCGCTGCCAGGCTCACGTCGACCATAGTCACATGACCCTGTGTTGCCAGCCGCGCAATATGCAGACCTATAAAGCCAGCACCACTACCAATATCTAAAGCCTCGTCCGTTGCCCGCACCTCCAGCGCTGCAAGCAAAAGACGCGTGCCCTCGTCTAATTTACTATTGGCAAACACAGCGACATCCTGTACCTGTGTTGTCAGTGGTAGTTCGGCCTGCTTGCGCGCAGACACAACGCGTTGCCCTTTACTGATCGTCAGCGTCTCGACGTTGCCAAAATATTCTTGCATACGCTTTGCCGTGGAGAGTATGCCGCGATCTTTGGCTCCCATAACATAAAGACGACCACCTGCTCGCAATGCAAAAGCGGCTGTCTGTAATCCGTGCAGGATCCATGCGTTGCCTGGCTGATAGAGCAAGTTCATTACCGCTACATCCATTGTTTCTGCAGGATGGTGCAAGATATAATCGTGAAATGCAAAATGCTGTACATCTGGTCTGTTTATAAAGGATGATAAAATAGCTCCGGCTGTGGCAATGTTGTCTTCGGCGAGTGTAATAGTACCGCCTCTCAGATCTTGTGCTGCTCGTTGTACGAACGGGTCAGCCGCTGAATTGAGGATCAAGACGTGATCATGGGCGGCAAGTTGTACAGTATCACATAAGAGACAAGATTGAAGTATCATGTATAGCCCTCTACATTGATAGTGATTTCCTGGATGATATCACCCTCGTGGCGAAAACGGTACCCCTGGTTGGTGTTACGACAAGCCCAACCATTCTGCTGGGCGCTTGCGAATGTGGTCAACACCTCATTCCTTTAGAACTGCTCAAGGAACTGCTGCAAAACCTGGGCGATACCATCTTGTGGAGCAATCTGAACAGGATTGGCAGAAGATGAATGCAATGTAATACTTATTTCTACCCATCTATCTTTATGTATGAATGTATATTCATAATAGCGGTATATCAATTCATGGCTTCTTCATGCCTCAATGGTATAGTATCATCGTAGCGAATGAGACATACTGAACCCTGACAATCGGGGGTAATGGTAGGGTGGTAGTTATTATATCTGTACAGTGCTGATAATGGGACTGGTGATGGTAGGGAATGTGGACGCACGAAGTAGATAGTGTCGGGGGAACGCATCTATGTATTCTTGGGAAGCTACGTGGTTTTGTGGGGTGAATACATAGATGTAAAGGTGCATATACGCAGCCTGAGAAGGAGTAAGTTGAGGCGGGGATGTGGAAGTGACCAGGCTGCGGGTAGTGATGTGGGGTGGTGCGGAGGCATCCATGTCGTTTGAGGCGGTGTTATGTGGTTAGAGGAGGCGACGAGTTGGATCAAAATTACGAATATGGATGTAGACGTGGTGTCTGCTTATGTAGGTTGAAGTAATGTGGTAGGGAGAAGCAGAAGCTGTGAAAACAAATACTTGACGAAGATGTTATAGCATTATGTGTTGTAAATGTTTTGTGGGGATATGTGGTATGGGTGAAGCCTGCGGGATTTCTTCCCGCAGGTTTCTTTTTTTCTCCCATTCAAATCAATCATTTTAGCTCGTGCGGATGAAAGTCATCTCTCTCTTTCGGTTGCTGTAGAAGCAAATCATCCTCAACTGGTTATTCTGGATTGGATGTTGCCCGGTCTGGATGGGTTTGCATGGTATTATGAACAAGGAACCTTCCACTCTTTCAACCATCGTCGGGTACGGTGATCACGTACACGAATGCTTGCATATTGCTGATAAATACGTATGGCGAATGTTGGTATCACATCAGGATTATCAGGGATGTAGTGCGGTGAGCCATCTTCGTGAACAAGTAGACCTGTATGCCTTCCTGTATACCAGGGCGACATCAGGTTCACGAATGTTACAGAGTGATCGCCGAGATATTCCGTACTGACCAGGTTGGGCGCTTCCCAGCCCGAATGTGTGTGTCCACTAAAATAGAGGCAGGCATTTCTATGGCGAGCCAGAACATCACGTACTGCCTCTGAATTTTCTGGAGAGAAGAAGGACTGGAGCGAGTTATAGTCGCGATGGTGCTCAGGGTCGCGATCTAATACAGTGTTACGCAAAGGACAGTGCAAAAAAATGACTGCCGGGTATGACGCAAACTCTTTCAGTGCGTCATCCAGAAAGGTCAAAGTTTCTTGTGAAATATAAACTTTATCGGCCTCTACCAGTGTGTGAGGATCAGGATAGTCAAGCATAATGCATGCTATCTTGCCTGAAACCCACGCGTAACGCAGAGGTTTCTCCCACATCGTCATGAATGTCTCCGCCATGCTGGCAGGATCTTCCCCCTCCGGGCCATAATACTCGTGGTTGCCGATCCCTGTATAGAACGGAATCGTGCCCAACTGAGACTCCAATCTGATTCGTGCAAGCCTGTAATTCTCGGGCTTACACGTCTCCACCATATCGCCTGGCGAGACACAAAAATCCGGTTTACCCTCTTGCTGCCAGATCTCGTGCAAATCCTTAAACATAGGTGCAAGACGTTGTGTATGAATTTCATTCCAGGTGACTAATGCGCGATAGTGTAGATCGCCAATAGCCCAGAAATAGAGTAATTCGTGGTTATCTGTATCCGATTGCATCATGCTTCTGTAAAAACTCCCTTTTTTAAGTATATTGTAACGCATTATCGTTCACCGGGTGAGCATCTACAGATGTATATCAAAAAATATGACAAAAACAACCTGGCAGTTTCTTATAGAGCCAGGTTGTCTTACAGAACTTCTTTATTGTGGATGAAACGTTGTCCCATCATTTATAAACACTATCTGCTGATCTTGAATATGTACGATCAGGTCAGGTTTGCTATCGCTATTTACATCGCGTATTTCTCCGGTGATAGGCGTGAGATCTTGCCCATTACCAAATAGAACCGGGCCTGTAAAGATGCGCGTATGTGTTACGTCACCGCCTGGTATCTCAATTATTTCCACGTGTCGGTGCAAGTTGAGAAAGATAAAGTGTGTTGGGTTAGCTGCACTATCCTCGTGCCCTACTACTGCGTCCATCTGTGATGTGCGTGGACGACCGTAATGTAAATCATCCTGGTAGGCGTGCCACCATGAACCAAAGGCACTTAAACTCATGGCAAGCACAATCGTAATAACCATTCCCACAAGAACGGCAACCAGAGGAAACCTTCGCGATCTCTGACTTGCTTCTGTCTTAAAAGATGTAACTGCACTCGACGCAATACCATGCGTATTTTTGGGACTCAGGCTTGAGCGACGCCGTTGAATCAGTGTCCCTTTCTGTGTAACTGGCTCATCTGCTATATCCTGCCGGGTGGGTGGTGATGATCTATAGCGACGCGCACTACTGGGCATACGGGTAGTGTAGAGTTCATCGTCATCCTCGACGTCGTACTCAGCAGGTCGGGTTAGCTTCTTCGCCTGTGTTGTTTCCATCGCGGTTTCCTCCATTCTAGACGTTTTAGAACATAATTTCTATATAAGTATACCAGAATAAACGCATTAGTCAATAGAAATTAGCCCGAATGGAGAAGAGATTTCAGGCAATTTGTGGGTAAATACAGAGATTTCTATGGCACCGGAGTGGCTATTGCAGATAGAGATTGGTATTAACGACATCCACTATCATTTGTGTGGTAAATGGTTTGGTCAGGTAGGCCTGGGTTCCTGCAAGTCGCGCCTTGAGACGATCTATGACTCCGTCGTGTCTGGATAGGATTATAATAACTGTTCTGTTCCAATGTGGCTTTGCTCTTAGATAGCGAGCTATTTCATAGCCATTCATCTTGGGAAGATCTATATCCAGGATCACCAGATCTGGAATACGCTCCAATTGTCGATTTGTGACTGCTCGTAGCGCCTCTATCCCATCTGGATAACTGACGACAGCTAGTCCCTCACGCCCCAGGCTGACTTCTATGATCTTCCTCACTGTGGGAGAATCATCGATAACCATCACCAGCTTACTCATGTGTACACGTCTCCCTCGAACTTCTCTCATGTATATGCATGCCTACAAGCATACCCCTGTATACACCTTTTTAACTATCAATCCCCAATAAAAGTATGCAGGCTAATAGGAATCTGTTACAATAACAAGTAGATGACAACTAATAGGCAACTTTGTGGCGCATCTATGTTAATGCATTGTTACAACGATGTAAATGCATTGTACTACATTTTTCCTCCTCTTTGCTAAAACAGAGACATTTGTAACAGAGATCGAAACGGTGGCATGTTGTGCTTACTAAAAGAGGTTTGTAAGGAACGCCTTTTTCCGTCCCCATGCGCAGATCCGCAGGGGTATCCAAAGGCGGAGGTCTGATGAAGGCAAATCAGCTATTAAGACGCGAACGCGAAATCCATGGATGGTCACAGGCGAGGGTTGCTTCTGAGCTTGGTATTGATCCAGCCACGGTGGGACGATGGGAACGCGGCCTATCGTTCCCATATCCCTATTTTCGTGAGAAGTTATGCATACTTTTTGGGAAAAATGCACAAGAGTTAGGACTTCTGCAAGACGATGAGGATAGTGTAGCAGAAGAGCAGTCATCCTCTAGAACAATTGTGATACAGCACGCAACGTCTTTTTCTCCGCTCTATGATCCTGCTGTTCCTTTATCCTCCACGATTGGTTCTGGTCTTGTTGGGCGTGATGATCTTTTGCGCCAGTTGAAACAGCGTCTGTGTGCTGGTGGTAGTGTGGCTCTGACTGCTTTAAATGGCCTGCCTGGTGTAGGCAAGACTGCGCTGGCGATCCAGCTAGTTCATGATGATGATGTCCTGGCCTATTTCTGTGATGGAATATTATGGGTTGGACTGGGCCCCCATCCTCATGTGCAAGGACAATTGAGTCGTTGGGGAGCATTGCTGGGAGTTGCTTCTTCTGAGTTGGTAAACAAGAGCAATGAGATCTGGGGTGAAGCCATCCGTTCGGCAATCGGCATGCGTCGTCTCCTCCTGGTGATCGATGATGCCTGGGCAATCGAGGATGCCCAGGCTTTCAAGATCGGGGGACCTAATTGTGCTTACCTGGTTACAACGCGTCTTCCTCAGATTGCTCTCTACTTTGCTGGTGACGGCGCTACTGTCGTCCATGAGTTGAGCGAAGACGATAGTATTGCTCTCCTGATGCGGCTGGTACCTGCTATCGTTGCCCATGAAGCGACAACTGTTCATCAACTTGTGCGCTCGGTCGGAGGGCTTCCTCTGGCCCTCAATCTTATGGGTAAGTATTTGCGCGTGCAGTCGCATAGCCAGCAACCACGCCGTATAAAAGCTGCTGTAGAGCGATTGCGCGATGCCCGAGAACGTTTACAAGTGAGTGAGCCGTATGCCCTGGTTGAACGTCATTCGAGCTTGCAGCCAGATGCTCCTCTCTCGTTAAAATCGGTGATCGCTGTGAGTGAACAGATGTTGAATGAGCAGGCACGCTCGGCTCTGCGTGCATTAGCCATCTTTCCGGCCAAGCCTAACAGTTTTTCTGAAGAAGCGGCAGCGGCGGTATGTGATCAACCGCTAGAAACCATAGATATATTGAGCGACATCGGTGTGTTGGAGAGTAAAGAACCTGGTCGCTATACTTTACATCAAACAATTGCTGATTATGCCCTTGTCTACCTGGATGATCTCAGCGCGTATAAACGATTTGTTGAGTACTTCGTCAACTATATTGAGACGCATGAGCACGACTATCATGCATTAGACGAAGAACGCGACAATATCCTGCGGGCCTTGCAGATAGCCAATGAACGGGATATGCAAGCAGAATTGGTACGTGGAGTCAGCACCTTCTCCACGTTTTTACAGAGCAGAGCAGAAAATGCTGACCCACTATTTTCTTGAATATTTCTCGCTTTACCTCTTTATTGGGGCTAGCATAACATGATACAATAGTCCCATTGCGAGATGGGCATCATAAACGAAAGAACACTCTATGCCCTTGCCCAATTCTCTTTAGCAGGAACTTGATTTGACACTCACGACAAAACGAAGCGGATACTTAGATTTTAGTATGCTAGATATCATCATACGGCTGGCGCAGGATTTCCGTGCACAGCAGAAACAGCTCTATATGGTAGGTGGTACAGTACGCGACGTACTGCTGCATCGTGGTAAATCTGCTGATGCAGACCTGGCGACCGATGCTCATCCCGATGAGATCAAGCGCCTGGTGGCTCCAACACGTCCTAATGCAGTCGTCCTGGTTGGCGAACGCTTCGGGACGGTACGTCTCCACTATGAGAACAACATTGTAGAGATCACAACGTTTCGCACTGAACGCTATAATCCCGAGTCACGTAAGCCAGAGGTCTGTTTTGGCACTGACCTTCTGGAGGATCTGCGCCGACGTGACTTTACGATTAACGCAATGGCGCGTGACCCGCTGAACGGCCATATTATTGATCCCTTTGGTGGACGGCAGGACCTTGAGGCCCACATCCTGCGTGCCGTTGGTGATGAACCTGACAAGCGTTTTGATGAGGATCCGCTGCGCCTCTTACGAGCAGTACGTTTTGCCGCGCAACTCGATTTTACCATTGAGCCAGAAACACGCCGTTCTGTTATGCGTCAGGCAAGCAAGCTACAAAAGATTAGCCGTGAACGTATCCGCGACGAAATGAATAAACTGCTGCTGTCTGACCATCCTGCCAGAGGACTTGATCTACTCGTGGAACTGGGCCTGATGCCGTCAATTGTGCCGGAAGTGATGGAATTGCGCGGAGTGAGCCAGCAACCAACACCGCGTGCCCCGGCTTCTAAAGATGTCTATGTCCATGTACTTCGTGTCGTCGAGCGTTCCTCTCCTCGCCTGATTGCACGCTGGGGTGCTTTATTACATGATATTGCCAAGCCGCGCACCAGGAGTGTCGAGGATAATAAAGTGCACTTCTTTGGTCATGAGGATATTGGGGCGCACATGGCGCGTGACATCCTCAAGCGGCTGCACTTTGATCGCGATTTTATAGAGAGTGTTTCACGTATCGTACGACTACATATGCGTGCCAATGCTTATACCACAGAATGGACAGATGGAGCTGTACGTCGCCTGATGCTTGATGCTGACGATGACTTGTTCGATCTGCTCGATCTGTCCCGTGCCGATATTACCAGCTACCGCGTAGACAAGGTCGCCAGGGCCTCTGCTCGTGTTTCAGAACTGGCTGAACGTTGCCAGCGCCTGAAAGAAGAAGCGGAACGCGTGCCACTGAAGAGCCCTCTTGATGGCAATGAGTTGATGGAAATGTTTGGTCGTGGTCCTGGTCCCTGGCTGCGTCCCATCAAGGATCACCTGCTAAGCCTGGTTATCGATGGCGAACTCGCTCCTGATGATAAGGAAGGAGCGGCAAGAATTGCACGTAGCATACTCGATGACTCGATGTAATATAGGTCGATATTGGGAAGGCAAAAATGAGTGCGTTGCGCACAGCCCGGTGTAGAGACGTTCTTCTGTGATGTGCCTGATGTAGTGTAACGAAAGGGTCTCATGATGGCAAAAGAAAATACTCCAGGGCAGAAGCCAGCATCGGGTACACCGAAAGCTGCTAATGCCACAAATTCAACCCAACAGCGAATACAGGCTACTCCTCAGCCACGATCCTCATCCACTACAAAGAAGGGTGGAACAAAAGGAAACAAATCACGTATTGGTGGTACTGCAGTGCCGGGCGCAAAATCAACTGCACCTAAACCGCCACCAACAACGAATAATTCTTCTCAGCAGCAAGCCGAGAGCTATAATCGTGATATGCGGCGCCGTATGCAGCACCTGGGTACAGGTCCATATAACGAAAATCAGAAAGCTACCACGGCCCAGGAGCAGCGTAGGAAGCGTATAGAACGTAAGAAGCAACGTCTGGCAGAGCGACAGGAACACTTTCGCAAAACAACACCCACCGGCAAGATAACACTTGGGCGCAGAAACCTCTATTTTATCCTGGGGGTTGTGGCTCTCATCATTTTGATTATTGTCGTTTTTGTTATTTTAAGAGTAACACACGTCTTACATTGAGATGGAACCAAAAAGTGGTACGTACCGCAGATGGCCCGGTACGCACCTCGGGCATAAAATCATGTCCTCCCGTGTTATTACCAGTAGGAAGCTAACCAGAATATGTTAGCATTGGATTTATGATGTCTTTCATCGGGATTGTCCTCTGGCTGGGGAAGCGGGATGAGCGTCAATTTGTTGCAAAGGGGGGCCAGAGCCGCTCCCAGGGCGACCGCAATGGTCAGGTCAATTGTCCATGTAGGGGCGCGATTTACATGGACAGATTCCAATGATGCAAAATTATGAAACACACCCCTTGCGGTCGCTCTGCTTGTATTTTGATAACCTCTATGGTAAACTCTTAAATGGACTAATCTTGCTTATTTCGACTTTTACTCCTGTTGATGATGATGACAGGAGTGGAGATAGATAATAATTTGGCTTTTACTCCTGTTGGTGGTGACAGGAGTGGAGATAAATAAACTTAATAAACGTTCTTTTAGCTTATGGGCTGCACATATGGTGTGGTTAGGAGGTTCTTTATACCTTGACAACAGAAAAAATTCGACTTGTCCCTCTAGGAGGTCTGGGAGAAGTCGGAAAGAATATGATGGTCGTTGAGTACGGAAACGACATTCTCATTATTGATGTAGGGGTGATGTTCCCCGACGATGAAATGTTTGGTGTCGATCTGGTTATTCCCGATACGAACTATCTAGCCGATAAGAAGTCTCGTATACGTGGTATCCTCATTACTCACGGTCACGAAGATCACGTTGGCGGACTCCCTTACATTTTGCCAATGCTTGATTTCCCTCCCGTTTATGCAACTCGCCTGACTCAAGGCTTGATCAATGTCAAACTCAAAGAGCATAGACTACTTGATAAAGCGACCGTGAATGTGATCACTCCTGGTGACCAATTAGAACTGGGTGAAAGCCTGATCGAGTTCTTCCGCGTTAATCATAGTATTCCTGACGCTGTAGGCGTGGTGATCCGTACACCTCTGGGGATCATTGTGCACACTGGCGACTATAAGTTTGACTACACGCCTGTCGATGGCAAGCCTGCCGATTTCGGGGCGCTTGGTCGCCTTGGTAATGAAGGTGTGTTGCTAATGATGGGCGATAGTACGCGCATCGAGACACCGGGCTATACGCCATCTGAGCGTGTCATCAACGATTCGCTAGATAAGATCTTTGCCAATGCACCCGGACGTATTATGCTGGCAACCTTTGCATCGCTGATCTCGCGTGTGCAGCAAGTAACCGATACGGCAGCACGCTATGATCGCTTCATCGCACTGGTTGGTCGCAGCATGATTAACAATGTGCAGATGGCGATAGAGCTTGGCTACTTGAATATCCCTAAAGGCATGCTTATCCGTGCTGAGGATATCAATAAGTTTCGACCTGATCAGGTGGTGATCATCTGTACCGGTAGCCAGGGCGAGCCAACTTCGGCGCTGACGCGTATTGCCAATCAGGATCATCGTTTGATCCGTATACAATCCGGCGATACCATCATACTCTCGGCAACGCCCGTACCTGGGAACGAGAAGATGGTGCATCGCACGATCAATAGCCTCTTCCGCCAGGGTGCTGAAGTCTTTTATCAGGGCATCTCAAACGTTCATGTCTCCGGTCACGGCGCACAGGAAGAGTTAAAACTCATGTTGAGCCTGATACGACCAAAGTTCTTCGTGCCTGTCCACGGTGAATATCGTCAACTGATACTGCATGCAAAGCTTGGCCACTCTCTGGGTATTCCCGAAGAAAATATTGTCGTTGCGGAAGATGGCGATATAATCGAACTTACTGCTGACGAGATCAAGATGGTCGATCATCTTAGCAGCGGCAACGTTTTTGTAGACGGCCTGAGCGTTGGCGACGTGGGGCAGATCGTCTTGCGCGACCGCAAGGTGCTATCGCAGGATGGTATCCTGATGGCAGTGCTGACGGTTGATAAAGAGACCGGCCAGCCCATTGCGGGACCTGATATCGTCTCGCGTGGCTTTGTCTATATGCGTGATGCCGAAGAGCTTCTAGAGAGTGCACGTGCACGAGTTTTAGAATCGTTCAATGGCTTGAACGGGCATGCTTCAGACTGGTCGTTTGTCAAAGACAAGATCAAGTACACACTCAGCGATTTTCTCTACGAACAGACGCATCGCCGCCCAATGATCATACCGGTTGTGATGGAAGTATAACCGGAGCATCAATTGACAATACAAGGTAAACTGGCAACAGGACACTCGTGTGAGTGTCCTGTTTCGTCCCGTAGAGGCGTGCCTTGCGTGCGCCGGGTCGTCCGCGAACCATCCCCTTGAACATCAGGAAAGTCCTCCACAGCGACCCGGCGCACGCAAGGCACGCCTCTACGGGTCAACTCTGTAAATGACCCTTCGTACTATTGCTTCTTTGGAACATCTGCGCTATCATACAGTTGTCTTTACTGTCTTGTGAACAGGAAGGAAACGGGATGGCAGGTAGTAATCAAAAAAAAGAAGTAAAGCGCCAGCAGCAACAAAGCGAGCGCGTCGTACCAAATGTTGAGAAGGGTTCCTCGCGTGTGAGTAGA
>WNFY01000999.1_pt1 | contig 30255 bp, 27 predicted proteins | sample 5400091 | NCBI WGS metagenome assembly WNFY01 (sample SAMN13153364, study PRJNA577476) | soil metagenome | isolation source: 60 cm soil or saprolite under grassland replicate 1 | place: USA:California | collected 2016-06-15 | reverse complement strand
GCCGGCGATCACTCCCGTAGAGTGGATGTTGGCTATGAGCTTACCTGCCCAATCGGTAACCGGCAACAGTTTCGTGAGCAGATGAAATAGGAACAACCCTACCCAGAAGGTTGCGGACACCAAGAAGTCCACCGCCAGCTTGACGAAGTGCGGGCGATAGCCTCGCCAAATCTCACCCAGAAAGGCCACAAGTCCAGTCAGACGTAGAATCGCGACAATCCTCTGCGCGCGGAAGAACATCACTCCTAAGTTTACAGCCGCAAGCGCCTTCCATTCTCTTTGGTCCGTATAGGCCGTCAGCCATCCGGGCCGGGCGAACACGATGCCCGATTTCAAAACCGTGAAAGCAAGGCGAATGCCTTGATCACGACTCCAATCCCTCCGGCTACGACTAGCGCGAGATGCGGCGCTGCTAGCGATACGTAAGCGACCTTCACAGAGGTCTCTGCATTCCTCGCCCAGCGATCATAGCCGTGCATGAATGCGCGATACGCGAGCGCCGAGAAACCTTGGCCGATTGAAGCGGTAAGAGCGAACAGAGGGACGGTGACGAAGGCCGTTCCGGGGTCAATCCGATCTCTGAGCCAGAGCAACGAAATACCTGTGATCGACGCGATTGAGCCGGCAACACTCACTACTTCCGTCCACTTGATCCGGTGCTCATTGGGCATACGTGTCTTGGTGTCGCGCGCGCGTAAGTGCGGTCGAGCTGACGGTACGCTTTAGGATGTCTCCGGCGCGCGCCGGGTGCTAGGGCGTTTTTGCGGCACGGGGGGGCGGATTCGCGACACGTAGGGCCGCGTCGCACCGCTGTCACAAACGCTGCAGCCTAACGGATCGCGCTTAAGCTGCGGGCGAGCCCATCACACGACATGCCTGGACAGCGAGCATTAGTGTTTGTGGGCCTGGAAGAGGAAGTATAGATCTGATTGGCGTATCTCCTTCAGTGCAGCCAATTCGTCGTCGTTGGCTTTCTTTAGTGCCTGTGCAGCAATGGTCACTGCTCCGCCAACGGCAAGGGCGCCCCCAATACTGCCAGCGAGCGGAGTCATGAGACCCACCGTTGCGAGGATGGTACCAATGGCGACCCCCGCGCCTGCCGCCCTGGCTGCAATAAAGCGAGAACTGGAGATAGTAGCCCGGATCTTGGCCAGCTCCGGATCAATAACATCGCGCCTAATTTCCCTACCCATGGTTTCTGCATTTGCATCTCCGGCAGTGTTGAGCCGCTCGGTAATTGCGGAGCGCAAGGCCGCCTGAAATCGTGTGAATGCCTCAGCATTCTCACCACGCAACTTGATCAATGAGTCGAGAGGTGCGTTCTCAGAGATCGGCAACGGAATCTCGAACGCTACACTTTCAACATGTGGGGATGGGTGGGTAGCAAGAAGCTTTGAGTAAAATGGGATTGAAGAGCCAAGGGCTGTTCGAGCCCTACGAGACGCCAGTGCATCAGAGCTCAACGCCGCAAGGTACTTGTGGACAACGTGTCTAGCCACTGCCGGAGCCCGCTCCGAATCGGCTTCAGGGAGGGTATCGTACTTGGAGCATATGCTCCCCCATTCACTGTGCGAGAAAAAGGGATGATCAATCCGGTAGTCGAGGTGCTTGTGGTCAGAATCTGTGCCGTCTTCCCAATGAATCCTCGCTGTGCGGGCGATCTCGTCGACTAAGTCGTCAATGTTAGCGAACCCTTGGTCGATGCCGGCTTCGCGGGCATGCTGCCCGAGGTGCTGGCGGCACGGCGGGTTTCGTACTTCGAATCGGATGAGATCGAGCCCGCTGATACCGTCAATCTGCCTAAGAACTAGAACAAAGGGCAGTAGATCATCAACGAGGGTCGCGCGTTTCTTGTGATCGTCAAACCTTGAAAGGGCAAAGGAGGCCTGGTCGGGGATAGATATCTTGTCGAAGTAGTGCCATGCATGCCGGAAAAGACCATCAATCTCTTTAGAGAGGCAGTCAATGTGGTGACAACCGAGATCGCCAGTAAGATCGAAACCCTTTCCAGCGGTGATCTCGGACTCAAGTGGGGGAGAGTTTCTCTCGAAGATGACCGGCTCTGGAGCTAGAGCGGTCAGTCGGTCAAGTGCAGTACCCTTGTAGATCGCCCTCCTGAGGGAGTGTTTGTCTCTTACATCGTTCTCTTTCATCCAATCCCAAAACCAATACATCTCGCGTCACTCCTCGGATCGACCTAGCAATTTAACCGTCTCGGGCTGCCTAAGGGATCGCGCTTAAGCTCGGGGACCCGGTCCGTTATGAAGGGAAGGCCCCGTGGCCGGACGGACGGGCCACTTACGCCGCCGCGTGGAGGAGTGCCACGCGACAGACCACGGGACCTAGTTAGACGTTGTCGGGTGATTGCAGATTGGGCCCGGAGCCGGTGCCGGCTTGCTCGGGCCAGTCGGTCACGCCGCGGTGGAACGTATCGCCGGGGTTCTGAAGGCCCGCTTTGAACGGGTCCGCGTCCGGCTCGCCGCCGGTGCACATATCGGCGCCGGGGTCCGCCTCGGTGTTCCGGTGCGTCGGGGACGTATCACCGCGCGCACCCGCTGCGGTGCCGCGCTCGCCCGGCACAAGACGAAACGCGTTGTCATCGCCCTGCGATTCCCCAAACAACGGGTGATCGTGGCGGGTGCCGGGCTGGAAGGCCGCGTCATTCGCCGTGCGCGTCGCGACCTGCGGCCGGCGCAGCATCTCGCGCGCGGCATCGGCCGGACACAGCTCGTGTTGCTCGGTCTGGATCGTGTTGTCAAAACGGCGCCGATCAAGTACCCACCGATGCCCGGGGCGGGAATCGAACCCGCATGCCGTTGCCGGCACAGGATTTTGAGTCCTGCGCGTCTGCCAGTTCCGCCACCCGGGCGACATTGAATCTTACTATTTTTCACGTATGACTGAGCCTACCAAGGCGCCCCCTAACGACTACTGCCACCCGCCCGATAATCTAGACGTGAGAGTCTGGCGATACATGGCGGTCGAGCGTTTCGAGGCGCTGCTAGAGGAGGGCGTCTTTTTCGCCCGCGCGCACCTGTTCGAGGATCAGCGCGAGGGCTCTGCCACGCACCGCCAGGCCTGGTCAAACCGTTTCCCGCCCCTGATGGTGCGGTCGAGTCGCACCGGCGTCCGCAAGCCGATCACCGAGTTCTTCGCCGACCTCGGGCGGTGGGACCGGCAGTGGGTGTGCGTGAGCTGCTGGCACATGAACGAGTCCGAGTCCGACGCCATGTGGAAGCTGTACGCGCCAGCCGGCAAGGCGGTCTGCATGCAGTCCACCTTCCGGCGCCTGGACGAGTCCCTGCACTCGGTCCTGCCCGACGTGGAATGGCCTATCGTCGGCGTGGTGCGCTACATCGACCACGCGACCGACGTCATCCCCTCGCGGGCGATCCTCGCCCCGTACTTCTACAAGCCGCTCGAATACGCGCACGAGCGCGAGGTCCGTGCGATTCTTTGGGACTTGCCGGTTGACGAGCAGTCTATCCCAAATCGGATCCAGAACGACGCCGTCCCCGAGAACGACGGCTGGCCGCTGCCCGTCGCCGACCTGAATCACCTCATCGAACGCGTGTGCGTCGCCCGAGGCTCGTCGCCAGAGCTAGCCGCCCGCGTCCGCGCGGCCATGGACAAGCATCAAGTCGCCGCGCCCCTATCGCGGTCCTCATTGGAGACCCCGGGCGTCTACTGAAGTACGTTGTCACAACGTTGTCACAAAAAGCAGGTCTAAGTCCTTGCACCGCAGCAAAACGTATGGGACTTTGACTCCCCTGCGTCTGCCATTCCGCCACTCGGGCCGCGCAGCAATATAGCCGGCCCCTCGCGTCGTCGAATCGCGCTCCCTCATGGGCAAAGTCTGTGACCAACTTATCTGCCGTCGCCGACGCGCAACACCGCGCTGTTGCATGCGCGCATCAATCAGGAAGTCCGCCTTCGCATTTGCGTGCGTGCACAACGTGCATTTTGACCCGGCCGTTACAGGTACACGCCTTGCCCTCCACCGAGCTCGCCCGGCGCACGGCCTTCGAACCAACGGCCCGCCTTCCGTGCACCTCGCAGAGGACTCACCGATGGTCTTGGTTGCAATCCTTTCTTGGAGAAGGAGGCAAGCATGCGTGCCAGAGCAGCACTCGCGAAGTCGCTGGTCCTGCTGGGTGCAGTCGTCCTGGCCGGCGCGTGTACCGAGCGGTCGTCGAATCTCGCGACCGCCCCGTCGTTCGCCGCGTCCGCCTCGTCGTTGCCTCACATCAATAACACCGCCCTTCCCATCCCGGTCGCCATCGCCGCCGACTTCTCGGCGTACGATTGCAGCAACAATCCGGGCCCGCAGATCACGTTCTCGGGGGGCTCCGTGCTCGGCGGCTATGGCGTCGAGATGACCTTCACCAACAACATGAAGGGCACCCACACCTTCACCGATGGCAACACCGTCGACCTGACGGTCATGCCCGCCGACGAACAGATCGTGATTCCCAAGCAGCCCGTGCTGGGTGGCGTGGGCGGGAACCCCTTCATCTGGGTGCAGTTCATCGGCGCGAACGGCGCCGCGTTGAGCAGTGAGATCTTCGTCGGGCGCTGCGTCCAGGGGGCGGGCTGGCACGTGACGCAGTCGGCCGTGACCACCGCCTCGGCGGTCGCGACCTTCACCGTGGAATCTTGCGAGAACAGCCCCGGGCCCTTCATCAGCTTCACGAGCGGCGTGACCATGGCCGGTCTGTCCGCACGCATCATCTTCCGCAACAACGACAACCCGGTGGGCGGGCCACACGAAGCCGACGTGACGCGTGATGTCGCGGTCATCCCGGCCGGCTTGAGCCTCACGTTCCCGAAACAGCCGGTGCTGGGTGGCGTCGGCGGCAATCCCTGGATCTTCGCCGCCTTCACCGGTGCCGACGGGAAGGCGCTGGGCGGCCCGACGCTGCTGGGTCGCTGCGTGCAGCTGAACAGCGCGCTGAGCTGAGCGGGGAGCCGCAGGAGGCGGAGCCGGGTCGGAAGGCGACCGGCTCCGCCTTCCCGGCGCCACTGTGTCGGATGTCACAGTCCGAACCGGTCGCTCTCCGCCATGTTATGGAGTTCACCACTCGATTGTCGCTCGGAGCGCGGATGCCGCACGTACAATACTGGGCCCGGGTGCGGGCCGATCAGGACTGCCCGCTGCGCCGCGGCGCTTGGTACCGCGTCGTGGAACTCACGCCCGTCGAAGCCATCGTCGACGTCAACCACCGCCTGCTCCATATCCCCCGCGCCTTTGTGCAGGTGCTGCCGCTGCGGCCCCCGGCGTGGACCGTGGTGCCGGGACCGGACGCGGGCGCCAGCGCAGGCCGCAAGTACGGCGTGTGCCCCAGCTGCTGCGCCCGGGCGCGCCTGGACGGGCCCGCGCCGGCGATGCGCTGCCCGCGCTGCGGCGCCCTGGCCGCCGTCGGGTGGTCGGACGCGGATTGGCGCGCGTTCGAGGTACGCACCGGCCGGCCGGCAGCGCGCACGCTCGCGCGGGCGCGCGCCCGTGCATTGAAGGCGCTCGCCGCGGCGTTCGGACTGCGGGCTTAGGGGGCTGATTACCGCGGCGGACGCCGCCGCGGCCGCGCCCGCGGAGCCGGCATGCGCTGCCGCCGCTCGCGTTGTTGTCGCAGCGCGTCGAGGAGACGCGCCTGGAACCGGCGCCGCTCCTCCTGATAACGGGCCCGCTGCACCGGGGTCAGGTACCCCTGCATTTCCCGATCTTCGTCCCGATTGACCTGCTGCAGCGTGCCCTGATTCTGCTCCCGCTCGCTCATGAGTTGCTTCACCCGATCCTCGTTCGGGGTTTGCGCGGCCAGCTCGGTGTTGAGCGCCTGGTTGATCTGGCGCTGGCGCGCGCGGATCGGCTGGCGCTGCTCCTCGAAGCGTTGCTCGGTCTCGTCCAGTTTGGCCGCCTGAGCGTCGCTCAATCCCAGCGTCGTACGCACGTGTTCGGTCCAGCGCTGGCGGATCTCTTTGCGCAGCTGCCGTGCTTCGGCCTGATCCGCCGGCGGCGTGGCGCCGGAGTCGTCGGGCACCTGCGCCCCCAGGGCCGGCGCCACGGCGAGCACGAGGATCCAGGCGAGCCGTTGCATCAGGCCTCCAAGGACGCGAGCAGCGTCCGGAGCTGCTGGGGAGTGAGATCCTCAAGACCGACGTCCTGCGCGGAGACCGGCTCCTGGGCCCCGGGCTCGTCGACCGCGTCGAGCAGCTCGCGCAGCTGATCCGGGGACAAGTCTCCCAGGTCGATCGCCTCGACTTGCGGGGCGCCGCCGGGCCCGCGCAGCGCGCGCGCCACGAGCCCCGCTCCGGCGAGCAGGACCAGCGCCGCCGCGATCCGCAGCCAGCTCGCGGGGAGGCGCGCCCAGCGCTGGCGCGGTGCCTGCCGCTCCTCGCGCAGCCGCGCCACCACGGCCTGGGCGGTGCGCTCGACGTCCAATCGCTCGGCCGCCCCGGCGCCAAGCCGGCGCGCCGCGTCCTGTAACATGGCGTCGTGCAACGTGCCGTCTTCTTTCATTTCATATGCTCCTTCAATCGCTTGACCGCGTGGTGATAATGCACGCGCGCGGCGCCGGGCGTGGTTCCTAACGCCGCGGCGATCTCTTCGTACTCGAGCCCCTGCTGCGCCCGGAGCAGGAACACCTCCCGCTGCAACCGCGGCAGCGCGCGCAGCCCATCACGCAGGCGCCCTTCGGCCTCGCCAGCCACCGCATGCTCGTGCGGGTCGCCAGCGGTCGAGCGCAGTTCGTCCTCGAGCGGCACGACGCGGGCTCGCTTCGCCCGCCGGTGCGCGTCTTTCAGCACGTTCCCGCCGATCGTCAGCAGCCACGTGCGAAAGCGGCATTGGCCGCGGAACGTGCCCACCGCTCGGAACGCCCGGATGAACGTCTCCTGCACCACGTCATCGAGATCCGCCTCCGGTGCCCCGGCGCCCGCGAGGAAGCGGGCCAATGCGCGCGCATGACGCCGGACCAGTTCGGCCGCCGCCTGCTCGTCACCGCCCTGCCAGGCGGCGATCAGCGCCGCGTCGGTCGGGCTCGGGACGGCGGCGACGGGCTCCGCGGGAGTCATGCGTATCGGGACGGTAGACGTGGGAGATCAGCACAAATTAAGGCGTTGGGGAGGTTGCAACCTCCCCAACCTTGACCGCGTCCCGCCGCTCGCCTAGCTTCCAAATTCGAACGATCGTTCGAACTATGCGCCCCTACGACGAGCGGCTGGACCACTTCCTGTCCCGGGCGGCGAAGGTGTTCGCCGACCAGGGGTACCACTCCACCACGATGCGCGATCTCGCCGCGGCCACGGGGATGTCGCTCGCCGGGATGTACTACTACGTCCGCGGCAAGGAAGAGCTGCTGCACCGCATCCAGGAGCGCTGCTTCACGCGCGTGCTGGCGGGCGCCGAGCGCGCGCTCGCGACCCTGGGGCGCGGGCACGCCGACCCGGTCGAGCGGCTGCACGCCTTCATCCGGCACCACGTGACGTTTTTCGCGGCCAATCTCGCCGAAATGAAAGTGCTGTCGCACGAGGCGAATTCGCTGACCGGCGAGCGCCAGCGCAAGGTCAACGCGATCAAGCGTCGCTACGTCGATCTGCTCGAAGGGCTGCTGCGCGATGTGGCGCCCGACGAGCCGGCCGTGGAGCGCAGCGCCGCCGCGTACGCGCTGTTCGGCATGATGAACTGGATCTACAACTGGTACGACCCGGCGGGCGAGATCGATCCCGAGCGCCTGGCCGGGCTCATCGCGCGCGTCTTCATCGGCGGCTTCGCCGACGCGCGCTCCCCCTCCCCGGTACACGGAGGCTGACGTCCCATGGCGACGATGACCGAACCCAAAGTCGCAAAGCAGACGCTCGTGCACTATATGGTGGAAAGCGGCGTGGCCATCCTCGAGCTGGACGACCCGCCGGCCAACACCTACACCTACGAAATGATGCGCCAGCTCGACGAGGCGATCCTCAGGGCCCGCTTCGACGACAGCGCGCACGTGATCGTGCTGCGCGGCCACGGTGACAAGTTCTTCTCCGCGGGCGCGAACATCGGGATGCTCAATACGGTCACGCCCCGCTTCAAGTTCTTCTTCTGTCTGCACGCCAACGAGACCCTCAACCGCCTCGAGCAAACGCCCAAGCTGACGATCGCCGCTCTGAATGGCCATACCGTCGGCGGCGGCCTGGAGATCGCGATGGCGTGCGACATCCGGCTCGCCAAGGAGAACGCGGGCAAGATTGGACTCCCCGAGGTGAATCTCGGAGTACTCCCGGGCACTGGGGGAACGCAGCGGCTGGCGCGGCTCGTCGGCAAGGCCCGCGCGATCGAGCTGATGGCGAAGGGGGAGCTGTTCTCGTTCGACCGCGCCAAGGAGCTCGACATCGTCCACGAGATCCTGCCCGCCAAGGAATTCTGGGAACAGGTGATGCTCTACGCGAAGCAGTTCTGCCCTCCCCACAAGGCGTCGAAGGCGGTCGGCCTGATCAAGCGGGCGGTGCAGACCGGCGCCGAGATTCCCTTCGAGTCGGCGCTCGCCCTCGAGCGGGAGTTGCAGCAGCAATTGTTCCAGAGCGAGGACGCCAAAGAAGGAATCGCGGCCAACGTGGAGAAGCGCATGGCGGAGTTCAAGGGCCGGTGAAAACCGAGCTCCTGATCGGCAACGAGTGGCGGAGCGCCGCCAAGCGCTACTGCCTCACGAACCCCGCCACCGAGGAGCCGCTCGCTGAAGTCGCCGAGGCAGGCGAGGCGGAAGTCGACGCGGCGGTCCGGGCGGCCCGCGCCTGCCTCGAGTCGAAAGAGTGGAGCGAGCTGCCGGCCCGGAGGCGCGGCCAGCTGCTGTATCGCGTGGCCGAGCTGCTGGAACAGCGCTCGCAGGAGATCGCCGAGGTCGAGACCAGGAACAACGGCAAGCCGCTGTTCGAGTCGAAGATCGACATCGCCATGGCGATCGAGACCTTCCGCTACTACGCCGGCTGGGCCGACAAGCTCACCGGCGACACGCTGCCCGTGAACGGCAATTTCTTCACGTACACGCTGCGCGAGCCGGTGGGCGTGGTGGGTGCGATCGTGCCGTGGAACTTCCCGCTCAACCTGGCGACCTGGAAGGTCGCGCCGGCGCTCGCCGCGGGGTGCACGGTGGTGCTCAAGCCCGCTCACGAGACGCCCCTCACCGCCCTGCTGCTCGGGGAGATCGCGATCGCAGCCGGCCTGCCGCCCGGGGCCCTGAACGTCGTGCCCGGCCCGGGCGCGACCGCTGGGGCCGCGCTCGTCCACCATCCGCTGGTGGACAAGATCGCCTTCACCGGGTCCACCGAGGTCGGCCAGTGGATCCAGCGGGAAGCCGCCGGCACGGTGAAACGGGTCACCCTCGAGCTCGGCGGCAAGAGTCCGAACATCATTTTCGCGGATGCGGACCTGCCCGCCGCGATCCGCGGTGCGCAGAGCGGGATTTTTTACGGCAAAGGTGAGGTCTGCGCCGCCGGATCCCGTCTCCTGGTCGAGCGCGCCGTGCACGACCAGGTGGTGGAGCAGCTCGCCGAGCGGGCGAAGAAGCTCACGCCCGGCGACCCGTTCGACAAGAACACACGGCTCGGCGCGATCGTCTCCAAGCGGCAGCAGGAATCGGTGCTCTCCTACATCGCCGCGGGCACGAAGGATGGCGCCCGGCTCGTGGCCGGCGGCAAGGCGGCCAAGGTCAACGGCAAGGGCTTTTACGTCGAGGCGACCGTGTTCGACGGCGCCGCGCCCGGCATGAAGATCGTGGACGAAGAAATCTTCGGCCCGGTATTGGCGGTGCTCACGTTCGAGAACGAGGCGCAGGGCATCGAGCTCGCCAACCGCTCGCGCTACGGTCTCGCGGCGGGCATCTGGACCAAGGACGTGCAGAAGGCGCACCGCGTGGCGCGCGCGATCAAGGCGGGCACCGTGTGGGTGAACACGTACAACTTCTACGATCCCGCCGCACCGTTCGGCGGCTATAAGTTCTCGGGGTTCGGCCGAGACCTCGGCAAAGAGGCGCTGGACAACTATACGGAGCTCAAAACGGTATGGGTGGCGTTGTGAACGCGGAAGTCGGAACGCGGAATGCGGAACAGAGCACCCGACCGTCGAGAAGCCGGCCCGTCTGTTCCGCGTTCCGCGTTCCGCGTTCCGCGTTGGAGTGCCCGTGAGGGACGCGTACATCTGCTCCGCACTCCGTACGCCCGTCGGCAAGCACGGGGGAAGTCTGGCGAGTGTGCGGGCCGACGACCTGGCGGCGATCCCGATCAAGGCGGTCGTGGAGCGCAGCGGGATCGATCCCCTCGCCATCGACGACGTGATTCTCGGCTGCACGAATCAGGCGGGCGAGGACAACCGCAACGTGGCGCGCATGGCCCTGCTGTTGGCCGGACTGCCCGTGGAAGTGCCGGGACAGACCGTGAACCGGCTGTGCGGGTCGGGACTGCAGGCGGCGGCGAGCGCGGCGCAGGCGATCAAGGCGGGTGAAGGCGACGTGTTCATCGCCGGCGGCGTCGAGAACATGACCCGCGCTCCCTACGTGATGCTGAAATCGGGCGAGGCGTGGAGCCGCAAGGCGCCAGAGACGGCGGACACGACCGTGGGATGGCGCTTCACCAACCCCCGCTTCAAACAGGAATGGACCATCGCGCTCGGCGCGACCGCCGAGGTGGTGGCCCAGCGCTACAACATCACGCGCGCCGAGCAGGACGCATTCGCCGTCGAGAGCCAGCGTCGCGCCGAAGCAGCGCTCAAGGCGTGCGTGTTCACGGACGAGCTGGTGCCGGTCCCCCTGCCTGACGGCACGACGTTCGCAAAGGACGAGTATCCGCGGTCGGGTACGACGCTCGAGAGTGTGGCGAAGCTGAAGCCCGCGTTCAAGAAGGACGGGACCGTGACGGCGGCAAGCTCGAGTGGCATCAACGACGGCGCCGCAGCGCTGCTCGTGACATCTGAGCAAACCAAGCCACTCGCGCGCATCGTCGCGACGGCCGTGGCGGGCGTCGATCCCAGCTGCATGGGTCTCGGTCCCATTCCCGCAACACAGAAGGTCTTGAAGCGCGCCAAGATGACCATCGACCAGATCGACCTGATCGAGCTCAACGAGGCGTTCGCCGCCCAGGCGATCGCCTGCATCCGCGAGCTCGAGCTCGACCCGGCGAAGGTAAACATCTACGGTGGTGCCATCGCGCTGGGGCACCCGCTGGGCGCGACAGGCGCGCGCCTGTTGACGACACTGGTCCACGCGCTCGGTCGCACGCACGGGCGCTACGGTCTCGCGACCATGTGCATCGGTGTCGGTCAGGGCATCGCGATGATCGTGGAGCGGGCGTGATGGCCGCCTACGAGCGCGTGCTGGTGGAGATCGCGAGCGGGATCGGGAGCGTGACGCTCAACCGCCCGGAGAAGTTGAACGCGTTCGATCGCGCCATGTGCGACGAGCTGCTCGAGGCGCTGCGGCTCTTGAGCGGCAGCGAGGGCGTGCGCGTCATCACCATCACGGGCGCGGGCCGGGCGTTCTGCGCCGGGGCCGACCTGGGAGTGCTGGGGAGCGAGGGACCCGCCCTCGTCGCCGCTGGCAAGGACGTAGCGCTCGCGCTGCGCGCCGCACCGCAGCCCGTGCTGGCCGTCGTGAACGGCGCCGCGGCGGGCGGCGGCGCCAACCTGGCGCTCGCCTGCGACTACCGCATCGCCTCGGACCAGGCGTCCATCGGGCAGGTGTTCCACAAGCTCGGGCTGGTGCCCGATTGGGGTGGGACCTTCTTCCTGCCCCGCCTCGTGGGCACGTCCAAGGCGCTGGAGCTGGTGTGGAGCGCGCGCATGGTCCCCGCCGCCGAAGCGCTCGAGTTGGGCCTGTTCGACCGGGTGGTGCCCCACACCCGGCTCGCGTCCGAGGCCCGTGCGCTCGCCGACGCCTGGGCGGCCCAACCCGCGAGCGCGGTGCGCCGGGCCAAGGCGGCGCTGTACCGCAGCGACGAAGGGGCGCTGGAATCGATGCTCGATCTCGAGATCACCCAACAGAATGAACTATTCGCCACCCCCGACGTGCGGGCGCGCATCGCGGGCGGGGCGTCAATCGCGAAGAGGAGCGGCTGATGGTACGCAAGCTGAACAACTTCGACGAGTGGATCGATTATTTTCGCTACTGGCAGGACGGGATCGGTCTACCCCAGGGCGACCTGCGCAGCTTCAAGTTCGAGGCGAAGTTCGGCGAGCAGGACGTGCCCCACATCGAGTTCGGCCACTATAAAGGCCAGCGCAAGTGGCCCACCGTGATGCACATCCCCGACCAGCGCATCCGCGACGCGCTCTTGAATCTGATCGTGTACCAGGGCGACACTGAGTTCGCCTCGGTGGAGCAGCAGCGCAATCTGCTCACCCACGCCCCGTCCGACTACGATCTGCTGGCGCTGATGCGGGTGATGACCGAGGAGATGCGGCACGGGTGGCAGATGTCCTATCTCCTGTGCAGCCACTTCGGTGACGAAGGCAAGCGTGAGGCGGCGAAGCTCTTGGAGCGGCGCGCCGACGAAGGCGAGCGGCTGCTGGGATCGTTCAACGAGCTGGTGGACAACTGGCTCGACTTCTTCACGTACACGCAGTTCATCGACCGGGACGGCAAGTTCCAGCTCACGATGCTCTCCACCTCGGCGTTCGACCCGCTGTCGCGCTCCATGAATCCGATGCTCAAGGAAGAATCGTTCCATTTGGGCACCGGCAACAACGGCTTGATCCGCATCGTCAAGGCCGGCAAGATGCCGCCCGAGGCGATGCAGCGATTCTTCTATAAGTGGATCCCCACGGCGTTCGACCTGTTCGGCACCGACAATTCGTCGTCGGCCCACTGGGCCTATGTGTGGGGGCTGAAGGGCCGTTACGACGAGCGCGACAACCAGGTCGAGCCGGACAAGGCGAAGCTCAATGAGTACAGCCGCGACCTGTACCGGCAGGAGATCACAAAACTGATCGAACGCCTCAACATGTTCATCCCGGAGCGCGAGCGCTGGCTGCGCGTCCCGGACACGAAGTTCAACCGCAAGATCGGCGTGTACGCCCACCAGCGCTATACAGTGGACGGCGAGCCGATCGACGATGCAGCGAAGTACCAGGAGTACCTCAAGACGGTGCTGCCCCAGCCCGAGCACTACCAGATCGTGCACGATATCGAAAGGGAGCCGGACTGGATCGAGCCGAAAAAGGCGGACAGCCTGCTCAAGTGAGTTCGCCTCGGGCGCTGGTCATCGGGCACCGCGGAGCCTCGGCGTACGAATACGAGAATTCGCGAGCGGCGTTCCGGGCGGCCCGCGCGCGTGGCGCGGACGCCGTGGAGCTGGACATCCACGCGTCCGCCGACGGCGCGTTCTTCGTCCATCACGATGAGGTCGTGAGCGGCGTCCACATCACGCGCGCGGGCAGTGCGCAGGTGCGCGCGCTGCGCCTCCCCAACGGCGAGTCGGTGCCGACCCTGGAAGATGCGCTGGCGGCGATCGATCCGGCGCTGCGGGTGTTCGTGGAGGTAAAGTCGCTCCCTCCCACGCTCGACGACCGGCTGCTCGCCACCCTTGACGCGAGCGGCGGCCGCTGCGCGGTGCACGGATTCGACCACCGCATCGTTCGGCGGCTCGGGCTCGCGCGGCCGGAGCTACCGCGAGGTGTGTTGCTCGCCTCCTATCCGCTGCGGCCCCTCGACGCGCTCCAGGATACGGGGGCGAGCGTGCTGTGGGAGGATCAGGGCCTCATCGACGGCGCCCTCGTCGAGACGCTGCACAAGGCCGGGTACCAGATCTACGCCTGGACCGTGAACGCGCCCGACGACGTGCGGCGCCTCGTTTCCCTCGGCGTCGACGGTCTCTGCACCAATGCTCCCGACGTGGCCCGGCAGGCCATGGACGCCGCGTGAGCGCGGGAACGGTCGCGGTCGTCGGCGCGGGAACGATGGGGCACGGCATCGCGTACGCCGCGGCGGTCGCCGGGTTCGAGGTCCGCCTCACCGACAGCCGGACCGAGGCGATTCCCCAGGCGATCCGGAAGATCGGCGATCTGCTCCAGGGCGGCGTGCAGCGCGGCAAGCTGAGCCAGGCGGACCTGACCGCCGTCGCGGCGAGACTGCGGCCTGCTCCGGAGCTTGCCGCGGCGGTGCGCGAGGCCGACGTCGTGATCGAGGCGGTGGTCGAGGAGCTGGCCGTAAAACAACGGCTGTTCGCGGAGCTCGAGCGGGCGGCGCCGGCGGGGGCGCTGCTCGCCACCAACACGTCGTCGCTCTCCGTCGCGACTATTGCCGGCGCGGTGCGCGACCCGAGTCGCGTGGTTGGGCTGCATTTCTTCAATCCGGTGCACGCGATGAAGCTGGTCGAGATCGTGCGGCACCCGCGCGCCGCGGCGGCGAGCGTGGAGCGCGCCGTTGCGTTCGCGCGGACGCTCGGCAAGGAGCCCATCGTTGTGAACGACTCGCCCGGGTTCGCGTCCAGCCGGTTGGGGGTCGCGCTCGGCCTCGAGGCGATGCGCATGCTCGAGCAGGGCGTGGCCTCGGCCGAGGACATCGACACAGCCATGGAGCTCGGCTACAACCATCCGATGGGACCGCTCAAGCTCACCGACCTGGTCGGACTCGACGTCCGGCTGGCGATCGCGGATTACCTGTACCGCACGCTGCAAGCGCCGCAGTTCGAGCCGCCCGCGATCCTGCGCGACAAGGTGGCGAAAGGGGAGCTGGGAAAGAAAGCGGGGGAAGGGTTCTACCGCTGGAGCGACTGAGGCGGCCGGATGCGAGACTCCGGTCGCCTCAGCGCGCCCGGCCAGGTCAGGGGCCCGCGCAGATCGTGGGACCTGCCGTCTGGGTCGCGATCGCGGTGTGGTCATCGGACCCGGTGTTCCCCGGCTGATCGTCGCTGTAGGTGATGGACGCAAGGCCGGTCGTCGGGGACACCGCGATGCCGAAGTCGTCGAACAGGTCCCGGTTGCCGGTGCACGAGATCCCTCCCTCGCACACGCCGCCGAGGTGGATCACCGGCGTGGCCGCCACCTGTGTGAACGTGCTGCCGACGGCCGCCGCGTTGACGTTCTGGGCGAAGAACACGTACCACGCCGCCGACGGTGGATAGTTGTCCGGCGCCGTCGCCCCGTCGAAGAACGACGTTCCGTACCACACGACGTTGAGCTGACCGGGAGCGCAGGCCACGCTCCACGGCATGATCGCCGTGGCGGAAGGCGACTGGTTGATCTGGATCGGCCCGGTCCACGTCTGTCCGCCGTCCGTCGAGAAGCTGTAGAAGAGATTGTGGTCGTCGGTGTAGACGACGTACACGGTGCCGGCTCGGTCGATGCTCACGTTGACGAACTGGTGCCCGTACGAGACCGAGGTGTTCGGGTTCACGTACACGGCATGGTCGCTGAAGCTCTGGCCGCCGTCGCGCGAGACGCCGATCCAGACGGCGTGGAAGGACGTGGGCAACGCGGCCTCGGCAACGTTGGCGATGCCGCTGAATACCTGATAGATGGCGTGACTGTTGGGATCGATCGCCAGGTTGCCGATCTCGTTGTCGTCGAGCAGGAACGCGTGCGCGACGTCGATCGCCGTGCCGAGCTGGGTGAAGCTGGCGCCGGCGTCGAAGCTGCAGTTGACGTCGATGTTGAACGTCGCGATGTCGTGGTAGGAGACGCACACCTTGGTCGCTTGGTCGGCCGCGATCCACTCGCGGTCGTCGCCCGGAATGGTGGCACTGAGGACGTTCTTGCTCCAGCTTTTTCCGCCGTCCGTGCTGGTCGAGACCGTGACATTCGCCAAGCTGAGGCTCGCCACGTAGACGTTGGGGATGCCGTTGGCGTTCGCCTGCGGCGCGGTGCTCAGGTCCGTGTCGCCACCTCCCGGCGCCACTCCCCCAGCCGCCTGGGAGACCTGGTTCGGCGACTGAAGCGCCGTATAGTGCAGCCCGCCGTCGGTGGACTTCCAGGCGAGCGTGCCGGCGGACAGACCGAGCTCCGAAGACACGTAGAACGTCCCCGTCGCGTCGGCCCGGATCATGGGCTCCGCGGCGCCGTTGCTGCAGCCGGTCGAGCCCGGGCAGACGGTGCCGGGCGCGGCCCCCAGCTCGAAGTTCTCGAACGCGAAGGCTCCGCCGCTCACCGTGACGGGCGCGACGTCGTGCCGCCGAGCAGGTGACGAGGGCGCGATGCCGCTGTCGCAGGATGTCAGGAGCAGGATCGAGCCTGCCACGATGGGGATTCGCATGAGCCGGCCTCCGTCGCTGTGGAAGGGTGTGGTCGACGCGCATCGGGGCAGCGGCAAAATCCGCACCTCGCTGCTGCGGCCCGGCAACCGACTCGCCGGAACACGGACGGCGGTGGAGTGTGGCGGTCGCGCAACCTCACGTGTCGCGGCGCCTCAGCGGTGCGAGTGCACGCGATCCGGTGCGGTTGAGGGTCCACCGACTGTGCGATAGTTTCTGCGCCCCATGAGTCACGCTCAATGGACAGGCCCGCGTTGGCCCGGTCGTATCACCGACGTCCACGTCCACATCCAGCCGTGGCGCGAGCTCAAGCCCGCGGCGCTCGCGGTCATGTGGCGCGGCCCGGAGGTGGATCGCGACCGCATGATTCAGGTCATGGAGGATCCCAAGGCGTTGCTCGAGGTGATGGATCGCGCCGGCGTGTGGCGCGTCGGGCTCGTCAACTACCCTTCCCCTGACGTCATGGGCTTTACCGACGCGGTGAACGGCTTTTCCGCCAAGTATGCCTCCGCCAACACCGAGCGACTGCTGCCCTACGGCGGCGTGCACCCGCGCTTCACGCGCGATCCCGCGGGCGACGTGGATCGCCTGGTCGACCTGGGGATCCGACTCCTCAAGCTCCATCCCCCGCACCAGCTGTTTCCGGCGAACGCCTACAGCGACGGCCTCACGGCGCTGGGGGACATCTACCGACGCTGCGAGCAGCGCGGCCTGCCCGTGATGATCCACACCGGCACGAGCATATTCCCCGGGGCGCGCTCCAAGTACGGCAATCCGCTCGAGCTCGACGACGTCGCGATCGACTTTCCCGACCTGACGATCGTGATGGCCCATGGCGGGCGGCCGCTCTATATGGAGGAAGCGTTCTTCGTGCTGCGGCGTCATCCCCGTGTCTGGCTCGACGTCTCCGGGATACCGCCCGCGCGCCTGTTGGAGTACTTTCCGCGTCTCTCGGAGCTGGCGGACCGGGTCGTGTGGGGCACGGACTGGCCGAGCCCGGGGGTGAAGGACATGCGCGTAAACATCGATCAGTTTCTGGCGCTGTCCCTGAGCGACCCGCACAAGAAGGCCATTCTCGAGACCAATGCGCTGGCTTTGTTTCCTGTCGCTCGCTAGTCCGGCGTTGGCCGCCGCGCAAGGCTCCGGTTCCCCATCGCTCCATTTCGATTTCGCCGCCGTTCCGGCGACGCGGGATTCGTTCGTGTTCCACTTCCGGGGCGCGGAGCGCGGCTGGGCCGTGTGGCAGTTCGAGATCCGGCCGCTCGAAACGACGCAGCAGCTCGTGTACACCGCGCGCTCGGAATTCCGGCCGGTCGAAGAAGAGCGGGAGCGCGTGGTGCTCGACCGGCTCACGGGCGCCCCCCTCTCGACATTCCACCGCATCGACCTGTTCTCGCCGACGAGCGACACCGTGATGATGGAGCACGACCTCGAAGTGCGGCACGGTGAGATCTCGGGCCGGCGCCGCATCGGCACGAAAAGCGGCGAGGTGAAGATCATTCCGGTGAGCCGGCCGTTCGCGCCGGGCACGGTGCTCGGCGACTACGTGTTCATCGCGGGGGCGGTGACCAACGTCGCCCCCGGGGACTCGATCGGCGTCCCGGCGTACAAGGAGTTCACCGACTCGGTCACCATCCTGAGCTTCGTGGCCGAGCCGCCGACCACGATCCGAGTGCCGGCGGGCCGATTCGACGTCCAACCCTTGAAGAGCGGCAACTTTCGCATCTTTGCGACCCGCTCCACACCGCGGCGCGTCGTGAAGGGCGAGACGCTGGACGGCGTGTTCGCGTTCGAGCTGGTGCACTCGGGGCCGGTGGTTCCCGCGCCCGAGTCCGAGTGAGGGGATTGATCCATGCGTAACGGCTCAATGGGTGATGTATGCGTCCTGGGCGCATGGCTCGCGTGCGGCGCGTGCCTCGCTCCCCCGGCGGCGGCCCAGGCCGGCCGGATCCCCTACGAGGCGTTCACGCTGCCCAACGGCCTGCACGTGCTCTACTCCGAGGATCATTCGACGCCGATCGTGTCGGTCGACGTGTGGTACAACGTCGGCTCGCGCAACGAGCGGGCCGGTCGCTCGGGATTCGCGCACCTGTTCGAACACATGATGTTCGAGGGCTCCGCCCACGTGAAGAAGGGCGAGCACTTCCAGCTGATTTCGCGCGCCGGCGGCACGGAGAACGGCAGCACCGCGGAAGACCGCACGAACTACTATGAAACGATTCCCTCGAACCGCCTCAACCTGGCGCTGTGGCTCGAGGCGGACCGCATGCGCTCGCTCGCCATCACCGACGAGAACTTCCACAACCAGCGCGAGACCGTGAAGGAGGAGCGCCGGCTGCGGGTCGACAACCAGCCGTACGCGCCGGCGTTCATCGACGGCATGACCTGGCCGTTCGACAGCGCCGGGTGCTTCGCGTACGCCCACACCGTCATCGGATCGATCGACGACCTGAACGCCGCTCAGCTGTCCGACGTCAAGGCCTTCTTCGACACGTACTACGCCCCCAACAACGCCACCCTCGTCGTGGTCGGCGACGTCCGTCCGCTCGAGCTGCGCCGCTTCGTCAACCAGTACTTCGGCGAGATTCCGCGGCACCCGGACCCGCCCGCCGCGAGCTGCGTCAGCCGGCTGGGGCCGGGCGCCGCGCAGCGCGCGGTCACCGACGCGCACGCCAATCTGCCGGCCGTGATCCATATCTACCGCGTGCCGCCGCACGCCGATCCCGACACGCCGGCGCTCGAGCTGCTGAACGTGATCCTCGGAGAGGGCGAGAGCTCGCGCCTCAACGTGGCCGTCGTACGACGCGAGAAGGCGGCGCTCGGCACGCAGGTGGCCATGAACCCGTTCGATTCGCGCCGCGGGCCCGGCGTGCTGCTGGCGCTGGCCATCGCCAACCAGGGCGTGGATCCGCTCAGGCTCGATACGCTGCTCACGGCGCAGCTCGACAGCCTGCGGGCCACCGGCGTCACGAGCGAGGAGCTCACCAAGGCGAAGAACACGTTCCGCGCGGGGTTCATTCACGGCCGCGAGACGACGCTTGGTAGGGCCGAAGAGCTGCATCACTACGACATGTTCCACACGTCCCTGGCCGAGATCAACAGCGACCTGGACCGCTTCCTCGCGGTCACCGCCGACGACATCCGGCGGGTGGCGGGCAAGTATCTCGATCCGGCGAACGCGCTCGTGATCATCGTGAAGCCCGCCACGGGGAGCGTGCCGCAGTGAGCCGACGGACGGGCGGACGGGCGGATGGGCGGACCGTGCTCGCCGTGGCGGCCGTGGTTCTTCTGAACGCCAGTCCGACCGTCCGCCTGTCCGGCCAAGCGTTTCCCACCACGCCCCCCAAGCCCACGCGGCTCGCCCCCGTTCGGTTTCCGCCGTTCAAGGAGACGACGCTTCCCAACGGGCTCGCGCTCGTCGTGATCGAGCACCATGAGCAGCCCGTCGTTTCTGTCAGTCTCGCATTCCGGGCGGGGGGCATCGTCGACCCGGCCGGCAAGGAGGGACTCTCCGAGCTCGCCGCCGAGCTCCTCTCCAAGGGCACCGCGACACGCTCCGCGGAGCAGATCGCCTCGACCATCGAGGGCGTGGGGGGGCACCTGTCGGCGAGCTCGTCCGAGGATTTCCTCACGATCTCGGCCGACGCCCTGAGCGACCAGCTCGAGCTCGTGTTCGACCTCCTGGGGGACGTGACGCTGCACTCGTCGTTCCCGACGAGCGAGCTCGAGCTGGCCCGCACGCGCTCGCTCTCGGCGCTCGCGCTCCAGCTGTCGCAGCCCGGCGCGGTGGCGCAGCGCTTCTTCGAGCAGGAGATCTATGGCCGCAACCCGTATGGGCGCAGCCCGACGCGCGACAGCTACCGCGCCGTGACGCCCGAAGACGTGACGCAGTTCGCCCGCGAGCGGCTGCGGCCGGGCGGTGCGCTGCTCGTGGTCGCCGGGGACGTGACGGACACGCAGGTTCGGGACCTGGTCGACAAGACGTTCGCCGGCTGGCATGGAGCGCCGCCCCCCGTCCCTGCCCTGCCCGCCCCCGTCACGCGCCTCGCGCCCGACATCCTGCTGGTGCACCGGCCGGGTTCGGCGCAGGCCAATATCGTGGCCGGCAACCCCACGATCCCGCCCACCGACCCCGTCTATTACGCCGGGCGCGTCGCCGCGCAGGTGCTCGGCGGCGGAGCGGACTCACGGCTGTTCCTCATCCTGCGCGAGCAGAAGAGCTGGACGTACGGCGCCTACGCCTCGCTGCGCCGGCACCGCGGGCTGGGCTACTGGCAGGCGACCGCCGAGGTCCGCACCGACGTCGCGGACAGCGCGCTGGCCGAGCTGCTGCATCAGATCGACCGGGTACGGATCGAGCTGATTCCCGATTCGGAGCTCACGGCGGCGAAGGGCTTTCTGGTCGGCTCGTTCCCGCTCACCATCGAGACGCCGAGCCAGATCGCGAGCCAGGTGGCGAACGCGAAGCTCCTCGGGTTAGGGGATGACCACCTGCGCCTGTACCGGGAGCGTCTCAGCGCCGTCACGGCCCTCCAGGCCCGAGCGGCGGCCGCGCGGCTGTTCCAGCGCCATGCGCTGACCATCGTTATCGTGGGCGACGGTGCCAGGCTGTACGACCGGCTCAAGGCCATCGCCCCCGTGCGCCTCGTGGACGTGGACGGCAAGCCGCTCACGCTCAACGATCTCAATCCAGCGGCGGCGAACGTCACCCTCGACCCACGCCAGCTCGAGTCCCGCACCGACAGCTCGCAGGTGGTTGTCCAGGGGAAGGCGCTGGGGTTCGCGGTCGCGGACATCACGCGCGCCGGCGACTCGGTGGTCTACTCCGAGCACGCGGGGATGGGGAACGGACTGTTCGACCAGCGGACGACCGTGGTGTTTTCCGCGGCGGATGCCGCCGCGCGTCGGCTCGACCAGGTCATGATTCGCCAGGGGACGAAGTTCGAAGCCCACCTGGTCTATGCCGGCGGTCGGGTGAAAGGCAACAACCTCGTGCCGCAGCCCGACGGGAGCGTGCAGCAATTCCCGGTGGACACGGTGGTGCCTCCGGGGATCGTGGACGAGAACGTCGCGGCGCTCGTCGGATCGTACCTGGTGCTCGCCCCGGGCCAGACGCTCCGCCTCGCCGTGTTCACGCCCAGCGAAGTCGCGACGAAGGTCCTCACGTTCAAGGTGGGGCAGCCGGAAACGGTCGTGGTACCCGCCGGCACGTTCCAGGCGTACCGGGTCGACGTCACCGGGCCGAGGGTGCCGCTCGTGCTCTACGTCAGTGTCGACTCGCCGCACAGGGTCGTGAAGCAGGAATTCGTCGGGCAACCGGCGGTCATCGAGCTCGTGAAGTAGCCCAACGGAGAGGACATCCAGCATGCGACCATCGTTGCTTCTGCTCTTCGCCCTCGCGGGCGGGTGCGCGACCGGAGCGGCTCGTCCGGCCCGGGAGGCGGGCCCGGCTCCCGCTCCCGCCCAGGCGGCGGCCCCGGCCAAGCAGGCGACGGGCGAGTCGAGCAGCGTCGATCGGCAGCAGTACCCCTCGACCTACCAGCGTCATCCCAATCCGCCCGTGTTGATCCGCAATGCGACGATCATGACCGCGGCCGGCCAGGAGATTCCCAATGGGTCGATCGTCCTCAAAGAAGGCCGCATCGTCGCGGTGGGTGCGAAGGTCGACGCTCCCGCCGGCGCGGTCGTGGTGGACGGCACGGGAAAATACGTGACGCCCGGCCTGATCGACGAGCATTCGCACCTGGGCGTATACGCCGCTCCCGGCACCGACGCCGAGTCCGACGGCAACGAGGCGACGAATCCCGTAACGGCCGAGGTGTGGGCCGAGCACTCGTTCTGGCCGCAGGATCCGCAAATCCCGCTGGCGATCGCGGGGGGCATCACGACGATTCAGGCGCTCCCCGGCTCGGCCAATCTGATCGGCGGCCGGAGCGCGATCCTGAAGCTCATCCCGGCGCGCACGGTGCAGGAGATGAAGTTCCCCGGAGCCCGCTACGGGTTGAAGATGGCGTGCGGTGAAAACCCCAAGCGCACGTACGGGCAGAAGGGCGGACCGTCGACGCGCATGGGCAACATGGCGGGCTACCGCGGGGCGTACATCCAAGCCGAGGGGTATCGTCGCAAGTGGGACAAGTGGAACAAGGATCACCAGGGCGATCCCCCCGAGCGCAACCTCAAGCTCGAAACGTTGGCGGAGGTGCTGCGCGGCGACATCTACGTGCAGAACCACTGCTACCGGTCGGACGAGATGGCACAGATGCTCGACCTCGGCCGGGAGTTCGGGTTTCCGATCCGCTCGTTCCACCACGCGGTGGAGGCGTACAAGATCCGCGATCTACTGGCGGCTGCCGGTACCGGGGCGGCGGTATGGGCGGACTGGTGGGGCTTCAAAGAAGAAGCGATGGACGGGATCAAGGAGAACGCCGCGCTGCTCCAGCAGGCGGGCGTGCGCGTCAACATTCACTCGGACGATCCGAGCGGGATCCAGCGCCTCAATCAGGAAGCGGCCAAGGCGATGTACGCCGGCGTGCGCGCCGGCATCCCGGTCACGCGCGACCAGGCGATCCGCTGGGTGACGGCGAATCCCGCCTGGGCCATCGGGCTCGATTCGCTGATCGGGACGCTCGAGCCGGGCAAGATCGCCGACGTGGTCGTGTGGTCGGGCGACCCCTTCTCCGTCTACTCACGGGCGATCCAGGTCTACAACGACGGCTGGCTCGTGTACGACCGGAACGACCCCGCGCACCAGCCCCGCACCGATTTCCAGCTCGGCCAAACGCCGGCCGCCGGGGGGAGGAACGACCGATGATCGCGTTCCTGCTCGCCCAGACGATGGCCATCACCGGGGGCACCGTATATCCGGTCTCCGGCCCCAAGCTCGCCAACGCGACGGTCCTGATCCGCGACGGCAAGATCGCGGCGGTCGGTACGAGCGTCGCTGTGCCGTCCGACGCCACCCGCATCGACGCGACCGGAAAGTGGGTGACGCCGGGCCTCATCGACGGCGCCGGACAGATGGGCCTCGTCGAGATCGGCGCCGTGGCGGGAACCCGCGAGGCCCTGCTCAAGGGCGATACCATCGCCGCTTCCTTCAACGTGGCGGAAGGGATCAATCCTGCATCCGTCGTCATCCCCGTGACCCGAATCGAGGGCGTCACCACGGTGCTCGCCGTGCCGGCGGGGAACCTCGTGAGCGGCCAGGCGGTGCTCATCGATCTCGCCGGCAACACGATCGAGGAGATGCTCGTCAAGTCGCCCGTCGGCGTCGTCCTGAACGACTCTGAGACGGGGAAGGATTTCGCGGGCGGCTCACGCGCGGCGCTGGTGGAGCGCGTGCGGCGGGTATTCCGCGACGCACTGGAGTACGAGCGCCGCCGCGCCGACTTCGGGCGCGCGCAGCTGCGACCCCTGTCGGCCGCCGCGGCGGATCTCGAAGCCCTGCTGCCGGTGCTGCACGGCCAGGAGTCGCTGATCGCGTACGCCAACCGGCGCAGCGACATCGAGAGCGCACTGCGGCTCGCGCGGGAGTTCAAGCTCAAGCTGGTGCTGGCGGGCGCCCAGGAGGGCTGGCAGATCGCGGGCGAAATCGCGCAGGCGGGCGTGCCGGTGCTCGTGGAGCCGCTCGACAACATCCCGTCCTACGACGCGCTGGGAATTCGCTACGAGAACGCTGGCTTGCTCACGAAGGCCGGCGTCAAAGTGGCCCTGATGGAGACCGATACCCACAACTCGCGCAACCTGCGCCAGCAGGCCGGCAACGCGGTGGCGTACGGGATGACCTGGGACCAGGTGCTGCGCGCCGTGACGCTCTCGCCGGCGGAGATGTTCGGGGTGGCGGATCGCTACGGGTCGCTCGAGCCGGGGAAGGTCGCCAACGTGGTCGTGTGGTCGGGGGACCCGTTCGAGTTCGCGACCGGTGTGGAGCACGTGCTGATCCGCGGGAAGGAGATTCCCCTGAAGAGCCGGCAGACGGAGCTGTTGGAGCGGTACCGGAAGTTGCCGCCCAAGTACTAGACGGGTAGACGGGTAGACGGCGAGCGGTAAGTGGGAACGGAAGTGGCCAGGAAGAGCTGTTCCTGGCCACTTTCGCTAGCAGCCACTACCCGTCTGTCCGTCTACCCGTCTGCCGGTCTAGCCTTTCGGGTACACACTCACCTGATACCGCTTCTTGTTCTTGTGCTCGAAGCGCACCTGGCCGTCGACGACGGTGAACAGCGTGTCGTCGGAGCCCCGGCGCACGTTCAATCCGGGATGGAACTTGGTCCCCCGCTGCTTCACGAGGATCGTGCCCGCCGTCACGTGCTCCCCGGCGAAGCGCTTCACGCCGAGATACTTCGGTCCGGAGTCACGGCCGTTGCGGGAGGAGCCGACACCTTTCTTGTGAGCCATCTGCGCCTCAGTCGCCCTTGAGCTTCACGTCGGCGATCTTGATCTCGGTGAACTGCTGGCGATGCCCGCCGTGGCGCCGGTAGCCGGTGCGGCGCGCGAAACGGTAGATCTTGATCTTCTCGCCCTTGCCGTGCCGCACGATCTCCGCGGTCACCTTCGCGCCCTTCAGCACCGGTTTCCCCGCCTGCACGTGCTTGCCGTCGCTCGCGAGCAGGACCTGGTCGAACGTCACCTTGCTCCCGGGCTCGGCCGCGAGCAGCGGGACCTTGATGGTGACCCCGGGCTCGGCGCGGAACTGCGCGCCGCCGGTGGCGAAAATGGCGTAGGTCATGAGGCGGCGGAAACTAAAGGGACGCTTATGGATAGTCAAGTTGTGGAGGTTGGTGGAGGTTCTGAAGGTTGTGGAGGACGGAGCGCACCTCCACCATCCTCCACAACCGCCACCGTCCTCCACAACCTGCTTTAGGCGACCGCGTACTGCTCCGTCACGTCGCGCCCCGCCGGCTTCGCCATCATGCGGAACTCGTCGAGCCGCATCATCGGGTCGTCGCGCACCTCGAGCTCGAGGCCGGTTTGCTTTTCGAGCTGGCGCAGGAAGTTGGGCTCCTGCTCGACCAGGTACAGCGCCACATCGGGATGCAGCCGCACCGCGAGCTGGCGCTCCTTGTGCTCCGCCCCGGCGCGCTTGAGCGAGCGCTCCATGCGGCGCACCACGACTTCGGGCCGGAACACGCGTCCGGTGCCGTTACAGGTCGGGCACTCCGCCGTCATGGAGTGCCAAAGCGAGGGCCGAACGCGCTGGCGGGTCATCTCGATCAGCCCCAGCTCCGAGACGGCGAACGCCTTGGTGCGCGCCCGGTCGCGACTCAGGTGGGTGCGCAGCTCCTGGAGCACCTTGTCGCGATTGCCGCGCGATTCCATGTCGATGAAGTCGACGACGATGATGCCGCCGATGTCGCGCAGCCGCAGCTGGCGCGCCACCTCGCGGGCGGCCTCGAGGTTGGTCTTCACGATCGTGCTCTCGGGGTCCTTCTTGCCCGTGTAGCGGCCGGTGTTCACGTCGATCGAGATGAGCGCCTCGGTCGGCTGGATGATCAGGTAGCCGCCGGTGGGGAGCTCGACGCGCGCCTTGAAGAGCGCCCGAATCTCCGCCTCGACGTCGTACTCGTCGAACAGCGCCGTTTCGGCCTCGTACAGCTTCACCCGCGCGATCAGGTCGGGATCGATCTGCTTCAGGTACTGGACGATTTCGTTGTGCAGCATCTTGGAGTCGACGAGCAGCGAGTCGACCTTGTCGGAAAACAGATCGCGGATGATGCCCCGGGTGAGCGATGTCTCGCGCTGCAGCAGCGCCGGGGCCCGCACCGACCCCGACTTGCGCTTGATCTTCTTCCACAGCCCGTACAGGTGATCGATCTCGCGCTTGCAGCTCTGCTCGGTCAGGTCCTCGGCGACGGTACGGATGATCCAACCGCCTGAGTCCTTCGGGACGAGCTTCGAGACCAGCTCGCGCAGCTTGGCGCGCTGATCCCGATTCTCGATCTTGCGCGAGACGCCGACCTTGGACGCGAACGGCATGTAGACCAGGAAGCGGCCGGCGAGCGAAACCTGCGCGGTGACGCGCGGTCCCTTGGTCCCGATCGGCTCTTTGATGACCTGAACGAGCTTCGCTTCGCCGCGCTTCAGCTCGTCGCTGACGTTGGGCAGGCGGCGTCGGGAGGAGCGCCCCCCCCCACCCCCACCCCCGTTCCCGGCCCCGTTGCCGTCGTCTTCGTCGTCGTGATCGGAGGGCTCGTCGTCCTCCTCCGCCTCGATCAGGTCGGAGGCGTGGAGAAAGGCGCTCTTTTCGGCCCCGATGTTGACGAACGCGGCTTGGATTCCCGGAAGCACGGCCTCGACCGTGCCCAGGTAGATATCGCCCACCATGCGGCGGGCGTCCGGACGATCCACCAGGAGCTCAACAAGGCGGTCGTCCTCCAGGATCGCCACGCGAGTCTCGCGCGCGGTCCCGCTGATGAGTATTTCTCGTTTCAAAGCAAGTGCCCTCGACCCCGGTTGGCCAACAGCCGGTCGGGATCCTGCGATTGGTCCAGCAGAAACTCATGGCGCTGAGATCAGTCTCGGATGAGTCGAACCGATTGGACGAGCGTCGCTCCGGCGACGTTGGGACGGCGCCCGGGAGCGACCGCAACGCACGAGTCCAATGCATAGTCTAAATATAAGCGGCCTTGCAACTTACGTCAACCGGGGAGAGATTATCGATATGAGGCCACAGTCCGCTTCTTTCCTCAGGGGGGTGCTCCTGACCGTCCTCGCCAACGGTGCCGCGCTCACGCCCGCTGCCGCCCAATCCATCCAATATCCGCCCGCACCCAAGGGTGACGTGGTGGACGACTATCACGGCACCAAGGTCCCCGATCCGTATCGCGGGCTCGAGGATCCCGACGCGCCGGCGACGCGCGCCTGGATCGAGGCGGAGAACCGCCTGACGGAGGCGTACCTGGCGGGAATCCCCGCGCGCGAGCGCATCCGCGAGCGGTTGCGCCGGCTGTGGGACTATCCCAAGTACGGCGCGCCGTTCCACAAGGCCGGCCGCTACTTCTATTTCAAGAACGACGGCTTGCAGAACCAGTCCGTGCTTTACACCCAGGCGGCGCTGACGGGCGATCCGGCGGTGTTGCTGGACCCGAATCTCCTGGCAGCGGATGGGACGGTCGCGCTCTCGACGCTGGCGGTGTCCGAAGACGGCCGGCTGGTCGCGTACGGGACCTCGGCGAGCGGCTCCGACTGGGAGGAGTTCCGAGTGCGCGATGTGGCCACCGGGCGCGACCTGCCGGATCACCTACGCTGGATCAAGTTTTCCGGGGCGTCCTGGACCAAGGACGGCGCCGGCTTTTTCTACAGCCGCTACCCCGAGCCGGGAGACAAGGCGCTCAGCGACGTCAACCGGTTCCAGAAGGTCTACTACCACCGGCTCGGCGCGGATCAGACGCAGGACGTGCTCGTCTACGAGCGACCCGACCAGCCTGACTGGGGCATGAACGCGGAAGTCACCGACGATGGTCGCTACGCGGTGTTGCACGTGTGGCTGGGCACCGACCGGCGCAACCGGGTCTACTATTTCGATCTCAAGGATCCGAAGCACCCGCGGGTCACGGGCGACGTGATACGGCTGCTCGACGCCTTCGACGCGAGCTATTCCTTCGTGGGCAACGACGGGCCGGTGTTCTACTTCCTCACCGATCTGAGCGCGCCCCGCAAGCGGGTCATCGCGGTCGACACGCGCCATCCCGAGCGTGCCCGCTGGCGCGAGGTCATTCCTCAGGGTCCGGACGTGCTGGAAGAGGTGCATATCATCCACGACGTGTTCGTGACGAGCGCCATGCACGACGCGGCGTCCCGGCTCCGGCTGTACGGCCTCGATGGCCGGCCCATCTCGGAGCTCGCGCTGCCCGCGCTGGGCACCGTGGGCTCGATCACGGGCGAGCGGCGCGACGCCGAGATGTTCTACGCCTTCACGTCGTTTCTGTATCCCACCACCATCTTCCGCTACGATTTCAAGAGCGGGGCGACGAGCGTCTTCAAGGCGCCGCAGATCGACTTCGATCCGTCGGGCTACGAAACGAAGCAGGTGTTCTACACGAGCAAGGACGGCACCCGCGTGCCGATGTTCATCACTCATCGGAAGGGACTGGCGCTCGACGGGTCGAACCCGACGTACCTGTACGGCTACGGCGGGTTCAACATCAGCCTCACGCCGAGCTTCTCGGTGGCCACGCTCGTGTGGCTCGAGATGGGCGGTGTCTACGCTGTGCCGAACCTGCGGGGCGGCGGCGAGTACGGCGAGGAGTGGCATCAGGCGGGGATGCTCGACAAGAAGCAGAACGTGTTCGACGACTTTATCGCGGCGGCCGAGTACCTGATCGCGCAGCGGTACACGTCCACGCCCAAGCTGGCCATCGCGGGCGGGTCGAACGGCGGGCTGCTGGTGGGGGCGGTGATCACGCAGCGGCCCGAGCTGTTTGGCGCGGCGCTGCCCGCGGTGGGCGTGATGGATATGCTCCGCTTCCACAAGTTCACGATCGGCTGGGCCTGGGTGACCGACTACGGCTCCGCCGACAGCGCGGCCCAGTTCCCCTATCTCTACAAGTATTCGCCGCTCCACAACATTCGGGCGGGGACGCGCTATCCGGCGACGCTCGTCACCACCGCGGACCACGACGACCGCGTCGTGCCGGGTCACTCGTTCAAGTTCACGGCGACGCTCCAGGCCGCGCAGGCGGGCTCGCAGCCGGTGCTGATCGAGATCGAGACGAAGGCGGGACACGGGGCCGGCAAGCCGACGAGCAAGGTGATCGAGGAGCAGGCGGACAGGTTCGCGTTCTTAGTCAAGAACCTCGGGATGGAAGGCGGTGGAGGGCAGTGAAGGTTAGTCGACTAGGTCGCCGAGCAGCTGGCGAGCGATAACGATTCTCTGTATCTCGCTCGTGCCCTCCCCGATCTCGCAGATCTTCGCGTCCCGCATCATGCGCTCCACCGGATAGTCCGTGGTGTACCCGTAACCGCCGTGCAGCTGGACGGCCTTGGTCGTGGCACGCATCGCCAGCTCAGACGCGTACAGCTTCGCCATCGCCGCCTCGCGCTTGAACGGCTGGCCGTGCTGCTTGAGCCAGGCGGCGTGGTACACCAGGTGTTTCGCGGCCTCGATCTCCGTGGCCATGTCCGCCAGCGCGAAATGCACCCCCTGGAAGCTCGCGATTGGCCGGCCGAATTGCTTGCGGGTTCCGGTGTAGCGCAGGCTCTCCTCGAGCGCTCCCTCGGCGATCCCGAGCGACAGCGCACCCAGGCCGACGCGCCCCCCATCCAGCGTGTGCAGGAACTGGCGGAAGCCGTTGTGCAGCACGCCGAGCACGTTTTCCTTGGGGACGAGGGCGTCCTGGAACACGAGCTCGCGCGTATCCGAAGCGCGCCAGCCCAGCTTGTCCTCCTTCTTCGCCGCCAGGACCCCCGGGCACTTGGGGAGCGACGCGTCGTGGCCCACGCCGACCCGTTTCGCCTGCTCCAGGTCGGTCGTGTCCTTGGTCACGATGAAGGCCGTGATGCCGTGGGTCCTCTTGGCGGCGGGGTCGGTGCGCGCCGCGACGACGAAAATCTCGCCCACGCCGGCATGCGTGATGAAGATCTTGGAGCCGTTCAACACGAAGTGATCGCCCTTGTCCACCGCAAACGTCTGGGTGCCGCCGGCGTCCGACCCGGCGCCGGGCTCGGTGAGGCCGAATCCGCCCAGCACCTTCCCCGCCGCGAGCAGGGGCACGAACCGCTTTTTCTGCTCGTCCGTGCCGAAATCGACGATCGGCGACGTGCCGAGTGTCGTATGGGCGCTGACCGTGATGGCGTGACTGGCGTCGACTTTGGCGAGCTCGTGGATGACGAGAATGTAGGAGAGATAGTCCATGCCGGAGCCGCCCAGCTCCTCCGGCCAGGGAATGCCGAACAATCCCAGGTCGGCCATGCGACGGACGTTGTCCCACGGAAACGCGCTGTCGTGGTCGTACCGGGGCGCGCTCGGCTTCACGACCTGCTGCGCGAAGTCGCGCACCATGTCGCGGACCTGGAGATGGTGATCGGTGAAGTACAGGGAGTCGTGCATAC
>WNFY01001231.1_pt1 | contig 30260 bp, 18 predicted proteins | sample 5400091 | NCBI WGS metagenome assembly WNFY01 (sample SAMN13153364, study PRJNA577476) | soil metagenome | isolation source: 60 cm soil or saprolite under grassland replicate 1 | place: USA:California | collected 2016-06-15 | reverse complement strand
CAAAAGCCTATCTGGCAAAGGATGACGCGGCAAACAAGGCCATCTACTCAGATACCGCGAAATGGTGGGTTTCCGGCATGCCGAAATCCATTGGTATAGCAGAGGCATTTAAAATGTGGCGTTCCGATTTCGATTATTATGATGACATTAAACTCGCACCTGTTGGCTACCCGGATTATTTACATTATGTAGATAAGGATTACAAAATAGTTCAATCATGGTGGAAGTGGTCAGGTAAATCAAAGAAAACGGGAGAGGTAGTAACCATAGATTGTGCGCAATTCGACACATTCAACAACGACGGTAAAATTGTGGATGAAAGTATTTACGGGGATTTTTCAAAAATGGTGAAGGAATAAAATTTATAACTGCAAATCCATAACATAAAGGCCTCGCAGTTTTTTAAAACCTGCAGGGCCTTTTCAAAATCAATCCTCATTTTCTTTTGAAATACAGCCCAAAGAATTTTCCTAATTCATTTCTGGGTGATTGCTGAATAAGTACAATTAAATGGTGAAAATGTCCTCATGTTCCGTCGCAACTGTTCAGAACTTTAGAAAGGCGATTTTCCCGTTTGTGAATTTGCCCGTTACATTCTTAAATCCCATATTAATCACCAGATAATTTAAAAATCCACTCTCCTCGTATTTTCTGTTTGCCTTATCCGTTGCGTTCTTAAGTATTATAACAAAATCAATCATGATGCTTAATGGTGCCCTTATTTTTTAACTGCTTTAAAAATTCTTTATGAAAAAAAACATGAGAACATTTATTACTCTTTTAGTTGTCATTTTGGTTTGCTCTTATCATCAAACTACAGCACAAACATGCTCAGGTACTGTGGCCAATGTTACTGCTAATACACCAAGCCAAACGGTTACCACTGCTACATGCACGGTACCAGCCGGCGGCCCTTATTTAGTTAAAATCACCGCAGCAGGCGCAAAAGGCGGTGCCAATGCATTTTCGCAAGCCGGAGGTAACGGGGCAACAATGCAGGGTACTTTTGTTGTCAGCGCTGGACAGACCTTAAATATTACTGCAGGAGCGCCTGGTGCGACCGGTTATGCTGGAGGCGGCGGCGGAGGTTCGGGAGTTTATATTCAAAATGGCGCTTTGCAAAACATTTTGTTGAAGTTATAATCATCGTGAAAAAAAGCCTAAGGGTATCGCTTAGATAAAAAGTTATTTGGCAATATTACTCTTTTCCCTAAACTCACTTGGCGTTACATTGAATTTGGATTTAAATACGGTAGAGAAATATGCTGATGATGAGAAGCCAACTTTATAAGCAATTTCTGAAATAGACATATCACTTTCATTCAATAAATATTTTGCTTTTTGTAACCGCACGCTTAAAATATAATCATTCACATTGCAGCTTAATAGTGCTTTCACTTTTCTATAAAGTTGTATTCTTGAAATTCCAATTGTTTTGCAGATCTCATCAACATTAAACTCATCATTGCTTATATTGCTTTCAACGATAGCAGTAAAATCATTAATGAATTTTCTATCAAGTTTTTTGGGAGCAGTGCTTTTTAATTCAACAGGCAATTCACTGGTATAATGTTCTCTTAAGATATCCCTGTTCTTCATTACGCTTTTAATAGTTTCCTGGAGGTATTGCAAATTAAATGGTTTTACAATGTAGGCATCAGCCATACTTTTCATCCCTTCAATCTGCTGTTGAATTTCACTTTTTGCCGTTAAAAGTATAATTGGAATATGTGATGTTCTTATATCAGATTTTAAAGTATTGGTTATTGCGATCCCATCTCTACCGGGTAATGCTATATCAGAAACAATCAGGTCAGGAACGTTGTCAAATGCAAGTTGAATTGCAGTAATACCATTATCTGCCTCTATAATATAATAATCGTTGCTAAGCTTTTGTATAAGATAGTTGCGCAAATCATTATTGTCCTCAATAATAAGAATTGTATTGTCAGATTTATTCTCATTCATAGGATTTTCTGTATTCACTTCCACATTGTCCTCTTCTCGTACAAAGATTCTTTCATTATGGTACATCTTTTTTTCTTCTGCCCTTTCACTTATCATTTCATCCTTTTCAAAGTGCTCGATCCCCAGCGGAAGTCTAATTGTAAAGGTGGTTCCCTTACTTTGTTTACTTATTACATTGATGCTTCCATGATGTAATTGTATGAGTTCTTTTGAAAGTGAAAGCCCAAGCCCGCTTCCCAATTGGTCAGCAATATTTCCCTGGTAAAATAATTCAAATGCATGCTTAGCTACGTCTTCCGACATACCGATGCCATTATCCTCAATCTTAATGACGGCCGTTTTATCTGTATCATTCTTTTCAACGATAACGTAAATAAAACCGTTATCATTTGTGAATTTAAAAGCATTAGAAAGAAGGTTGAATATTACTTTATCCAGCATTGAGGTATCAAACCATATATTCAAGTTTCGTTCTTTAGAGATCAGTCTTAAATCTATATTTCTCTTTTTCGCTAAGGCTTTAAATGTGCATATAATCTCATCAACAAATTGTACTACGTCATTTTCTGAAGCCTGTAATTGCATTTTATTCGCTTCTATCTTTCTGAAATCCATTATCTCGTTAATCAATTTCAAAAGCCTGATAGTATTCTTCTGAATAAGACTTACATATTGTTTGGAATTATAATCGAGTTTTGAATTATTCTTCATCTCTTCAAGAGGTCCCAAAATCAATGTAAGAGGAGTGCGGAACTCATGAGAAATGTTGGTGAAGAAATTAATCTTTGCATCCGACGCCTCTTTTGCCTTTTTTCCCAATTCAATTAATTGATTACGTTGGATTAAAATTTCTTTATTTTGAGATGCAAGTGTTGCATTAATTTTTTTGTTTTCCTGTAAATAATAAAATAGCACAAACCCGAAAATCAATGCTAAGGCAAGCGATATTGAGATTGCATAGATAATATTACTTTGGTTCCTTGAAATAAGCTCCTGTTCTTCAATTTTCCTTTGTCTTCTATCAATATCTTTTTGCTGCGCTAATATTTTTTCATTCTGTAGTTTCATGATCCTTACATTAGAAGAATCAATAATGGTACTCACTAAGGGATTATCTTTTTGGTAAGGCTTATTTTCAAGGATATTAACCGCTGTAAGAATGGCTTCTTCTCCGCCGTTTGGGTAGAGTATGGTGGCTTTTAAAAATCCTTTTTCAACTAATTCAATACCTCCATTTTGTCCGGGCAAACCATCAACGCCTATAATTTTTATTTTTTGATCAAGCCCCATCTTTTTGCATACCTGGTAAGCGGAAAACGCAAGTCTGTCATTTTGTGCAAATATTAGCTGGATAGCAGGATATGACTTTAAAAATTGGATAAGATTTTCACCCGAAGGATTTTCATCGCCCTTTAAGTAAATTTTTGATATATACTTTATTTTGGGATACTTTTTAACGAAGTCTGTAAAACCATTGTGCCTGTCTATATCTGCTGAAGAACCTGGAGTGTCTGATATTTCCAATATATTTCCCTTACCCTTTAGTATTGAATTTGCGAAAGTTGCTGCATTCGCGCCTACCTCGTAATTGCTTGCACCCACATAAGCAGTGTAATTTTGCGATAATGTGCGCCTGTCCACGATTATTACCCTTATTCCTTTTGTAATAGCTTTTTCAACAATTGATGTAATAGGCTCCGCTTCATTGGGTGAAACAATAAGTAAATCAATTTTTCGGTCAATAAGTTCCTGTATTTGCTCAATTTGCTTTTGGGTATTGCCATTGGCATCTTTAAAAATAAAATTGATTTCAGGATGAAAAGATAATTCTCTTTGCATTCCTTCCACCATAGTCTGCCTCCATTTATTAACCATGGTACATTGAGAAAATCCAATTGTATATTTTTTCTCATTACTGTTATTGTTACACGAAAAAAAAGAAACTGTAAGTAAAAATATTAACCCACTTGTAAAAAAGCTGTTTTTCAGAAATACTGCCGATCTCAAAATTTTTATGAAAGTTTTCATTTCGGGCAAATAATCGTTTGCAAATAGAATAATATAAAAAGCAGTTTAATAAGTCACTATAAGGTTTTAAAGATAATGTTTCAATTGAATTTATAAATTAATAATGGCAAGCAGCAGTTAAGTTTCGGAAATAAAATTATGCATCGGATTTATCTATGGTCAAAGATATTTTAATTGTTTGAAACATTTTTAGAAATACCGGATACAATTTTAGAAATACAACAGTTGTAACACCTTAATAAATTAAAAAAATGAATTGATTATCAACTCAATAATTTTTTTTCCCCGATTTAACAATTTGTAAGGATTTGATACAATAACAGAAAGAACTTCTTCGACATCAACCTACATTGCTGCGACTAACCGCTTTCCATATGAATAAGAAAAAAGTTCTTTTATGGAGTATAGTTGTAGCCTTGGGGGGTTTTCTTTTTGGTTTTGATACAGCCGTTATTTCCGGGGCTGAACAATCAATCCAGCAGTATTGGAATTTAACGGCTTTTGAACATGGCTTTACTGTTTCCATTGCACTCGTTGGAACAATCCTTGGCGCCTTAACAGGTAGTATTCCTTCTGATAAATTGGGCAGAAAGAAAACACTTATTCTTATCGCCTGTATATACCTTATAGCTTCGCTTGGTTCAGGTCTCTCAACCAATTGGTATAGTTTTCTAATTTTCAGATTTATTGGGGGCTTGGGCGTAGGAGCATCTTCTGTAACTGCACCTGTCTATATTTCTGAAATATCACCTGCTGCTTACAGAGGACGGTTAGTTATGATGTTTCAGTTCAATGTTGTTTTTGGCATTCTTGTTTCCTATTTCTCAAACTACTTAATAGGTCAATTATTTGGCGGCGAATCTTCCTGGCGTTTAATGCTGAGCATACAGGCAGTACCTTCATTACTTTTTTTGATACTTCTTCGCTTTGTTCCTGAGACGCCGAGGTGGCTGATTTTAAAAAAGAATAAATTAGAAGAAGCCAGAAGCGTGCTTAAAATTATTAATCCTGATGATTATGAAAACATTTTACAAACTATTATAAAAAATAACAAGGAAGAACACACAAGCACCTCGGCTGATTCTTTACTATCAAAAAAATATAAGTTCCCTATTTTTCTTGCTGTTTGTTTTGCCGTTTTCAACCAGGTGTCCGGCATTAATGCTATCATATATTATGCTCCCAGAATATTTGAGATGACAGGGTTAGGCAGGCAATCCTCCTTGTTGTCAACTGCCGGCATCGGTATTGTAAACTTCACCTTCACACTTATTGCCATCAACTTCATTGACAAAATAGGCAGGCGCACTTTAATGCTGATAGGTTCAATAGGATTAATTGCAACATTGGGTATGGTATCCAGAACATTCTATGTACAAGATTTCAGTGGTTTTGGAATAATAATTTACTTACTGGTATACATAGCTTTTTTTGCTTTTTCGCAGGGTGCAGTGATATGGGTATTTATTTCAGAAATTTTTCCAAACCATATTAGAGCAAAGGGACAAACCCTTGGAAGTTTTACACATTGGCTAATGGCAGCAATTATTGCATTTACATTTCCAATACTCGCTGAAAAATTAGGAGGGGGTGCTACTTTCTTTTTCTTCAGCATAATGATGGTTTTGCAATTGCTCTTTGTTTGGAGAATTATGCCCGAAACAAAAGGTAAATCGCTGGAGCAAATAGAGAGAACACTCGTTTTGCATTAAATACAGCAGAAATATATTTTCCGAAGCTAACTGTAGAAATATCAATATCCCATGCTTTCATAACCCTCCTTTAAAAAAATAAATCAATAATCGGAATTGCTATTGGTTGATTTTTTAGGACAAGGTTTTGAGCTGATTTTTTAAAAACATTTTATCGTGCTAAAAAATTATTTATGTCTGTAAACAACTCTCATCAGGTGATTTGTTTCGGAGAAATTCTTTGGGACATTTTACCTGATAATTCAGTTCCCGGAGGAGCGCCCATGAATGTAGCTTATCATTTGCATAAGCTGGGAAAAGATCCTGTTTTAATTACCAGGATCGGCTTTGATGAAATGGGTGAAAAATTAGTAAACATATTTTCAGATTATGGAGTTTGTACAGATTTTTTTCAAATTGATTATAAAGTGCCAACAGGGAAAGTGTATGCAGAATTTAAAGAGAATAACGAGGTAGCGTATAACATCGTGAAACCCGCAGCATGGGATTTTATTCAATGGGAGGATGACTTTGTCCCAATACTTCAGAATGCAGAATATTTTGTTTTCGGTAGTCTTATCACAAGAAACAAGCAATCAAAAAATACTCTATTTAAATGTCTGGAATTTGTAAAAACAAAAGTGCTTGACATAAATATGCGCCCTCCCTTTTACAGTAAAAAGATCATTGAAGAATTACTTAAGAAAGCCGATATACTAAAAATGAATTTAGCTGAATTGCATCTGATTACAGGATGGTTTAGCGACTACAAAAGTGATAAGGACAGGATGCAGTTATTAAAAGACAAATTCAATATTGAAAGTATCATTGTAACTAAAGGTGGTGAAGGTGCTATTCTAAATATAGGCTCTGCATTTTATGAGCATCCTGGCTATACCGTTAAAGTTGCAGATACAGTAGGTAGCGGAGATTCTTTTCTTGCGGCAATTATTTCAAAATTAATTGACAGAGCACCGCCTCAGGAAGTATTAGAGTTTGCAAGCAGGTTAGGTGCTTATGTAGCATCCCGCAAGGGAGCATGCCCTGATTACACATTAAGCGCCATAAACCAAATGCAATCTATAAACGAAAACTAAAAATCTTAATGATTAAAACAAAATTTATGAGAACATTACTAACAATTATTATAGTATTTTTTGTTACGGTATGCTTTGCTCAGCAAAAAACGGTTACTGGTAAGGTTACGAGAAAATCCACTAATGAGCCTTTACAAGGCGTATCTGTTCAAACAAAAAATAAAACAGTAACCACCGATTCAAGTGGTAAATTTTCCATTCAGGTTTCTGTAGGGGAAAGTGTTAATTTTTCTTTTGTTGGAATGAATCCTTTGAGTTTAAATATTACAAACACAACTCAAAATTTAGATGTTACCATGGAAGAAGGTGTTAGTGACCTGAATACTGTAGTTGTTACCGGTTATAAATCCGAACGAAAGGTAGATTTAACAGGAGCTGTATCCGTTGTAAATCTTGGCTCTGTTAAAAACACTCCTACAAGCAGCCCGATGCTGGCGTTGCAGGGCCAGGTTCCGGGTTTGTATATTCAGACTGATGGTTCGCCCACCGGGGCTAATGGCAATCCTCCCAGGATCCTGATTCGGGGTGTAAATACGCTGGGTAACACCAACCCGCTTTATATTATTGATGGTGTACCAACTACAAGGTATGAGGATTTCGCTAACATAAATACCAGTTCAATTGCGTCTATCCAGGTTTTGAAAGATGCTTCAGCAGCTTCCATTTATGGCTCAAGAGCTTCCAATGGCGTAATCATTGTTACAACAAAGAATAGTGGACAAGATAATAAAGTACACTTTCAATTTAATGCCAGCATAACAAGGCAAACAGAAAAACCATGGCAAGAAGATGTTTTGAATTCATATGACAGAGGAGTGGCGTTATGGCGCGCAGCGGTTAATGACAGCACAGACCCTAATGGATTAGTGAGTCAAATATACAGGTACGATTGGAATGGTGATTATTCAAACCCGGTTCTTAATAAAGTATTGATTGCGCCGTTTGTAGGAGCCACTAATAATAATCAACCTGATTATGACCCATTTGTTGGGCCTTATTCGGCTGCAGACAGTCTTGAACCTGCTGCAAGCACGAACTGGCAGGATGCTTTGTTCAAGCCGGCTACAGTTATATCAAATGACCTGGCTATTTCTGCCGGCTCTGGTAAGAGCGGATTTCTGATTGATTTGGGATATTATAATAATGACGGATTAGTTGAATTCACAAAATATCGAAGGTATAATGTAAGGGTTAACAGCCACACTTCAGCATTTAATGACAGGCTAAAGATTGGTGAAAACCTGCAAGTAGCAAGAACATCGCAGGTTAATTCTACTACAGATGTGGGAGGTGCCCCTACCCCTGAACTTGCTTTAACTCTTCCTCCAACAATTCCACTATATAAAACTGATGGCACTTATGGCGGACCGAGGGGTGCTGGCTATTCAGACAGGAACAACCCTGTAGATATGCAATATTTAAACCGGTTCAACACCCGGAAACAACTGATCATAAATGGTAATGTTTATTTAGACTTGGAGGTATTTAAACATCTTGTTTACCATACAAGCTTTGGCTTTGATTATTCTGATCTACTTGCTAAAAATGCAGCACTAATAGGCGATGAGGGACCGGTAAGATCTTTCAATAGTCTTGCTCTACAAGAATCAAAAGATTTCACATTTACCTGGACAAATACGCTAAATTATAACCTTGAATTTGGAAAAAGCAGGCTGAATTTACTTGCGGGAATAGAAGCTGTGAGAAACGATTTTTCAACATTTGGGGCTGCTACAACAAACTTTGCGTTACAAGAAGAGAGTTATCTTCAATTAAGCTCAGGCGTTGGATCGCAAACTGATAATGGCTCTGCAACTGGCTTTAGACTGCTATCTCAATTTGGAAAAGCTTTTTATGGCTTTTCAGACAGATATCTCGCCTCATTTACTATCAGAAGAGATGGTTCATCACGTTTTGGAACTAACAATCCGTACGGTATCTTTCCTGCATTTACCCTCGGATGGAGAATAAATAACGAGAGCTTTTTCCAAAATATAAGGAATCTTTCAAACCTTAAATTAAGAGCCGGATATGGGAAGGTTGGTAACCAGGAAATAGGGAATTTATCATCATTTACAATTTTACAGGCAAATTATGGCACCAGCAGTCCTCAATTTCCTCTATGGCTCAATACCGGTTCTGCGTATGATTTACATGGCGTAAATACAGGGTCGCTTCCTTCCGGGTTTGTCCAGGTGCAAAGGGGCAATCCCAACCTGAAATGGGAATCAACTACTGAAACCAATATTGGTCTTGACTTTGGTTTTTTCAATGAAACGATCACCGGCTCATTTGATTATTTTATCAGGAAAACCAGTGATATCCTCATTCAACCTCCTGTTGCAGGAGCTCTTGGTGAAGGACAACAACAGTTTCTAAATGGGGCTAATGTAGACAATAAGGGATGGGAATTTGTATTAAGCTATAATCATAAAACTCAAGGAGGACTTACCTACAGCATCACGGGCAATGCAAGTCATTGGAAAGATAAAGTTACAAGTTTGCCGGACAATGTTCGCCCTGCATATCCTGGAGATGCGAATCACTCAATTGTGGGCCATTCCCGGTTTTCAATTTTTGGGTATGAAACGGATGGTCTTTTCCAAAGCTCAAAAGAGGCTACGGATGCTCCTGTACAACCTGGTGTAACTGACGGAGCACTTAAAGGCGCGGGCCGGATAAGGTATGTAGACATTAACGGGGATGGAAAAATTGATGCAAATGATCAAACCTGGCTGGGTACTACTTTACCAAAAGTTGAGTATGGTATTCGAATAGATCTAAGTTATAAAAGCTTTGACTTATCCATTTTCGGATCCGGTGTAGCAGGCAAAACGGGCTTTGACCCCACCAAATTTTTCAACTCATTTGTAAGTGTGAGAAATAATTTCGGCCCTGGTGCATTGGATGCATGGACTCCTCAAAACACTAGCTCAACAACACCGGCGTTAAGTGTTTTAAATCATAATGGTGAAGACAGAACTTCCAATTTTTATTTTGTAAACGCTTCTTACTTTAAGCTTCGCAACGTTTTGCTGGGATATAATTTACCAAAAAATATTGTTAGCAAAATAAAAATGGAATCACTTAGAATATATGTTTCAGGCCAAAATTTATTTGCTATTAAATCAAAGGAATTTACAGCCAAGGATCCTGAAAGAGCTAACGCCTTCGCTTTATGGCCAGTTCCCACGTCATATACTATTGGGTTGAATGCAAACTTTTAATTTTTAAAAAATAGATCATGAAACATAATACCATAAAAATTTTATTAGCTGCAGCAATCCTTTTTTCGATGGGCTGCAAAAAATACCTTGATTACAAACCACAGGGTGCATTATCGGCCGCTGACCTTACCTCCCCTACTGCTGCAGATGGATTGGCAACTGCGGCCTATGCCGATATTGCTAATGACTGGTGGGATGCACCCATTACAAGCATGTGGGAATATAGCAGCGTACGTTCCGACGATGCATATAAAGGTGGAGGCGATATAGGAGACCAGCAGCAGATGGACAAGTATGAACAGTTTTATCTTGTTAATTCTTCTAACAATGGTGCTGGTGATTTTGGCTTTCCCGGAACATGGATAAGAGCATACGGTGCTATCTCCAGGATAAATAACGCTTTAAGGGCATTAAATAGCCTGAGTGATGCTGACTTCCCTCAAAGAACAACCCGCATCGGAGAGATGCATTTTCTGAGAGGGCACATGTTTTTTTTACTTAAAGTGTTATTCCGCAACATTCCCTGGTTTGATGAAACGCTTACCAATGATCAAATACTGCAAGTTTCAAATACCGTGTCAAATGATTCGTTGTGGGAAAAAATTGCAGGTGACTTTCAGATAGCTATAAATGATCTTCCCGAAACCCAGCCAGGGGAACCAGGCAGAGCTAACCAGCTTTCTGCAAAAGCCTATTTAGCTAAAGTAAGGCTATACCAGGCTTACGTGCAGGATAATGATTATAATGTGGTAAGTATTGATCAAGCCAAGCTTCAGGAGGTAGTCAGTTTAACTAATGATGTAATTAATTCGGGGCTATATGCTTTAAACCCTGACTTTGCATATAATTTCCTGGATGGACATGACAATAGCCCTGAATCTGTATTTGCTATTCAGTACTCAATTAATGATGGAACTGCCATTGGAGGAAGGCTCGGTATGTCAACCAGTTTAAATTATTTTGCAGGTGCTCCCCAGTATGGTTGTTGTGCGTTTCATATTCCATCGCAAAACATTGTAAATGCTTTCCGGACAGATGCAAACGGTCTTCCCATGTTTGATCATTTCAATGACGTTGCACTAACAGATGCTGATCTTACTCCCACAGGTGTAACTGTTGATCCAAGACTTGACCATACTGTTGGGATTCAAGGGCATCCTTTTAAATACAATGCTGCAATTCCATATGACCATAGTTGGGAAAGATTAGCAGGGGTTTATGGCGGCTTTGGTACTATGAAAGAGTTGCAACTGGCTACATGCCCATGCTTTAAAAAGCTTGGACCGTTTTACGGCACTTCAGTAAATATGGATGTTATACGTTATGATGATGTTCTTTTAATGAATGCTGAAGCCCAGATTCAATTGGGCAATCCTGATGCTGCTTTGCCTTTGATCAATCAAATCAGAACAAGGGCTGCAAATAGCAAATCGTTGTTGAAAAAAACAGATGGCACATACCCTTCTAATTACAAAATAGATATTTATATTCCGGGAGTAAATATTCCTGCATGGGACAAAGCAACAGCGTTTAAGGCTTTACAATGGGAGCGCAGACTTGAATTTGGTATGGAAAGTCCCAGATTTTTTGACCTCGTACGCTGGGGCATTGCAGCGGAAACGCTAAACAACTATTTTGCTATAGAAAAAACCAGGCATCCTTTTTTAAGCAGTGCTCATTTTACAAAAAATCAACACGAATATTTCCCTATTCCACAGGAACAGATAACTTTTACCAACGGCTTATATCAACAAAATAAAGGATATTAAGACTTGTAAGAACACTAAACTATTTTTTATATGTTGCAGGAAAACAAAATCATTACAAAATGAAATCAGAAAATGGTTTTGTTTTCCTTTTTGCCAAAGAAAAATATTTTTCATGATCGAAATAGCAAGGCTCTTATTACAACTACAATTGTTGATATTTGGGTTTTTAAAAAATATAACCTGATACATTATGTTTATCATGAAACATACATTAAAGACGCTAATTATTTTTTTATTGATCACATTTAAAGTTTCCGCCCAAGGCCCGGCATTAACAATACCTGATTTCAGTTTCTTTAAGCTCGATAAAAGTTTATTTACCAATAAAAATATTGAGCCTGGTAAAATGTTATTCTTTTTCTTTTTTGATGCTGATTGTAACCATTGCCAGCATGCTATGATGAATCTTAATCAACACTACCCGGAATATAAAAAAGCAGCTATTTATTTAATAAGCCTGGATGACCAGGAAAAAATGAACCAGTTCGTGGATAAGTACGGACCAAATTTAAAGGGTAAAAAAAATGTGACTTTATTGCGTGATATGAAAAATGAATTTATAGTTAAGTTTAAGCCCAGGAAGTATCCTTCTATGTTTTTATATTCCCCTGAAAAAAAATTGATAGATTATGAAGATAATGAAGAAAGTATGTTTAGATTTTTAAAACAAATAAATGCGCCTGTCAAATAAATCTAAACACATGGAAGAATTTCTTTTCAACAACTGCCATTTTATTATTTGCATTTTTTTGTGACCCGTTTTTTTCATAAGAAGGATCAGCAGGAATTTTTTGATGAGTATGAACTCAGTATATTGAATTACTGCAAATATGAATAATGAAACCGCATTGCAATTGATAGGAACAGGTCAACATTAATGAAGATAAAAACAGTATGTATGCTTCTTCAAAAATCGTATATTTTTTACCTGCTTGTTTCATCTTTAGTTTTTATTTCCTGCCATCGTTCAGATCACTTGTTCATAAGCTTAGCATCTTCCAAAACCCATATCGATTTTGCTAACAATTTGAAGGAAAGAGACTTCTTTGGCATTCTTAACTATATATACTATTACAATGGTGGCGGTGTTGCCATCGGCGATATTAATAATGATGGATTGCCGGATATTTATTTTACGGCTAACAGTTATGGAAACAACAAATTATATTTAAATAAAGGCAATTTTGAATTTGAAGATATTACTGAAAAGGCCGGTGTAGCTGGAACTTCAGACTGGTGTACCGGTGTAACTATGGCGGATATTAATGGAGATGGTTTCTTAGATATTTATGTGTGCGCAATTGCCGGCATCCATGATTTTCATGGGCATAATGAATTATTTATTAATAACACGAATGGCACATTTACTGAAAGTGCTGCCAACTACGGATTGAATTTTTCCGGCACTTCAACGCAGTCCGTCTTTTTTGATTATGACCATGACGGCGATTTAGATTGTTATATTCTCAACCAGTCAGAACACCCAAATCAAAATATTGTTGACATAAGCAATCGCAGAAAATTTGATTCTCTTGCTGGTGACAGATTATATAGAAATGATTTAATTAATGGCGAAAGAAAATTTACTGATGTTTCTGCACAGGCAGGTATTTATCAAAGCAATTTAGGATATGGTTTGGGAGTTGCTGTTGCTGATTTTAATAACGATGGCTGGGATGACATTTACATCGGTAATGATTTTCATGAAAATGATTATTATTATTTGAATAACGGGAATGGCACATTTACAGAAAGCGGCGCTAAACATTTTCATCATTACAGCCGCTACAGTATGGGAAATGATGCTGCAGATTATAATAACGATGGACAATTGGATTTAATAACAGCGGATATGTTGCCTGCTGATGAAAAGACTTTAAAAACTTATGGTAATGGTGAGCACCTTGATATTTATAATCAGAAAATTATTCGAAATGGTTATCAAAATCAGTATTCAAAAAACTGTTTGCAAAGAAATAATGGCAATGGAATAAGTTTTAGCGATATAGGATTAATAAGTGGAATATCAGCAACAGATTGGAGCTGGAGTCCTCTTTTTGCCGACCTTGATAATGATGGAAATAAAGATTTATTCATTTCAAGCGGTATTGTGAAACGCCCCCTTGACCTGGATTTTATAATGTTTATGTCAAACACAAATAACCTTAAAGCCATTAACAGTAAAGACAAATATGAAGAGCTCATAGAAAAAATGCCGGATGGTGCCTCACACCCTTTTTTATTTAAAGGGGATGGCAATTTAGATTTTAAAGATGTAAGTGAAAGCTGGGGAACTGGTAACATGAAAGGATATTTTAATGGAGCAGCTTATGCTGATTTAAACAATGATGGAACGCTCGATATCGTAATTAATTGCCTTGATGCGCCCGCAGTAATTTTAAAAAACAATGCACCAAAGAAAAATTATCTCTCTATTGCTTTTAAAGGTGATGGAATAAATACAACAGGCATTGGTGCTAAAGCATATGTTTTTACAAGAGGGAAAATGCAATATCAACAATTAATGCTCACTCGGGGTTTTATGTCATCATCCGAACCACGACTTCATTTCGGATTGGATAGTTTGTCGGCAGTGGATAGCTTATTAATTGTATGGACAAATCAAAAATACCAGTTACTAAAAAATGTATCAGCCAATAAACAATTAGTAGTAAACCAAAAGGATGCGATACTCAACTTTAATTATGAACTTTTTTTCCCGAAGCCAAAAGAATTATTTGAGGACATTACCAAACAGGTGAATGCAGGATGGAAACATGAGGAAAATAATTTTACTGACTTTAATACCCAATATCTTATTCCGCATACAGAATCTACCAGGGGTCCTAAACTCGCAGTTGCTGATGTAAATAAAGACGGCCTGGATGATTTTTTTGTTTGCGGAGCAAATGGCCAGCCTGGTTGCCTGATGATACAAACGAAGGACGGCAAATTTATTAATTCAGATACTTCCGTGTTTGCTAAAAACAAATCAAGTGAAGGAGTAGATGCTATTTTTTTTGATGCTAACAGCGATGGTTATTCTGATTTGTATGTAGTAAGCGGGGGAAATGAATACGAAGATGGCAACCCAAACTTAGCCGATCATTTGTATTTAAATGAAGGCAATGGAAATTTCAAAGAATCAGTAAATGCTTTGCCTTCTATCTTAACTAATAAATCCTGTGTTGCTATTGCAGATATAAATAAGGATGGTAATAAAGATATTTTTGTTGGAGGGCTTGCTGATGCAAAAAAATATGGATATGCACAATCCTCCTATTTATTATTAAATGATGGCAAGGGCAATTTTAAAGTAGCTGATGAATCCATTATTTCATTAAAAGAAGCCGGAATCGTTACTTCGTCTGCGTTTGCTGATATAAACAATGATGGATGGATGGATTTGATAATAGCAGGTGAGTGGATGCCCATAAAAATATTTATCAATGATAAGGGTATTTTTAAAGCTACTGAACTCCCGCAATCTGCCGGCCTCTGGCAAACGGTTTATGCTACGGATATTAACGGTGACGGTTATACGGATATCCTCGCAGGCAACTGGGGACATAATTCAAAATTGTATGCAGGTAAAAATGGCCCGTTGAAATTGTATATAAAAGATTTTGACCATAATGGTTCAGTTGACCAAATTATGACTTATAATATTAACGGGGAAGAGTATCCTTTCCTTGCAAAAGATCAATTGGAACCGGATCTGCCCATACTGAAAAAGGCTCACTTAACATACGGTGAAGTGGCAGGAAAAACAGCTCAATTTATGTTTGGCGATTTGTTTAAAGATTATAAAGAACTAAAAGCCGAAACACTTAGCTCATCCTGCTTTTTAAATTATGGCCAAGGAAACCTGCCTGCCGGCAAGGCAGGTTTTAAAAGAATAGATTTACCGGGAGAATTACAGTTGGCACCTATTTTCGCATTTGCCCCCGTTCCTCATGATAGTATTAACTCTTACCTGGCAGCAGGAAATTTTTATGGTGTACTGCCTTATGAAGGGCGATATGACGCAATGATACCTACATTTTTTTCTTACAATTCTAAAGCCGCACGATTCAATCTTCAATCAAGCCTTTCATCAATTGATGGTGAAGTAAGAGATGCAAAATGGATTAATTATTCAGGAGGTGAGAAAGTATTAATTATTATACGTAATAACAATCAATTAATTTTTTTAAAACCAATAAAGGAGTAAGCTCTGCGAAGATCTTCTTGTCAGACAAACTTCGATTATTTTCTGAACATTTTATTTTATTGCTTATGAAAAAAGGATTATTGACAAATTTAGTTTTATCTCTTTTTGCATTGCAACTTTCAGCGCAGGATAACCAAACTGAAACACCACAATGGCGACCAGTTTATCACTTTACACCACAAAAAAACTGGACGAATGATCCCAATGGATTAATATATTTAAATGGTGAGTATCATTTATACAATCAACAAAATCCATTTGAGAATAAGTGGGGGCACATGAGCTGGGGTCATGCAACAAGTAAAGACTTGATTCATTGGAATCACTTGCCCATAGCAATTCCTGAAAAAATTGATAAGGATACCACATGGATTTTTTCCGGTTGTGCAGTGTGGGATAAAAATAACTCAAGTGGCTTTTGTAAAAGTGAAGGTTGTATTGTAGCTATTTACACTGCAGACCAGCCAAACTTAAAAAAGGAATCACAGTTTATTGCCTACAGTAATGATAATGGCATGACTTATACCAATTATGAAAAAAATCCTGTGATTGATTTACAGAAAAAAGACTTTCGCGACCCGAATGTCATTTGGTTAGAAGATCAAAAGAAATGGCTGATGACCGTCGCTTTACCAAGAGAACGCAAGGTTCGGTTTTATAGCTCAACAAATTTAAAAGACTGGAATCTTTTAAGTGAATTCGGAGGAAACCAGGGTGATACAAGAAGAATATGGGAATGTCCTTCCTTAACGCCATTGCCTGTTGATGGCAATCCTGCAAAAATCAAGTGGCTGCTTATGGTATCATCGGGCAATCAAAATGCGGAAACAGGAATGCAATATTTTATCGGAGATTTTGATGGAAAATCATTCACTAATAATTATCCACCCGATAATAAAATGTTTGTAGATTATGGAAGTACTTATTATGCAGCCATTCCCTGGAATAATCTTCCAGATAATCAACACATAATGATTGGCTGGCTCGTACCTGCAAAAACAGAAACGTATCCGTGGCGTGGTCAAATGTCTATTCCGAGGGATTTAATTTTAAAGACAACACCTGATGGAATCAGGCTCTTTCAACAGCCACCTTCTATTGTAAGAAATGCTCTTTTAAAATTGCCTCCGGATAAAATAATGATGAAGGAAAATTTGGAAGTAAACAATCAGGAGATAACATTAAATAAGCAAACCGCTTTTAACGCAAATGCTAATTGGATTGCAGCAGAATTTACTTTAGGCACTGCAAATGAATTTGGCTTTAAAATAGCAGAACAAAAAAATAGTAATGGAAGTGTAACAGACGAAACTGTAATTGGTTACAATGCAAAAAGCAATGAACTATACATTGCTCATAATGTAAATGGACTCATAACAGGGATCAAGCAAACGTTAACGCTTAAACCCTCAAACAATAAGATAAAACTGGAACTACTTTTTGATAAATCTTCCCTCGAAGTATTTGCCAATGATGGTGAAAAAGTAATTACCACTTTAATATTTCCTGATAAAGATGCAATACAGTTTTCTCTTTTTGCAAAAGATGGAAATGTAAAAGTAGATGCTTTGAAAATTTGGGATTTGAATCATTTATAAAATGGGGATGCCAAAAATAACCATTAAGACATTCTTATGAAATATGTGTTTTTGATTTTCTCATAAGTAAGCAGTAACCCCGGTATTCTTGTCGGGGTTCATCAAATTTTAGAAAGATATTATACCAATATCGAAAAGCGTTGCAGAGATTGAATTAACCAAAAACATAAAAACGAAAACATCAATCAATGGTATTAATAATATAAATAATTGTTTTTTTAGAAAAATCTTACAAACATCAATATGAAAAAGAAAAAATTCTTCATCGCAACTATCATTACTTTATTCACCGTCTTCAGCAATTCTTGTTTTTCTCAACAACAATCCATTGGAATTTTTGACGGGCATGGTGATGTCGGAACAAATGTAAAACCTGGCTCCGTTACGTACATTCCCCAAACACAGCAGTATGTTATATCGGGTGCAGGATATAATGTTTGGGGCGATCATGATGAATTTCAATTTGTGTGGAAAAAAATGAAAGGTGATTTTATCCTTTATACAAGGGCGGAGTTTTTAGGAACCTGGGTTAACTATCATCGTAAAGTGGGGTGGATGGTACGTAAAAGTTTGGATGGCAATTCACCGCATGTAAACGCCGTTGAACATGGAGACGGACTCACCTCCCTTCAGTTCCGCAGAACGGCTGGCGCTCAAACAGAGGAGCATAAGCTCAAGATGACTAAGGCGAATATTCTTCAGCTTGAAAGAAAAGGCACTACTTATATCATGCGGGCCGCGATTTATGGAGATACCTTAGAAACAGATACCATATCAGATATTGATTTGGGTGATGAAGTGTATGTAGGATTATTTGTGGGTTCACATAATGCTGATGTTGTGGAAACAGGTGTATTCAGTGATGTTCGCATTACTGTGCCCTTTAAAGGAGATGCTGACAACAGAACGCAAATGACGCTGGGCAGTAACCTTGAAATTGTAGAAGTCGCAAGTGGTAAACGTGAAATTATATATTCAGTCCCTAATTCAATCCAGGCGCCCAACTGGATAAACAGCAAAACACTTCTCTACAATAATAGCGACGGGCAGGTATATACATTTGATTTGGCCGCACGCAAACCAACCTTGCTGAATACTGTAAATGTAAAAAGCAATAACAACGATCACGTTATTTCATTCGATGGAAAAATGCTTGGGCTAAGCAGTTCGGTAAAAGAACTTGGAGGCTCAATTATTTACACAGTGCCTATCACCGGCGGAAAGCCAAAACAAATTACACCAAAGGGCCCATCGTATCTGCATGGCTGGAGTCCTGATGGAAAAGACCTTGTATTCTGCGGTGAAAGAAACGGAGAGTTTGATGTGTACAAAGTTCCCTCAAATGGAGGCACAGAAATTCGCCTCACCAATACACCTGGTTTAGATGACGGACCCGAATATTCGCCTGATGGAAAATATATTTATTTCAATTCCGTGCGATCAGGCTCGATGCAAATATGGCGCATGAAACCTGATGGCAGTGGGCAGGAACAGGTAACCAATGATCGCTTCAACAATTGGTTTCCGCATATTTCACCCGATGGTAATTGGATCGTGTTTATTTCATTCCTGCCTGAAGAAGTAGTGCCAGGCATGCATCCGCCTTACAAGCATGTGTATATTCGCTTGATGCCCGCAAACGGAGGCACAGCAAAGGTTTTAGCTTATGTATACGGCGGGCAGGGCACCATCAATACACCATCATGGTCGCCGGATGGAAAACAAATTGCATTTATCAGCAACACCGATGCAATCAGGTAGTATGCTGGAATTGACGGTGCATTTTAGAATTTTTATGGGCCCTGCAGCATATCGCCTGGCATTTTTCATTGTGCCTGTGTAAGAATCAAGTTATCAAGTAGGATTCATAAAATAATAACAGTATATCTATGAAATGTAAACTTCTATTCTGGTCATTAATGATGCATGTGGTTTTAAGTATCTCATGTTTTGGTCAGGATACTGTTTCGATTCAATCACTGTTAAATGAAATGATAAATTATGAATCTTTAGCTCGCTGGTCTCAACCCGATTACACAATGAAACAGGCAAGCAGCTACGACAGACGATCAGTATCTCCTGATAAACCAGGTTGGTTTGCAAATGCAGACGCTTCACAATATATAAGAGTAGAAGAAAAATCGGGGCACAAGGAAAATGTGATGCTAGATGCCGATGGGCCGGGAACCATTGTTCGATTCTGGTTAACAACTTTCAAACGAAATGGCATACTAAGAATTTATTTTGATGGAGAGAAAAATCCTGAAATTGAAATTCCTGCTTATGATTTAATGAAGAGTAATTTGAATTTAGGAAAAGCATTGCTAAATCCGCATTCGAGTTATGAACCAACAGAAAAAGGAGGAAGTACACTTTATCTTCCTATGCCTTATGCAAAACATTGCAAAATAACTTTCGAAGATCATGATATTGAAAATAAACAGCCGCGATACTATCAAATTAATTACCGTACTTATCCTGCAGGAACTCCGGTAAAGACTTTCAGGCTTGAGGGGTTGTCTTCATTAAAATCGTTGACAGATCAGGTAGATAAAAAATTATGGAATCCCATAATAGAAGCTGAAGGACACAAGATAAACGCGAACGAAATTATTAAACCGAAAAAAGAATTCACATTAGAACTTCCAAAGGGCACATCAGCGATCCGCTTAATCACTATAACACTTAATACAACAAAAGAAAAAGATTATGCTCGGGCTTTACGTTCAACTATTTTAAAAATAAGTTTTGATGGTCATCAAACTGTTTGGTGTCCCGTAGGAGATTTCTCAGGAAGCGGCGTTGGAGGAAAGCCAATTCAAAGCTGGTACAGAACGGTAACGAATCAGGGAAAAATAATCAGCAGATGGATAATGCCTTATAGGCAATCTGCAACGATTTCTTTAATGAATTTAAGCAACACTGATGTAAGTATTTCCTTAACTGCTACAGTTTCTGAGTGGTCATGGAATTCTTCCACAATGTATTTTCATACCAGTTGGAAACAATCACACAAGGTGCCAATTAAAAAATCCGAAGAGAAAAAACCAATTGAATGGAATTTAAATACAATTGAAGGAAAAGGTGTGTATGTTGGCAATACATTAGCTGTTTACAATCACATGCATAAATGGTATGGAGAGGGGGATCAAAAAATATGGGTAGATAATGAAAATTTTCCTTCGGAGTTTGGAACCGGAACTGAAGATTATTACAATACTTCATGGGCACCGGTAGTAATATATCAAACACCCTTTGCAAATGCGCCGAGAGCAGATAATGCCGATTCTTATGGATACAACACATTTACCAGAACAAGGAATCTCGATGCAGTTCCATTTACAAAATCATTTCGTATGGATTTAGAAATGTTGGGCTGGGAAAATGGAGAAGCAGATTTTGCAGCCACTACCTACTGGTATGGATTTGAGGGGGCTGTTGATAATTGCAAAGAAATGGAAGCTGAAGCTGCAACGCAATTATATTAAGCGGATGCGATTGCTTTCATAGCTCCTTTAATTTTATTGTTAAATCCTTTTACATATTTATAAAGAGAGAAACTAATCACATGAAGAGTATAATTTTTATAACAGCAATTCTGATTGTAAGTGTATTCAGGCATTCTTTATATGCTCAATCGGTGTATCATGAACAGTATCGTCCTCAAATTCATTTTTCGCCGAAAGAAAAATGGACAAACGATCCAAATGGTATGGTGTATTACAAAGGTATTTACCACTTGTTCTTTCAATATTATCCGGACAGCACAGTTTGGGGTCCAATGCACTGGGGACATGCTGTCAGTACAGATTTAATTCATTGGCAACAACAGCCGATTGCACTTTATCCTGATAGTTTAGGCTATATTTTTTCCGGCAGTGCAGTAGTAGATAAAAACAATACTTCTGGCTTTGGTAAAAACGGAGAGGTACCACTCGTCGCAATCTTTACGCATCATGACCCGGTTGGAGCGAAAGCCGGCAGAAACAATTTTCAAAATGAAAGTTTAGCTTATAGCCTCGATGATGGAAAAACATGGAAAAAATATTCCGGAAACCCGGTTCTGAAAAATCCGGGTATCACTGATTTTCGTGATCCTAAAGTAATGTGGTATGAGCCGCAGAAAAAATGGGTGATGACCCTTGCTACAAAAGATCACATAACATTTTATTCTTCTCCTGATTTAAAAAACTGGACAAAAGAAAGTGAGTTTGGAAAAGAAATTGGCGCTCATGGAGGTGTGTGGGAATGTCCTGATTTATTTGCACTAAATGACAATAGTAAAAAAGTATGGGCGCTCATTGTAAACTTAAACCCCGGTGGCCCGAATGGTGGCTCAGCTACACAATATTTTCTTGGCGATTTTAATGGCAAAACTTTTACACCCTCCGATACAACGACTCATTGGTTGGATTATGGTCCCGATGAATATGCAGGTATTACATGGTCCAATACAGGTGACAGAAAAATATTTCTTGGATGGATGAGCAATTGGCTTTATGCAAACGTAGTACCTACTGAGGTTTGGAGAAATGCGATGACGTTGCCAAGAGAATTAAAAGTAAAACATGTTGGTAAAGATATATTGATAGCTTCTCAACCCGTTACAGAATTAAATAAAATTGAGTTGAAACCTGTTACATTTCAAGATGTGCAGGTTAATAGAAATCTTGACTTAACTACAAAAACAGGAAAAGTAGAATTACCATGTCGTCTTAACCTGGATTTTGAAAAATCTACAAATTTTTCTCTTACTCTTTCAAATGATGCGGGAGAAAAACTTGTGTTAGGATATGATAAAAGACAAAATCAGTATTTCATTGATCGAACTAAATCAGGCAAAGTTGATTTTCAAAAAGACTTTGCTGCAAAGCATGCTGCACCACGATTAGCAGATACTGATAAAATGAATGTTTCATTGATCATAGATATTAGTTCTGTTGAATTATTTGCAGATGATGGATTATCTGTTATGACGGAAATATTTTTTCCATCGAAACCATATAATCTGATTAGTATTCAATCATCAGAAGTCATCTCAGTTAAAAAGTTAGAGTATACACAAATAAGTAGTATTTGGCATTGATAAAGTATTTGCTACTGCAAAAAAGTAATTACCAACTTTTTCTTTATATAATACCAAACCGCTTTCAAAATATGGAATTAAACCAAGAGAAATTGCAAAGCGATTTCATTTTTTCATTTTCCTGATTGATTTCTTTTAAAGCAATCATAAGTCGAGACTCAACATCATTCAAGGATTTAAACGAATGGTTATTGAATCTTTTTTACTCTCTTAAATAAGCCCATATATGTTCTACAGGATTAAGTTCAGGTGAATAAGGGGGTAAGTGGATCAAAAAAATATTTTCAGGTATTCGCAAAGCTTTGCTTCTATGCCATCCGGCACTATCAAGAATCATAGCAATGTTATATTGATTAAAATTTTTAGATAGAGGTTTCAGAAATACAGTCATTGCGCCCTATATCATTGTGAGGAGAAATGATAGAAAAGGTTTCTCCTGTTGCAGGACAAACTGTTGTATAAGCATAAATATATTCTCTGATTATTTGGTGATCCACTATAGCTCTATCTTTTCTACTAACCCAACATTTACTTAAGTTAACGTAAGTTCGGGGTATTATTCTTTGTAAACCAATAGTATATTTTGAATAAGAAATGGGTTAGTAAGGCATGTGAACATGTCAGCTAGCCCATTTTCTATATGCTTTTAAATGATTACAAATTAATCGAAATTTTTTGTAGTGTGGATGATTTTTGTAAACTGTATGAAGAAAACTTTTGCCTCCTCTTCTACCATCCACTTCCACTAAGAAACCAGTTAATAAACCTTCCATCAGTTTATCAGAGATGATGGTGATTGAATTGTTATATCATTTGAGCGGGCATAAATGTTTTCAGTACTACTATGAAATGAAAGTATTGAAGGATTTGCTTCGTCGTTATTTTTCTAAAGCTCCTTCTTATAACAGATTTGTTGAACTTAAACCTCGCATACTGATGGCTTTGATTGCTTATTTACATCTTTGTCGTATAGGGCTGATGTTGCAAATTTATTATGCAGATGGTACAGTTGCGTCGCACGCTTGTAGTTCTCCGCAGAATTTGACAGTTGAAATGAGCGACACAACAAAAGTTGTTTCAATTCTCTGGTTCCCCTTGAATTTATTTTATTACCATCATCTTTTTGCTGTCAATGATTTTTCCTTCGCTTAATAATATGTAAGTGTATGTACCTGCTGAAAGAGCAGTACAGTCAACAGTTATAGAGCTGCTGCCATTCACCTGCAGTTGTTTAATTGTTTTTCCGTTTTGATCCGTAACAACCAATTGCGCATTGCCGCTTACAGTCGTATTCCTTACCGGATTGGGTGCATTTTGTTCCAGCATGGCATTGCTCAACACAATTGCATTGTTGTTGCTGCCCGGATTTACCTGTGTTTGTTTTAGTTGATCTATCTCTTGTTTTAACTCTTGTATTGCCTTTATGAGCACAGGGATAAGATCTGTATAGCGCACACCAAGTATTGCAGAAGGAACTTTTGTAGCCTGTCTTGTTTTTTCATTGGTGACAATGTCATAGTCAACTACCACTTCAGGTATCACCTTTTGTATTTCCTGCGCAATTACACCAAACTTATCATTTTGGTCTATCCCTTCCTTCAAATTATATTTCACGGATCGCAATTGCATTATTTCGTTCAAGCCGTAATTTAAGTCGCGTATATTTTTCTTGATTCTTGCGTCAGAGCCGGTAATAACTCCTCCGGAAAGCCATGCTGCGTTCCATCTTAGTGAAGACACACCAAGTGTAAACATATTGGTAATGGTAGGTACAAAATTCGAGTTCGAACTAATCGTGTTTGGACCTGCATCCGATAAAGTTTCAACAGAACCAAAACTTACATCGGAGCCGCCAACATCCAAATCACCTCCTGTATGAATCAATCCTCCTTCATTATTTAAAAAAAGAGTACTTACTGCACCATTATTACGTGCCATTATTTCATCATCGTCTATAGCAATATTTTTACCTGCGAGGGGACCGGCAACAATGAAACCACCGCCACCAAGACCTGCATCAAAGCCACCATCTACATGCAATTTTGCTACAGGTGCAGTGGTACCAATACCTACATACCCTCTTGGATTTGTTATCACCATTCTGTCGGCGCCATTAAAAACTCTCCATTGTGAAGTTGCTTCATCATAGTATGTCCACATTTTAGCCGAGCCTGATAATGCATAGCCATAAAAAGGTTTGCGCCCGCTGCCTGCCGCCATATCAATATACATGCCACCGTATCCTATAGTATTTGGGTCTTTAAACACTATGTGGGAAGCGCCAATTGCATTTGCAGCATTGAAACCAAGAAAATTACCAAACACATTAATCTTTGAAGAAGGCAAAACCGAATTACCAATCAATACATCACCTGTGCCACGATGCACCGAGAGGCTACTTATATAAGGACTTGTAACATTTACATTAAACCGATTGGTGGATTGATCGTATCCAAAAATAGTTTTTAATGTATCGTTTGTTCTCAACTCGATGGTGGCATTATTACTTCTTCCGTTTAGTATCAGCAGCGGAAGTAATGAAGTACCCAGTGAGTCATCAATTCTTGTAAGCCCATAAAAATTAAAACGTGTTACAGGATCTGTAGTACCAAATCCAATTTTGCCATCGGCTTTAATGGTCATGCGTTTAATATTCTTGGTAATTAAGTTAAGGTCAAAGGCATTTTTGCTGCCGAGTTTTTCGGTGCCTGTTAAATTATTACCGGCAAGTTGCCATGCCTGCGCATACATAATGTTGGCAAAACCAATGCATGCAACTAAAATATAGAGGCGAATATTTTTTTTCATAATTCAATTTTTTGATGGGAATGTATCCCTGTTTATGAATAGAGTTTTGATTATTATTTGATCATTATAAACTTTTCACGGGTTTGCTCATTACCATTGTTTAATTCCAGGTAATAAACCGCAGGAGCAAAGTGAAGCAGGTTGAGATAATAAGTGTTAAGTCCTTTTACTGCCTGCTCTGTTTTGCTGAATACTGCTCTTCCCGTTATATCATGCACTACCAGGTATACATTGCCCTTATTGTTGCTGTTGTATTGAACTGTTATATTACCTGCAGATGGGTTTGGATAGATTAATAATTTAGCCACTGATTGGGCTAATAAATTTTCTTTGCCAGATATGACTACACTCGCTGGGTCAGCAGTGACTTGTGCAAATAGCAGGAAACTGCGGACTACCATTTTTCCATGAAACAGGATAACGCGAACAAGCTGTGTTAATCACTCCGTCTACTGCTGTGGGATAACAAGCCGGATATGAATAAATACCATAAGGATCAAAAAAGTACCATAGATTATTTGTAGGATCCCGATGTGCAAAGAAAATATGCAGATGTGTATTAGGTCCGCTTCCTCCCTTCATACAACCGCAACCTCCGGGGCCTGTGCTTCCAGACCAGGCAATTACCTGTCCTGCTGAAACTGTTTGTCCTAATAAACTCATATTAATTTTTTGAGAGGCAGTTCCCCACCAGTCTGGCTGCGGGTTACGCTGCGTTTTATCTAACGGGCAACCTGTAATTTCGAGATATGTTTTATAAAGGGCTTGATCGGAAGCATTTAAGGTAGGCATTGTTTTAGTCCATGCCTTGTCGCAATCATTTGAAGGACCGTTTTGCAGGTGCATATAAATAGTTCGATATACATCTTTTTTGCCTCCGGCATCATGACTGATCACCATCGTGTTCCCTGACCACTGATCCCAACCGATATAAATTACTTTGCCGGGTGCAGCAGCGCGAACCTGAAATGTTTTTTTATCATTTCGCTGGTAGTCAATTGCATGATGCCATGAACCCGGGCTGTATAGCCAGCCGTTGTGCCACAGGTCACTGGCGTTTTCTTTAAATGGCAAAGTAAATATCTTATCTTTTGCATCGAACAATACAGAATTACGTGCATAATAATCACTGCCTATTTGCAAATTCGGCCAGCGATAATATACTTTAGCAGAGGGACCAGGGACAGGACAGGTACCCGGTGTCCCTTCACAATGCATAGAGGTGGCTGTAATGCCATAATTGTATGTGTCTCTGCCACTCGTATTAAGATCATCGGCCATCAGCACATTATTCAAACAGTTGTAATCGCAACTGCTTCCATAAGTTTCCAGGTCAACGAGGCGCAAATTATTACCTGCGTTCTCGGCCCATTTGGAAACAAAGCTTTCCCAGTCAGTGCCATTCCATAAATAGTATCCATCAGTTCCTCCTCTCCACACTCCGATGTATAAACGTTTACCATTCTCTACATAACTTTCAATATCTACGAGTCGAAGGTTTTGTGTACCCAGATCTTTCCATTTAGCCACAAAATTATTCCAGTCAACTCCTGCCCACAGGTAATATCCATCCGTTCCGCCACGCCATACACCAGTATACAATCGCTTTCCGTTTTCAGTATAGGTAGCAATGTCTATAAGCCGCAGGTTTTGCTTTGCGAGTTCCTGCCATTTGCTTACGAAATTATTCCAGTCAACACCAGCCCACAGATAATAGCCATCCGTCCCTGCGCGCCAAACACCAATATATAAGCGGATGTTATTTTCAACGTAAGTTTCAATATCAACGAGGCGGAGATTTTGTTTTGCGAGTTCCTGCCATTTGCTTACGAAATTGTTCCAGTCAACACCAGCCCACAAATAATATCCATCTGTTCCTCCGCGCCATACGCCATTGTATAAACGCTTCCCATCCTTTACATAGGTTGAAATATCTACAAGGCGAAGATTTTGTCTTGCCAATGCTTGCCATTTGGTTGTAAAATTATCCCAGTCAACGCCAGCCCATAAATAATAGCCGTCGCTGCCCTGCCGCCAAACGCCGGTATAAAGTGATTGCGCAGAAACAGATTGAATAAATAAGCATGCAAAGAATATTTGCAGCAATCTTGATTTAAGTCTCATGATATATAAGTTTTGGTATTAAAAAATTTGTTTAAAAAAATTACTTCGTGTTTACTCTCAAACAGTTGGTAAATTTTGTTTGCATTGTTGAATGAATTTTTTCATAAGCATGGTTTTTAAAATGAAGAATAGATGCCAGAGGTTTTATTTTCCAAGCAGCATTTGTTTTGTGTTGATTACTTTTCCATCTATAATCAGTGAATAATTGTATGTTCCAGATGAAAGTGTTGCTGCATCCATATTCACTGTACCATTTCCACTGCCTGCAATATTTAATTGTTTTAATTGTTTGCCGCTCTTATCTGTAATAATTATTTGTGCAGTTGAAAATTTTGGTGGTAAAGTATAACTAATGATAGTTGTTTTGGCAAATGGATTGGGAACATTTTGACCTAATGTAGCACTGCTGAGAGAAGCAACTCCAGATGATTTGATGTATTGATTCACCATTTGTTTAAGTTCTGCTACTTCACTTTTTAATTGTGCATTTTCCTGGCTTAATTCCTGCATGCCTTTAATTAAAACCGGAATCAGCTCTGTATAGTTTAAAGCTTTGAAACCTATTGTTTCTGATGGAGTTGACCTTGTCGGTAATGATGCTGGTTTCCCATCGGGTGAGGGCTTTTGAGGCGCTTGCGCCATACGTGTGTCGAACTTTGTTTCCCTTACCAGGTTAGGTAATACCTGTTCCACTTCCTGTGCAATAAGACCATAATGAGTGCCTTTGGGAAGGTTCATCAGTTTATAATTTCCGTCTTGCCTGAACTCATACTGCGCAGGATGAAGTTTATTAATGATACTTTTTTTGAAATTCCATAAACTCCTATTTGACCAACTGAACTTCCAAAAACTCCTATATAAGTATCAGAAGAACCAGATACTCCCGTACCACCCGCAGTGCCCGCAGTGCCAAGTCCATAAACGCCGTAAAAAACGCCGGAGCCATAAACTCCAGCCCCAGTGCCGATGCCATAAACGCCAGTACCGAGATCGGGGTAATTACCAGCTACGCCATAAACACCGACACTTTTACTTGTTCCATAAAGCCCGTAAAAATTGCCGGAGCCGTACACCCCAGTATCCGATGAGGAACCATAAACTCCATAATGAGTGCCGCTTCCAAACGTTCCAACATAACCGCCAAAAGTTACAGCGCCATAACCATTAACATTGTTGCTCGCACCAAAAAGTCCAATATGGCCAGTTGCATAAACGCCATAATTAGAACCGCTGGCCTTAATACCAATACCTGTGTTAGCTCCATAAGCATAAACGGTTCCATTAAAATAACCATTTCCCCACTGTGTAGTGTCGGACCCCAAGTCTGGTATCGTTTTAAGACGCCTAGCAGGTAACAAACTAACATTTACGGAAGTTGGTGAAACTAAATTGGATAGCTTTCGATTTGCAAACTGTGCATGACAAATCGTTACAGCAAGCGCTGCTGTAATGAAAGAGAAGATTTGTTTCATAGTGTTTTAGTTTTTTGTTTTTAGAAATAAGAACTTTATTTAACGAAATAGAGTTTTAAGAGGCCGACTGTGCATTACTGTTGATAGAATAACAGGCAAGTAGTATGCAACATGCAATAGTTAAAAGTTTTGTTTTCATGGTAAATATTTTTTTTTGGTGAAATAAAGTTTAAAAAGTCACTGGTTTCCGGTTTTCATTTTCCAGTTTGCAATTTCTAAGACATAACAATCAAACTATTCAACTCATCAACTATAGTCAACCATTAGTTCCCAATTACTTTACAAAAACCATTTGTTTTGTGCTGATTATTTTCCCATTTATAATCAATGAATAATTATATGTTCCAGATGAAAGTGTTGACGCATCTATATTCACTGTGCCCTTCCCGCTTCCTGAGATATTTAATTGCTTTAGTTGCTTCCCATTTTTATCTGTAATTATAATTTGTGCAGTTGTGAATTTTGACGGCAAACTATAATTGATTGTTGTAATGTTTGTAAATGGATTTGGAGCGTTTTGTGCTAAAGAAGCATCGCTCAAGTTTGTAGTTTGTGGTTTATAGTTTGTAATTGATTGACCAACATTCATCATGGCTTCAAGTCTATCAATTCTTTTTCTAAAATCATCGTTTTGTTTTTGTAAAGCATCAATCTTTGCATCTTTTTCATCATTCATTTTAGAAAGTTCCTGCACAGCTTTTACAAGTGGCACGACAAAATCACCATAACGTAACCCATACAATCCATCCTTGCTTTGTGGTTTATCTACACCACTGAATTCAAAATTCAATTTCTTTGCCGCTGCTTCTACTTCTTGCGCAATAAAACCACTGTACACGATCTTGCTTGCTTCATCTTCTGCTTTTTTCATTTCTGCATTAAGTGCCCCGTCTTCATAATTTGAAATTGAATTATTTGAAAGTTGCTTTCTTCCTTTATTATAATATTCATTTAAGCCTTGTACATTAACAGTATAAGTTATTGGCCGCAGGCTGTTAATGAATGCAAGACCCTGCATATTTTCTTTAATATCTTTTTTATACCTGCCATCTGAAGGAGTGGTCAAGGTTACCTGGCCTTCAATCGAGGTAACTATCGTATTACCGATACGCACTTTATTAGATTTATTCACGAGTGCTCCATAACCAATAGCAGTTGCATTGAATAAAGTATCGAATA